>Ga0105048_10014890_pt1 | contig 12091 bp, 15 predicted proteins | sample MAT05_FD_78382 | JGI IMG/M metagenome (GOLD analysis project Ga0105048, IMG submission 78382) | Freshwater microbial communities from Lake Fryxell liftoff mats and glacier meltwater in Antarctica - MAT-05 | ecosystem: Environmental > Aquatic > Freshwater > Ice > Liftoff microbial mat | place... | reverse complement strand
CACGTCAATGGGGGGTGTCCCTGTCTTGTTGTCAAGCGGCCTTGGCCAGGTTTTCTGACCGTTGGGGGTCGTAGGCGGTGGCGGTGGTGAGCATGGCGTGGATGAGGTCGCAGCGTCGGCGGGCGACGCAGATCACCGCGGCGTTGTGGCGTTTGAACCGCGGTTGACCGCGCTTTCGCTCGCGCGAACTCGTCGTCGACGAGTCATTGACACGCTTGCCACGAGGAGCACGGGGCACGAGAGGACCTCCCTTTCAGTGCAGTACCCCACTCACGTTGGCCCTCGATACGTGACGCTGAGACTTACATTGAGACTTGCACTCCATGAACGTCCAGAGACGCTTTGGCGGAGGTGGACGGGAATCGAACCCGCCGGACGAGGATCGCTCGTCCCAACCGCTTTGAAGGCGGCGGAGTCCACCAGGTACCCGGACACCTCCGCGTTACAAGGTATCCCGACTGGCTACGCTCACCACCATGAAGCGCCTGATCCTCCTCATCATCGTGATCGCACTCGCGGCTGTGGCCGTGAAGAAAGTGCAAGCCTCCTGAGCCTTACGCTCCTTTGCTCGGACGCGTCGATCGAGCGGTACGGCCCAACGTGGCGGCAGATCGACCCGACACTCCGATTGCTGCCGCTACCGGCCGATCGCATGATGAGTGCCGACGAAATCAACGGCATTGATCTTGCAGTGTTCTCCGCCGACTTATGGCTCGACGGTCGGGGGCCGTCGTTCTACAAGGTTCTCTTGCAGGCCCCGCAGCCAAAATGGCTGCACGTCTTCGCCGCAGGGACCGATCATCCAGTCTTCGCCGAAGTCCGCCGTCGTGGAATCCGGCTGACACATTCCGCTGGCTCGTCGGCCGTGCCGATTGCGCACACCGTGATCATGCACGTCCTCGCGTTGAGTCGACGCGCGCGAGCGTTCGCAGTCGCACAGTCCGCGCACGAGTGGGCTGAGACAGACGTTGTCGACGTGGAGAGTCGCACGATGGGCATCGTCGGTCTGGGCAGCATCGGAGCCGAAGTCGCACGGCTGGCACAGCACTTCGGTATGCGTGTGATCGGCGTGCGTCGCACACCAAGCGGCGACGAGCCCTGCGAAACCTGGCCAATCGAGCGGCTACACGAACTGTTGTCGATGGTCGACGTGCTTGTTCTGACTGCGCCACTTACTGTCGACACACTCGGCATGATCGGCGCGGAGGAGTTGGCGCTAATGCCAAAAGGTGCACACGTCGTGAACGTCGGTCGCGGTCAGGTCGTCGACGAACCGGCTCTCGCCGCGGCCTTAGCGTCGGGCCGCCTCGGCGGGGCTGCACTCGATGTGTTCGCGGTCGAGCCGCTGCCCGCCGAGAGTCCGCTGTGGGATCTGCCGAACGTGATCATCACGCCGCATTCCGCCGGCAGTACGCCATTGGCGACAGAGCGCGCCGCTGAAATCTTCGCCGACAACCTTGGGCGCTACGTGCGCGGCGAACCGTTGCGGAACGAAGTGTCGTGACCCGCCGACAGAGGTTGGTGCGAGCGCTCGGCGCACTCGTGATCGGCGGCCTCATGGTGTCCGCATGCACGACGACGACCACCACCACTGCCACCGCGACTCTGATCCCCGTGCTCCCAACCCCTGACCACATCGTGGTCGTGATCGAGGAGAACCACGCCGACACGTCGATCATCGGAAACGCCGAAGCGCCGTACATCAACTCGCTCGCCAGCTCGGGCGCCCTCTTCACCGAGTCGTACGCCACGCATCATCCAAGCCAGCCGAACTATCTCGCTCTGTTCTCGGGAAGCGACCAGGGCGTGATCGACGACGCCTGCCCGCCGGCGGGTTCGCCGTACGCGAGTGACAATTTGGCAGCTCAACTCATCGCCGCCGGAAAAACCTTTGTCGGCTATTCGCAGGGCCTGTCAGCTGCCGGTTCCCCCGAATGCGACAACGGGGGAAGCCTCGGATACCAACGCAAGCACAATCCGTGGGTCAACTTCAGCAACGTACCCGCCGAAGCCAATCAGCCCTTCACCTCCTTCCCGGCCGACTTCAGCACGCTTCCCACGGTCTCGTTTGTTGTGCCCAATCAGCTGTACGACATGCACGACGGCACGATCGCCCAGGGCGACGCGTGGCTACAGGAGAACATCGATAGCTACGCGCAATGGGCGCAAACTCACAACAGTCTGCTCATCGTCACTTGGGACGAAGACGACTACGTCGATGACAACAAGATCGTCACCATCTTCATTGGCCAACAAGTGAAGCCTGGCACCTACACCGAAACGATCAATCACTACAACGTGTTGCGCACCATCGAGGACATGTACGGACTGCCATCGGTAGCCAACAGCACCACTGCCACTGCCATCACCGACTGCTGGCTTCCCTAGGCAGGTTGGTGCGAGGGCACCGGGTCGGTATGGTCGGCCTTGACTCCCCCAGTTGCAGCTTCAGTCTCCTGGGAGTTCGTCATGTTTCTCTGCTGGTCCGCGAAGGGTGGCAGTGGCACCACCGTGATCGCCGCTGCTCTCGCGCTCGTACTTTCGCAACGCAGTGCCACCACCGTTGTCGATCTCGCTGGCGACCTGCCGGCCGCGCTTGGCATTGCCGAACCCGCTGGGCCTGGCGTGCGCGAGTGGATGGCATCGCCCACTGCAGACGCAGCGGCTCTCGCGCGTTTGGGCGTTCCGATCAGCGACACGCTGCAACTGCTGCCACTTGGTAGTACACCACCGACTGCGCCACGGTGGGCCGACCTCGCGAGCGCGCTGACGCAGCACAGCACAGTGATCGACGCGGGCACGGGCATTCCGCCAGCGGAACTGATTGCTGCCGCCGACCACACACTGTTGGTGACGCGTCCGTGCTACCTCGCGCTACGACTAGCCGCTGCTTCCGGGGTGCAACCCAGTGGCATCGTCTTAGTCGGCGAACCTGGGCGCGCGCTCACTGCGCGCGACATCGAACACGCCGTCGGAGCGCCCGTGGTCGCCGAGCTGCACTACGACCCAGCGGTTGCGCGCGCCGTCGATGCAGGCTTGCTCGCGGCGCGATTGCCAGCGACGTTGTCGCACGCGTTGACGCGCGCGCTGAAGAAGGCCGCATGATCGACCTCGTTGCCGAGCAGACCCCGCTTGGTGGTCTCGAGCGCTGGCTGCGCGATCCGTCGGTAAACGAGCTGATGGTCAACGCTGGCAGCGAGATCTGGATCGAGCGAGGGGGAATCGTGGCGCATGTCGGGCGCATGCGAACGGCAACACTGTTGGCGACGATCGAGCACATCCTCACGCCGATCGGCCGACGGCTCGATCGCGCGCACCCAATGGTTGATGCCCGACTAGCCGACGGTTCACGCGTCTGCGCGGTGATTGCCCCCATCGCCGTTGACGGACCCTGCCTATCCATCCGGCGGTTTTCGCAACGCACCATCGGCCTCGATCAGTTCGCGGCCGCGCCAATCGTGCCGTTGCTGCGCGAATTGGTGCAGCGACGATGCAACGTTGTAGTCAGCGGAGCTACCTCGTCGGGCAAGACGACGCTGCTGAACACACTCGCGCTCGAAATCGAGTCGGGTGCGCGAGTGATCACTCTTGAGGACACCGCCGAGCTGCATCTTCCCCATCCCCACGTTGTGCGATTGGAAACTCGGGAGGCAACACCCGATGGTGTTGGCGAGGTGACGCTGGCCCACCTGTTGCGGACCGCACTGCGCTTGCGCCCCGATCGACTGGTAGTCGGCGAGGTTCGCGGCGAGGAAGCAGTGCACCTACTACAAGCGCTGAACACCGGCCACGACGGGTCGATGGCGACGGTTCACGCGAACAGTGCTGATGACGCACTGTCGCGGCTCAGTTCGTTGGTCTTGCACGAGGTTGGCAACTGGCCGCTGGCGGCGGTGCAACAGCACGTTGCGCGGGCGGTCGACGCGGTCGTGCACGTCGCGCGCGGTGCCGATGGTGCACGCACAGTCGTCGAGGTCGCCGAGGTACTTGCCGAGTTGCGCGGCGATCCGAGCGCACCGATCATCGCCACGCGTCAACTAGCCAACGCCTCAACCGTCACCGGCCTGTTGCAGCGCGGACGCCGATGAACGCGTCGGTTAGCGGTGCATTACTGGTCGTCGGGCTCCTGGCCACCGCCCGTGTGTTGCGACCGGGTGGTTCGCGAACTGACTTCGACGCCAAGACGCGGAGGGCGACACCCGCGTGGATGCTGCGCCGCGCAGCTACCAAGGCTTCGGCTGGCGAGTGGGCCGCGTACCTCGACACCACTTCGACTGAAGTGCGCAGCGGCAGCTCGCTGATTGCGGCGCTGGCTCACTCGCGAGTGCGCCACCCGGTGCTTGCCGATCGCGCCGACGTGTTCGGCAAAGGCCGCGCCGATCCCGACCCCGATCTCGCGGTCGTTACCCAATCCGTGGCAACGGCGCTCGAACTCGGTGGACCCGTCGCCGCTACGTTGCATCACGGCGCCGCTCTGCTGCGCGAACGTGAAGCGCAACGCGCTGAGGCACGAGCTCACAGTGCGCAAGCACGGCTGAGTGCGAAGGTGCTAACGGCCGTGCCGTTGCTGTTCGCCGTGTGGAACGCTGCAACCAGCGCAACCTTTCGCCAAACGATCACCAGTCCGACCGGACTCGTCGCCGCGTCGGCCGGCCTGGCGACCAACGCGATCGGGTGGTGGTGGATGCGCCGCATCGTCGACAAGGCGACGCCATGACTGCGGCGACAATGTCCGTCGTGGCGCTGCTCGTGATGGCGGCGCGTATGCGACCGCGCCCCACGACGCGAGCCACTCCACCGCTTGATCAACGTCGGCGAACACGACGACGCTTGGTCGCCCGGAACGCGCAGCGTTCACTACCCGACGCGATCGACCTCTTCGTGCTCGCTGTTCGGGCCGGCCATCTCCCGACGGCTGCAGTCGACGTCGTGCTACCCCACCTTGCCTCTTCCCTACAGCCCGCGTTTGCTGAGGTCTCCAACGCCGTACGAAACGGCACTCGCTTCGCCGACGCGCTCAGGCTGTTGCCACTCAGGCTCGGCCCGCACGCTGCTCCATTGGCCGACTCGCTCATCGCCGCCGATCGCTACGGCTTACCGCTGGGGCCAGTTCTTGATCGGCTGGCCGACGAGGCACGTCAGTATCGGCGCCGACTGGTCGATGCATCGGCTCGCCAGCTGCCCGTCCGACTGTCGCTTCCACTCGTGCTCTGCACATTGCCGTCGTTCGTTCTACTGGCCATCGTCCCATTGCTGCTTGCAGCCTTCTCGTCGCTCAAGCAATAGGAGGACTCATGGGTTCATTCATCGCCAGGTTCTACGCGTGGCTCATCGATGAGGAGGGCCAGGCGACGACCGAGTACGCGCTCGTCCTTCTCGGCGCCGCTTTAATCGCGCTGCTAGTCATCGGCTGGGCGACGACGGGAGGCGGATCCGGCAAGGTTGGCCAACTCTTCGACACCGTGATCGACAGCGTGATCGGCAAGCTTTGACCAAGCACGGTGACGACGGCCAGGCGACCGTCGAACTGGCATTGGCACTGCCACTGCTTTGCCTGCTGCTACTGGGGATGGTGCAAGTGGCGGTGATCGGCCGCGGGCAACTCGCAGTGCAACTCGCAGCGCACGAGGCAGTGCGGGCGGCAGCGGTGTCGGCAGATCCAGATGCGGCTGCGACTGCTGCAGCGCATCACGCCGTCTCCTTACGTCCGCTCAACGTCCAGGTCGTCACCAATGCCGAGACGGTGACCGTCACCGTGTCGTACATCGATCACACCGACGTCTCGATGGTAGGAGCGCTACTGCCCGACGTCACGCTCGAAGCCAGCGCAACAATGGCCTTCGAACCTCCGTAAGCATCACGACGGTGGCTTCGGTCGGCGCACGCCTCGTTTGTCGAGCGCCTTCACCGCCGCGCGTTGCTCTTCCTCGAGCGCGAGTTCCTCGGCGACGAGTCGCTGCATGCTGTCGAGGCGTCGCACATCGAGAGTGCCCGCCGCGATCGCGTTGCGGACCGCACAGTCGGGTTCGTCGTCGTGCTTGCAATCGCGAAAACGACAGTTCTCCATCAGATCGAAGACGTCGGCAAAGGCTCGCTCGATACCCCGCCCGCTGCTCCACAGACTCACGGCGCGTACTCCCGGCGTGTCGACGAGCCAGCCGCCAGCAGGCAGTCGCACCAATTCTGAAGCGGTCGTGGTGTGGCGACCACGCTGGTCGCCGTCGCGTACCTCGGCCGTGGCCTGCCGCTGGTTCCCGACCAACGCGTTCACGAGCGTGCTCTTGCCCACACCGCTTGCCCCCAGCAAGGCAATCGTCGCATTGTCGGCGGCATACGCGCGCAAGCGTTCAACGCCGGTGCCGGTGATCCCGCTCGCGACGCACACATCAACTCCTGGGGCAACATCGTGCAGCGATGCGACCATCTCGGCAGGGTCCGCCACCAGGTCGTCCTTGGTCAGCACCACGACGGGCACTGCCCCGCTATCCCACGCCAGCACCAGTTCGCGCTCGAGACGACGCTGCTTCGGGGGCGACGTCAGCGCGTGGATCAGCATCACCACGTCGATGTTGGCGGCGATCGTGTGCGCCTCAGCGCGACTTCCTTCGAACGAGGCACGTCGCACAAACGCGCTGCGTCGCGTCAGCACGGTCTGCACGCGTTCGGCATCACTATCGGCAACCACGAAGTCACCCACGGCGACATCTGCTCCGATGTTGCGCACACGAATCGGTTCAAGACCGACGCCGATGAGCACTGAGCTCCAGCCACGGTCGAGTCGACTAACACGGCCCGGTCGCACCGCCGTGCCAAGTGCCCGCCACTCGGTTTCCAGCGCGTCGGACCAACCCAGATTGGCGTCGGCAGACCAGTCGATGGCATCACGGTAGCGGCCTACAGCCTTTAGCATTGCCACTACCTATGGTCCGCAAGATCGAAGCAGACAACCTGTCGGGCGACAGATTGGAAATCGTGCGCCGCGGTTACGACCCGTACCAGGTGCAGCGACTCGTCTCGACGCTCGCGACCGAACTGAAGGCCCTCGCCGCCGAGAACGACGCGCTGCGCGGCCGGTTGAACGACGCACCAGTTCGTAGTCGCGACGCCAATGGTGGCTTCGTCGAGCGCCGCGCACAAGGCCAGGCGCCTGCGGCACTGCTCGAGAACGCCGAACTGCGCGAAAACCTGCGTTGGGCACGCGCTGCGCTTGATGGGTTGCTCGGTCAACTGGCTGGCAAGCCCGATCCGACCACTCAGCAGCGCGAACAGGGCGCCCGTTGAGAGAACTGCCCCTGCCTGGGGAGCGCACCAAACAGGTCATTGCGCTCGCCGACAAGGTCGCGCGCCAGCCATTGCCGCTGCGCACCCGCATTCTGCTGCCAGCGATCCTGCTGATCATCGGCATCGGGGCGTTTTGGTTCGGCTTGCGCGATGACCAGGCGGATCCGGGCACACCGACGCCAACAACGGCTGCCACGGTCACTGAAATCCCGACCAGCGTTGTGTTCACTGCACCACCCTGAGTGGGGATGCTTGACACGAGGGGTCAAATCACGTAGCGATGGACTGATGGCAAAACCCCTCGTCATCGTGGAATCCCCCGCGAAGGCAAAAACGATCGCCAAATTTCTCGGTGACGCGTACGACATTCGCGCCTCCGTTGGCCATGTCGCGGACCTTCCGAGCAAGGGTTTGTCGATCGATGTCGATAATGGGTTCAAGCCGACCTACGAATTGACCGTCCGCGGCAAGGACGTAGTGAAAGACCTACGTGCGGCAATGAAGGGCGCTAGCGAGTTGTACCTCGCAACCGACGAAGACCGCGAGGGTGAGGCGATCAGTTGGCACCTCTTGGAGTATCTGCAACCCAAAATTCCGGTGAAGCGGATGGTGTTCCATGAAATCACGAAAGCCGCCATCGAGCACGCTGTAGCCAATCCCCGCGATATTGACTACGGCCTGGTCGACGCGGCCGAAACGCGTCGTCTGCTCGATCGTCTCTATGGGTATGAGGTGTCGCCGGTGCTTTGGCGGCGCGTCAATCGCGGTCTTTCGGCCGGTCGGGTGCAGTCGCCATCAATTCGACTGATCGTCGAGCGCGAGCGCGAGCGAATCGCGTTCACCAGCGCTGGGTACTGGGACATCGAACTGCTGACTTCCACCTCGCCGGCCTTTACGGCCACCCTGGTGGCCATTGACGGCACGAAAGTGGCAACCGGAAAGGACTTCACGTCCGACGGTTTGCCAAAGGCCAACGTGATCGTCGTCACCGAGGAACGCGCCCGGTCGCTGGCCGACACGCTGACGAACAGCAACTTCAGCGTGCGGTCGGTGGAAGAGAAGCCATATCGCAGCTCGCCGAAGGCTCCGTTTATGACCAGCACCCTGCAGCAAGAGGGTGGTCGCAAGTTGCGCCTCGGCGCCGCCCAGGTCATGCGCGTCGCGCAAGGTTTGTACGAGCGTGGCTACATCACCTACATGCGTACCGACAACGTCGTGCTCAGCGACGAAGCATTGGCGGCGGCCCGCAGCGAGGTGAAGAGCCTCTATGGCGAGAACTTCCTGTCGCCGTCGCCGCGGCAATTCACCACCAAGGTGAAGAACGCACAGGAAGCCCACGAGGCCATCCGGCCGACCACACCTTTGCGTAGCCCGGATGCCGTCGCCGCCGAACTGAACCCGCAAGAGCTGGCGCTCTATCGCCTGGTCTGGCAGCGCACGCTGGCGTCGCAGATGGCGGATGCGACGGGGATCACCGTTTCAGTTCGGCTGGCCGCCAGTGCCAATGGAGCCGATTGCGAGTTCGCGGCCAGCGGCACGACAATCACATTCGCCGGTTACCGCCAGGTGTACGTCGAGAGCAGCGACGAGTCCGATACTTCCGACGACGACAAGGAAGCGCTGCTGCCGGTGCTGACGGTTGGCGAAGCGGTGCCGATCAGCGAGCTGACACCCACCGGCCACGCCACGCTGCCGCCAGCGCGCTACACCGAGGCTTCGCTGATCAAGAAGCTGGAAGAGCTAGGCATCGGCCGTCCGAGCACATGGGCGTCGATCATCCAGACGGTGCAAGACCGTGGCTATGTGTGGAAGAAGGGCCAGGCGCTCGTACCCACCTGGACAGCATTCGCCGTCGTTGGCCTGCTCGAGAAACACTTCGACGAGTTGGTCGATTACGCCTTCACCGCGCGCATCGAAGAAGACCTCGACGCCATCGCGCGCAACGAACGCCAGAAGCAAGATTGGCTGCAGCACTTCTATTTCGGCGACGAGACCGACAAGATGCCCGGGCTCAAGCGGTTGGTCGAAGAGAACCTCGATCAAATCGACGCGGTCGAGATCAACACCTTCCCGCTTGGCGACGACGCCGACGGCAACCTGGTGGTGGTCAAGCCGGGCAAGTACGGCCCATACGTGAAGCGCGGCGAAGACACCGCCAGCGTGCCCGACACGATGACGCCCGACGAACTGACGCTCGAAGTTGCGCTTGCGCTGCTGGCCGCACCGAAGAACGACGAGCCGATCGGCGAACTCGATGGCTACCCGGTGTACGCGAAGAATGGGCGTTACGGGCCATATGTCCAGTGGGGTGCGCCCGACAATCTGCCGCCCGGGCTGGTGAAGCCGAAGATGGCGAGCCTGTTCAAGACGATGGTGTTCGAGCGCGTGACCGAGGCCGAAGCGAAAGAACTGCTGCAGTTGCCGCGCAGTCTGGGCATCGACCCCGCCGACGAACAGGAAATCTTTGCCAACAATGGCCGTTACGGCCCGTACATCATGAAGGGCAAGGATTACCGCAACATCACCAACGAAGAGCAGTTGTTCACAATCAGCCTTGCAGAGGCGCTCGTGATCTTCAGCCAACCGAAGGTGTTCCGGCGCGGCGGCGGCAACATGGCTGCTCGTGGTCCGCTGCGCGAATTCGGCAACGACCCCGTCAGCCAGAAGCCGGTGGTGGCACGCGACGGCAAGTTCGGCGTGTACGTCACCGACGGCGAGACCAACGCGTCGATTTCGCGCGGTGATCGGTTGGAGGAAATGATCCCCGAGCGTGCTTACGAATTGATCGCCGCGCGCCGGGAAGCGATCATCGAAAAGGGTGGCGCGCCGGGCAAGCGTGCTGCGGCGACGAAGCGGGCGGCCGTCAAGCGCACCGCGCCGAAGAAGGCGGCTGCCAAGAAGAAAGCAGCCAAGAAGCCAGCCGTCAAGAAGGCCGTCGCGAAGAAGGTCGTCGCAAAGAAAGCTGTCGCCAAGAAGGCGGCGCCGAAGAAGGCTGTCGAGCCAAGCGCTGAGATCACTGTTCTCTGACCGATATGGTGCGACGGATATGTCGGGTGGTCGCTACATAGCTCTTGAAGGTTCCGAGGGCTGCGGCAAGAGCACGCATGCCAGTCGGCTGGCGGCCGCGCTTGGGGCGGTGCTGACTCGCGAGACCGGCGGGACGGCGATCGGACGCCAGATTCGTTCGATACTTCACGACACCTCAATCAGCAACTTGTCGGATCGAGCCGAAGCGTTGCTCGCCGCGGCCGATCGGGCGCAACACATCGAAGAGGTTGTGGCGCCGGCACTCGCGGCTGGCAAGCACGTGGTCAGTGATCGCAGTGTGTACTCAACGCTGGCGTATCAGGGCTACGGGCGTGGTTTGCCCCTTGGCGAGGTGCGCTCGTTCAACGAGTGGGCGGTCAACGGTCATTGGCCCGAGTTGGTGTTGCTGATCGACGCCGCACCGGAGGTGTTGGAACGCCGAATGCGCGGCCGGCAACTCGATCGCTTCGAGCGCGAGGGCGACAAGTTCCACGAGCGCGTGCGCGACGGGTTCCGCCAGATGACACTCAACGAACCCGAGCGGTGGGTCGTGATCGACGGCTCGCAATCGCTCGAGACAGTCGCCAACGACATTCGCACAGCTGTGCGCGATCGGCTGGGCCTGTGATGTTTGCCGAGTACTCGCGATCGGTGTGGAGCGATGTCGTCGGCCAAGAGCGGGCAGTCGAGCAACTCACTCACGCCGCGGTCGCACCAGTCCACGCGTACTTGTTCGTCGGGCCAGCTGGCTGCACGAAGGACGAAGCGGCACGTTCGTTTGCAGCGCTCTTGCTCACCGGCGCCGACGACGCGGAAACGCGCGATGCGCGCCTGATCCTCGCTGGCGAGCACCCCGATGTGCGCGAGGTCGAGCGCACCGGTGCGCGCATCTCGGCCGAGCAGGTTGCCGACATCATTCGCAATGCCTCGCTGGCCCCGATCGAAGGCGCACGCAAGGTGATGGTGCTGCACGAGTTCCACCTGCTGGAGGCAACAGGTGCCGCGCGTCTACTGAAGACGCTCGAGGAACCACCGGCGAGCACCGTGTTCATCGTGCTGGCCGATCAAGTTCCGCCGGAACTGGTCACGATTGCGTCGCGGTGCGTACGCATTGATTTCGGCTCGATCAGTGAGGCAACAATTCGTCAGGTGTTGGTCGACGAGGGGTCGACCGCGGAAGCGGCGCTGCATGCGGCGCAGTCAGCGGCGGGCAACCTCACCCGTGCTCGCGTCCTCGCCGCCGATCCGACGCTGATGCATCGCCGATCGCTGTTTGCCTCAGTGCCAGCGCGACTCGACGGCACCGGTGCGACCGTTGTTGCCACCGTTCAGGAATTGAACGCAACCATTGAGGCCGCGGCGGCGCCCTTGGAAGCGCGCCAGGCACAGGAGGTCGCCGACCTTGACGCACGAGCGGCAGCCGTTGGCGAGAAGGGCGGCGGTCGCAAACAACTGGAAGATCGACATAAGCGCGAGCTCCGGCGTCATCGCACCGACGAGCTGCGCAGCGGCCTCGGCGTCATTGCCGGCGCATACCGCGACGCCCTGGTCGACCAGCGCGCTAGCCGACCGGACTCCGCAGCGCAGGCCGTGCACCGCATTCACCAAACGCTGGAAGCGCTCGAAAGAAATCCGAACGAACTGCTGCTATTGCAGTCGCTGCTCCTCGACCTGCCGTCGCTAGCATTGCTGCCTGCGCCCAGGTAGCTCAGTCGGTAGAGCAACGCACTCGTAATGCGTAGGTCAGGAGTTCGATTCTCCTCTTGGGCTCCGACTTCCGGTT
>Ga0105048_10014889_pt1 | contig 12091 bp, 8 predicted proteins | sample MAT05_FD_78382 | JGI IMG/M metagenome (GOLD analysis project Ga0105048, IMG submission 78382) | Freshwater microbial communities from Lake Fryxell liftoff mats and glacier meltwater in Antarctica - MAT-05 | ecosystem: Environmental > Aquatic > Freshwater > Ice > Liftoff microbial mat | place... | reverse complement strand
TCATCATCCGTGATCGTCGCCGTGCCCGCTGCATTTCCATTCGTCGTCGTGCCCGCCGTCCGCGTCGCCGTCAGCGTGAAGGTCTCCGCCGCTTCATCCAGCGCATCGTTGGTGATCGGCGTCCGCACCAGCACGCTGGTCGCCCCCGCGGCGATCGTCGCGCTGCTCGCCGGTGTCCAGTTCACCCCGCCATCCGTCGAGACCTCCAGCCCCGGTCCGAAGTCCGCGCCCGTCGCCGAACCAGTCGCCAGCGCCAGACTCACGCTCACTGCCGTCGTCGAGGCATTGCTCAGGTTGACGGTGAAAATGGCGAAGGCATTGGTTCCCTCCGTCACCGCCGGGCTGCTCACACTCAACATCGGCGTGTCGTTATCCGTCCCGCCGGTGCCCGTGCCATCGTCCCGGATTGTCCCCACGCCCAGGTTATCCGCGATCGTCGCATTGACCGCCCCGCTCAGGTTCACATTAAAGCTCTCGCTGTTCTCGAAAATCGAATCGTTCGCGATTGACACCGTGATCGTCTGACTCGTCACGCCGGCCGCAAAGTTCAGCGTCCCGCTCGTCGTCGTGTAATCCGAACCCGCCGTCGCCGTACCGTTGCTCGTCGCAAAACCCACGCTCACCGCCTGCCCGCTCGCCGCGCTCAGCGTCACCGTGAAGGTCGCCGTGCCTGCCGCTTCGTTCACCGTCACATCATTGATCGTCAGCGACGGCGTTGCGTCATCATCCGTGATCGTCGCCGTGCCTGTCGCGTTGCCATTGGTCGTCGTTCCGGCCGTCCGCGTCGCCGTGAGCGTGAAGGTCTCCGCCGCTTCATCCAGCGCATCATTGGTGATCGGCGTCCGCACCAAAACGCTGCTCGCGCCCGCGGCGATGGTCGCGGTCGTCGCATTGATCCAGTTCACCCCGCCATCCGTCGAGACCTGGAGATTCGTCACCCCGACCGCGCCGTAATCCGTCCCTCCACCCGCCGCCGTCACCGCCGCCAGCGCCAGGTTCAGACTCACCGCCGCCGTCGAGGCATTCGCCAGGCTCACCGTGAACACCGCGAAACTGTTCGTTCCCTCCGTCACCGCCGGACTGCTCACACTCAACGTCGGCGTGTCGTTATCCGTCCCGCCCGTCCCGGTGCCATCATCCCGGATCATCCCCAACCCCAGGTTATCCACGATCGTCGCATTCACCGCCCCGCTCAGCGTCACATTGAAGCTCTCGCTGTTCTCGAAGATTGCGTCGTTCAGGATCGATACCGTGATCGTCTGGCTCGTCACGCCCGCCCCAAAATTCAGCGTCCCGCTCGTCGTCGTATAATCCGAGCCCGCCGTCGCCGTCCCGTTGCTCGTCCCATAACCCACGCTCACTGCCTGCCCGCTCGCCGCGCTCAGCGTCACCGTGAAGGTCGCCGTCCCCGCCGCTTCGTTCACGGTCAGGTCATTGATCGTCAGCGTCGGTGGGGCGTCGTCGTCATTGATCGTCGCGGTCCCGATCGCGCTGACATTGGTCGTCGGGCCCGCCGTCCGCGTCGCCGTCAGGTTGAATGCTTCCGTCGCCTCCTGGAGCGCATCATTCGTGATCGGCGTCCGCACCAGCACGCTGGTGCTACCCGCCGCGATCGTCGCACTGCTCGCCGCCGTCCAGTTCACGCCGCCATCGGTCGAGACCTCCAGCCCGGGTCCGAAGTCCTCGCCCGTCGCCCCGTTGGCCAGCGCCAGGATCACGTTCACCGCCGTGGTCGCGGCATTGCTCAGGCCGACGGTAAAAATGGCGAAGGCATTGGTCCCCTCCGTCACCGTCGGACTGCTCACGGTCAATGTCGGCGTGTCGTTATCCGTGCCGCCCGGGCCCGTGCCGTCATCCCGGATCGTCCCCACCCCCAGGTTATCCGCGATCGTCGCATTGACCGCCCCGCTTAGGTTCACATTAAAGCTTTCGCTGCTCTCGAAGATCGCGTCGTTGGTGATGTTCACCGTCACCGTTTGGCTCGTCACCCCGGCCGCGAAGTTCAGCGTCCCGCTCGCGCTCGCGTAATCGCCACCCGCCGTCGCCGTGCCGTTGCTCGTCGCGTAGTTCACACTCACCGCCCGCCCACTCGCCGCGCTCAACGTCACCGTGAACGTCGCCGTCCCCGCCGCTTCGTTCACGGTCACGTCGTTGATCACCAGCGACGGCGTCGGGTCATCATCCGTAATCGTCGCTGTTCCCGTTGCATTTCCATTCGTCGTCGTGCCCGCCGTCCGCGTCGCCGTCAGCGTGAAGGTCTCCGCCGCTTCGTCCAGCGCATCATTCGTGATCGGCGTCCGCACCAGCACACTCGTCGTGCCCGCGGCGATCGTCGCGGTCGTCGCATTGAGCCAGTTCACCCCGCCATCCGTCGAGACCTGCAAATTCGTCACCCCGACCGCTCCGAAATCCGTTCCTCCGCCCGTCGCCGTCACCGCCGCCAGCGCCAGGCTCAGACTCACCGCCGTCGTCGAGGCATTCGACAGGCTCACCGTGAACACCGCGAAACTGTTCGTTCCTTCCGCCACCGCTGGGCTGCTCACGCTCAGCGTCGGCGTGTCGTTGTCCGTCCCGCCCGTCCCCGTGCCATCGTCCCGGATCGTGCCCACGCCCAGGTTATCCGCGATCGTCGCATTCACCGCCCCGCTCAGCGTCACGTTGAAGCTCTCGCTGCTCTCAAAGATCGCGTCGTTCGCGATCGATACCGTGATCGTCTGGCTCGTCACACCCGCCGCAAAATTCAGCGTCCCGCTCGTCGTCGTGTAATCCGCGACCGCCGTCGCCGTCCCGTTGCTCGTCGCAAAACCCACGCTGACCGCCCGCCCGCTCGCCGCGCTCAGCGTCACCGTGAAAGTCGCAGTCCCCGCCGCCTCGTTCACCGTCACGTCATTGATCACCAGCGACGGCGTTGGATCATCGTCATTGATCGTCGCCGTGCCCGCGCCAGAGTTGTTCGCAGTCAGGCCCGCCGTCTTCGTCGCGGTCAGCGTGAATGTTTCCGCCGCCTCATCCAGCGCGTCATTCACCACCGGCGTCCGCACCAGCACGCTGGTCGTGCCCGCGGCGAAAGTCGCCGTGGTCGCGCTCGTCCAGTTCACGCCGCCATCTGTCGAGACCTGGAGATTAGTAACCCCGGCGGCGCCGTAGTCCGCTCCCCCTCCAGTCGCGGTCCCATTGGCCAGCGCGAGATTCACGGTCACGGGATTTTGCAGGATGTTCGACAGGCTGAGCGTGAAAACGGCGAAACCATCCGTGCCTTCCGTCACCGTCGGACTCGACGCCGTGATCGTCGCCGGTTGCTCGAAGCCGAAGTCCCTATTCGTCACCGCCTGGCCCACCAGCGTGATCGCTGCGGCCTGCGTCGTTCCGCCCGTCGTCGAACCCGCACCCTGCATGATACTCGTCGGATCCGTGACGCGGATCAGATAATCGCCCGGCAGCAATTGGCCAAAGACGTAGGCTCCATTGGCCCCGGTCGTCGTCGTCGCCAGCAGCCGCTCCCCTCCATCGAGCGCGCCGTTGCCATTGAGATCGTCGTAGAGACTCACCGTCAGACCGACCACGCCATTTTCCCCCGCATCCTGGACACCATCCAGATCCGCATCGTACCACACCCGATCCCCGAGCGAAGACTCCGCCGGCAGAAAGGCGCTCCCGTCCGCCAGCGTGGCGAGCGCGGTGGTGCCGTTCGTTGTAATGTTCAGCGGCGAACCAAACGTCCCGGCGCCCGCCGGATTGTAGGACCGGATCGCGGTGGAAACCGTGTAGAGAGTGCCGTTTCGATCCACCGCCGCCTGGCTGACGTTCGTATTCGCGTCGCGCTGGATGGAGGTGAGGTTCGTCCCGGTTCCCGTCAGGTTGTATTCATCCACCCCGGTCCCGCTGTTGAAGCTCCAGAACTTCGTCGTTCCGCCCGGCACCACCACGAAATCGCCGAACTCATTTCCCCCGTCGATGTAGTTCATCGCGGTGATGCTTTGGATCGTGCGTCCATTGCTCCCGCTGGCAAAGTTCACCCGATAGATCTGATCCCGGCTGCCCGGTCCGCCGCCCTCCGTCGAGAAGTAGTAACTGCCCCCGGCAAAATCGCCACCCGCCGCCCCGAGACCCGCCGTCGGCAGCACCACCCCGAAAGTTGTCACATCCGCCGCGAGGGTAAATTGCTGCCCGGTGCGCAGGTCCAGGCCGTAGAGCGCCCGGCTGCCGCTCGCGCTATCGGCGTAGTAAACGACCCCATTCACGGAATCGATGCCGAGTGAATTCAGCGTTCCCGTCGCGCCCACAAAGCTACTGGTTCCGAGCAGCGTCGCCTTTCCGGTGTCGAAGCTGATCGAATAAACCCTGTTCCCCGTCACGCCGGCGAATGAGCCGATCCCACCATCGATCGGCGTCGGCCCGAGCAGATGGCTCCAAACCACGCTCTGGCCCGCCTGCGCTCCGAGCGCGCTCTGCACCGCGCCCACCGAATACTCCAGCGTCCAGTTCCCGCCCATCGTCGCCGCTCCCGTGGCATCGGTCGAAGCCGCGACATCCGCCCCGGTGAGCTGCGCCACCTGCTGCACGAGCTGCTGGCCCGTCGCCTGGTCGGCAAAGCTGCAGCCGTAGAAAAGAATGTCCGCCCCGCTCTGGAGCGAAAGCCCCCAGCGCGCGATCTCGTCCATGTAGTTGCCGAGATTGTTCACATCGAGCCGCGTCGCGCCGAGATTGATGTAGCCGGAATCACCGTGGCCGAGGAGATGGATGGCATCGTATTTTTCCGCCGACGCCGCGAGCACCTCGGTGATCTGGTCCACCCCGTCGCGATACGTGTCGAGCGTCACCACCTGGAACGAGCGCCCCTGCAGGTTCTTCGTCAGCTCGGCGATGAGTTGCTGCGCCTCCTGCAGATTTCCATTCACCACGATCAGCTCGCGGGACGCCGCTGCCGCGCTACCCGTCGCCGCCCCGGTGGACGACCCTGCGGTCGCGGGAGGAGCGGTGGCGGCGTCTCCCGCCGCAGGCGCCGTCGTCGCCGTCGGCTCGACCTGTTGCTGCGGATCGGCGGCCGGATCGACGGGGGCAGTGACGCTGCAGAGGATGCGATCCTCGAAGGTTTCTAAAAGAAGCTTGCGGCGGCTCATGAGTGGGAAGGTTTCACTCGCGCGCGGCGGCTCCCGTCCCCGGTGAATGAGGGCGCGTTGGAGGGCGGAAAGATTGAATTCACGGGTGGTGGTGGTGAGGGGTGGTCGAAACCTCAGGCATGAAATTAGCAACCTCCATACCCCGGCTGCTTCGTCCTCACCGGTCAGCGCGGCCCGGAATTGCCCATGCAAGCCATTCGACCTGACCCCAGCCGTTCACCGGCAATGCTTGTCTTTATCAACATCGGCAGCCCTCCCGGCGCCCGCGCCGCCGCGCTGGATCCCCTGCCGGAGAACGGCAAAATCCTTTCCCTTCCATGAAGATGAAACCACCCGAATGAGCCCACCGGTTCGCAGCTTTGCGAATCTCGGAACCGCAGGAGGACTCGAAAACACTCTCGCGGGGGTCGCTCCATAGTCTCCGAATCCACCGGCACGGCACCTGCGTGACGAGGCGAGCAGGTCCATGACCCAGCCCGTCCCTTCACCGCCTCCCGTCACCCATTGAATTCCCTTGTCGAAGAGCCCCCGAGCGCTGAAGCGTTTTCTCCCCCGGAGAGGTGCGACGCCGCCCCGGTTCCTGGAAAGGGAACGGTGCTCTTGCTCGACGACGATACGGCGCTGCGGGATGTCATCACCGATTTCCTCACCGACTCCGGCTACACGGTCGTCGCGGTCTCCAATGGTGCGGAGGGCATTCGCGAGATGGTCGCGCGGGATTTTTCGGTGATCCTCTGCGACCTGATGATGCCCACGCTGCCGGGCGACATGTTTTACCGAGCAGCGGAGCGGATTCGTCCCCGGCTCTAGGACCGGTTCATCTTCGTCTCCGGAAGCACCCAGAATGAGGCGGCCAGCGACTTCATCGCCCGCGTCAACGGCTTCGTCCTGCGCAAGCCCTTTCCCTTGAGTCTCCTGCTCGACTCGATCGCTCTGGCCGAGGTGCGCAGCTCCTTTAAGAGCGTCTTCGACGACGCTTCGCCCGCTCCCGCTTCGTCCCTTGCCTTCCCGCGGGCGGACCCCTACCTCCAGCGGATCGCCTCGCTCCAGCAGGAGCTGGCCGTCGCCGCCGAAGCGCCCGCGCCCACGCCTCCCGTGCGAACCGCTCCGGCTCCGCCGCTTCCCTCCCGCGAGCCGGAGCACCGGCCCGCTGAACTCGCGAGGCTGCCGCCTCACCCCCCCAAGCCCCGGTGCTCCAACGACTCCTCGGCGCGCTCCGGGCATTTCGGCCGCTGTCTCGGGCTGGTGTGTTCTCCCGGACCCCGGTGCTTGCCGCGGTGGCGCTCGGGGTGGTCCTCGCGGTGGACATCGGTATTCGCATCCCGCGGGCGCGCGATCGAGCCACGGCGGCGGTGGTGGACCGGCAGGCCCTCGAGGCCCAGTGGAAGCTGGTCGCGGCGCAACCGATCCAGGCCGAAGAGGCGCGGCGCGCGCATTCATAGTGGAAGGACCGGGCGGCACCCCTCACGGAAGAGAGCCTGCGGGGTGGATGGACGGGAGCGCTCCGGGTCGTCGCGAGCGCGGCGGGCTCCGGGATCGCGCTCCAAAGCGTCGCGGCCCACGGCGATGACGGGACCCGCGGGGGCTGCAAGCTGCTGATCCAGGGAGTCGCAACCGGGCGGGCGCCCCGGGTGATTGCGGGAGGGTTCCGCGATGCCCTGCAGCGCGACGTGGAGCGGACTTTTGCCACCGCGGTGGTGACCGAACTCGACAGGCTGCGCGACGAGCCGGAGAACGCCACCGCACCAGCAGATCAGCATCGGGCCAGCTTCCAGATCATCTTGAGCATCGGCCCGGACAAACCGCGGAATTCGGAAAACAGAACCGCGAAATGAGCACCCAAAGAGATCCCGTCGAGACGTTGCGTCAGTGGGTTCCCGCCATCCTGGTGGCGGCTGTGGGGTGGTGGGCCGGCGGCCGGTTCACTGAGCCCCATCTGCAACACGAAAAGCGCGAACAGGAAGCGATCGTGGGCCTGCGTGGGCAAATCGATGCAGCGATCGCCGCGGGTGTGGAGACCCGCACCCTCGAAACGGCGACCGAGGCGTTTCGCGCGCAGATCGATCGGCTGGAGCAAAGGATCCCCGGGCCTTTGGCGCCGGTCTCGTTTCCCGATGATTTACAGAAACACTTCGCCCGGTCCGGGCTGAGCGTGTCCGTTCAGCACTCGGAGAACGACGGGGAACTGGCCGGGCTGCCCGGTTATGCCCGGGGCTCCTGGTCGGTGGCTCTGCCGCTCGTCGGGACGAGTCAGCAGACCATGGGAGCCCTCCAGGGGATGGCCCAGCTCGAGCAGCAGCAGCCGTTCGTCAAGGTGGTGGACCTGGCCATCCAGCCGGACCCGGCCGATCCCGCGCGGCGAGTCGCCCAGCTCGAGCTGACGGCTTTCTTTCGGAAGTAGTCTGGCGAGATCGAGGTCGGCGGAAGGGTGCCCGGGTGGCTGGTCTTTCTCGGAAATGCGAATTTTCGGGGATGTGATGCAGAAATTTGGCTGCTCAATCCGGATTACCCGGGGTTATTGGGGGATAGGAATAGAATTCAGGCTATCTGGCATTCGGATTGTATTAACCATAATTTCCATCTTCTTACCGCATGCACCGCTCTTCCCACGAAGCCGCTTTCAGTTTTCTCGAGGTCATCGCCGCCGCCGGCTTGGTGGGCGTCTTTCTCGTCGGGGCGTTCACCGCGAACGCCCGGGGCCTCAGTATGATCCGCTCCGCGAAAGAAACGGGCGGCGCGAGCGAAGTCCTTCAGCAACGCATGGAGCAGCTCCGGTCCTGCAGTTGGACGGAAGTCACCAACGCAGCGACGCTGCGCGATCTTTACGCCACGGCCTCGGATTCCTCGGCAAGCTGCAACCAGCTCAGCGAAAGTTTGACCCTCGTTCCCTGGCCGGTCGTGGGCGGGGCGACCAAGCTGACCATCACCCGTTCTACGAGCGGCATCACGGCCATCACGACGGACAATGTCGCGCTCGTGGACGGAGATGCCGTGCTGGTCACCACGCAGGTCTCGTGGACGGGGGGTGGCAATCGCACCCGCATCCGGGAAACCTGCACCGTGATCGCCAATGGAGGGTTGGGACGATGAAACGCGCGGACCGGACGCGGCCCGGGGGCTACACCCTCGTCGAAATGCTCATGGCGATGGGCGTGAGCGGGATCGTGATCACCGGCATGATGATGGGCTCGGTGGCGCTTCAGCGCAGCTTCGCGGGCACGCTCGACTACGCCATCGCGCAGAACGACCAGAGCCGCATCTCGGACTACCTCGCCGTGGACATGCGGCGGGCGCTGGAGGTCACGCCAGATGGCAGTGGCGGGGTGACCATGACGCTCCCGAATTTCTACAACTCAGACGGGACGGTGAAGACCCCGACCGTCGTCTCGACGATGGGTTGGCCCGCCAAGAAGCGCTTGGTGGTGGACAGCTTCGACTCCAACGATTCGACGAAATCGACCCTCGGTCTCTACGACTCCGCGAAGCGCCAGAGCAACGGCGACATCGGTTCCAACGCCTTCCCCGTGAAACACAACAAGACGATGGATCTGAACATCAACAACAACTTCGTCTTCGGCGACGTGTGGAATAACTACTCGAGCATCAAGGGCGTCAGTTCGAGTTACTTCAACGGCACCACCGGTCCGGCCACGAACACGAATGCGCTGATCCAGACCACAGGCAACGCCGTGCCGACCGGCACGATCTCCACGAACTACTTCCGCGATCTGCCGAGGATCAAGGCGCCCACCTGGACGACCGCGGATCGCAACGTCGGCGTGCTGGACAAAAAAGACTCCGACCAGGTGGTGAGTGCCAACCCAGCGGCACCCACCAAAATCATCGCCACCTCGGTCAAACTCGACAAAGACACCTTCGTCATCAAGCTGCCGCCCGGTGCCACCGCGGGCTATGCGGAGATGTGGGTGCAGGGCGACATGAGTATGAAGGATGGCGGCATCATTCAGGTCGAGCCCGGGGTGCATCTCACCGTCTATTTTCAGGGCGATCTGAAGATCGAGGACAAGAAAAAGGGCGCGGGCTTCGACGTGCAAAGCGATGACGCCGCGGATCTCATCCTCCTCGGGGTCGAGCAGTCGGACATTACGAAGAAGAAGAACGATCAGAACGAGAGCGACGTCTACACGCCCTACAAGGCGACGGGAAACATCGTGCTAAAGGATGCGGACCTCGTCGCCTCACTCTACGCGCCGGATCACAATCTCGTCATCGACGTCAAAGGCGCCGCCAAGCGCGACAAGGATAACAAAGGGAAAATGCGGAACCGGCTGCAAACCGGGGTGGATGTCTATGGTTCCTTCGTCGCCCGGAACATCCATGCGAAGGGGCCCGCCAACCTCCACTACGATGAACAGCTCGCGAACGCCGGGCCAGTCACCGACGTGGGCTATGTGTCATGGTTTGAGAACCTGAATCTCGACAGACGCTGATCTCCGCCCAGCGGTGAGGAGAGAAGGAGTCCAGATTAGCGGGCGGTGGGCGCCGGTTCGCGACATGGCCATTCGCGTCTATGTCAATACCTCCGTCTATAAAGGCGCGGTCGATCTGGCCATCAACGCGGCGAGCCAGGAATGTGTCACTCAGGACAAAGCCGGGAGTTTGCAGTGGGTCGTCTCGGAAATCGTGGTCGATGAACTCCAGGAAGCGGCCGAACGCGGCCGCCAAGTCTATGAGGAGCATCTCCCGTGGACGGAATTTGTCAGCGTCTCCGTGGGGGCGGTACGTTTGCGCGACGCCTATCTCAAGGCCGGCGTGGTCACGACGAAATGGGCGACGGACGCCCTGCATGTGGCCCTGCCCAGCGTGCATCGCTACCGCGGCATCGTGATCTGGAACTTCAAGCACATCGTTCGCTTCGAAAAAACCCCGCTGTATCATGGCGTCAACCTGATCAACGGTGTGGAGAGCCTGAGCATCAATCCTCCCGCCGAGGTCATCACCTATGAGAATTGAAGAATACGGGTGCGTGAAAATAAAGCGCCGCGCACAGGCCCGCATCTACGAACAGACAAAAGACCTCACACCCGACGAATTGGTCGCGCATGACCAGCGGATCGGCGCCGCCGCCCGCCGCCAGGCATCACCCGCAAGCGCTCCATGCGGCGTAACGGTGCGGGACGATGAGCTTCGCCGACATTCTGGCTCTGGTCCCCCGAACGCAGGCGCCTTACGGCGGGCGGGCTGAATGTAAGGAGGGCGGACTTTTTTCCGCCAGTTTGATTTATCTGATTGACGTGAAGGGGGTGGGCTAGCTGGCTGTCCACCTCGCACCTCTTTCACATCCTCAGGACTGCGGAGCGAAGCGCGGGTCTGAGTAATGTTATGCCTCGCTGTGAGCAGCCAACTGCTTCAACCACGCAAGCATTATGAAACCCCCACAACTCCTCACCATCGGCGTCCTCGCCCTCCTCACCGTCAGCGTCCACGCCGACACTTTTGGCAGCGGGGGCAATGCGTTCACCATTGATTTCGTGCCCATCGGCAATCCCGGCAATGCGAACGATGCGGGCGCTGGCGGCGGCCTCTACTCCTCACCGTTTGGCGGGGTGTCCTACGTGTTTCAGATGGGAGTGACGGAGGTTTCGCAGGACTGGATCACGAAGGCGACGAACCTAGGCATGACCCATGTGACAGCGGGCACGTTTACTGTGAACCGGCCTGCGACGAGTCTGACGTGGTATGAGGCGGCGGGATTTGTGAACTGGCTGAACACGAGCACTGGGCGCCAGGCGGCTTATCAGCTCACCGGGCCGAACACGGGGATGACCCTCTGGAGCAGCGCGCAGGCATGGCAGACGGGAGGAGAGAACCTTTACCGACACAAGGATGCGTTCTACTTCCTGCCGAGCGAGAACGAGTGGTATAAGGCGGCGCATCACAAGAATGACGGGGTGACAGCGAACTACTGGGACTATGCCACGGGGAGCAATACGATCCCGACGGCGGTGGCAAGCGGGACGGGAGCGGGGAGTGCGGTCTATGGGCAGACGGTCGCGACGGGGCCGGCGGACATCACACAGGCGGGTGGATTGAGCTCCTACGCGACAATGGGGCAGAACGGGAACGCGCTGGAATGGACCGAGAGTGCTTTTTTTGCTCCAAATGACAACTCGTCCGCGTCTCGCGCGCTCCGCGGTGGCGGCTGGTTCGACGCCGAGGCTCAATTGCGCTCCTCGTTCAGCAGCGGCAGCGGTCCGCAGCTCGAGGGCACCGGTGTGGGTTTCCGTGTCGCGAGTGTCCCTGAACCCTCGTCCACGCTGTTGATGCTCAGCGCCGGCTTGGTTGCATTCGCACGGAGACGCCGCCGCGCCGCTCGCCCATAAGGCACCAGCCCTCGGCGCCACTCTTCATTTTTTTCCATGAAGAGCAGGAAGGACATGAAGGGGGAGAGGGGTGTGCCTCGCAAAATCTTCATGCTCTTCATGTCCTTCATGGTGTAAAACGGTCCATGGAATTCAGTGAACTGTCGAACCGTGTCATCGGCTGCGCGATCGAGGTGCATCGCGCTCTGGGGCCGGGTCTGCTCGAATCCACCTACGAGCAATGTCTGGCGCACGAACTCAAATTGGGCGGCATCCGGTTTCTCCTCCAGCAACCTCTGCCGGTGGATTACAAGGGCATCCATCTGGACTGTGGCTATCGGGTGGATGTGCTTCTGGAGGATCAAATCATCCTCGAACTGAAAAGCGTGGAGCAATTGCTCGGCATCCACGAAGCCCAACTGCTCACCTACATGAAGCTGGCTGGCATCCGGCAGGGATTCCTCATCAACTTCAACGTCAAGCGGCTGAAGGACGGGTTGAAAAGCTTTGTGCTCTGAACTGCGGATTTCACCATGAAGAGCAGGAAGGACATGAAGGGGGAGAGGGGTGTGCCTCGCAAAATCTTCATGCTCTTTATGTCCTTCATGGTGAAATCCTGAAGTGAAGCGGCACAAGCAACTCTGGGAT
>Ga0105048_10014885_pt1 | contig 12093 bp, 10 predicted proteins | sample MAT05_FD_78382 | JGI IMG/M metagenome (GOLD analysis project Ga0105048, IMG submission 78382) | Freshwater microbial communities from Lake Fryxell liftoff mats and glacier meltwater in Antarctica - MAT-05 | ecosystem: Environmental > Aquatic > Freshwater > Ice > Liftoff microbial mat | place... | reverse complement strand
CGTTGGCCGGCCCTGGTCGACGAGTTGAACGCCGTCGCAGAAGACCTGGCGCACATTGGCCGCGCTGCCGGAGTGCACGACGATGCCGAAGCCGTCCACCAACGGCGCCAGGCTGGCTGCCTGCGGGTCGAGCAGCACCAGGTCGGCACGACAGCCCGGCTCGATGCGGCCGACGTCGGCCAGCCCGAGCGCGGCGGCACCGTCGGCGGTGGCCCAGGCCAGCACCGTGGCGGCATCCAGCACGAAGCGGCCCTGTGCCCGCATGCGCGCCACGGCAATGGCCATGCGCTGCGTCTCGAACATGTCGGCCGACTTGGTGTCGGTGCACAGCGTGATCGTGGCGCCAGCCTCACGCAGCGCCTCGACGGGCGCAATGGCTCCGAAGGCGGCGTTGCCCAGCGGGGCATGGCACACGTTGATGCGCGCGCGGCCCGCGGCAGCAATCTCGTCGTCGTCCAGATAAATGCAGTGCGCGGCGAACAGGCGCGGGTTCAGCAGGCCCAGATCGTCGAGCATTGCGACCGGACCCTGGCCTTCGCGCGCCAGGACGTGGTCGACCTCCAGGCGTGACTGCGCCAGGTGGGTGTGCACCTGGCGGCCGTCGGCCGCGGCCAGCGCGGCCACCTGCTGCAACAGCTCTCGCGAGCAGGTGTCGGGCGCGTGCGGCGCGTGCACGCAGCGGATGCGGCCCTCGGCGGCGCCGTGCCAGCGCGCGATGAGATCGATTGAATCGCGCAGCGTCTCCTGGCCCAGGGCGTCGTCGCGGCGGAATCGCCCGGCCGCCAGCTCGGCCGAGTCGGCGTCCATGATGCGGCCGCCCACGAAGGCGCGCAGGCCGGTGTCGACCGCCGCCTGTGCCAGCGCTGCTGGCTTGCGGTAATAGTCGACCACTGTGGTGCAGCCGGCACACAGCAGTTCGAGGTGGCCGAGCCGCGCCAGCAGGTAGGTCTCTTCCTGCGACAGCCAGTGGCCCTGCGGGATGCCCGGCGTGTAAGCCGGCGCGAAGCCCAGGTCTTCGACCATGCCGCGCACGATCGTCAGCGGCGTGTGGTTGTGCGTGTTGACGAAGCCCGGCAGGCACAGCGCTCCGCCGCCGGCGATGCGCCGGTCGGCCCGCCGCGAACGTGCTTGCTCGGTGCTGCCCACCCAGCTGATCTGTCCGTCGCTGAACTCGACTGCGGCGTCGCGCTGCAGCGGCCTGCCCGGCGTGATGATGTGGACGTCCTCGATGAGGGTCACTTGCGAGAGCGCGGCAGTGGCAGGGGGAAGGCGGTGGGTCATGCAGCTGCTCCGGGTTGTCAGGGCCGGGGTTGTGCGGACGCCAGCCCTGCGGCCCGCCCCTGCACCGAAATTGCGCGAAGGCGCACCAAACGTGGGCGTCTGCGGGCGTCTGCCGGCTTCAACCCTGGATCTCGCTGTGGCATGCACTTTGCATACCAAGCTGTTGACAGTCACTGTTGACACCGAACGCTTCAACTCCAGGAAGGGGATACAGATGAGCCACTCCACACCACGCGACCATGCAGGCCGCCGCCGCTTCGTGCGCCAAACCGGCACGCTCGCCCTTGCGGCTTTGGCCGCGCCGGCCATCGTGCGTGCGCAGTCCAAAGAGATCGTCGTCGGCTGCGCCGGCAGTCACTCGAGCTGGATGGAAAAGTTGGTGCTGCCGCACATGAAGGCCAAGCTCGGCGCGACCATCATCTTCGAGGGCACCAAGTCCAGCGTGAACCTCGAGAAGATGAGCTCGAACAAGGACAAGCCCTACCTGTCCGTGGTGCAGATGGACGACCCGGTGATGATCCAGGCCGTCGAACTGGGCTTGTTGACGCCGATCACTGCGGCCAACGTGCCCAACGTCAGTCAGCTGCGCAAGGGTGCCGTGCACATGGACGGCATGTGGGCCAACTACGCACAGCCTTGGGCCGGCGTGGCCTACAACACCAAGGCGCTGAGGGGCGTGCCGAGCTGGAATCAGCTCTGGGAGCCGCAGTACAAAGGCAAGGTCATCCTGCCCTCGCTGCAGAACACCGAAGGCATGTGGACGCTGTTCATGGCGGCCCACTTGGCCACTGGCAAGCCGCTGGCACAGGCCCAGTACGACATGGACGCGGCGTTCGACAAGCTGCGCGCGATGAAGCCCAACGTCATCAACGTCTACTCGGTGATGTCACAGGCCTTCAACTTGTTGGAGCAGGGCGAGATCACCATGCTGGCCGGCAATTTCTCGTCGTACACGCAGCCGCGCCAGGCGGCCGGTGCTCCCGTCAGTCTGGCAGCGCCGAAGGAAGGCATCTTCGCCATGCCCTCGGGCATCTGCCTGGTGAAGAACGGCCCCAACGCGGGCCTGGCACATGCCTATGTCAACGAGATGCTGGGAGCCGATCTGCAGTCCAGGGTGGCCGAGTTCTCGGCCTCGCTGGCGGCCAACACGCAGGTCAAGGCCAGTGCCTCTACGCCCACCGGCGTCGAGATCTTCTCGCCCGACTGGGCCTTCGTCGCGAAGAACCGCAAGGACTGGATCACCCGCTTCGACAAGCTGATGGCCGTTTGAACGTCGCGCTGCGGCCATGGAGACGGAGTTGATTGCGCCTGCCGCCACGACGATCTTGACGGGTGCGCCGAGCACCCAGGATGCCTATCTGAGCGTGGCCGGCATCGCCAAGTCTTATGGCAGCCAGACGGTGATCGAGGCGCTGGACTTCCATGTCCGCCGCGGCGAGCTGGTCTCGCTGCTCGGCCCTTCGGGTTGCGGCAAGACGACGCTGCTGCGCCTGATCGCGGGCCTCGTGGCGGCCGACAGCGGCAGCATCACGCTGGGGGGTCGTGAGCTGGCCCACGTGCCGGCGCACCAGCGCAACGTGTCGGTGGTGTTTCAGAGCTACGCGCTGTTCCCGCACCTGGACGTGCAGGACAACGTGGCTTTCGGGCTGCGCGCACGCGGCCGTCCGGCAACCGGCATCCCGGCGGCCGTGGCCGAAGCGCTGGCGCTGGTGCGCATGAGCGACTACGCGCTGCGCCCGGTCGGCCTGCTGTCCGGTGGTCAGCAGCAGCGCGTGGCGGTGGCGCGCGCGCTGGTGGTCAACCCCGACTTGTTGCTGCTGGACGAACCGTTCTCGGCGCTCGACCGCAAACTGCGCGAAACGATGCAGATCGAGTTGAAGGCCTTGCTGCGCAGCCGCGGCATGACGGCGATTTTCGTCACGCACGACCAGGACGAGGCGCTGGCGGTGTCCGACCGCATCGCGGTGATGAACGCCGGCTGCATCGAACACTTCGCCGATCCGGCCACGCTGTACGCGCGCCCGGCAACCGCCTTCGCGCTGGAATTCGTCGGCTTGTCGACGCGCCTGGCCGGCGTCGTGCGTCACTGCCAGGCCTCCGTCGCGAGCATCGAAACTGCCTGCGGCACGGTGAGCGCAAACGCCGACTTCCGGCCGGGCTCGGCGGTGGTCGTCGGTGTGCGCCCCGAGCGCATCCGCGTCGTACCGTCAGGCCAGCCCGTGCCGCCGGGTTGGAATGCCGTCCGCGCACCCCTGACCGATGTGGTTCCACTGGGCGCACGCACGCACCTGTACGGCCGCGCCGGCAAGGGCAATGCGGCGGGCGCGAGCGTGGGGGAAGGGCAGGGCGACGGCGAAGGCGACCGCCTGCTGTGCGAGCGCGCCAACACCGAAGGCGGCATGCTCGGCGAGGCCGGCAGCGCAGTGCGGGAAGGTGAAGTGCTGGGCTGGCAATGGCCGGTCGCCGACACCCTCGTCTACCCAGCTTGGACTGCGTGAACACGCCGTCGCTGCGGTCTGCGTCAGGAGCGGCCGTGAGGCCCGCCATGCGCACACCGCGCACGGTCGACGGCTTCGTGCTGCTGGCCGCACCCGCCCTGGTCTATCTCGCCGCGCTGTATGCGCTGCCGCTGGTGCTGCTGCTGCTGAAGAGCTTCAACGCCAAGGGCAGCTTTCCGTCCATCGCCGGCTACACCGAGTTCTTCGCTGATCCCTTCCACCTGAAGATCCTGTGGCGCACGGTGCGCGTGGCGCTGCTGACCACCTTGCTGGCGCTGCTGCTGGCCTACCCCACGGCCTTCGTGCTCGCGCGGGCTCGCGGCTTCGTGCAGTCGCTGATCCTGCTGGCCCTGGTGCTGCCGCTGGCGGTGGGCGTCATCGTCAAGACCTTCGCATGGTCGATCCTGTTCCGCAGCGACGGCTTGCTCAACAAGACGCTGCTGGCCATCGGCCTCATCGACGAACCGGTGCGCCTGCTCTACACCGAGACCGCGCTGGTGATCAGCGCGGCCAACGTCTTTCTGCCCTTCATGGTGCTGCCGATCTACGCCGTCGTGCGGCAGCTCGATGCGCGCCTGCCCGAGGCCGCCGCCACGCTGGGCGCCGGGCCGCTGTTCTGCTTCTTCCGCGTCATCGCGCCGCTCACGCTGCCGGGCGTCATCGCCGGCTCGGCTTTCGTGTTTTCGATGGCGGTCTCGATGTACGTGATACCCAGCCTCATCGTGGGCGAACGCAGCCAGACGCTGTCGATGCTGATCGCACGCTCCTACCTGTTCCTGCGTGACGAGCAGCTCGGCTCGTCGATCTCGTCCATCCTGCTGCTCATCGCGGTCTCGGTGGTGCTGGGCAGCAGCTGGCTGCTGCGCCGGCTGTCGGGGGGCAAAACGTGACGCGGCTGCAGACCTCGGTGCGCGCGCTGAGCTGGGTGGTCGCGGCCGGCGTGGTGCTCTTTTTGCTGGCGCCACTGGTGCTGACCGTGGTGGTGTCGTTCACCTCGTCGTCGGTGTACACGTTGCCGCCGCCCGAGTGGTCGCTGCGCTGGTATGCGGCGGTGGCCCGCAAGTCCGGCTTCTGGGACAGCGTTTGGCTGTCGGTCAGCCTGGCCGGCCTGTCGACCGCGCTGGCGCTGCTGCTGGGCACGGCTGCGGCCATCGCCGTCACGCGCGGGCGCTTCAAGGGCCGCGAGGCCATTGCCACCTTCGCTGTGTCGCCGCTGATGATGCCGGGCCTGGTGGTGGGCGTGGCCATGCTGCAATTCTTCCGCCAGGTGGGCCTGCGCGACGCCTGGATCAGCCTGCTGATCGCCCACGTGGTCGTCACCCTGCCTTTCGTGGTGCGCACGCTGCTGGCGGCGCTGGAGCGCTTCGACTTTTCGCTGATCGACGCCGCGCGCACGCTGGGCATGAGCTACCCGAAGGCCGTGCTAAAGGTGCTGGCGCCCAACCTCGCACCGGCCTTCCTCACCTCGGGCCTGTTCGCCTTCCTGGCGTCGATGGACAACTACCCGGTGTCCATCTTCCTCACCGATGCGCGCAACAAGACGTTGCCCATCAAGATGCTGCAGTACATGGAGGAGCAGCCCGACCCGACGCTGGCCGCCATCTCCACCGGCCTCATCGTGCTGGCGCTTGCCGTGCTGATGATCGGTTCGCGCACGGTGGGACTGAACCGCATGATCCACTGACCGGGCCGCTCCATGAAGATCCTCGTGCTCAACCCCAACATGTCGCAGTCGATGACCGATGGCCTGGCCACGGTAGCGCGTCGGGCCGCGACGCCGGGCACGCAGATCGTGACGGCCACCGCGCGCAGCGGCTTTCCCTACATCTCGTCGCGCGCCGAGGCGCAGGTGGCCGGCGGCATCGCGCTCGACATGATTGCCGAACACCTCTCTGGTACGGCCGCGGACATCGACGCGGTCGTGATCGCCGCCTTCGGCGACCCCGGCCTGCTGGCCGCGCGCGAGCTGTTCGACATCCCCGTCGTCGGCATGGCCGAGGCCGCGATGCTCAGCGCCTGCATGCTGGGCCACCGCTTCTGCTTCGTCACCTTCACCCGACACTTGGCGCCCTGGTATGAAGAGTCGGTGGCGCAGGCCGGATTGATGGGCCGCTTTGCCGGCGTGCGTACACCCGCCGCATCGTTCCGGTCGGTGGACACCGTGCAGGACGAACTCTTCGACGAACTGCGCTCGCTGGCCGAGCACGCGGTGAAGGAAGACGGTGTCGACGTGGTGGTGCTGGGCGGGGCACCGCTGGCTGGTCTGGCGCAGCGCATCACCGGTGCTGCGGCGGTGCTGGTCGACCCGATCACGGCAGCCATCGGCCAGGCCGAGACGCTGGTGCGGCTGTCGCCACGCGGCGCCCATGCCGGGTCTTTCACGCGACCGCCGGGCAAGGCGAACGTGGGCTTGCCGCCGGCGTTGTCGGCATGGATGGCGCGCGGCTGACGCAGACCCGCGTCGGTCCGCCTGCAGCTCACCCCGCGGGCACTGTCTCTTTCCAGTGCCGCGCGATCTGGTCGCGGCGCGCGAACCAGGTGCCGCCCTGCTGGCGCATGTGCTTGAACACGGTCTGAAGCCCGGCGATGCGCCCGGCGCGGCCGATGATGCGCAGGTGCAAACCGATGGACATCATCTTCGGCTGGTGCTGCGACTCGCGCCACAACCAGTCGAAGCTGTCGATCACGTAATCAGCGAAGTCGCTGCCTTTCGAAAAAGCCTGGCTGCCGGTGAAGCGCATGTCGTTGGTGTCGAAGCAATAAGGCAGCACCAGGTGCGGCCGGCCCGCCACCGGCAGGTAGTACGGCAGGTCGTCGTTGTAGGCGTCGCTGTCGTACACAAAGCCGCCATGTTCGACGAGCAGTCGGCGCGTGTTCACCGACGCACTGGACTTGGTGTGCCAGCCCACCGGGGCCACCCCCGAGACACGCGCGATCTCGGCATGGCAGCGCGCGATCAGCGCACGTTCTTCGGCTTCATCCATGCCGGCATGCGGCTCCCAGCGCCAGCCGTGCGAGCAGATCTCGTGGCCGCGCGCGATGGCGTCACGCGCCATCCAGGGCAGGCCGATGAGCGAACGGGCACAGGCGTTCAGCGTCATCGGCATGGCCGCAGCGGCGGCCACGTCGGCGATGCGCCGGTAGCCGACGCGCGTGCCATATTCGAAGTTCGAGGCCAGGCACAGGTCGGGCGCGCCTTTCACTTCCTGCACCACCTCGTGCACGGTCTCGTTGCGCTCGTCGCCGGCGGCAATCGACAACTCGGCGCCTTCTTCCACGTTGAGCACCACCGACACCGCCAGGCCCGCATCACCGGGCCAGCGCATGTCGGGCGGCGCATCGCCGTAGCCCAGAAAGTCACGTTGCTGCATGGGGAGGCTCCCTCGTGGCCGCGCCGTCGGGCGGGTGTTGTTCTGCAGATCGCATCTGGCACAGGATGCGCAGTTGCCCAACCGCGCAGGCCACGCCGTCGAAGACCGGCATGCCACAGCGCGCCGACAGCGCTGCGGCGTAACCGCACAGCACGGCGCCCGCCAGCACGATCGCTTGTGCGCCGCCTTGTTCGCCGGCTTGGGCGTTGACCTGTGCACCGACTGGTGCACCCGCATCACGAAGCCTGTCGCAGGAGGCGGCCAGCACGTCCAGCACGGCCGGCTCGACGAGCGCCGTGCCAGCAGCAAAGGCGGTGGGAGCCTCCGGCGCCTCGAAGGCCACGACGCGCTGCGCCAGGCCGATCTGCGCCACCCGCTCGCGGTACAGCGGCAGCAGCGCGCCACCCAGGGTCAGCAAGCCCACGCGCTCGACGCGCAGGCAGGCGCTCATCAGCGCGGCTTCGGTCATGCCGACCACCGGCAGGCCCGGGTGACGCTCGCGCAGCGCCACCGCCGCACCGTCTAGCGAGATGCCCAGCAGCACGCCGTCGTGGTCGGCCGCATGCTGGTCCACCATCGCCAGCGCAGATACCTGCGCTTCACGCAGCCCTTCGGCCGAGCGCACCACCGTCGGGCCTGCCTGCGCGGTGAGGGCGGTGAGACGCTCGCCCGGCAGCAGTGCGGCGCGGGCCGACGCGGCCAGCCGTTCGGTGATGTGGACCGAGGTGTTGGGGTTGACCAGCAGCAGGCGAAGCCCGTTGCCAGGGGAGCGAGCGGTACTCAATTGAAAATGGCCTCGAGGTCGACTTCTTCGGTGCTGGGTTCCAGCCGCAGACCACGCTTGATGTGGTCCAGGTGGTCGAGCATCAGCTTCTCGGCGCGCGGCAGGTCACGGTGTGCGATGGCGTCGACGATGGCGGTGTGTTCGTCGGCCAGGCAGGCGTCGACGGTGGGTGCGTCGTAGAGCACGATGATGAGGCAGGTCAGCGTGGCGAGCTCGCGCATCGTGCGCGCCAGCGCGCCGTTGCCGGCCTGCTCGGCCAGCAGTGTGTGGAACTCCCCCGACAGGCGCACGATGGCGCGCTTGTCGTTGCGCCGCCGGGCGTCGATCTCCAGCTCCAGGTGCTGGCGCAACCGCGCCACGCGCTCGGGCGTCAGTGTCTCGATCAGGCGCGCCACCAGGGCCGGCTCGATCAGGCGCCGAGCCTCGAAGATGTCGAGCGCCTGTTCGATGGTCGGCTTGGCGACATAGGCGCCGCGTTGCGGGAACAGCTCCACCACCTGCTCGTGCGCCAAGCGGGCCAGCACCTCGCGGATGCGCGTGCGGCTGACGTTGAAGATCACCGCCAGCCTCTCCTCGACCAGCTTGGTGCCCGGATGCAGACGATGCTCGACGATGGCGGTGTAGATGCGCTCGTAGATCTCGTCCTGCACGTTCTCGCGCTCGAGCCGTGCGGCCACCGGCGACTTGCGGGTGCGGGGCTTGTTCACTGGAGCCCCTCGGTCAACGGGTACGTCGGCCGATCCTCCAAGGGGATGGCAGGGCTCACGCCCACGTGAACAGCCGGCCCCAGCCCCGCACGGCGGCCGGGTCGGCGCCCACGGCGCGCAGGGCACCCCAGACGGTGGTGCTCACGGTGTCGAGCAGCGGGATGTCGTGCGCCGCTTCGAAGGCTTCGGCCAGCGATGCGGCACGCAGGTTGGTGCAGAAGGTGGTGACCGCTTGCGGGGCCTGAGGTTGCGCAAGGGCCACCTCGTCCATCATCGTTCGCAGCCTCAAAGGTTCGACGAGCGCGAAGTCGTGGTTGACGCAGATGCCCAGGTGGCGCTCGGCCACCACCTCGATGCCGATGGCCGTGTAGTTCTGCACGATGCGATGCTGCACGTCGGGCGTGTAGGGCGTTACCAGCCCAAGGCGGCGCACATCGCGCAGCGTCATCAGCTCGTTGAGCGCCAGCACCGCGGTGGTGGCCGGGATGCCGGTGCGTTGCGTTATGCGCTCGGCGAGCTGGCGGTCGGTGTCGAAGCCGCGCCAGCCCGCAGCAGTGCCGCTCCAGGCGATGACGTCGACGCGGGCGTCGGCCAGCAGCTCGGCAGCCTGCAGGATCTTGGCGTCGTCGAACTGCGCCAGGGCTTGTTGCGAGAGCGAGATCTCGGTCACCGTGAAACGCGAGAAGTGGGCTGTGCAGCCGGGCAGCGTGGCCACGAGCGCGCTCGTCAAGGGCTCCAGTGCGGTGTTCGACGAGGGCGTCAGCACGCCGATGCGGAGGGGTCTGTACACAGTCAAGCGGCAGCTCCAGTTTGTCTCGGTAAATGGGTTTCTGGTCGGACCGGGCCCGACTCTTGCGACACGCTACGCACGACCCGTGCCACCCAGACTGTCCAGCACGACAGGCCCCACCACCTCACCCTTGCATAACCGAACCGCACAATGTTGACACCCTGGTTGACGCTTTTGTTGACAGAGCGGCACTGTTTTGGCGCCAGCCCGCACCGTGGTGGTGCAAAGCTGCGCGGTGAGTGCAGCCAATGAGCACCGCATCCGTGTTCGATCTCGTGATCCGCAACGCTCTTGTGGCCAGCGCCAGCGAGTGCGTGGAGTCCGACATCGGCATGCGCGACGGTCGCATCACGATGCTGGGCCAGGGGCTGGCCGCGGGGCGGCGCGAGATCGATGCGGCGGGCCGTGTCGTCACGCCCGGCGGCGTCGATGCGCACTGCCACCTCGACCAAGCCATGGCGCCGCCCGTGCGCATGGCCGACGACTTCGACAGCGGCACGCGCTCGGCGGCCTGTGGCGGCACCACCACCGTCATCCCCTTTGCCGCACAGGCGCGCGGCCAGACCCTGCGCAGCGCGCTGGCCGACTACCACCGCCGCGCCGAAGGTCGCGCGCACGTCGACTACGCCTTTCACCTGATCGTCAGCGATCCCACGCCGGCCGTGCTGACCGAGGAGCTGCCGGCGCTCATCCGCGAGGGCTGCAGCTCGTTCAAGATCTACATGACCTACGACGATCTGAAGCTCGACGACGGCCAGATCCTCGACCTGCTGGCGGTGGCGCGCGAGCACGGCGCGATGGCCATGATCCACGCCGAGAATGCCGACTGCATCGAATGGCTGACGAAGCGCCTGGAAGCCGCGGGCCGCACCGCACCGCGCTTCCACGCCCATTCGCGCCCGATGCTGGTGGAGCGCGAAGCGACGCACCGCGCCATCTCGCTGTCACAGCTGGTGGACGTGCCCATCCTCATCGTGCACGTGTCGGGCCGCGAGGCCGTGGAGCAGATCCGCTGGGCCCGCGGCCAGGGCCTGCAGATCTTCGCCGAGACCTGCCCGCAGTACCTGTTCCTGACCGCTGAGGACCTGGGCATCGACGACAGCTACCAGGGTGCGCGCTGCGTGTGCAGCCCGCCGCCGCGCGACAAGGCCAACCAGGAAGTCATCTGGGACGGCCTGAACGACGGCCTGTTCACGGTGTTCTCGTCCGACCACGCGCCGTTCCGCCTCGATGCGCCCGAGGGCAAGAAGCCGGGCGGTGAGGAAGTGACCTTCCGCCACATCCCCAACGGCATTCCCGGCATCGAGACGCGCATGCCGCTGCTGTATTCCGAAGGCGTGCTGGGCGGTCGCATCACGCTGGAGAAATTCGTCGAACTGACCGCCACGAACCCGGCCAAGGCCTACGGTCTGCACCCGCGCAAGGGCAGTCTGGCGATCGGCGCCGACGCCGACCTGGTGATCTGGGACGAAGGCGAATTCACGCTCACCAACCAGCGCCTGCACCACAACGTCGACTACACGCCCTACGAGGGCATGACGCTGCGCGCCTGGCCGGGCCTGACCCTGGCCGGCGGCGAGGTGGTGTGGGACGGCAGCCACTTCCACCCGCGCGCCGGCCGCGGCCGGTATCTGCGCGGTGGCCGCCCCACGCTGCGGCCGGCGAGGCCCGGCCACCGCTGAGCGCCACGGCGCCTGCGGCCCCACCTCCTTTACCCGTTCACATGTTCACCGTCACCAGGAGCACCACCATGACCCGTCTCTCCATCGCTCTCGCCGCCTGCGCGCTGTCGGCCGGCCTTGTCGGCAGCGCCTTCGCGCAGGACCGCATCACCTACAAGGTCATCGGCCAACCGGCGGCCACCGGCCTGATCCAGAAGAACAAGGAGAAACCCTTCTTCGACGAGTTCGCCAAACGCACCGGACTGCCCATCGACGCCGACTACAAGGCCATTGACCAGCTCGGCATCAAGGACACCGAGCAGCTGCGCGTGATGAAGGCCGGCCTCTTCGACATCGTCTCGCTGCGCGTGTCGCAGAACTCGCGCGACGAGCCCACGCTGCTGGGCCTGGACCTGGTGGGCGCGGCGCCCAACTACGAGACCGCGCGCAAGGTCTACGAGGCCTACTTCGACACGCTGGACCAGCGGCTGCAAAAACAGTTCCAGATCAAGCTGCTCGGCGTTTGGCCGTTCGGCCCGCAGATGCTCTTTTGCAAGAAGCCGATCACGCAGCTGGCCGACCTGAAGGGTCTGAAGGTGCGCGTCTACGACCAGAACCTGTCCAAGTTCATTGAAACCATGGGCGGCACGCCGGTGCCGCTGTCCTTTACCGAGGTGCACCAGGCCTTGTCGATGGGCGTCGTCGACTGCGCCATCACCGGCCCCAGTTCTGCCAACTCGTCGAACTGGCCCGAGGTCACCACGCACCAGTACCCGCTGGGCTTCCAGATGGCGCTGAACGGCTACGCCATCACGATGAAGGCCTGGGACCGGCTGACGCCGCCGCAGAAGACCAGCATGGCGGCCGCCTTCACCAAGCTCACCGACGAGATCTGGACCTACTCGGCCGAACTGACGCAGGACTCGATCAACTGCAATGCGGGCAAGGACCCTTGCACCACCGGCAAGAAGTTCAGCCTGGTGTCGGTGCCGGTCACGGCG
>Ga0105048_10014884_pt1 | contig 12093 bp, 10 predicted proteins | sample MAT05_FD_78382 | JGI IMG/M metagenome (GOLD analysis project Ga0105048, IMG submission 78382) | Freshwater microbial communities from Lake Fryxell liftoff mats and glacier meltwater in Antarctica - MAT-05 | ecosystem: Environmental > Aquatic > Freshwater > Ice > Liftoff microbial mat | place... | reverse complement strand
CGTTAATGAGTCATGTTTCACCTAATTAAATGCCAATTACTTATGTCACCCCCCCCCCCGGTTACAAAGCGTAGCCGTTGCGTACCTTTATTACCCCAACACGCGCGGCTTTTTCGTGCTGGGAAAACCCCCCGGCGGAGTCTCGCTGGAAGTGGCCCTTAGTCAAACCAATTTGACAGGGAACGGCTGGACAAGCGACACTTTCTACCCGCTTGACTCCGACGACCCCATTAGCCCCTACACCCAACGACGTAATTTTTACCCGTCGGTGTTAGGCCAGAATGGTGTTCAGGCACAAGAATTGGTGCTGACACTCCGTCGCATCAATACGACTGAAACGGCTACGGCCACCTTTACCCCGGTCAACACCCCTAACAACAACCCTCAGGCTGTCTCTATTGGCAGTAGCAGTGGGGGCAACTCGCCCGCCTGGGCGCAGAATCTTCCGGTGGCGTATGTCTATGACATCAACACGCACGGTTTTTCGTTGCTGGTTTCACCGGGGAGCCTTACGCTGCAAGTGGCTATTAGCCAGAGTAACAGCACAGGAAACGGCTGGTTGAGTGGCTCTTTTTACCCGCTAACAACCGACGACCCCATCAGCCCATACACGCATCGGCGCAATTTTTACCCGGCCACCTTAGGGCAGGACGGAGTATTGCCTTCGGTTGCGTCAGTGGTTATTCTGAATACAGCAACCAATGAAACGGCAACGGTCTCATTCACGCCCGAACAAACGCCCAACAACGTCCCCCGTACTTTGACATTGGGCGATGGTAGTGGTGGCGGTACAATCCCCCCCGGCGACCTACCCCCTTATGCCCAAAACCTGAATCCAGCCTACACGTATAACGATCAGAGTCATGCGTTTACGGTGTATGCAACGCCGGGCGGGAATGAGGTGCAGGTAGCAGTCAGTCAGGCAGGAGCAAGCGGTGATGGCTGGCAAAGTGATACCTATTTGCCCTTGGTGGCGCAGTCAACGGGCCAATACACCCACAAGCGGGACTTTGATCCGACGACATCGGGCAGTGACGGGATTGTGATGGATGCGGATGTAAATGTACTCTTTCGGCAGGTTGATGGTCCTGCCGGTATATCGCCTGTCGAGACGGGGAACTTTCGGATTATTCCACGCCCTACTCCGGGTGGTTTTGGGCCATTACGACCGTATAATCCGACACCCACTCCTAATCCTACAGGCAGACCGCCTTATCCTCCAGTGAGTAGTTTCGTCACCGCTAATGTTAATAACAACTACAGCTCTCCGGGGATAGGGTACATATCTGAAAGTACGAATAAGGCAATGCTCGATATAGAGTTTTACAGAGAAGATAATGACCTACTTGAAGGCACTTTCCGGCTTCGGAACAAGGTAGAACTTGAAGCTACCGCTGGCAACGTGGTAAGGTATCATATTGATGAACGGACTTGGATTGAGCTCGCTAATAAAAATATGCCAACCAACTTACGTTTTCCCCTGGGCGTTCCCCTACTGATAGCAGTCTGGCGTTACATTTTCCCTGCTCCTGAAAAAGAATGGCGAAATAACATCACGTCTCAGCACGGCGAACAACGCATTGTGGTGTATTAAAGATGGTATTCTTGGACTTCAAACTTCTGTAACATGGAAAAGTATAATATGCCACCTGTTTTATACGGCTGGCTCCCCCAATACGCTGAATTAGGTCGTCGAATAAAGCTTCGTCCCGGTCAGTCTTTTGCTCAAATTGGCCGTATGGCCGACGTTCCAGATGAAATTTATCTGTCTGGTATTGGTATTACTCACTTGATTCAGAATCCGGGACAAAGTGTAGAAGCAACGGCCTCACCTGCAAAACGTGCTGTTATGATTAATGGAGAAGGTTTAATAGATCAATTGAAGGCTTACAGTACCACTGACATCAAGGAGTGGGAGAAAGCTGATGCAAAAGCAACTACAGAGGGTTTTATGGACGAAGAGTTTAACATTCCCGCCCGCAAATCAGGATTCGTACTTGATGAGGTGTTTGAGAAATTAGGCTACAAAGGGGTGTCGGGAGAACTGCAAGCTAAATGGAACGAAAGTGAGGCTAATGAAACATTTTCCCGTGCATTGCAACTAAAAGTTACGTCAATTGATAGTAACGGTAAATACTACGGCGGATACGATGGTCATTTGGCTGGAGATCGCATAACTGTGGGAATCAATGGATTGAGTATTGAGGCTGGTCGGAAGATTCTGAAATGGGAGGAGCCTATAACGCTCTATCCGCCAAATGGTGTTTCAATTCAGGTAACACCGGAAGATGCTGTCAAACGTCTTACTCCTTTCCAGAACACGTTCTACTCCAAATCGGCTCACGTATATCGACATGGTTCGATAAAGATTTATGGAAAAGGAGAAGCCGACATTTTTAAAATGGCAATGGGTTTTCTGCTGGGCTTTGAAATCGACCGAATTGCCCGCCAACAGTTGAATATTCCCAAACGAGTAGCGGTGGTCGCTTTTCCTGGGTACAACGAGACGTTGAGAGACACAGACCCCAACAATACGCGGGCTGATTATGAGATTTGGGCGGTACGATATGCCCGGACGTTCACCGTTGCCGGTGGGACGGGTGTGGTGGTTCGTCCCACGTTTCCGATGTGGTCGTATTCCATTCAGATAGGGCTATATTTTTTGGCCTTTGCAATGGACTTTGATTTCTATTCGTGGGAGGCAGCCGAGCGGTTTGGCCGTAATGAGACCGTTGTGCCTATCACAGAGGGGCAGAACGCCTATGAGGGCGTAACGTATAATGGGTCTCCTACAACGCACGCTCAGTCAATTGTTGCAGGGGAATATGCCCCTGATAGAAATGTGATGTATCCAGCAAACCCTCAGGGATGTATGGACTTACCATTGGTAGCGGCTGATATGTACACATTCATTAATCAATATGCTGGTTTTGAAGGTGAATGGACGCGACACCGGGTAAGAAACGAAAGCGACGGCACATTCGGAGCTTTTACCCAATTCAAACCTGATTATCTGATTGATCGCTATGAGGCTGTTACCAACCCCTCACTGATTAGTCCGGGTATTGCTATGCGGTTTGTTCAGGAGAATCGACGCGGGCTGTTTTACATCAATATGCACCTGCCCGCTGGTAAATGGGAGTATGTCGAGGTGGATTTGGGCGGAGTGTATCATCAGTTCCGTGCCTACGGCGGTGTACCCTATTGTTTCAGACGTGGTGTTGTGTAATCGTTTCTAATTTACCCTCCATTCGCTACTATGGTGAATGGAGGGTATTCTTTCCCTGTACTATGTTTAAACTTACGTCTATTTTGCTCGTTTCATGTAGCTTACTGAGCCTGTTGACTTGCCGCAAAGACAGCCCGGACGTTGCGGTTCCTGTTACGCCGTTTATCTCCGTGCAGGGCGGTGATTGCACAACGCCCTGTTCGGTTACGTTTGTGCCTACAATTGACCGCAATCAGCAAACTACAGGTTTAACTTACCGATGGAATTTTGGTGATTATCCAACCTCAACGGATTCCGTTCCTATTCCCGTCCATGACTATCAACGGCCTGGTACTTACCTCGTCAGTTTGACCGTGACGAGCGGGCCAACGGTCTCTACGCTGACTACTCAGGTAATTACTGGCAATGGCGTACAATGGGACATAACCCTGGGCGGTAATGAGTCCGACCGGCTCATTACAACGCTTCGGACCCCTGACGGCGGGTATTTGTTAGCGGGTTACTCTGATTCCAATGCGTCCAATGATAAAACGGATAATTCCAGAGGATTCGATGACTATTGGATTGTGAAGCTGAGCGGAGAAGGGAAAAAATTATGGGATAAAACCTATGGAGGAAATAATACGGAGTCTTTAATGTCGGTTTCTCCTACTACTAATGGAGATTATTTGGTAGCTGGCCGGTCTTTCTCTAAAGAAACAGGAGACCGTACCGTACCACCTCTCTGGACTGAAAAAGATCGAATCAAGTACGATACATGGCTGGTCGAAGTTGAACAGAACGGCCCAAAAACGGGAGAGGTAGTGATTTCTAACCAGCAACAGTTTACAGAAACGGTACTGATAACGTCTGATGGTGGTTTTTTGGCTGGTGGTTCTACACATGATTTTTCGGAATTAAACGGGGCGTATGCCAACAGTGCTTATACGCTTAGAAAATTTAATGCCCAGGGCCAACAGCAATGGCAAAAGGTGTATGGAGGGGATGGGTATGAGAATTATTGTGGTATTCTTCCCGCCCATGATGGTGGCTACATTCTATACGGTAGCTCTACTTCGGACCGTTCGGGTGATAAATCGGAGCCGTCGCGGGGTAAATCCGACTTTTGGCTTGTCAAAATCGGGCCGGATGGTATTAAAGAATGGGATAAAACGCTAGGAGGTGGAGGATCTGATTATGCGACAACCATGCATCGTACACCCGATGGAGGGTATTTGATTGGCGGTAACTCCGCTTCCGGCCAATCAGGTGATAAAAGCGAAAAGGGTTTCTCCTGGGAAGTTATTCAAGATTACATACGAGCGGATTATTGGGTGGTCAAACTGGATGGGCGGGGGCAGAAGCAGTGGGACAGAACGTTCGGGGGCAACGATGTGGATTATTTGAGAAGCATTGTGGTACTAAACGATGGGAACTACCTGTTGGCTGGCACATCTAAATCTGGGGCTTACTATAACAGGTCGGCTCCTAAAGTAAGTACGGGGACAGATTCAGATTACTGGCTCGTCAAAATCACGCCATCCGGTGCGAAGTTATGGGACAAGGCCATTGGAGGTAACGATGACGATGAATTGGCGGTTGCCTTTGCCAATGCGGATGGCAGTATTACGTTGGCGGGTACGGCAACATCAAACGTAGGGTTTGACAAATCGGCCCCCTCGCGCGGTAAATCCGATTTCTGGATCGTTAACCTTAAACGGTAATGTCGGTCAAACCATGTATTTCAACGAGCATCAAAAAGGGGGACTTTGCCTATGAGCAAAGTCCCCCTTTCATGCTGAATTCGGGCAACCACTTACCGATGTTGCACCAACAGCTTCTTGGTCGCTACTTTTTTGCCGTCGAGCGAGAGCCGATAGAAGTACATTCCCGTTGGAAAGTCACAGGTGGCGATACGAACGGCTTAGTTGGTTGGTTTCGCTACGGCCATCTGACGAGCTTCCTGAGCAAGTTGAAACAGTTGCTGCACGTCGATCTGCCGTAAATCAGCATTGGCTTGATCGACCTTCTTCTGAACGGGGTCATACACTCGTTCCGTCTGCTTACGAGTTAGTGGACGCTTATTCATGGTTTATCTTTTTAACGTATAGAAACGGCTATAAGGCCGATTAGGCTGAAAAATTTCTATGTAATGATTTACCTCGCCAAGAACAACAAATGTTTGCTGGATTGAGGCTAACTCCCGACTTAACAAAATTCGGTACAGGCGGGTTCGACGGTCATCACTGCCAGTGAACGTAACAATTTTGCCCGGATTGCTGCCGAGAAAATCCGCCGTAATCCGCATAGTTGTAGCCAGAACGGTTCTCATATCCTTGTTATCGGTTATAGTAATATCGCTTAAAACGCCCGTTTCCAACACGTCTAACAGGGCCATATTGTACACTTCTGGCCGCTCTGTTTCAGTAAATAGGACAACTTTTTGTGTGATTTTCTGGCTACTCACACTTTGGAATTGATACCGAACTTCAGTGCGGGGCAAGGTGAATGGGTAGGTAAGTCCGTCCATGCAAAAGATAATTGGACAAAAGTAAAAATTCCTATGCCAATACAGGACGATCAAACGTTGAGGCTAGGCCGCAAAAAGGGGTTGGTTTGTAAGCCAACCCCTTTTTGCGCTGTCTGAATGAGCTAAATGGTGTCTACCGATGCTGCACCAACAACTTCTTGGTGGCTACTTTTTTGCCATCGAGCGAGAGCCGATAGAAATACATGCCGGTTGGAAATTCGCGGGTGGCAATACGAACCTTGCGCTCATTCGACTCTAAAACATATTCAGCGATCGGGCTGCCCAAAATGTCGGAAACAATGATTCGGGCCTCGCTAACAGGGGCTGTAATTTGATAGTCAATTTCAGCGTAATCGCTGGCCGGATTCGGATACACGTTGGATACTGTAATGCGGTCGTTCGAAAAAAGTCGGTCTTCCTGTGATCGCTCTACGCGTACACTTTCCTCAGGTGATGGACGATTTTCTGTGGAAACGGCGGCTGTCGTTTCGGGCTGAGCCGGGCGTATTACTGGTTTTGTAACAGTTGTGGCTGCGCTTGGGGCTATTAGCAAAGACCGATAATAAGCGTTGATTGCGGAGGTTTTGTTGAGTGAAACCATCCGGTCGAGACCCGCCGAAACAGGCAGTGTTAAAAACGGCAGCTTCCGCGTCGTTGTGAACGACGAGCTGGTGCTGCGGTTAGTGGACGTAGGATTCTGCACAACTCGACCCGTTTCCAGTCGGCTCCGGGTCGCGTCCGACCGGATCCGGGCATCTTGTGCCTGGAGGGGAACGCTTGCCAACAAGGAAAGGCCCGTGAGACATGCCAAAATAAGTATATGTTGTTTCATGTAAAGTTGCTGTCAATACTAGGGAATACGCTGTCTGAAAACGCATTGGTGCAAACTTATGACGAAAAGTTGCAAAAGTCAACGGGTTCATGCGTAAAAAATTGTTAAAGACACAAATATCGTGCTACTTTTTTCCATTTAGAACGGCTCCAGTAGGTAATGGTTTAACCAAAGCCGTAGTTTTTTCAGTTTTCTTAACGAGCGGTTTATAATTAAGAACCGCGTCTTTGGTTGGTTTTTCTTCAGTACGCCACCGGAATCCATCCAACTCTTTTTTGGGACCAGAAATCTCCTGAGGGGGTACAAATTGGGCATCTGGTTGGCCATAGAAGCGAATTTGGCCCACTTTGGAGTCCTCAAAGTCGATATTCATTCGGCTACTTTCTACCCGATTCATGCCCACGAGCTTGTTTTTGTCATCCACGGCAAAATAGATGCTCTGTCCATTTCCTTCAACAATTACTCGATCCAAAACCGTATTTTCCCGCCGGGTGAACGGGGCCGTTGTGGAGACAACGGTGGCCGCCGTGGGGCGAATTTGTTGATTTTTTACCCCAGATCTATTTTTTGGTATGGTGCTTGATAAGGCCCACACCGTGTCGATTCGGGTTTTAAAAAAGGCCGTAATCTGTCGTCCCTTGATTTGGTTGAAGTTTTGAATGGTATCGCGGGCAATCACAAACGACCGGGTTTTAAGAAACATTCGGTCGATGTGATTATGCTTCATTTTTGCCGTCATTGAGTCGGCTTCCAGTTGGTACTGCTGGCTCCAGACAATGGGTTTTTTGAAAAAATAAATAGTTGAATCGGCCACATCATACACGAGCGAATCGCAGCGGCTTTGTAGGTCCGATTTATACACAACAACATTTCGGTTCCCGACGAGCTTGCGCACCGGTTTCTTGCCCGGCTGGTCCGCCGTTGCGGTGGATGCGCCCGGCTGGTCCGCCGGTGCGGTGGATACTACTTTGGCTGAGTCGCCTGGGTTTTTGCGGGGAGTATCATACGAAAAAAGCGTGTCGGCCCGCATAAACAAAGTGTCACGTTCGCTAACAACATTGCGTACTACCGCGTTGCCAGTTATCCGTGAGATTCCCAATTTACCATTGTAGCGTGAATGGTTACCCGTAATAATCGTTTTATCTTCCTTCGCAACCATAATTACGTTGCCTTTGGCGATACCCAGATCAGTGGCATTGTCGTAAAAGAGCGAGTCGCCCGTAATGGTATATTTGGGTGTTTCGACAGTGGCCCGTTGTTGGAAATTTGACACTCGGGTAACGGTGTTGTACTGACCTTGTCTGGCCACGAGCGTTCCGTCTTTATTCACTATTTTGGTTGGTCCCTGAAAATCTGCAATCTTGGTCAGGGAGTTGTAAAGAAGGTTATCGGCTGTCAAAACGTACTGGGGATTTACCAGACGAACGTTCTGCCGAAAGGTAAACTGCTTGGTTCGGGTATCGTAAAAACCTTCCTGACTGGTCAGAATATTTTCACGGTCTACAATACGGCCTTTATTGGGGTAATGGGCCACGCCCATTGCCATATCATAGTCAAGGTGACCGGTCGTGAGCGTCATCTTGCGGTCTTTCATTGTCACTCGCCCCTGCAGGTTGGCCAGCCGCGAGTTTCCATAATAATACATCGTGTCGGAGCGGACAGTGATGGTATCACCCTGCACAATGCGAACATTGCCGTACGCTTCCAACACGTTGGTAGTGGCATTCTGAATGGCTCGATCGCAATACATCAGCACTCCTTTGTGCCGGAATTTGAGGTGGCCAAACAACCGCCGGATAATTTGAGTAGGGTCCTGAACAACCACCAGACTATCGGCACCAGGGGGTAATAATTCTACCTTATCTGTGGGCCCACCAGCGCCAGCATTTACGGGTGGGCCACTTGGCCGACCTATCTGGGCCAAGGCCGGTGCCGAGCCAATAAAGGCAAGAAGACCAATCAAAAAAAGGAGTCGATGAAAGCTATTAGCAGGAAAATGGGTCATAAGGAGTGGCAACCGAAATGTACTTTTGTGGTGCAAAGCTATTTAGAGATGCTATCTTTCTGGCCGAGGTAATCTAAAAGAGGTTATCTCTGCACACTTATTAACAAGTACAGGCCATGTATGATTCGTTTTTAGGGTTTATTAACGATCACCAGCTTGTTGGACCAACCGACCGGGTGTTGCTGGCCGTAAGCGGTGGGATGGACTCGATGGTGATGGCACATCTGTTTGCCAGGGCTGGCTTTTCGGTTGGCATCGCTCATGTTAACTTCTGTATGCGCGGGGCAGAGTCGGATGCCGACGAAGCACTCGTTTGTTCGCTGGCTCATCAACTGGATGTTCCATTCTTTACCACACGGTTTGATACTCAGGAAATTGCCCAGCAACGGAACTTGTCTATTCAGGTAGTTGCCCGCGAACTTCGGTATACCTGGTTTGGAACAGTTGCCCGCGAAAATGGCTATGCCCTAATTGCTACGGCCCATCATCAGAACGACGTACTGGAAACACTATTGCTTAATCTGGTACGGGGGACAGGCCTCGCCGGTTTGCGAAGTATTCCGATTCAGCAAGGGCAAATTATCCGGCCTTTGTGGGCGTTGAGCCGGTTGGCGATAAAAGATTATGCCGTAGATCAGGGACTGATATGGCGGAATGACCGGTCAAATGACGACGATAAATACAGTCGTAACAAAATTCGCCATCATGTTGTGCCCATTTTGGAGAAGCTAAATCCAAACCTGACCCACACACTCACACAAACGCTGGAGCGGCTACGGGCGGCTGATACGCTAGTGAATACATTGGTTGGTCAATCGAGGCAGGAATGTATCGAGCACCACGGGGTTTTGCAGACTATTCACCCTGACAAGCTTATGGTACTGGCCGAATGGCCGTTTCAACTGAGCGAATGGCTCAAAGAATTCGGCTTTTCATACAGCCAAAGCCGGGATATTGCCCGAGTTCTCAAGGGCGATAAAACGGGTCAGATATTCCGCTCGGCCACGCACAGTGTTTGGAATGATCGTACAGGACTGATAGTGGCGCCGATACTGGTTGAAGAACCGTTCAACTTACCGGTACCGAGCCAATCAGAAGGGGCTGTGACTTTGCCCGACGGACGAAAAGTGCGCTATCAATGGTATGACCGACCCGCTGATCTTTCGCTTTTGTCTGACCCGACTTTTGCGCTGCTGGATGCAGATCTGGTAACCGGGCCACTAACTATTCGGCGATGGCAGGAAGGCGACCGCTTTCGACCCCTCAATATGCCCGGCCACAAACTCGTTAGCGACCTGCTAAACGATCGGAAAGTCTCGTTACCCGAACGTGCCCGAACAACGGTGTTGGTATCCGGTGAGGAGATTGTGTGGGTAGTTGGCCACCGCCTGACGCATAGTGTGCGAATAACGGATAAAACAAAGCGGATTCTGGAATGTAGGCTGGAGGAGTAAAGTAATAGGAAACCTATCGGTATATCTCCCGACGGTTTCCTATTTTTAGGACTTCAATGACCAAAACATCGTCCAGAATTGAATAAATGATTCGGTAGTCTCCAACTCGTATCCGGTAATTAGCAAAACCAGAGAGTTTTACACACTTTGCTGGTCGGGGCTGATCTGCCAACTTGTAAATAGCATTGATCAGTCGTTCGGCAACGGAAATGGGCAGTTTGTCAAGCGTTTTTTCTGCTGGTTCTGTGATGGGAATTTTATATATCAGTCCGTTGCCGCTTGGCTAAAATACGTTTTGCTACAGCATCAAACTCTTTTTTAGGCTGATCTTTAAGGTGTTCTGCTTCCAAACCGTTCAGAAAATCCTGCAAGGCTTCACCATACAGTTCAGCATCTATCTGCACAGCCTTTAGTTGATTCTGTTCATCCCGAACGTATGTAATGCCTTTCATGACTATCCCTGATTTTTGAAACCAAGATACGATTTCTTCTCTACTTCTGAGCCATTTCCCGCAGGCTCTTTATCCCCATATTCCAGAGAATAAACGCATAAATATCGGACGTTGCTTCAATCGCTTTTTTCGTATTGCTGGCGCCGTGACCAGAGTTCGTGTCAATACGAATCAGCATTGGGTTTGGTCCTTTGTAGGCTTCCTGAAGCGTGGCTGCATACTTGAACGAGTGCGCCGGAACTACCCGGTCGTCATGGTCGGCAGTGGTGATCAGTGTAGCCGGATAATTCACCCCGGGTTTAATATTATGTAAGGGTGAATACGCATACAGTGCCTTAAACTCGTCGGCATTATCGCTGCTGCCATAGTCGGCAATCCAGTTCCAGCCGATAGTAAACTTATGAAACCGGAGCATGTCCATTACACCCACCTGTGGCACGGCAACCTTAACCAACTCTGGCCGCTGATTCATAACGGCCCCCACCAGCAAACCACCGTTGGAACCACCATTGATGGCCAATTTTTCTGAAGAAGTATATTTCTCTTTGATCAGGTATTCGGCAGCAGCAATAAAATCGTCGAATACGTTCTGCTTTTTGGCTTTCATGCCCTGCTCATGCCATTTCTCGCCATACTCGCTTCCACCGCGCAGGTTGGCTTGTGCATAAATACCGCCCTGCTCCAAAAAGCCGATCCGCAACGGGCTAAACGAAGGGGGTAAGCTGATATTGAATCCACCGTAACCGTAGAGTAGGGTCGGGTTAGTGCCATCGAGCCGGATGCCTTTTTTGTAGGTTATAAACATCGGGATTTTGGTGCCGTCTTTGCTGGGGTAGAAAACCTGCTTTGTTTCGTAATCGGTTGGCCTGAAATCGACTTCGGGTTCGCGGAAAACGGTGCTTTTGCGGGAAGCAATATCGTAGCGGTAAATGGTGGGCGGAAACGTAAACGACGTAAAGGTGTAGAACACAAACTTGTCGTCGCGTTCGCCACCGAACCCTCCAACCGTACCAACGGCAGGCAGTTTAATGTCGTTTTCTAGTTTGCCACTGAGGCTGTACACGGCTACCAGCGAGGTTACATCTTTTGAGTAAGTCGCAAAGAGCTTGCCCCCGGCTGTACCCGCATCGGTAAGTGGCTCGGGCTTTTCGGGCAGTACCACCGTCATTTTTTTGGTAGATGGATCAAACCGAACCACTTTCCCGTTAGGCGCATCGGCATTAGTCTCAATCAGAAGCGCATCACCATCATTATCAATGAAACTATACCGGGCATCGGTAATGTCGGATACAACAGGCGTGAAGGTCTTCTGACCACTTTTCGTATCCATATAATACAGGGAGTTGCCATCTTTGCCTTTGCCTCGGTCGCTTACCGACAATAGCGCGTAACGCTCATCGTCGGAGGTTCGGAGGTTATGGAAACGCTGCGGATTTTGAGCGTCTTCAAATACCAGCCGGTCAGCCGATTGCGGGGTGTTGAGGGTGTGAAAAAACACCTGATGATTTTCGTTTTTGGCGGCTAAAGCACTTCCTTCGGGTTTCGGATAGCGGCTGTAATAGAAGCCATTACCCTGCCAGGCAGATCCCGAAACCTTTACCCATTCAATTTT
>Ga0105048_10014880_pt1 | contig 12096 bp, 5 predicted proteins | sample MAT05_FD_78382 | JGI IMG/M metagenome (GOLD analysis project Ga0105048, IMG submission 78382) | Freshwater microbial communities from Lake Fryxell liftoff mats and glacier meltwater in Antarctica - MAT-05 | ecosystem: Environmental > Aquatic > Freshwater > Ice > Liftoff microbial mat | place... | reverse complement strand
CTGAGTTCCTCGGACAGCCCGGCTTCGCTGGTGCGCAGGATTTCCAGTTCGTCTTTGATCGCCGTGTGACGGGCTTGGAACGTGGTGAGTTCGTTGGTGGCGTTGGTCGTTTCGGTTTCAATCGCCACGATGCGCTGGGCCGCGCTGGCGATGCGTTGTTCGATGGACTCGCGTTCGCGACGGAGGTTGGCGGCTTTCTGGGTGGCGTCGCGGAGTTCGCGATCCATCATGCCCTGCTGGGCGCGGAGCGTGGAGAGGAGAACAGAGGCTTCCTGGGAATCTTCGCGAAGCTGGGAAAGGGCGTTGCGCGCGGCTTCCAGCGCATCGGCGGCTTGTGCACGGCGCTGGTCGGCGGCTTCGATTTCTGCGCGGATCGCAGCGGCTTCGTTTTCCAACCCTGCGATCTGAGCCTTGCGCTGGAGCACTGCGGCACCGTTGGAACCCTGCTTGCCGCCGGTCAGGAGGCCGGTGTGCGTGAGGGTTTCGCCGGTGAGAGAAACGAACAATTGCGGATTGCGGATTGCGGGTTGCGGATTGGCGGCGAGGCGCAATGCGATTTCGATAGTTGGAACGATGAGGACGGCGTCGAGGAGCGTGGTGATGAGTTCGGCGGCTTCTCCGGTGGCCTGGACCTTGGTTGCGGCCCATGCGATGGCTCCTTCGGGGACGCTGGTGTTTGCGCCTGAATCGGAATTTCTGATTCCCAAATCCCTTACGGCCATGGTGGCGCGGCCGAGATTTTTTGAGGTCAATGTTTTGATTGCGCTTTCGGCGATCATCGCGTCCTTCATGAGCACGGCTTGGAGACTGGCTCCGAGGGCGGCTTCGATAGGGGCGATGAATTCGGGGGCCACCTCGATGTGCTGGGCGAGGGCGCCGGCGATTGCCGGTTGGAAAAATTCCGGGTTGTCGAGTCCGCGCAACAAGGCTTGCGTGCCTTCGCTGAGGCCTGCGCCTTCGGCGTTGAGTTGGCGGAGGGCGTCGAGGCGGGATTCCTTTTCGGTCAGGCGACGCTGGATGCCCGTGCGATCCTGTTCCGCGCTGTTGTGAGCGGACTGTGCGGTGCGAAGCGCGGCGTCGGCTTCCTGAACCTGCTGTTGGCGTGCGGCGAGGGCTTGTTGCTGTTCATGTAGCTGGCGGCGGAGCTCTTCGATTTGAGTCGTGACGCGCTGCACGGATTCGTCGGCGACTTTGATTTCGCTGTCGAGATCGTGCAGGCGGCTGTCGGCGGCTTCGCGTTGGGCGGCGTTCGTTGCGGCGTCGCCGCGTAGCGAGTTGAGCCGGTTTTCGATGCGGCTGATATTGCCGAAGATTTGCTGGATTTCGCGGTCGGCCTGGGTGCGCTGGGCTGTGGCGGAGGATGCGGCGCGGCTTTTTTCGTCGAGGCGCTGCTGTTCGAAGGTAAGCGTCTGGCCCAGTTGTTCGAGTTCGAGGTCGGTGTTCTCGATTTGCGAACGTTGGATGGTGAGCTTTTCTTCTGCACCAGCGACGTCAGTGCGGTAGCGCTCGGTGAGGCCCGAGAATTCCTGAATGCGTTCGCGGTTGAACCCGACGCGATTGTGCGCTGTGACGATCTGGTTTTTTAATCCGCCGACGGATTCGCGGGCGGAGGTGAGGCGTTGCTCCACTTCGTCGAAAGCGTGACGCTGATCGGAGAGCGCGTTTTCCTCGGTTTCAATCGCGGCTTCCTGTTCGGTGACGGTGTCGCGCAGGCGGGCGATTTCGGTTTCCGTGAGTTGGCGCTGGGAATCGAGCTGGGTGAACTGGTGAAAAGCGTGGTGCGTTTCGAGCGTTTTGAGATCGGTCGCGAGGGACTGGAACCGGCGTGCTTTGGCGGCCTGACGCTGGAGCGAACCGATCTGGCGTTTGACTTCCTTAATGATATCGGAGACGCGCAGGAGGTTGGCTTCCGTGGCATCGAGTTTTCGCATGGCCTCCTTTTTCTGGCCCTTGAACTTCGTGATGCCGGCGGCCTCTTCGAAAATGGCGCGGCGATCCTCGGGGCGTGAACTGAGGATCTGGTCGATCTTGCCCTGTTCCATGATGGAATAGGCGCTGCGTCCGATGCCTGTATCCATGAAAAGCTGATGGATGTCGCGGAGGCGGCACGGGACTTTATTGAGGAAATATTCTGAGCGTCCGTCGCGGAACACGCGGCGGGTGATGCACACGTCGTGGTAATCGAGTCCGAGTTCCTTTTCGCACTCGGAAAAGGTGAGGGACACTTCGGCCATGCCGAGGGGGGCTTTGGCGTCGGTGCCGGAGAAAATGACATCGGCCATTTCGCCGCCGCGAAGGGCTTTGGCGGATTGTTCGCCGAGGACCCAGCGCATGGCGTCGAGGACGTTGGATTTACCGCAACCGTTGGGTCCGACGATGGCGGTGACGCCCCGGTGGAAGGTCAGGAGCGTTTTGGTTGCGAAAGATTTGAAACCGAGGATTTCGAGGGATTGTAGGTACATGGAGAGAGCGATCCGGGTGGTTTGACGGTGCGCACCTTCGGACGGTCTTCCGTGCTCTGCAAGCACTATTTGGAGTGGTTGGCTATTTTTTTGACCACAATATGTTGTGGTTGGGGTGGTTTTTAGAAGTCACGCACAGAGTTGCTAAGAGGATTCATTGCCAAAAAATGTTCGTCATAGCGGAACTTTCAATCTTTACGCCTCGGCGAGTTTTTTCTGATTAGCGTCAAACGCGAGAAATTCTTTCGCACCGAGATGCAATGCTGTGGCGACGTGAAGCACATCAAAGCTACGATGCCCTCGCTTTGCGGTGTATTGGAAAGCAAGGCGCTCGGCGAGACGATGCACGTTGGATGACGTGCATTGTGCCACGTAAAGAGCGCAAAGAAATGATGTGTCGGAGGAAGGGTGAAAAAGGGGGCGGATGGTTTCCAAAACGAGTTGCAACCGGGCAACAAGCTTTTGCAGGGATCCCTGCCAGCGGTGTGCTCAGAATACGGTGGACCGCATTCACTGGAGATCTGCGGAAAAATCGAACGAAGGTTCTTCCCGAGGGCTAAATAGAGGATTCTTTGGAGATGCCGAACTGTTCGCAGCGTTTGCGCAGGGTGGCGCGGGTGATGCCGAGGAGTTTGGCAGCGCGGACCTGGTTGCCGCGGGTCACGTGCATGGCATGTTTTGTGAACTCGCGTTCGACCCAGGGAAGGAGTTCCACGGTAGGATCGGCCTGGGCGCATTTGAGCAGCGTTTCGATGGCCGTTTCGAGGCTGATAGGGCCTGCGGGCTGGTTGGAGGTGCTGGACGTGGCGGTTTCCAAGGCTCCGAGCGGGACGTCCTTGGGCATGATGATGTCGCTTGTCGCGAGGACTGCGGCACGTTGGATGGTGTTTTCCAGTTCGCGGACGTTGCCGGGCCAGAGGTAATTTTCGAGGGCGCAGACGGCTTCCTCGCTGAGTTGCAAATGGGGAAGGTGTTTTTGCAGGGCGACTTTTTTGAGGAAGTACTCGGCGAGGATCCGGATGTCTTCGACGCGCTGGCGCAAAGGCGGGAGCTGGATGCGGACGACGTTGAGCCGGTAGAAAAGGTCTTCGCGGAATTTCCGTTCGGAGACTTCGTGTTCCAGATTGCGGTTTGTGGCGGCGATGATCCGGACGTTGCCTTTAAGGACCTCGGAACCGCCGACACGGGAAAACTCGCCGTCCTGGAGGATGCGCAACATTTTTGCTTGGAGCGAGAGGGGCATGTCGCCGATTTCGTCGAGGAACATGGTGCCGCCCTGGCTTTGTTCAAAGCGTCCGATGCGTTGGGTGACGGCTCCGGTGAACGCGCCTTTTTCGTGTCCGAACAGTTCGCTTTCGAGGAGTTGCTCCGGAATGGCGGCGCAATTGATGGCGACGAAATTCTTGCTGTTGCGTTCGGAAAAATTGTGGATGGCGCGCGCGACGAGTTCTTTGCCGGAACCGCTTTCACCGGTGATCATCACGGGAGCGTCGCTATGGGACACGCGACCGATCAGCTTAAACACTTGCTGCATGGCCTCTGATTTGCCGACGATGCTGTCCTTGTGTTCCTCGATGGTGAGCTGGGGTTTGAAGGCCGTGGCGGTTCGGAGTTCAGCGACCTGCTTGAGTGCGGCATCGACGATGGGTTTGAGGTTGAAAGGAAGCGCTTCTTTTCGGAGGTAATCGAATGCGCCGAGCTTCATCGATTCGATGACGTTTTGGGTGGTGCCGAAGGCGCTGATGAGAACGACGCAGGCACCGGTATCGCGCTGGCGCACTTTGGCGAGCAGTTCGAGACCGCTGAACGGGTGGAGATGGGTTTCCGTGACGAGCAGATCGGGGCTTTCGCGGAGGTAAATTTTCAACGCCTCATCGCTTGAGGTGGAGGTGAGCACCCGGGTGGTTGGGGTTTGAAGTTGGCGCGCGGCCCATTCGAGAAAATCGGATTCGGGATCGACGAGGAGGATGGTCTGGATTTTTTCCATGAAAAATCGGTGGGTTGGGTGTTTCTCGTTCTTTTTAAGCAAAAAAGAGTAAATAGATACAGTTTGAAATATGAACGGTTCCGAGGATGGTTCAGATGCGCTAATTTATTCAGTTGGGTGTAAACTTCGCCATTCAGCGGGCGATGATTTCGAGATATGGCGAAAAATTATCTCTTTTTGAGAAGTGAGGTTGTTTTGAATTGTGTGGATTTGGAAAGGAGGAAAATTTCCCGGTGAAGGGGATTTCTGCGGTTGAGGACAAATGTTTCCATGAATGCCGATTCCGTGTTTTGTTGTGGGCGAACGATGAAAGCTGATCTTCAAACGATTGCCCTTGGGGTGGTGTCGCGTCTTTTGGATGCAGGGCACGCGGCGTTTTTTGCGGGTGGTTGTGTTCGGGACATGCTGCGCGGGGTGACGCCGCACGATTACGATGTGGCGACGAGTGCAACGCCGGAGCAGGTGCAGGGGCTTTTCCCGCAAACGTATGCGGTGGGAGCGCATTTCGGGGTGGTGGTGGTTCACGAAGACGGATGGGATTTGGAAGTCGCGACGTTTCGTGCGGACGGACTGTACTTAGATGGGCGTCGGCCGGAGGGGGTGACGTTTTCCACGCCGCAGCAGGATGCGGAGCGTCGGGATTTCACGGTGAACGGGATGTTTTACGATCCGATTCAGGGCGAAGTCATCGACTTTGTCGGCGGGCGGGCGGATCTTGAGTGTAAGGTTTTGCGGGCGATTGGCGATCCGGCGAGCCGGTTTGCGGAGGATAAGCTGAGGTTACTCCGGGCGGTGAGGTTTGCTGCGACGCTCCATTTTGACATCGAACCGGCGACGTGGGAGGCGGTGTGCCGTCATGCCCGGGAAATTCACATGGTGAGCGCGGAACGGATTCGCGAGGAATTGGTGCGGATTTTCGTTTCGCCATCGCGTGTGAGGGGGTTTGACCTGCTCGACGCGAGCGGGTTGTTGCGCGAGATTTTGCCGGAAGTCGAACGACTTAAGGGCTGCGAACAGCCGCCGCAGTTTCATCCGGAAGGTGATGTTTTCGTGCATACGCGGATCATGCTGGATCTGCTCCCACCGGTGGTTTCGGTGCCGCTGGTGTTCTCGGTGTTGCTCCATGACATTGGCAAACCGCCGACGTTTGCGGTGGATCCGACGGGGCGGATCCGGTTCAACGGCCACGACCAGATTGGTGCGCGGATGGCCGGTGAGGTGATGATGCGGCTGAAATTTTCGCGTGCGGAAATCGATGCGACGGTGGCGGCGGTGGAGAATCACATGGTGTTTAAAGATGTAAAACAAATGCGGCCGGCCAAGGTGCGTCGTTTTTTGGCAAGGCCTCACATTGAGGATGAGTTGGAGTTGCATCGCGTGGATTGTGCGAGCAGCCATGGAGGGCTCGATAACTACGATTTTCTGCGCGAGCAACAGGCGGCGCTGGCCAATGAACCGGTGATTCCGCCGCCCTTGGTGACCGGAGGGGATGTGCTGGCGCTAGGCTGGAAGCCCGGGCCGAAGATCGGGGAAATTTTGGAGCAGGTGCAGACGCGTCAGTTGGAAAACGGGTTTGCGAACCGCGAGGAAGCACTTGACTGGATTTCTCGCGAATTTCCGCCACAGTAAGCGGCGTCATGACACTTTCCATTCCCGTTGCGCACACCGATGAGGTCAATGCGCAGATTCTTGCCGTTTCCGAAGATCGCATTCAGGGGTTCGTGCGCGAACCGTTTGCGGAAATCGCAACGAAAGCCGGGGTGCCTGTCGAGACGGTGCATGAGCGCATTCGGGCGATGCTGGAATCGGGGACGATCCGGCGGGTGCGTCAGACGCTGGTGGCGACCAATCTGGCCGAGGGCGCGCTCGTGGCGTGGAAGGTTTCGGAGGACAAACTGAACGCGGCGTTCGACTTCATGTTCCGCGAAGATCCGTTTAGCGGCCATGTTGTGGTGCGTTCGACCGACTCGGCGACGGCGGGATCGGAGTACCGGCTTTGGACGACGCTCAAAGTGCCCTCGGGCGAGTCGCTGGACGCCCATTGCCGGTTGCTCATGAAGTTGACGGGTGCGCACGGTTTCCGGCTCATGCCGGCGAACGGGATTTTTGCGTTGGGCGTGGGGCATGTGCGGCGCAAGAGCATTGAACCTGGCGACAAGGCGGAGATTCCCGCACAAATGATCAAGGTGGGCGTGGTGGAATTGACGCCGATCGAGTGGCAAATTTTGAATGAGTTGAAGCGCGAATTTGATCCTGAGGAAATCGGACCGTCGCCGTGGAAAGCCCGTGCGGCAAAGGCCGGAGTGGCGCTGGATGTGTTTTATGAAGTCGCGGAGAATTTGCAGAGCCGGAAGGTCATCGGACGTTTTTCGACATTCCTGGAGCATGTCAAACCCACAGCGACAGGAGAACGTGTGACACGGTTTAACGCATTGTTTCACTGGGCGGTTCCCAAAGGGCGCGAAGTGGAGGCGGGGGGTGAAGTGGGGCGGCATCACATCATGACGCATGCGTACTGGCGTGAGGGCGGGCCGGATTTCAAAAACGTGAACATCATGGGCGTGGCACATGGTACTGAGAAAGTCCGCGTGCTGGAGCACAAGGCGGCGATTGACGCGCATCTCGAACGGCAGGGCATTTCTGTGACCTACACCAACGTATTCTGGGGTGGACGCAGTGAGATCAAGCCCAGCGAAATCTCGCCGATTGTGCATCGCGAATGGACGGCAAGGATGGCATGAGGAAAGTCGATGAAGTGTCGGGTCTGCTGAAGCGGATCTCGGATAAAATTCAGACCTATCTGCCGTGGCGCTACCGCATGGAGCGGGCCGGACGCCACATCCTGCGCCGTGCGATGCGCAAGCCGCGGACCGTGACGGAGTCGCCGAATCTTCTGCCGTTGCTAATCCAAGTGCTGGCGGCGTTCGCGAAGGGTGGGGATAATCAAGTGGAGGAACAGGAGATCGATTCGTCGCTGGGATTCCTGCGGTACGATTACCCCGACGCGGTTTATAGCGAGTTGCGTCAGTTGTTTCGCCAGGCGCTCAATGAGCAGCACGATCTCATGGCACTGGCGTCGAAGCTTGCGACGCAGCTCAACGACGACCAGAAAATCATGCTGGGCGTGCAGCTTTACGATTTGATTTCCAAGGCAAGTTTCCGGCGCGAACAGATCACGAATTATTACGGATTCATGATGCAGATCGGGTTGGCGGCGCAGGCCATCGACATCGTGTATCAGCTCAATGCGACGGAGGAGGAGGCGGATCAAGCGCGGGCGATTTATCAAAAAGGCGAGTCCCCGCTAGAATCGCTGGTTTTTGGTCATAACGCAAACGCCAATGTGCTGATGAAAAATTTCAAGCCGGAGGAGCGGTTGCTGGCGTTCCGGTATCACGACCTGATCATTTTGAAAAACCACACTGACATGCCTGTGGTGGTGCGCGGGAGGCCGCTGCCGCCGGGGCAGTTTTGCCGCGTGTACGCCGGGCAACGCATCGTGCTGGGCGAGGCGGTGCTCACGCATCAGGAGCTGGTTTATTATTTTAACGCGAAGAAAAACGTGGCGCTGACCACGACGTATCTCGCGATTGATCGCAATGACGAGGTGCAAATCGACAAGGCGCGTACACGCGACAGCGTGCTGGAGATCACGTTTGGACTGAAGGTGCAGGTGAAGGCTTTGCGCACCGTGGATGCGGTGCTGAACGATCAGGCGCTCCGGCCCGGACTCACTGTGGATGCGACGCTGGACGACAAGATCGTGTTTCACGGGGATGCGGAGTTGCCGCTGAACGAGCTTCGGCGCAAGGCGCGCGCGATGGGCGGACGTTTCACGCTTCAGGCGCACAAGAGTGTCTATCTGGTTTCGAACAATGCGAACCTGCTGGCGGAGGATGACATTTTGCTTTCGCCTGGAACGGCAGGCGAGGTGTTGTTGAAGATTCAATGCGACTACGAAAAGCGTGAAGGAACGCTCGAAGTGCTGCAGGCCGACCGCCCGATCCTTGTGGGCGAGACGCCGGTGCGTTTTTCCTCGCCGCTCAAGGACGGGGATACGATCCGCATCGATACGGGGCAGGTGCTCCGCGTGAATTTTGAGGAGCGCATCATCGAGGAGGAGCGGAATGTCATCAGCTCCGTTGAAGTGCGCGATCTTTTTTACCGGTTCAACCACGGCGGAGTGGGGATCGACAACATTTCCTTTACGGCGAACCGTGGTGAGATGATTTGCGTCATGGGCTCCAGCGGCTGTGGAAAAAGCACCTTGCTCACGGCAATTGGCGGGCGATTGGCTCCGACGCGTGGCGGGGTGTTGTTCAACGGAACGGATCTCTACGACAACCTGGAGGGGTTGCAGCGTTTCATCAGTTACGTGCCGCAGGACGATGCTTTTGACGAGCATCTCACGATTCAGGAAAATTTGAATTTTGCTGCCGCGATCCGTGCGCCTCATCTTGGCGCGAGGGATCGTTTGCGGCGTGTGGATGGCAAGTTGCTGGAACTCGGACTTACCGAGCGGCGCAATTATGTCGTGGGCGAAAGCGCCCGGAAAGCGCTGAGCGGCGGGGAACGCAAGCGGCTGAACATCGGACTGGACATGATCGGCGGCGCGGATGTTTACCTTTTTGACGAGCCGACCTCCGGGTTGTCCTCGAAAGACAGCGAGCACGTCATCGAGATCATCCGCGCGATGGCGCACAACAAGATCGTTCTGGTGACGATTCACCAGCCGACGTCCAAGATTTTTCAGATGTTTAACAAAACGCTGTTGCTTGATAAAGGCGGCAAGCTGGTCTTTTTCGGGACGCCACAGGAGACACTGGCGTATTTTGCCACGGCGGAGCACGAACAACATTTCGGCACCGAACTGGGCGGGTGCCCGGCCTGCGGCACGACGCGGCCCGAGTTCATTTTTGATGTGCTGGAGACGCCGTTGCGCGATCTGAGCGGCGACGTGATTTACGAGGAAAACACGCAGGGGCAGCTTGTGCCGGCGCGCCGGTTTTCGCCGGATTATTGGAGGGACAAATTTGAGAGTCACAGGTTGCTGAACGAGGTCAAGCAGGTGGCGGTGAAAAAGCAGCCTCCTCTGCCGGTTCCGACGGCAACCCCTATGCGCACTCGGGAGCGGTTCCGCTGGCGTGATGAGTGGACGCAATTCCGGACGCTGTGCAAACGCGCGTTCCTTTCCAAACTGCGCAACCGTGCAAATCTTCTGATTACCATCGTCGAAGCGCCATTGCTCGCGGCGATGATTGCAGCCGTGCTGCGGTATTCCGAAAGCGGGCGGTATGATTTTGCCACGGCGTTTCACATTCCCACCTACCTTTTTCTGATGCTCATTGTGGCAATGTTTCTCGGGCTGACCAACAGCTCGGATGATATCATCCGGGACCGGGTGGTGTTGCGCCGGGAGAGAAATCTCAATGTGCGTCTGGGGTATTATCTTTTCGCAAAAATTTCCACGCTCGCCCTGTTTGCCGCGGTGCAATGCGCGTTGTTTGTGCTCATAGGAAACGCCGTGCTGGAGGTGCGCGGCATGTTTTGGACGTATTTTCTGTTTGCGTTTCTCACGTCGCTGACCGGGCTGACTTTAGGATTGATGATCTCCTCGCTGGTCGCCACGGGAAAGGCTGCGGCGAACATCGTGCCGTTGATTCTCATACCGCAGATCATTCTTGGCGGCGCGCTCATCAAGTATGAAGAGATGAATCAGAACCTCGATGTGGGTTACCTTTTTCGCCGTTGGTTTGCCATGCATCCCAACGAAGAAAGAGAGCAATCGGCGAGCAAGCTGGCGGTGCCGGTGATGTGTGAATTCATTCCGATGCGCTGGAGTTACGAGGCGCTGGTGGTTTCGCAGGCGAAGCAGAATCCGATCACGTCGCGCCAGGGAAAATTGCAGGAGGAACTGGATGCTTTAAAACGAGTCAAACCGCGAAGTGCGGAGCAGAGTTTGCGACTGGATGAACTGAAGTCCACGCTTTCCATCCTCAGCGCTCTGGAGTGCGCCACGGCGGCCGAGATCGACCGCCGGTTGGAGCGCATCGACCGTTTCATCAAGGGCACCCCGTTGCGCGAATTGAAACTGCGTTCAACCACGGAGGGGCTGTCGAGCGACACGATTTACATTAATCAGAAAATCTCCGACATGGTGAACAAGGCCGAAACGGAGCAAACGGATTACCGCCGCAAATTGAATCCTGAACAGGAACCGCCGTACGTGAATGTGTTCTTCGGTCCGGAAAAAATCTACTTCGGGGTGAAGGTCAGCGTCATGGTTTTCAACACGCTAATGATGTTCGTTTTTGCAACCGGCAGTATCGCCATCCTGCACGTGAGCCTACGGAGGCAGCTCCGGATGGGAAGCTAGATGCGCTCTGAATTGCAGTGGGATGACTTGGTGTCAGTCGCACTTTTCGACGAGGCCGTGGGCTTCTTTCAGCTTCTTATTCCGGGGATCCGCAGGGCAACGGCAGTGTTCCGCCAAATCAAAGATGCCCTCCACTCGCGAGATTTCCATCGCCGCGAACAACGATCTCCGGCTTGCTCTTGACAGTCCGGCGATAATTTTGAACGGGCAACTTTCCCGGTGTTCGCCCTTCGGACATTCCATGCACAGCAAGTCAAGTTCATTGACCAGTGCGTTGGATATTTTCATGAGCCACCTCAACGCCAGTGTCATCCCAAAAAGCACGTTGAGCTACGCGGATTTATGGTTTTTTACGACGGAAAATTCGCATGTCTCGTCAAGTGAATCGGGCTGAAACCCTGGATCTAAGGGGGTTTCAGAGGGATTTAGGGGGAGCCGGGAGTCGGATTCGAACCGACGACCTGCTGTTTACAAAACAGCTGCTCTAACCAACTGAGCTATACCGGCGTTTACTCTGATTCATGAGGAAATTTAGGGGGCAAATTTGACTTTGAGTCCCTTCTTGCATCATCTGCGGAAAAATTCAACTCCAAAAAAGCCCTCTTCAAAGTGGAAAGCAACTCGGGAGCAGAACTTGATCCGCAACGAACCATCAAGTGCGTACTATGCACGATTCAAAGTAGGCGGCAAGAGCTGATTCGTAAGAGTTTGAAAACCACGGTGTTTACTGTTGCTCAGGCCCGGTTGCCTTATCACATCAAGGCAGCTCGTTGCAGCGTCAGTTCTGATTACGCCATCAGAAATGGAAAAATGAATTTTGGCGATGCTGCCAAGAGTTACCAAGAGCGATTGCTCTCCAATCCCGGGCTGAAAAAACGGACCAAGTCGTATTGAGATGCGTTCTTGTTTGTGAGACCGAGCCATGCGGCGGCAATTTTGGTCTCTGGCATCGCTAATAGGTATAGAATCCCCGGCCTGACTTGCGTCCGTGCCGCCCGGAAGCAACGAGATCCGGCAAACGGGTTCCAAATTCCAAATTGCGGTTCATCTGCCGCGCTTGGTTGACCAGGCAATCGTAGGTGGTGTCCAAGCCAATGAGATCCATCAACTCGAATGGCCCCATCGGGAAATTCAGGCCGAGGCGCACCGCTTGATCAATCTGGGAAACATCGACTCCCTCCTCGTGTAAGCTCAGCGCCTCGCGCTTGATCGCATCGAATATCCGGTTGACGATAAATCCGGGAGAATCCGGAGCCAGAACAGGTTTTTTT
>Ga0105048_10014879_pt1 | contig 12096 bp, 13 predicted proteins | sample MAT05_FD_78382 | JGI IMG/M metagenome (GOLD analysis project Ga0105048, IMG submission 78382) | Freshwater microbial communities from Lake Fryxell liftoff mats and glacier meltwater in Antarctica - MAT-05 | ecosystem: Environmental > Aquatic > Freshwater > Ice > Liftoff microbial mat | place... | reverse complement strand
GCCGGCCCGAAGATCGGCGCGTCACGGCGCTGGTCCAGCGCGGCACCGATGCCTCGGGCCTGTTCAGTGTCGCCGCCGTGTTTCGCGATGAGGACCCGGTCGAACGCTATCGGCCCATCGACACCAACGCCGATGATCCAACCATGACCCCGATCTGTCCCGGCAACGAGATCGACGTCTCAGCCGCGCGCTGCCGCGATGGACTTCGCCCACGGTTGCGCGTCGACATCGCGCGCGGCCTGCGTGACGGCGCTCGCCACGTGATCCAGCTCTGCGAGACTCGCCGACAGCTCGCTGCGTGGCTCGCCCCCTCGAGTCGCGCCACCGCCGAGCAGGCGCTGGCGGAATGCGTGGCGAGATGATCGAGTCAGGGCGACGGCGTCAGGTTGTCAGCCGCGACGCCGAACAGGTGATCGCCCCCGCTCGCGCCGGCGTGACAGCTGATGCAGAACCCGACCTTGCCCACGAAGCTCGAATTGGTCGCGGTGCCATCGGCGTTGAGCCGGCCGTACCACCAGTCCCCGTTCTGCGGATCGTAGCCACTCGGCTGCTTGGCCATCACGGTCAATACCGGCGGCTCGCCGCTCGCCCCCATCATCTCCTTGACGATCATCGCTCCAACGGCAACATCACGTCCGCCCGTCGCACCCACCGAGAGTGCGCGATACGGGGCGGTCGCGAGCTCGTCCGTCCAGACCTTCACCAGAGGGTTTCCCTGATGCTGCGTGGTCGGGAACGGCCGCGCATTGATCAGCTCGAAGCTCGGGTACGCGCTCGCTCGGGCACCGATCGGATCCGGCTCGGGGCCTTCACTGGCGCATGCGCTCGCGAGCGTGAACAGGGTGCCCGCGAGGAGGTGCGTTCTCTGCATCGGCAACGATACGGTCGACACCGAGGAGCGTTACCGACTTTTATCGCCGGGTCCGAGCCGTCACCGCTTCTTCGTGTGTACGTACGTCGCGTCGAGCCACGCGGCGCACAGCTTGATCTCCTCGGGGGTCAGCTCCGCCTCGTTCTCGCGGATCATCCGCTCGATCATGTTGCGGGTCTCTTTGACCGTCTTCGGGGGCGCCGCCACGACATCGGAGAGCTCGTGACACTGCGAACACACCGCCTCGTAGGTCGCCTTTGCCTTCGCGAGATCGACCGTCACCGGCGCAGCAACGGGCTCGACCGGAGCACTGGGCTCGATCGGAGCACCGGATCCGACTCGTTCCGCGGACCCAGCTCCCGGTTCGGCCGCGGCCGGGATGACCTGCTCGACCGCCGCCTCGCGTGCCGCGTCCTGGTGGACGCGCTGCTTCACCGAGCGCTGGAGGTCGGGCGTGATCGCGACGAGGTAGGCCGTCACCTCGTACATTTCGAGCTCGGAGAGCGGTGCGAACAGCGCCGGTTTTTCGGACATCCGTTCGACCGTGTTCCACCAGCCTTCCGGCGTGCGCGGCTTCGCGAGGATCGTTCGCAGGTCGTGACACTTGACGCAGTTGTCGAGCAATACGGCGCGGCCGCTGAACAGTGCTTTCTCGGTCGCGAGCGTCGCGATCGATGCGCTCGCCGGCATGCCCGCTCCTGGCAGCAACCGGGCGACACGAGCGCGGCTCTGCTCGGACATTGCGTCGCCGCCGGGGGCCGTCTGTGCGAGCGCGCGCTCTTGGAGCACGAAGGGCAACGAGAGCCCGAGCAGGATCACCGTGCAGAGCATGATCGCGGTGCCGAGCACGGGCATCCACTCCTCGAAGTGACGGAAGAACCGCAGGATCGCGATCTTCACGAGCAGCAAGAAACCGATCGTGAAGCCGAGGATGATATGCGCGGTGGTGCGGGCCGGAAACTCGACCTGATACTCGTAGAGCCGCGGGACCATCTTCCACATCAGCAGCACGTAGAGGACGGTGAACGCGTAGCCGAGCACCCGGTGGAGGAGCATCGCCCAGCGCGGCGCCTCGCTCGTCCGCGTGGTCTTGTCGTACGGGTAGCCCCACAGGTGGAGCATCAGGAACATCGCGGCGAGTCCCACCGCGAGGAACGCCAGACCCAGGATCGCGCTGTTCAGCATGAGCCGACACTACGTCGCAGTGCTCCGCGCGATCTCGGAGGGACGCGGAAAACTTCGCGGGCCAGATACTCGCGGTCGGAAACGGTTCTCTGCCACCATGCCTTCGCACGCGGACCAGGGGCCGCGACGTCATGATGCACACCTCGCGTTTTGTTCTTGTCCTCGCGCTCGTTGCCGGATGCGCAGACTCTGCCGATCGTCCGGCACGGTGGAGTTACATCCATGCCGCGATCATCGAGCCTTCCTGCACGACGGCGGGCTGCCACTCCGCCCTCACCGCGATCGCGGGCGTCAACCTCTCCGAGAGGCAGGGCGCCTACACGATCCTCACCGGTCGCCTGTGTGAAGAGCCTCCGAGCTCGATCGAGGCGCCGCGGAACTACGTCACGCCGTTCTCGGCGGAGACGTCAAAGCTCTATCACCAGCTCGTCGGTGAGAATACCGATGTGATGCCTCCCGACTCGCCGCTGCCCGATGCAGAGATCGAGCTCGTGGCGCGGTGGATCGACGAGGGTGCACGATGCGATTGATCCTGTTCTGCGTGGTCGCGTTGCTCGGCGTCACCGGGCGCGCCGACGCGTATCCCCAGTTCCAGCTCTCGATGGGCCCTGACCGGTGCTCCGCATGTCACTTCTCGCCCGCGGGCGGCGGTCTGCTCAACGACTACGGCCGCGACGAGGCCGGCAGCACGATCAGCCGCGGTGGCGACGGCCGGTTCCTGCACGGTGCGTGGACGCCGCCGTCCTGGCTCCAGCTCGGCGTCGACACGCGTGGCGCGCTCGGGGTCAAGTACCGCAAGGAGGAGCGCGAGGTCCTCGCGTTCCCGATGCAGCTCGACGTCTACGTCCGGGCCGGTGGCGAGCGGATCTCGTTCAACCTGACCGCCGGACTACGTGGCGGCGCGCGTTCTCCTCGGCCGGCGCTGGTCGAGCGGCTCGCGTCTCGCGAGCACTACCTGATGTACCAGCGCGAGAGCGGCTCGTACGTCCGGGCCGGGCGGTTCTTCCCGATCCACGGCATCCGCTCGCAGGACCACACCGCCTACGTTCGCCGCTACCTCGGCTTCCATACCCTCGAGGAGCCGTACGGAGTCGCGGCCGGGATCATGGAGACGTCGTGGGAAGCGCACCTCTCCGCGTTCGTTCCGCGCCCGGTCGACCTGCTCGGCTCGGGGATCAAGGCCAAGGGGATCACGGCGTACTACGAGCGCCGATTCCTCGACGACACCGCGGCCTTCGCGCTGCAGACCAAGCTCGGCTTCTCGTCGACCGATACCCGGCTGTCTGCCGGCGTCGTCGGCAAGCGGTGGATGCCCGGCGCCGAGGTCATGCTGCTCGCCGAGCTCGACGTGGTTCGCCAGTCGTTCGCAGACTCCGCGGGTCCGTTGCGCTACCAGCTCGCGGCCTACGCGGGCGCGAGCAAGATGGTCGCGCGCGGCGTGATGGTGGGAGCCGCGGTGCATCGCTGGCAGCCCGATCTACGTGTTCGATCGTCACGCGACGCGTTCGAGGTCAACCTCCAGTACTTCCCGGTAGCGCACCTCGAGCTCCATCTCCTGACCCGGGTCGGCGGCGAAGGCGACTTCGAGGATCCGGGCCTGCTCTCCCTCCTCCAGCTCCACTACTACCTATGAACCGCATCCTCACCTCGATCCTGCCCTTCGCCCTGATCGCGTGCGCCCCGGACGCTCCGGCAACGCCGAGCTTCCAGGTCGACGTCATGCCGATCCTCGCGGGCAACTGCCTGCGCTGCCACGCTGCCCCGGTCATCGGCGGCGCGCCCGAATACTTCCGCCTTGATGTCTTCGAGGATGTGATCGTGCGCGAGCGAGTGCTCCCCGCGGGGGATGCCGCCTGCACGCCGCCACGTTCCGAACCCGAGTGCTTCCCGATCGTGCTCGGCGGCGCCGCGAGCCAGGCCGCGACGGCCGCACAGCGGGTCGACAACGATGATCGGCCGATGCCGCCGCGATTCCGGATCGACGATCACGAGATCGAGACGCTCCAGAACTGGGCCGACGATGGCGCGCCCCGCGGCGAACCGCGGCCCGGCAACGCGGAGCCGACGGCGGCTGTCGAAGCAATGACTACCGAGACCCGTGTGGACGCCGAGGGCGGCAGATTCACGACCGTCGTGCTCCACGTCCGCGTCGACGATCTGGATCGCGATGTCGTCGGAGGCTCGCTCCATGCGCGGATCGCGGGCGTCGAGACGTTCGTCGGCCTGCTTCACTCCGGTGTCGCCGTGGTGCGCTGGGATACGACTGACGTCGCGGCCGGGACGTACCCGTTGAGCGCTCGCCTCGACGACGGTGGGGCCGTGTCGAACGTCGGACTCGGAACGATCACCGTGGAGGGACCGTGATGACCAAGATGCGTCTGTGCGGTCTCGTCGTGGCACTCACCGCAGGGTGCGCCGAGTCGGTCACCCCGGAAGAGCTCGGGGACTACACGCAGTGGCCCGCGATGGGAGGCGCCACGATCACCGTCCGCGGTCGCGCGCCCGGGCATGGCGACACGATCCGCGTCATCTACGTCAACCCGACCGCGGCGATGGCCGACAGCATCTCGCCGAGCTATCCGCTCGGCTCGACGATCGTCAAGGAGATCCGCAACAACGTCGACGGCGAAGCCGGCGACATCAACTACATCGCGATCATGCGGCGCGAGGACACCGTCGTCACCGAGGGTCTCGAAGCGGATGGCGGCTGGCTGTTCAGCGAACAGCGCCCCGCAGGTTCGGCCGAGACTCATCGCGATCTGTGCTGGAACCGCTGCCATGTCGCGGCGCCGTACAACGGCGCGTTCTACGACTACCGTACGAAGTGATCACCGTGGCGTGAACCGTGGCACGCTCGGCGCATGGTACCTCCTGCGCTCCGACGCTGGTTCGTCGTGCACTTCATCGCAGACGTCGTCGCTGCAGTGCCGCTGTTCGTCGCACCGGTGTGGATCCTTGGCCTGCTCGGTTGGCCGGCGGTCGATCCGATCTCGACGCGCCTCGTGGCCGCTGCGCTGTTCGGGATCGGCATCGAGTCGTATCTCGGTCGCAACGGCAGCGTCGATGCCTTCCGGGCGATGCTGAACCTCAAGGTGATCTGGTCCGCGACGGCGGCGCTCGGCGTGCTGTGGTCGCAGCTCGAGGGCGGACCTCCCGCCGGCTGGGGCGTGTTCGCGATCTTCGCCGGGTTCCACCTCGTCTGGCTGCGCTATCGCCTGATGCTGCGCGCGGAGGCGACGCCGTGAGGCGACTCGGGATGGCGGCGGCGCTCGTGGCGTTCGTCGCACTCGGCCGCGACGCGAGAGCCGAGCCGATCCGGATCGATGGGGCACTCGGCCTCGCTCACTTCCAGCAGCAGGCCAAGCCGCAGATCGGTACTCCACGAGGCGAGCGGCTCGTCGACCAGACCGCCATCACGATCGGCACCACGGTGACGTACTCGCTGCACCGCTACCTCGCGGCCGGGTTGTTCGCCGAGCTCGATCGCACCACCCGGCGCGCGGGAGAGCTGGTCGGGTTCGACGCGGACGGGCGCGCGACGATCGATCCTGCCATCGGCGGCAAATCCACGGAGCTGTGGGCAGGCCTCGTCGTGCGCGGGCAGTGGCGGTGGTTGTTCGCGGATCTCGGCTACGGGCTCGTCACCCGGCGCTGGGATACGGGGCGCGACGATCTGCCGGCGGCCGACGGCTCCACGGATGGTGCCTTTCGCGCCGAGCCCGCGGTCCGGTGGATGCTCACGCTGGGCGCGGCGATCCCCGTGCGCCCGAACCTCGCGATCGTGTTTCGGCTCGAGTGGCGGATCCGCTACTACGATCAGCGCGGGGACCAGCCGCTGCGCGACGGCATCGTGCACGGCACCCAGGAGATCCGGCCACTGTTTGGAGTAGCGTGGCAACCGTGACGCGAAGCTTGAACCTGGTGCTCGTGCTGTCCCTCGCCGCGTGCGCGGACGATCCGCGCAGCTTCGGCGACGTCACCACCGATCCCGAGCTGCCGCCGCGCGGCGAGGGCGACATCGATGGATGGATCGATGACGGACACTACCTGGCATGGCGGTGCGAGCCGCAGCCGGTCGACGTTCGGTTCGGTTCGCCCCACCGGCCGCAGACCCGAACCTGCAACAACGCCGCGATCGCGAGCTCGGCCCCGACCGGCGAGCTCCCTGTCGGCGCGGCTTCGGTCAAGGAGATGTACGACGAGCTCGGCCGGATCAAAGGCTTCGGAGTCAGCCGCAAGATGGAGATCGGCGGTGCCGACGGCTGGTACTGGTACGAGAAGATCAACGGCGGCGTGAAGGCGGACGGTATGGGCGCGCCGGCCGGGTCGTGCTCCGGCTGTCACATGGATGCGACGCGCGACTTCACGTACGTCTACGTGCCGTGAATCAACGTGCGTCCTGCGGGTCCTTCATCTCCGGCATATCTTCCCAGTGGCGTGTGCGTTGAGCATGGCTAGTTCCTTTTCGTTATGAAGGTCCTCTCCAGACGGGCCACGCATTGAAGCGCTACCGAGCTCGACCGGATTGATCACGCGGCAGACCATGCGTGCGTCATCGCCGACGATCAGCGAAGCGGCGCTGGGACGACCAAGCGGGGGGGACCCGTTCGCGATAGGGTGGTTCCGTGAAAGCAGTGCGACTGCCCGCCGAGACGTTGCGCCCCCACGGCGAAACTCTTCAGTTCATGCAGAGGATGTGGGCGTTGACTCACGCACTCGAGGTCCGCTCGAAGAGCATGGGCAAGACCCTGGGCGTCACCGGCCCACAGCGGCTCGTGATTCGGATCATCGGTCAGATGCCGAGTGCGTCTGCTGGCGATATCTCGAAGACGTTGGGGATGCACCCGAGCACACTGACCGGCATCCTGGCTCGGCTCGAAGCACACACGATGATCGTGCGCACCACGGATCCTGTGGATCGTCGTGTCGCGCGCTTGCAGCTCACTGCCAACGGAAGACGGATCGACCGCGAGCGTAAGGGGACTGTCGAAGCGGCGGTTCGGCGTGCGATGGGCCGCGCTGATGCATCACTCATCGCGAGCACGATGACGATGCTCGAGTTGCTGACGTCCGAGCTCGATCGCAGTTGACGATCGGCTCAGCTGATCTGTTCACGATCCGACAGCAGGCTGCCGGATACGGGCGCGCAGCGACCTCGTCCCCGGTCCACGACTGCACACGATGCCAGGGCGTCGAGGAAGCTCTTTGACCAACCCACCGGATCGGTGGACCGGATCGTCCTCATCAAGCGCGTGTGGCGCAGCTGACGTTCCGGCATCGGCATCCGCAGCGCGCGATCGATATCCGACGCGAGACCGTCCGGATGGAACGGATTGGATAGCACCGCGTCCACCAGCTCCTCGGATGCACCTGCGAAGCGAGAGAGCACCAGCACGCCAGGTCGATCTTCGTCCTGCGACGCGAGAAACTCCTTCGCGACCAGATTCATCCCATCGCGCAGCGGGGTGACCAGCGCGACCTCGGCGAGGCGGTAGAGCTGCGCGAGTACCGCTTGATCATACGAGCGATACAGATAGCGGACCGGCACCCAATCCGCCTCGCCGAAGCGACCGTTGATCCGACCGACGAGCATCTCGACGCGATTCCGCAGCTCGACGTAGTCAGGGATCTCCGCGCGCGAGGGAACGGAGACCTGCACGTACGAGACGTGCCCTCGCCATTCTGGATAGCGCTCCAACAACCGCTCGAACCCCGCCAGGCGCTCCGGGATACCCTTCGAGTAGTCGAGTCGATCGACACCCAGCAGTAGACGACGCGCACCGAGGGCGTCGCGAAGGCCGGCGACGTCCGCTGACTCTGCCGAGCGTCGTGTGAACGGCGACGTCTCGATGGGAATCGGGAACACGCCGATCTGCGTCGCATGCCCGCTGCGATGGACCGTGGTCGCATCGATGCGCTGAATCGCCAGTCCTTGGACTGCCTGGCGAAAATTGCTTGCCCAGCGCTCGGTATGGAACCCGATAAGGTCGAACTCGAGCATCGCCTCGAGGAGCTCGCGATGCCATGGCATCGCTTCAAGGAGCTCCAGGGGAGGAAACGGAATGTGCAGGAACAGCCCGATGGGACCACGGTGACCTCGCTTGCGAAGTGCGCGCGCAACAAGGAGCAGGTGGTAGTCGTGGACCCAGATCGTGCCGTCTGGCTTCGCGAGCTCGACCGCGTGCTGCGCATAGGCATCGTTGGCCGCCACATACGCAGCCCAGTCGTCGTCATTGTACGTGACGCGCATCATGAAGCTGTGAAACAACGGCCACAGCACGCGGTTACAGAAACCAGCGTAGAACTTGTCCCGCCAGGCTCGGGTCAAGTTGAACGTCGCGAGCGGCGGCATTGTGGTCGCATCGATCGACAGCGGGTTCTTGCCTTCACGTTCCTGGCCGCTCCACCCGAGCCATAGTCCGCCGCGCTCGCGGATCGCCGGCTCCAGCGCCGAGACCAGGCCTCCCACTTCGCGTTGCCGACCCACGTTCTTCGCCGGTGTGCGATTCGAGATGACCAGGAGCGAATACTCTCGCCTCGCGCGGATCTCGACGAGCGGCATGATGGGCGGCGCCACCATGGTGGCACCAGCACGACAATCAACGATCCAGTGGAGGAAGGTCCGGACGTCGATCGGGTTTGCGAGTGCGGCTTGCGCCTGCGACGGTCGGTTGTGATGTCCGACGGTGATCCCCATGTCGCGATCGTCGAGCTCCGCGAACATGTCCTCGTCTGTGTGATCGTCACCAACTGCAATCATCCTCGCGTCAGGAAGGCGCTCTCGCATGCCTCTCACAGCGATGCCTTTGCTCACGCTGCGGCGACGAACCTCGAGCGAGTCGATACCAGGGAGCCGCTCGTAGTCGAGATGAGCTTCCATCCACTCGTCGCAAGCAAGCTCGGCTGCCGCGATCATACTGGACCGGTCGTCCGCGTCGACCGACCGCCAGTGAAGGCACACCGAGAGCGTCTTGCGCTCGATCCGTGCTCCCGGAACCGACGAACATGCACTCAGCGTCGCGGTGAGGTCATCGAGCTCGCCGCCGGTCGCCTCGGGACCTATCCACGAGGTCCCGTCGTGGTGCCAGGCGCCGTGCTCCGCGTACCACCAGATCTTTCGCTGTAGACGTTCTACGAGCGGCTCGAGCGCACTACGCGGGCGCCCAGAAACGATCGCGACGTGCACTCCGATATCAATGACGTGCCGGATCGCGCGCACCGTATCCTCATCGAGGACGGCCTCCTCGGGCATGGAGGCGAACCCTACCAGCGTGCCGTCGACGTCGAGAAGCAGCGCGAGCGAGGGGTGAGTAGCAAGTTCGCGCCAGTGCGCGGGCTCAGGTAACGAAAAGGCCAGCCTCAAAGCATCCACGTGGAAGCTCCTCTGTGGTTGGCGGCCCGACCAACCTGGTTACCTGCAGCGCAGCTGCACCCTTCGAACTTTGGTTTGATGTCAAACGATACATCTGTCGACTGGCGAAGACAAGCGCCGCAACGCGTGCCCGCGAGCCGGGGCCGCTCGTAGGTGCGTGTGCGCGGTGCGCAGCCTGGTCGCTAGTGGGGTCTCACGCCCATCGCACCGAGCGTTGTCTTGTCTCCTCATGTTGACCGAGTAAATATGGTTTGAGTTCAAACTAAATGACGGTTCGGATCTCGTGAAACGAGAACTATCTCAAGGCCTGCACGCGTTACTCGACGGCAAACTCGATACGTTCGAGAAGCTCGAGCTCGTCCTCGCGGTGCGAACCGCTGGGCAGTCCGTGACGGTGAGTGACCTCGCGATGGAACTACAGGTGGGGCGAGACGTGCTGCGGCGTGTGATTGCGGACGTGATCGCGTCCGGGGTTCTCCAGGCGGTTGACGGTGACGCGGTGTGCCTCCGTCACGGGAGCTGGGAGCCGCAGATCGCGGAAGCCGCGGGGATCTACGAGGCTGATCCAACGACGCTGCTCAAAGTTCTGTCGCGCATCTCCATGGAACGTATCCGCAGCAGGGCGGCTCGCACATTCGCGGATGCATTCCGCATCCGCGGGAAGGCAGGCGACTGAGAATCTTCATGAAGAGATCCGTCTGAGCTGGCGGCCCGACCAGCTCGTAGTCCTGCGACCTGGATGGTCACACTCTCTATAAATTAGTATGTATGCGGCCTGCGTGCGCGATGAGTCAGTGTGCTCGCCAGCCACGGGCTGCACGGGTGTGCCGCTTCGGTAGACGCTGCGCGACATGTCGATGTCTGGTGAGCCGCTTGCATCACCGACCAAAATGAGCGCCGTCTCCGGATCGCAGTCGTGACCAGATCAACTGCCACACGGTGGATCCACGCGGCGCGCAACGGGTTCTGGTTTCGGCCTCTGTGCTTGCTCCTCGGTGGCGTCGTGCTCGGATTCTCCGGCACCGAGCTCGACCGCTGGCTGGCGGATCGCGCGCTGACCTCTCCGTTCGGCGGTTCCGCAAGTCCTGGTGGCGCGCGCGCCGTGCTCTCCGTGGCGGCCGGTGCGCTCGCGACCACGCTGGCGATCTCGCTGTCCTTGACCATGGTCACGGTGCAGCTGGCGTCCTCTCAGTTCACGCCGCGCCTCATGCGGCGCTTCCTGGCCGATCGCTTCATGCAGGCAGTGCTGGGCGCGTTTCTCGCCTCGATCGCATACGCGTTCGTGATCCTCCGGGCAGTGCGATCGCCCGACGAGGGACGGGCATTCGTACCGCTCGTCTCGCTCTCGTTCGCCGTCGTGCTGACTCTCGGGTGTCTCGCACTCCTCGTGGTGTTCCTGCATCGCACGATGCGATCGATGCAGGCGTCGACCCTCATCGAGGTCGTCGGCCACGATACGGTGCACACCGTCCGGAGCCAACCGTCCTCCAAATTCGAACCGGCACCACCGACGCCGACCGGCCCCCGCGTCGTCGTTCGCGCGACCACCCCTGGGTACGTGCAGAGCGTCGGCGACGACAAGATCGTCTGCGAGCTCGCCGAGCACCCGGTCGCCCTGATCTGGCGTGACGCAGGCGCCGGCACATTCGTCATTTCAGGCAAGCCGCTCGTCACGGTGTACGGGATCGACACGCTTTCCGCCGCGCAAATCGATCGTGTGCGCGAACAGTTCGTGATCGGCGGGGAGCGGACGTACGACTCCGATGTCGGGTTCGGCGTTCGGCACCTGGTCGACATGGCGCTCAAGGCGCTCTCGCCCGGAATCAACGACGTGACGTCGGCCGTCATGGTCGTCAACGAGCTCGGCGTGATCGCGCTCCACGTTTGCGAGCAGTGCGTCGCGGACGACGGTTGGCGCCTGCTACCGCTCGCCGACAGCCCGGACTACGTCGTGCGGGTCCTCGACCTCGACACATTCCTCGACCTGGCATTCGGCGAGATCGCGCTCGCCGCCATCGCGCTGCCTCGGGTCCACGTGCGCATCCTGGAGCTGCTCGCGGCACTCGCGCACGACCGGGCGCCGGCGGTGTGCCGCGTGTTGATCGATCATGCGGCGCGCGTACGCGCCATTCTCGCGCCCGGCCAGGCAACCGACCGAAACGTCCCCATCGCGGTCCGCCAGCGACTCCTCGATGGGGTCGATTCGTAGCCGATATGTCGCCACCGACTGCCCCGTTCGATGCGGCAGCGGATGATCGCTCCAGAAATCGACCGCCAGCCGCGAGGGCTCGCGCATTGCACACAGGAAAGGCGTGACCAAGGTACTTCGCTCGCTGATCGTCGTGCTCACCTCGATTTGCGCCTGCGCTGTCCCCCAGCGTCCCGCTCCTGCACCAGCGCCCGTTGCGACCGAAGCGAAGCCAGTGCGCGCGCTCGCCGGGCTCGCACGTGCGACACGGGCGCTCGGCGCGACCACCGCCGGCGAGTCGCACCGCGACGTCGCCTCCGTGTTGACCGCACTCGCCGCGGCGATGGAACGCTCTCAAGTGAACCGTGTGCAGGCGGCGGAGGTTCGCGAGCTCGGAGCACGACTCGCGGCGGCGTCCGAACCTGCGAACGACCACGCAGCACTCGTGCGACAGGCTCTCGATACCGCCAGCCGAGCACT
>Ga0105048_10014878_pt1 | contig 12097 bp, 10 predicted proteins | sample MAT05_FD_78382 | JGI IMG/M metagenome (GOLD analysis project Ga0105048, IMG submission 78382) | Freshwater microbial communities from Lake Fryxell liftoff mats and glacier meltwater in Antarctica - MAT-05 | ecosystem: Environmental > Aquatic > Freshwater > Ice > Liftoff microbial mat | place... | reverse complement strand
GGTCGAGATACTCGACGGCATCGGCTCGGCCGAGATGTTTCACATCTTCATCACCAACCGCCTCGGCGACGTGAAGCTCGGCTCGCTGGGCAAAGTCTTGGTGGGCTACGAAGCGCAGATCTGTGACGACCAGGGCCGCGAGCTGCCCCGCGGAGAGATCGGCACGCTCTGGGTCAAGGGCCCATCGATGGCGCGCGAGTATTGGCAACAGCGCGACAAGTCCCGAACGACCTTTCGCGGCGAGTGGTGCGTGTCGGCTGATCAATTTCAACAAGACGACGACGGCTATTTCTTCTTCTGCGGCCGCGGCGACGACATGTTGAAGGTCAACGGCAAGTGGCTCTCTCCGGCTGAGGTCGAGAACGTGCTGCTGCAGCACCCGGCGGTACGAGAAGTGGCCGTGGTCGGGTTCAAAGATGCCGACGGGCTCGACAAGCCCAAGGCGTTCGTCGCGCTGCATGAAGGTGCCAAGGCCGGCACCGAGCTGGCCGAAGCGCTGAAGCAACACGTGCGCGACACCCTGACTCCGTTCAAGTCGCCGAGGCAGGTGGTGTTCATCGACGCGCTCCCGCGGAGCGATCGCGGCAAGGTGCTCAAGGGGCAGCTGCGCGAATGAGGTACCTGGCACGCGAGCTGTCGTGGCCGAAAGTGAAGGCCCTCGCTGAGTCGGGCGCGGTGGCGCTGTTGCCGGTCGGCAGCACCGAAGCGCACGGGCCGCACCTGCCGCTGAGCGTCGACGTGGTGATCGCCGAAGAAGTGTGCCGCCGAATCGGTGAGCGGCTCGAGGTCGACACCGTGGTCTTCCCTCCTTCGGCGTACTCGCTGACCGACTTCGCGGCGCCGTTCAGCGGCACGGTGAGCGTACCGGCCGAGACCTCGAAGGCGCTGCTGAGCAGTGTGCTCACTGGCATCGCCGGCAGCTTTTCGCGCATCGCGGTGATCAATCACCACCTCGAGCCAGCGCACTTTCGAATCGTTCATGCCGCGGCCAAAGAGGTGCAGGCCACCTTGCCCAACGCGAAGATCGTGGTGGCGGATCACCGCCGCGAGCCCACCGGCCCCAAGCTCGGGCACGAGTTCATGCATGGCGGCAGTCACGCAGGCGGGTACGAGACCTCGCTGATGCTGGCCGCGGCGCCGCAGCTGGTCGATACCGCCGCGACCCGGTCGCTGGCCCCGCTCACCGTCGATTTGCCCGCGCGCATCAAGGCGGGTGCCACCAATTTTCTCGAGTGCGGCGGCCCCCAGGCCTACTTCGGCGACCCAGGCGCCGCTTCAGCCGCCGAGGGCGAACGGCTGTTCGAGATCATCGTCGAGCAGGCGCTGAGCGCGATTCGCGAACGTTTGCTTTAACTCCCCGGGTGTTGGGGCAGAATCGGGCGATGCGAATCTGGTTGTCGCTCGTGCTCGTGGTGCTGGCTGCTCCAGCGTTCGCTCAGAAGCGTCAGAAAGTCGTGATCGATTCGCCGCCCGCGGCTGCCAAGGCGGTGAAGGCCGCGCTACGCAAGTACGAAGCCGTGCCCGCCGCGAAGCCGTTGAGCGCCACGCCCCTGACCAAAGAAATACGCGAGGCCTGCGCGCCGTCGGGCGCCATCGCGGTGGTGATGGTGCGGGCCATCGCCGGCGGCTATTCGATTCAGGTGCTCAACGCGAGCGATGGCACGCCGCTCGACACGTTCGACTTCAGGAGCCCGCCGAGAAGACCGGTGAAATCATTGCCCAAGCCAGCGGCGGCGCAGTTGGTGACGGCCCTGCGCGAGGCCCGGGCCTATGCCACCGGCCCGGTTGAGCCTCCGAAGCCGGCAGCGGCACCCACGCCTGCGCATGCGCCTGCGCCCGCTCCTCCGCCTGAACCTGTGGCCAAGGCGCCACCGGCCGAGCCCACTCCGGCTCCGTCGGCTCGAGCCACGGCCGAGGTCGTGAATGAGGTTTCGGTCTCACCGGTCTCGCCTCCCGTCGCTGATCAACGGCCCGCCTTTCGAGCCAGCTTCGGGTTTCGCGGCTTCAACCGCAGCCTGACGTGGGACAAGACGAAGAGCGAGGCGCTCTCTGGGTACGACGTCGGCTTCGCCCCGGCGGTGGCCGTCGACGCGACCGTGTTTCCCGCCGCGCCATTCACCTCGGGCTTCGCCTCGAATCTGGGAGCGACCGCCCAAGCCGACCTCGGCGTCGGCCTGGTCTCGCAGCCTCGCGGTGACAGCTCCCAGTTCGGCACCAGCACCATTCGCTTTCGGGTCGGCGCGGTGGTTCGGCTGCCGATCAGCACCAGCTTCGAGGCCAACGGCGTGATGGGGTACTCGAGCCAGACCTTCGCCGTCGCCAACGTCTCGACCAACGGCGCAGTCAGCCGGCCGGCCTTGCCGGGGGTCGCCTTCAACGGGCCGCGCGCTGCCCTCGGCGTTCGCCTCTCTCACCTCGGGCCGGTGTCCATCGACGCCGGGGTGGGCTTCATGTTGGCGATCGGCAAAGGCGAGCTGTCGACGGAGCTCTTCTTCCCCAGAGCGAGCGCGTTCGGCCTCGACGCGAGCGCTGGTGTGTCGCTGGAACTCGCCTCGCACCTCGAAGCGCGACTCGGCGTCGACTACGCGCGCTACTTCATCAGCACCAACGCCAACGGTACCGAGGTCGTCGCAGCGGTCTCATCGGCTGATCAGTATCTGAGCGGGTCGATCTCGATGGTGTTCGTGCTCTGAAAGCAGCCTCTTGGTTCAGCGAAAGACCGCGGCTCCCAGGGCCCGGCCCAACCAGTGGCCCAACCGCTTCACCAGACGCTTCGAGCGCGCTTTCATGCGGCCCTCATGGTCAGCAATTGCGAGCGCAGGGTGCGGGTCTGAATGAACACCAACTGAAAGTCGCCAAGCGCGAGGGCGTCGCCGTCGCTCAGCTCCCCTTCGGCTCGAACCAGTTCGTCTGAGTTCACGAAGGTTCCGTTGAGCGAGTTCTCGTCGCGAATGCGCCAGGTCGCCCCCGTCCACGTCAAAGAGGCGTGGAGCTTCGAGATCGAGGGGTCATCGACCGAGGCATCACACGACTCCTGGCGACCGACCGTGAAGGTCTGCGGCGCGCTCGAGGGCTTGAGAAAGAAAGCGGCGAGCGAGCGAAAGCCGCGCAGCATGATCAGCAGCTCATCGAGGTATTGGTTCGACTTGCTCAGCACCGTCGAGGCCATGTTCAGCTTCAGGGCCGCGCGCCGCATTTGATCGTCGGCGGGGCGCGAGAGCAACGCGGTCGGGCCGTAGCGGTCGACGAAGGCCTCGACGCTGAGCTCTCGAGCCTCTTGAGCCAGCTGCGCGACGGTGACCTTCATCAACGCATGAGGAATCTCTGCCATATCGATCTCCTGAAGCTCAGGTTCGATATGGGAGTGCCGGCGACCGCCGAGAATGGACGGAGCGTTAGATCCCTTTTCCCAGAAGCGCAGCAGGTTCAGCGACTTGCGTCACTCCTTGACCCGGGTTGTTCAACGCGCGAGGCCCAGGCGAGGCGTGCGGGCAGGTAGCTGGTGTCGAAGGATTATCACCTTGCCCAAGAACTCATGACAACGCCTCGCACCCCATCGCTCGGCTTGAACCGGGGTATGGCGAAGAGCGCGGTTTCGCCGGGCTGAATCGAGCTGTTCGCGCCGATCACCGCACCGTCGAAGCGCGCATCGCCCACGCCCGCTGCGTCGGTGATCGACTTCGGCTGCACGTTTTCCAACGTGCGCAGCTTGTGCAGCCGAGGGCTCGAACGCGTCGCGAACGCTCATGTTGCGCAGCTCGTTCTGAATCGCGGCGGTCACCAATGACTCGTTCGAGCCGGAGGTGAGTTTGTTGAGAAACTTACCGGTCGCGCGCTTGGAGGCGAGGCTCACGGTCTTGAGAGCACCCTCGCCCCCTCCTGCCCCGCAGTGCGAATCTTCTGCAGCTCGGGGAGCGAGACCTTGCCGTCGCCTGAACCAAGACGGCGGAACCACGCGGCGTTGCTCGGAGGGGTCGAGTAGACAGTCTTGGCAGCCATGGAGCGACTCCGGGCGCGAAGCGTTTAAAGTTCAATCGAGTCTACAGGGCGGTGGAGAAGTTGTCAGGTGATGTGTGCAAACACGCCTCGTCGCCGAATTCGCTCGCCTTTTGAGGGTGTTGAAGTGGGGCGAGAGCGCTCTCCGTCTCTTTTCACACGGGGCTGCCACTAAGTGGTCGGAGGCCACGACCATGGCTGCTGCCCGCGTGCTGATGATGTCTCAAGGCGCTTCACTCGCTCACGTCGCCCGCCCCGCGGCGCTCTCGGCAGCCCTTGGTCACTGCGAGCTGCACTTCGCCCGCACTGCGCGCACGGCCCGGTTCGTCGGGCTGCCGACGGCGACCCAGCACGAGCTGGCCGAGACGATGACGCCAGAGCGCTTCGTGGCGCGCATGGCGGCGGGCCAGCCGCTCTTCGACGAGGCCACCCTCCACGCCGACGTGGCCGAAGACCTGCGCATCATCGATGCGGTGAAGCCCGACTTGATCATCGGCGACCTGCGGCTCTCGCTCCAGGTGAGCGCGCGGTTGGCGGGGGTGCGCTTCGGGCTGATCAGCAACGCGCACTGGAGCCCGGAGCTGCCCCTGAGCACCTACCCTTTGCCGGATCACCCGGCTGCCTCGGTGGTCGGGCGGTCACTGGCGGCGCGGGTCTTTCGAGCCCTCACCGGGCCGATCTTTCGCCAGCACGCCAAGCCCCTGAACGCCGTGCGCGCCCGCCATGGCCTACGCCCGCTCTCAGAGATGCGCGAGATCTACCAAGACGCCGATGACGTGCTGTTCGCCGATGACTCGCACCTCTACCCGACCATGGAGCGCTCGCGCTTTCTGGCCCCGATCATCTGGGAGCCGTCGACGCCCGCGCCGGCGTGGTTCGAGCAGCTGGCACCGAGCGATGATCTGGCGCTGCTGACGGTGGGCTCGACCGGCTCGAACAAGCTGATCAGCGGCGGGGCGATCGAGGCGATGACCTCGCTCGGCCTGCGGGTGATGGTGGCCACCGCAGACCGCGGGGCCGCGCCAGAAGGCGTGCTGACCGCTCCCTACATACCCGGCTATCGGGCGGCGAAGAAGTCGCGCGTGGTGGTCTGCAATGGCGGCAGCCTCTCGCTGGCGCAGGCGCTCGCCGCGGGCCGGCCCTTTCTAGGCCTCTGCTCGAACATGGATCAGTTCCTGGCGTGCCAGCCGCTGGTCGAGGCCGGCGCCGGGTTGATGCTGCCCGCCTCGCAGGCGAACAGCCGCCGGGTGCGCGCGGCGCTGCAACAGCTGATTGAGAACCCCCGCTTCAGCGCGGTCGCGCGGAGCCTGCAACCGCGGTTCGCTCCAGCTCTCGCCCCGGCTCGTTTTCGCGCGTGGCTCGACGGCGTGTTCGGTCTGCGTGCGGCCACTCCGGTCGCGGCATGAGCGCGCTCAGTCGCCACTCGCAACTGGTGAAGGTGTCGACTATTGACCCCACCGGTGCACGAGGGGGACTCCACGCTGGTCGCCGCAGCCGCTCGAGGCGACGAGCAGGCCCGACGCGAGCTGGTGAACCGTCTCCTCGGCCGGGTGAGGAGCACGGTGATGTATCTGGCCTCGCGCAGCCCCGACGTCGACGACATGACCCAGCGCTCGTTGATCGAGGTGCTCGGCGCTTGCGGCACCTATCGCGGCGAGAGCACGGTCGAGGCGTGGGCCGATCGCATCACCACCAGAACCGTGATGCGGCTGATCAAGCGGTCGCGGCTCTCGGAGGCGCGCGAGCAGGGAGTCGACGAGGTGCCCGAGTACCCCGAGTGGTCGCGCGACATACAGAACCCTGCCGAGGTGTCAGATCAACGACGCGCGATGGCCACCTTGCTGGCGCGGTTGCCGGAGGAGCGCCGAGAGGCGATGGTGCTCAAGCACGTGCACGGGTACTCGGTCGAAGAAATCGCCGCGGCGACGCAGACCAAGGTCAACACCGTCAGAGATCGCTTGAGGGTGGCCCGAGCGGAGCTGCGAACCTGGCTCAACGAAGCGCCCGACGGAGGCGATCGTGAAACCTGAGTGCGAGCGCTACGAGGCGATCGTCGATGCGGGTGGCCCGGCTGATCAGAGCGCGGCCGACTTCGCCACCACCCACCTCGCGGGCTGCCCCGAATGCCGGGTGCTCGAAGGCGCGCTCGCCGCGGTGGCGCTGCGGGCCGGTGACGCAGATCATTTTCCACTCGACGAGCTGGCGCGACGCAGAACCGTCGATGCGGTGCTCCGCGAAGCGCGTGAGCTCCAGGTCGAGCAACAGCAGCCGACCAGGCCGCGGCGATGGGCTACCCTGGCGCTGGCAGTGGCCGCAGGCCTCGCGCTGATCATCGGAGCACCGCTGCTGCTTCGCCAGAGTCAGACTCAAGCTCCGACACCCGCGCCGGCGATCGCGTCGGCCCCCAAGTCTGATGCGCCCAAGGTCACTCCTCCCGCACCCGTCGCGCCGATGCTCGCGCAGGTGCGCCTGGTCGCTGGCCGCGACGAGCGCTCGCCTGGCCTCGAGATCGCAGAAGGCACGCCGATTCAGACCCGCGCCGCGACGCTCGGCCTGACGGTGACCGATCACGCGTGGGTCAGAGCGCTCCCCGGCGCCGAGTTCACCTTTCTCTCACTGCGAAGAAACGAGATCTCGATCGAGCTGCGCTCCGGGCACCTCGACGTGCAAGTGCCTCGCGGGCGCGGCATCGATTTGCAGGTGCGCACGCCGCACGGTCTGGTGAAGGTGATCGGCACCGCCTTCTCGCTCAACGCGACCAGGGCCAAGACGCGACTCGCGGTCGCCGAGGGCACGGTGCTGGTCGAGGCGGGGGGCCGGCAGGTTCGGGTGAGCAGCGGCTTCGCGTTGGCCCTGGGAGCCGCGAGGCCCTCGACCGTTTCGAAGAGCGAACTCGCTTCACTCAAAGAGAGCCTGGCGCAAGAGAAACTGGTGGGCGATGGCAGCGGCCGACTGAGCGTCACCGCGGGCCGGCAGCTCTCCATCGACTCGGTGGGGCTGGGCTCGGCGCCGGTGAAGTTGATGGTGAGCATGGGCGCGCACAGCGTCACCCGCCTCGATGGGCGCGGCCGACCACAACGCTCCACGGCCGAAGTGGTGTCGGGGCGCGAGAGCGTCGTGAGCGACCGCACCAAGACCGTGGCGCGCGCCGACGAGCCCCAGCCCGCTGACCCCGGCCCTCGCGCCTCACCGTCGATCTCCATCACGCCGGTGCCGGTCGACCCGCCGCTGCAAACGGCGACCGAGTCGGCGGAGCAGCTGCTGCAACAGGCCCAGAAAGCGCGCACTCAGAGAGACTGGCCGGGCGCCGCCAGGGCGTACTCGGCGATCATCGAGCACCACGAGATGAGCGCGGCGGCCGAGGTCGCTCGCTTGTCGCTCGGGCAATTGAAGGTCGACCAGCTTGGCGAGCCCAACCAGGGCCATGCGCTCTGCGCAACCTACATCGAGCGAAACCCGTCGGGCGCCTTGGTGGCCGAAGCCGAGCTTTGCCAGATTCGTGCATTCGCCAGTCTTGGTGAGCATGCGAACGAGCTCAGAGCGATAGACTCGTTTCTGTCCCGATGGCCGACCGACTTCAACGCTGCACGCCTCGCCCGTCGCAAGGCCGTGCTTCAGCCGCCCTCGCCGCAGTGATCATGGTGAGCAGCGCGTGCACCATCGACCGGGTGGTGGCCACGGCACTGTTGAGCGCGGCAGGAGATGGCGGGGCGCTCGACGCCGGCCCCGATGAGCTGACCCTGGAGCGCCAGTGGGGCGCCTTCGCCGAATCGCTGCCGCTGCCGCCGTGCGCCGATGGCGGCGTGCTGGTGGTGAACACGCTCGACGACACGCTCGAAGGAGGGCCGACGCTGAGCTCGGTCGCCGCGGCCGGGCCGACGCTCTCCTTCCGAGAGGCGCTCTTCGTGGCGTCGAATCGAGCGGGGCCAGATCGCATTCACTTCGATGCCACGGTGTTTCCACCGAACGTCGCCAACGTCATTCGCGTCACCGATGCGCTCCTCCCCTTCCCCCGGGTGCTGAACACCTGCATCGATGCGCGAGGTCGCGGGGTGATCGTGCAGTTCGACTATCTGACCAGCTGCGAAACCTGCAGCTGGAGCCTCGGGTCTGGCTCGCAGCTCAGCGGCCTGGTGCTCAAAGGGAGAATGGGCAAGCTCGGCGTTGATCAAGCCGTGGTGGCCGGCAATCGGTTCAGCATCGCCTACCAGGCCTTGCAGATCTCTGATGGAGCGGTGATCGGCCCGTGGAACGTGTTCGGCCACGGCGCCTACGGCGTGCGACTGGACTTCTACTTTCTGAACCTGCCCTCTTCGATCGAAGGCAACTTTTTCGGCGTCGAGCCCACCACACATGCCAACCTCGACCTCACCGTGGGCATCACCGCGTTCGAACCGGTTCGCATCGCCGACAACCTGAGCAACTCCACCTTTCAGGTGCTCGGCACGGGAGCGGGAGTGATTACCCAGAATCAGCTCCGTGGGTTCGGTGGCTTCCCCAGTCTCACGGTGCAAGGCGAAGGGTGGAGCGTGTCGCAGAACGTGCTCGAAGGAGGCGTGAACAACTCCTTGGGCAACGGCCCTCGCGGAAATTCGTTCTCGCAGAACACCTTCGCCGGTGAGCTCAACGGCGACGGAAAGCGAGCGCCACCCACTGACGCGGGCCTCGGGTCGATCGGCGGCACCTGCCCCGAGAACGGCGCGGTGGAGATCTCCACGCGCTCTGGAGCCAGCTGGGTCGCGATCGGCACCACCGCTTGTACCGGCTCCACCTGGAGCTTTTCGTCGAGCCTGCTCGTTGCGGGAGTCGAGGCGCGGACCTTGTTCACCCCCACCGCGACGCTCCACACCGGGCCTTCGAGCGCCCCGCTGCTGATACCGGGCACCCGATGAGCACGCTCGCCTTGATGCTGTCGCTGGTCGTGAGCGCTCAAGAGACGGTTGAGGTCACGCTCTTCGGGCCCAACGCCGACCCTGAGCTCAACGCGGCGATCACCGCGCAGCTGACTGATCTCGACGTGCAGCTCGAGACAGTGCGCGAGGCCGAGCCGTGGGAGAGCACTCAGGCAGGGCAGCTGAGCCAGGTTCGCAGACTGCTGCTGGGCAAACGAACCCGGGTCGCCATCTGGGTCGAGACGGTGCCCTGGCGAGTGCACGTCGCCGACGTGTGGACGGGGCAGCACGTGCAACGCGAGCTGGTCATTGACAGCGGGGGCCGGGAAGCGGCGGCGTTGATGGTTCGCAGCGCGGTGGCCAGCTTCGTCGAGCAGGAGGCCCAGCCACCCAGCCTCTTCACGCACGATGAGCGGTTTCGGCTCTCGGCGAAATGGCATCTCATGCGGTGGTCGAACAGCACGCCCTGGTCGCACGGGCCACTCATCGAAGCCGCCTGGGTCTTCACCGAGCCCTTCTCACTCTGGGCCTGGGGGCGTTTCGAGCTCGGCACCTCCTTCGTGAGCGATTCGGTTCGGCTCGACCTGCAACGCAACGAGGTCGCGCTGGGCGCCGATGCCAGCTTCCACTTCGGCAGGCTCTCGCTTCGACCGCGCGCAGGGCTCGGGCTGCGGTGGGTGCGGGTGACACCTCGGGCGGTGAACGACGAGTTCGAAGTGTCTGCCCCGGCGACGGATCTCAACCTCGCAGTCATCGCGGGTGCGTCAGCGGTGCTGCAGGTGGCCGGCCCGATCGATCTGGTGCTCGATGGGTGGGCGGCGATCGGCTTGCGAAAGAGCCGCTACCAAGTGCAACGAGGCGACGTCACCACCACCGTGCGCGAAGGCTGGCCCCTCGAAGTCGGGGCTGCGCTCGGTCTCGCGGTGCGTTTCTAGCTTAGGAAATCACGTGGGCCCTGAAGAGCTGACCCGCACCGAATGGGACGCGATCATCGTTGGCACCGGCATGGGCGGCGCCACGCTCGGGCACGCCCTGGCCAAAGCCGGTCAACGGGTGCTGTTCTGCGAGCGGGGTCGAAACACCCTGCCCTCCGCTCCTGATGCGGTTCGAGGCGAATACCCCGAAGAGCGCGGAGGTGCACCCGAGCTGCTCGCGCGCGGTGGCCGCACCAGCGAAGAGGTTATCGACGAATCGGGCAAGCGACCGCAACGCTTTCTGCCGTTCACCGGCTCCGGCACCGGCGGCTCGACGGGTTTGTTCGGCATGGCGCTCGAGCGCTTCAGCCCCGCCGATTTCTCGCCTCGTCAGAATCACCCCGACGTGGCCGACCCCAACCTGCCCGAGGCCTGGCCCGTCTCGTTTGCGCAGCTCACCCCGTTCTATGAAGCCGCCGAAGCGATGTACCGGGTGCGCGGCACAGCAGATCCACTCCGGGCTGACGTGCCCCGCTTCACCGGTGAGCCTCCCACACTGACTCCAGAAGGCGCTGCGCTGTTCGCTCACTTCACGAAGCAAGGCCTGCACCCGTACCGATTGCCCCTGGCGTGCGAATTCGTACCCGGGTGCCACGGCTGCCAGAGCATCTTGTGCGACCTCGGTTGCAAGAATGACAGCGCGCGCATCTGCCTCACTCCTGCAATCGAACGACACGGAGCGGTGCTGCTCGACGGCTGTCACGTCGCGCGGCTCGAAGCCGATCGAACGCGGGTGAGCGGTGTGTGCTGCACGTGGCGCGGGCGCTCGCTGCTGTTGCGAGGGCGACGGGTGATTCTGGCTGCAGGCGCGTTGCAGACCCCCAGCTTGCTGCTGCGCTCCCGGTCTGATCAGTGGCCCATTGGGCTGGCCAACGGCTCAGATCTGGTCGGCCGCAACCTGATGCGACACCTGGTCGACCTCTATCTCATCGAGCCGCTCTCGAAATCGGCGGTCGAGAACCGCTTCAAGGAGCTGGCTTTCAACGACTTCTATCGGGTCGATGGTTTGCGAATGGGCTCGGTTCAGTCGTTCGGCCGGCTACCGCCGAGCGAGATGGTGCTCCAGTCGCTGCAGAAGAAGATGTCGTTGGTTCGCGCCGTGTCGCCGCTGCTGCGGCCGTTCTTGAAGCGACTGGTCGACCGGTCGATCACCTTCGCGACCATCGCCGAAGATCTGCCCTCGCTCGAGAACCGGGTGCTCCCCGAGAGCCCAGAGGGGCAGGTGCGCTTCGTCTATCGGGTGAGCGACGCCGACCGTGCGCGAATCACGCAGCTCCGTCAGCTGATGAAGCGGGTCTTGAAGTCGCGACGGTGGCGGGTGCTCAAAGAGGTCGACAACAACGAGCGAATCGCCCACGTCTGCGGCACCTGCCGCTTCGGCGACGACCCCCAGACCAGCGTGCTCGACGCCTCGAATCGCGCGCACGAGCTCGACAACCTCTACGTGGTCGACACCTCGTTCTTCCCCTCCAGCGGCGGCACCAACCCCAGCCTCACCGTGGCGGCCAACGCCTTGAGGGTGGCGGCCGAATTGACTCACCGAAAGTTCGACTGAGCGACGGCGAAACACCGAAAACGAATGCCCCCAAGGGTCGACTCCCTTGGGGGCTTGATTCGTCAGCTCACCGGGGCGGGCGTGGGCTTCTTCACCTTCTTGGGCGGCCGCGGAAATACGTTCAGATAGTGAGCCGTCTTCTCGACGTAGTCGGCGTACTTGATCGACGAGCGCAGGTTCGTCAGCGCCACCGAGTAGGCCTGCTGCAAACCACTGTCGCGGTGGTGAATCGCAACACTGCGCTTCTCGAGCGCTCTGCGTCGCGCGGCGTCAGCCTCTTTCATGGCCTTGGCCGCACGGGCGACGACAGCGGCGGCCATCTTCGTCGCGGGGCTGCTCTTCGGGTGAATCACCACGCGAGCCGAGAGCGCAATCAAGGCGTCTGCTTCTTCCGAGTCGCTCAGCTTGCAGAGCCTCGACGGGTTGGCGACGCCGAACGGCTTGAACGGGTTGAGCCGCCCGAAGCCGTCGCCTGACATCTTGGTGGCGAGCTCAAGGGTCGCGCGATCTTGCTCTTCGTCGGCGGCTTGGCATCGAGCGCTCTCGAGCTCGACCTGAACGTCGGTCTCAGTGACGGCCGCCTCCGCATCGGCCAATTCGCGAAAGGCTTTCGTGAATGCGTCACGAGCCGCCTTGGTGAGCTTCGAGGTCACGGCCACAATCGCCGCGACAATGATTTG
>Ga0105048_10014876_pt1 | contig 12098 bp, 10 predicted proteins | sample MAT05_FD_78382 | JGI IMG/M metagenome (GOLD analysis project Ga0105048, IMG submission 78382) | Freshwater microbial communities from Lake Fryxell liftoff mats and glacier meltwater in Antarctica - MAT-05 | ecosystem: Environmental > Aquatic > Freshwater > Ice > Liftoff microbial mat | place... | reverse complement strand
GCGACATGTACTCCGCCGTGCCCGCGATCATCCCTTCCGCGGTGAGATCCGTCTCGCGGGCCGCGCTCGTCACCAGGCCAAAGTCGACCAGCGTCACCTGTCCTGCCTCGTCGACGAGCACGTTCTCCGGCTTGATGTCCCGGTGCACGAAGCCGCGCGCGTGCACCGCGCCGATCACCTCCAGCAGCGCCGTCGCGAGCACCGCCACCTCGGCGAGCGAGATCGGCTCCGCGCGCACCACCAGGCGATCGGCGAGCGTCGGCGCGTCGACGTGCGCCATCACCAGGTAGAGCGAGCCGTCGTCGAGCCGACCGAACGCATGGAGCGTCGGCACGTAGGGCGCCCCGATCCTGCGGAGCGCCGCCATCTCCTGGAGCAAACGCCGACCGGCCGTAGCGTCGCCGTAGTGCGCGAGCTTGATCGCCATCGGCAGCCGATCGTCCTCGCGCACCGCGGCGAACACCGTCCCGAAGCCGCCGCGTCCGAGGATGCCTCGCGTCTCGTAGCCGGGGAAAATCGGGGTGCGATGAAGCTCCGGCGGGGGCGAAGAGCGGTCCCCTGCGGCCACGAGGATGGGGCCGTGGATCAAGCAGCCGGGATCCGCCCGCGCGGCGCGGCGCCCGCAGCTCGGGCAGCGGCGCTGCGAGGACGCGCCGTCCGTCGTCGCGCCCCCGTCCGCGAAAATCGGAGAGCGGACACTCATGCGGCGCTCAGCGTGCTGGCTCGCACCGGATTCCTCGAGTCATCGGGAGTCTGCTGGGAGAGCTTTCTCCGACCTGCCCGCGCGACAATCGCACTGGAGAAGGCGCGGAGGAGCCGATAGGCTACACCCAATTGGTCTGGGGGCGCACCGAGCAAAGCGGCCATTTCTGTGGCCTGCAAGAGCGGTGATGTAGGTCGGGCGCCTACGGTCACACTCGTCTGACAATCATGCCGCAGGTCCGCGAACCCCCCACCATTTCACCGGAAGAGAGCGCCCTTCACACGAGCGATCTGCTGCCCGGCGAAAGGGTCGGCGACTACGTGATCGAGGGCCTGATCGCGCAGGGCGGCTGCGGCACCGTCTACGTCGCCCGGCACGGCGCGCGGCCGCGGCGCGTAGCGATCAAGGTCCTTCACGGCGCGCTCGCCACGTCCCCGCGCATGGTCGAGCGGTTCGTGCGCGAGGTCGATCTCGTCAACCTCCTTCGGCACCCCAACATCGTCGAGATCCACGAGCTCGGGCAGCTCGCCGACGGGCGTCCCTACTACGCGATGGAGCTCCTCGAAGGCTCCACGCTCGACGCCGTCCTCCGCGCCGACGGCCGGATCCCGCCGGCCGAAGCGCTGGAGATCTTAGAGCCGGTGTGCAGCGCCCTCCGCGCGGCGCACGCCGCCGGCATCGTTCATCGCGACGTCAAGGCCAGCAACATCTTCCTCCCGCGGCAAGGCGGCCCCGCGGCGATCAAGCTGCTCGATTTTGGCATCGCCAAGCTCACGGATCCGGGCATGGGCGGGGCGGCCCTCACCACCTTCGGCCACCCTGTGGGCACCCCGACGGCGATGGCGCCGGAGCAGATCCTCGGCGAGCAGGTGGACGAGCGCATCGACGTCTATGCGCTCGGCGTCCTCCTCCACCGCATGCTCGTGGGCATCCTCCCGTTCCGCTCCGAGGACCCGCTCGAGCTCGCCCGCCAGCACCTGGAAGACCCGGCGCCGCGCCCGAGCCGCGTCGTCCCCGTCTCGCCCGCGATCGACGACGTCGTCCTCCACTGCCTGGAAAAGCGCCCCGAGCAGCGCTTCGACTCCGTGAAGAGCTTCCTCCGCGCCCTGCGCAACGCGGCCGGCTCCGTCACGGGCGAGGTCGTCGTCGAAGCCGCGGGCGAGACGACGGCCCGCGCCGCGGGCATCTACGTCGAGATCCGCGTCGAGACCGAGCGCGAAGAGCTCGACGACGTCATGGCCGACGACTTCGGCCGCATCCTCGACCTCGCCGAAGAGCTCCTCGTCGGCCACGGCTTCGGCGTGGTCATGGTCAGCGGCAACGCGATCCTCGGCGCGCACGCCCTCACCGGTGACGCGCCCAAGCATGGCCTCGATCATCAACAGGCCATCGAGGTCGCCGCCGCGCTGCACCGGGCGATCGCCGAGCGCCCCGACGCGGACCTCCGCGTCCACGTCGTCACCTGCATCCACGTCGCCGACGCTCTGGTCCGGCCCTCGTCCCCCGCGGAGATCCTCGGCGGAGCGCTCGTGCGCATGTCCACCTGGGCCCCGCCCGCGACGGCGTGGGGCCTGTTCGCGACGCCCTCGGCCCTCGCCGGCGTCTCTGGCTTTGAAGCCAAGACGGTGCCCGGACAGACCGCGAAGCGCATCTGCCCCGTAGCGTAACGCGGAAGCGATTGACACGACCCCCCGAGAAGCGGACGCTCGCACGATCCTGCTCACGGCGAGGGATCGCATGCGCCTTCTTCACGATCTCGAATCCAGCCTGGTCGCCCCCTCGCGCGGAGTGCGCCCGGCTCACGCGGCCTTTGCCGCCGTCCTCGCGGTCGTCGTCAGCGGCGCGGCCTGCGGATCCGTCGGAGAGAACCCGGAGGTCGCCGCGGGCTCCGACTCCACCGGGAGCCTGTTCACCGGCGCCGGCGGCGGCCCCAGCGCGGCCTCGTCCAGCGCGGTCACCGTCGGCGTGGGCGGCGGAGGCGACGGCGGCGGAGGAGGCATGGCCAAGGGCGCTCCATACCCCTTCGTGCTCGCCCACGGCTTCTTCGGCTTCGAGAAATTCGCCGGGGTTGATTTCGCCACCTACTTTTACAAGGTCAAAGAGCGCCTCGCCGAGCAAGGGGAAGACATCGACACTCCCTCGGTCGATCCGTTCAACGACTCCGACTATCGCGGCCACCAGATGATCGCCCGGATCGAGGCATTCCGCGCCAAGACCGGCGCCTCGAAGGTCAACCTCATCGCGCATTCGCAAGGCGGCCTCGACGCCCGCGTCGTCGCGCATGACCGGCCGGATCTCGTGGCCTCCGTCGTCACCATCGCCACCCCGCACCAGGGAACCCCGGTGGCCGACGTGGCCTTGAAGCTCCTCGGCGACCCCAACGCGCAGCAGGTGATTAACGATCTCGCCCAGCTCCTCGGCGGCCCCCTCTACGACCAGATCGGCAATCAGACCAGCCTCGTCAAGCCGCTGTACCTCTTCTCGACAGAGGGTATCGCCAAGTTCAACGCCAAGTACCCCGACTCCCCCGGCGTCTTCTACGCCTCGATCGCCGGCCGCTCTGTCTACCACACCTCCGACAACGACTGCGCGGGGGACCTCTCGCTCCAGTTCATCACCCAGTGGAACAAGAAGCTCGATCCGGTGGACCCGCTCCTCGGCGCCACGTCTTTGCTCCTTGGTGCGGGCGCTAACGATGGCCTGGTCCGCGACATGGACGCCCACTGGGGCGAGTTCTGGGGCTGCGTGCCGGCCGATCACCTCGACGAGATCGGCCAGCTCTTCGGGGACGGCCCCGGCTTCGGCAACGACTGGGACCATCTCAAGTTCTACTCGCTCCTGGTCCAGTACATCCGCCAGCGCGGGTATTGAGGCCTCGACCGCAGGCGTGCTTTTTTCTCTCGACAGACGGCGCCTTCCAACCGACCCTCCCGTCCGGTCATGTCGAAGAATCCAGGCGATCTGAAGGCCGCAATCGAGGCGCACCTCGCGGCGGAGACTGGCGGCTCCGTCACCGTGCGCGCGCTCGAGCCCCTCGGCGGCGGCGCATGTCAGGACAACTACCGCGTCGAGGTCACGCTCACCGCGGGCGATCACCGGGGCGATCACGTCCTCGTCCTCCGCAGCGACGCGGTGCGATCCCTCCCGGGCAGCATCAACCGCAAGGACGAGTTCGCGGTCATCGGCGCCGCCGTGCGCGCCGGTGTCAAGACGCCCACCGCCCGCTGGCTCGCGCGCGACCTCGTGCGCCCCGGCGCTTACGCGTACTTCCTCGACTGGGCCAACGGCGTCGCCATCGGCCGCCGCGTCCTCCGCGACGCCGATCTCGCCGAGGCGCGCCTCGCCCTCCCGCGTACCCTCGCCGTCGAGCTCGCCAAGATCCACACCATCACCCCGAGCACCGAGCCTGCGCCCCTCCCGCCGGCCGTGATCGACGTCCTCGCCTTCACCCGCGACATGGTTGAGACGATGCGTGAGCCCCGCCCCGCGCTCTTTCTCGCGCTCCGCTGGCTCGAACAGCACCCGATGGAGAGCCCCGAGGTCACCCTCGTCCACGGGGACTTCCGCACCGGCAACTTCATGGTCACGCCGAGCGGACTCGAGGCCATCCTCGACTGGGAGTTTGCCCACTGGGGCTCTCCCTCGTGGGACATCGCCTGGATCTGCATGCGCAGCTGGCGCTTCGGGCAAAACAAGCTCCCTGTCGGCGGGTTCGCGCGTCGTGACGAGCTCTACCAGGTCTACGAGCAGGCGAGCGGGCGCGCGATCAGCCGCAAAGACGTGCACTATTGCGAGGTCCTGAGCAACGTGCGCTGGGCCGCCGGCTGCGCCCACCAGGGCGAGCGGTATCTCTCCGGCCAGGAGAGCGATATCGAGCTCATCGCCATCCCCCGCCGCGGCGTGGAGATGGAGTTCGAAGCCTTGCGCCTGATCGAGAGAGGAGCCTCCTGATGCAACAGCGGCCCGACAAGACCGATCTGCTCGCCGCCGTCGCCCGCTTTCTCGAGCGCGAGGTCAAGCCCGCGATCAAGGATCCAGCGCTGGCGTTCCGCGTCCTCATCGCCGCCAGCCTCACTGGCATCGTCGCGGGCGAGCTCCAGACCGAGGACGCGGCCACCGCCGCCGAGCTCTCTCGCCTCGCCGCGATCCTCCCCGACACCGCGCTGGCGATCGGCCTGGAAAAGAAGCTCGCCACCCGCGCTGATCGTCAAGAGGCCCTCCTCGCCCTCAACCGCGAGCTCTGCGCTCGTCTTCGCCGGGGCGCCTTCGCGGGCGACGCCCAGGTGTGGAATCACGTCTCGCTCACCCTCCGCGGCGAGCTCTTCACCGCGAGCCCGCGCTTCGACACCTCGAACAACATCGAATAAAGGCCAAAGCCATGGACTTCGAGCTATCGCCCTATCTCGCCCTGCTCCGCAGCCGCGTCCGCTCCTTCGTGGACACCCAAGTGATCCCGGTAGAGCGCGTGATCGTCGAAGAGGACGCGCGCCTCGACTACACCACCCTGAAGCGCCTCCAGGCCCAGGCCCGGGAAGAGGGGCTGTGGACACCGCACCTGCCCGTCGAGCACGGCGGCAAGGGCCTCGGCATCATGGGGATGTGCGCGCTCTTCCGCGAGATGGGCCGCTCCATGGTCGGCGCCCGCGTCTTCAACTGCGACGCTCCCGACCAGGGCAACATGGATCTCCTCCTGAGCTCGGCGAGCGCGGCGCTGCAAGCCAAGTACCTCGCTCCCCTCGCTGCGGGCGAGATCACCAGCGCCTTCTGCATGACCGAGCCCGCGCCCGGCGCCGGCGCTGACCCGTCCAACCTCAAGACCCGGGCCACGCTCGACGGCGACGACTGGGTGATCGACGGGCACAAGTGGTACTCGACCGGCGCTGGACTCGCCTCCTTCCTCATCGTCATGGCCCGCACCAGCGAGGATCCCCGGCGCGGAGCCACGATGTTCCTCGTCGATCGCCACGCGCCCGGCGTCGAGCACGTGCGCGACATCCCGGTGATGGGCCCACCGCTCCTCGCCCACCGCGAAGCTGAGATGCGCTTCCACCAAGTCCGCGTCAAAAGCGACGCGGTGCTCGGCAACGTCGGTGAAGGCTTCCGGCTCGCGCAAAAGCGCCTCGTCCCGGCGCGCCTCACCCACTGCATGCGCTGGCTCGGCCTCGCCGAGCGCGCCCTCGGCCTCTGCCGAGAGTACCTCGGCAAGCGCATCAGCTTCGGCAAGGTGCTCTCCCACCATCAGCTGATCCAGAAGATGATCGCCGACAACGCGCTCGCCATCCACGCTGGCAACCTGATGACGCTCCACTGCGCCCACCTGCTCGAAAAAGGCCTGACCAAAGAGGCGCGGCCTTACTCATCCATGGCAAAGAACCACGTCGCGCGCCTGCTCTGCCAGGTGCTCGACGACGCCATCCAGATGCACGGCGGCCTCGGCTACAGCGAGGACGCGCCCTTCAGCCTCTGGTATCGCGGCGCCCGCGCGGCGAGGATCGCTGATGGGCCGGATGAGGTGCATCAGGTGGTGATCGCGCGGGAGTTCCTGCTGGGGAACCTCAACCTGCTCGTGTGATTGGCGCGGGGGGGGCTTGGCGTTGACCGAGGGGAGCGCTCCGCCTTGTCAGCCTCGCTCAGGCGTCGACCTCAGCGGGTCACGCGAAGCCGGCTGCTCCGCAGGTCCGACAGGCGTGGCCATCCACGGGCGTCAAGTTTTGGCAATACTTGCAGCGGACCACCACAGTCTGTCGCTCGATGATGTGCGCCGTTCGGTCTGAAAGAGCATGTCGGCAAGGACGGCCTGCCGCCGATGGGAGTCCTGCTGCTGTTGAAATTGCGCGTTGAGATTGTGGATCTCGGAGAGCTGCGCGCTCGCAACGGAGAGCTGCGCCCATTGCAGTACGTGACTCATCTTCTACACCCTCGGCGCATCCGTTCGAATGTAAGGGGCGCTGCGGAGCCGGAGCAAGAAGAATCCGAGCGGGGACGTAGGCGGCCCGGATGACGTGCGCTGCCTCCGCGACGCACCGCAGCGTGCCGGAGATGACTGATGAGCAGCGCGCCGAGGTTACAGCGGCATGTCCCCACTTCGGCGACATCGACGACCTCACCGAAGAAGAGATCGTCGCCAGGTTCAATGAAACCATTCCTCACATCGCGGCCATCGAGGCGCTCTGGCCCGGCCTCAAGCGCCTTGAAGAAGTCGAACGGATGACCAGTGGAGGGAGAAACCTCAGCCAGTTCACCCATCCGCTGGGCCTGCTCTTCACTCTTCTCAAACCCACGAATGGGAAGGCGCCCGAGATGGCCTCGTTCTTCGACGCTCTCGGCGACGAAGATTATGGAGACGATCCGGCGAAGTTCGAGCCGGAGCTGTTGATCCGGCGGATGCTTCGGGTGGAGTACGAGCAAAAGATCCAGGCCGCGCTGGACGATCTCCAACGGCACTTCGCCGACGACGTCCTCCACACGGGCAGTCAGGTGATGGAGCCGGGGCTCCTTGCGCTGGCCATGGCGCGGACTCTCTCGGTGACGAACAAGGCCTTCAAGTCGACGCTTGCGCCGGTGATCGACGCGCTGCGCGCGATGACGAAGCGCGCGCGCCGCCGCCGCGGAGGCGCGCGCAACGAAGAAGGCCGGGACGCCGGAGGAGCCCCCGACCGAGTAAAAGTCGCACTTCGTCCCACCTTCTCCCGCATCTCCCTTCATGCCTCGACGATGACTCCGGGCGGCGCGGGCCGACCCGGCGTAATCCTTTGTTCTTTCGCGAGCTTGGCGCCCATCGGCGGGCTGCATCGGCTTCATTGTCTGCGGCGCGAGATACCAGACCCGGCATCCCTAGATACCAGACCCGGCACCTGGCGATGCCAGACTTGGTACTCCGCGGTGCCAGGGCTGGCACCCGACGATGCTAGAGCTGGTACCTGGCGATACCAGCCATGGCAGGCGGCCGCACCAGACCAAGCTGCCGCGGATGGCGGAACTGGCACCGGGGAGAGCAGTGCCATTCCTGTTCGGCGATGTCCGAAAGTTTTACGGTTGGCGAGCCAGGAAACCAGCTCTGTTCGAGGGAGCAGGGCGTGGATTAAAACGTGGGCTCTGTGGTCGCGGCAGGTTCAGGCCGAGTGCCTGACAGAACTGGCTCACACCGTGACTGCTACCTCGGCAGCGAGCAATCGAGGCTCCGCCGCATCCTTGAGCGCAGCCTCTGTCTTCAGCTTGTCCTGCGCCAGCAGCCCCACCAGAGCCCATGCCTGCCTGTCAATCGGGTGCCGGCCAGTCTCCCACCTGGAGATTGTCTCCACCGTGGTACCAAGCAACCCACCCAGCACCTTGCCGCTGTAGCCCAACGCCTTGCGCGTGAAACGGAACGCCTCGGCGCTCGGCGCTGCACTCATCAGCAAGCGAGCCACCGCCAGCTCGAACGCCTCGAGATCCTGACCGCGAGTCTGACCCTCTCCGCAGGCATTGCACCGGGCGCCGGGGAGCATCGCAGTGAACGTGTGGCCCGCTACCTCGAGGCGATGAGCAATCGTCGTGGGGAGCATCGATCCCTTTTTGCAAACTATACACATCATAGAACCACCCTCCTCGGGGTGCGCTGCTCTTCACGGCGTGGTGGATGCCGCGGCTGCTCGCCGCGGCTCCCCATGTTCGTTATGGACCCTGCTAGAAAAGAGTGATTATCAAATCCTCGCTCTGCAAGGCGACGATCAGGATAAGTTCGTCACCGTCAAGGTCTTCCGAGAAAACCTTCCATGTTCCGTCATTCTGATCTTTACAAGTTTGCGCGGTCATTAGTCCGTGCCGAATATCTGCGATGCTCGCGTTGCGTTGTCGAGCGCGACGAATGGCGTGATCCGTTAGAGTGATTCGATTTGCGGCGGCGTACCCGTTGATATCCTTTAAGGCAATAGCTGCGGTGCCCTTCATGGGTTCTCCTTAAGTAGTCTGATCATACAGCTACCATCGTGACAACCAGACGTGGCGTCAATTTTTTTATACGTGGCGTCAATATGAGGGACGTCCTCGCGTGCGTTCAACCAGGCGGTCAAGCTGACCGAGCGCTCGCGGTGACGAGGCGCCCTCCAGGGTGTGGTAGCAGGCGGCCTCTTCCCGAAGCGGCCACGATCCTTCCCGGACCATCGCGGAAGCTTCAGGACGCGGTCTTCCCCGCTGGCGCTTGTTTCGGCGCCCTCAAGGCGTGATCCGCAGCGATGCAGCCCCCGGCGGCAGCCCCGGAATCAACAGCACCCCATCCGGATCCGTGAGCACCGGAATCGCCACCCCATCACTCCGCGTCAGCCGCGCCGAGCGCGCCGCGACCACCGGCTTCCCATCATTGGACGCCACCACAATCCACGCGATCGGCCGCGCCGCCTCGATCCCCGACGCCTCCCGCGCCGCCGGATCGAGGTTGCGCCCCTCGATCGCCGCGCGCGCCAGAGCGCGCACCTCGTCGTCGGGATCGAGGTCCCGCGCCAGCGTCAGCGTTGACGTCCGCTGCACCTCGGTGCGCCGCGAGAGGGCGCGGATGATCGCGCAGCGCACCGCCGTGTCGTCCTCGAAGCGATACGCCGCGGTGAGCAGCGAGACCGCGGAGGCCTCGGGATCGCGCCCGAGGCCGAGCGCCGTGTGGGCGCGCACGACCGGATCGCTCCCCTCGAGCAGGCGGCGGATTCGACCGCGGATCGCCTCGTGATCGCGGCTCGGCAGCGCGCGCGCGGCGAGCGGCGCGACCGGGCCGCCGGCCTCGGCCCAGGCGGCGAGCGTCAACGTGGACAGGTCGCCTCCGTCGGGGTGCGCGAGGAGCGCGACCGCGGCGGCCGTGGCGATCGCGCTCGGGCCCTCCGCGCTCGCGTCGCGCGTCAGCATCGGCAGCAGCGCGTCGAGATCGCCGGGGCGCGCCGCGAGCGCGCCGCGGGCCACGCCGGCGAAGACCGCGGGATCGCAGCGGTTGGCCGGGCACGCGGCGGCGACCGCGTCCTCGGCCGAGATCGCGCGCGTCGCCACGCGACCGAACGCCGCGAGCGCGCGATCGGTGGGATCGCTCGACTGGCTCGCGGCGATCAGCGCCTCGCGTAGACGAGGCGGAGCGTCACCGAGGGAGAGCGCGCGCACGATCGCCGCGCGGATCGCGAGGCGCTTTCGATCGCCTTTAGACGTGCCTGCGAGCGCCTGATCGATCGCCTCGCGCGCCGCCGCGTCGGGCATGACCGCGAGAGCGTGCGCCGCCGAGGTCGCGTCGCCGGGCTTGTCCAGCAGCGCCGTCAACGCGGTGATCGCCTTGGCCCCGCCGGCTCGCCCGATCGCGACGATCACCCGCGGCCTCGCCGTGTCCGTGAACGCGCCGAGCTGCTCCACCAGCGGCCCCGCGAGATCGCGCGCGGGCGCCAGCAGCGCGAGGCGGAGCCCATCTTCACGTGTCGCGTCGCTCGCGAGGAGCGCGGCCACCGCGGCGGGGCCCTCGGGCGCGCGGAGGTACGTGAGCACCTCGGCCGCAGCGCGACGCAAGCGCGGCTCGGTCTTCGTCAACCACTCGCGCGCGATCGGCAGCGCGGCCTCGTCGCCGAGGTGCGCGAGCGCGATCGCCGCCGCCGTTTGCGCGGCCGGATCCACGTCGCGCAGCATCGCCCGCAGGCGCTCGGTGACGCGCAAATCTCCGAGCTCACCGAGCAGCGTGGCGAGCGCGGGCGGGAGCCGCTTGCGCGCTTCGAGGAACGACTCCAGCGACTCCGGCGGGTAGGCGCGGAGGGCGCGCACCGAGGCTTCGGCGCCGGGCCCGCCCTGCAGCACCAGCGCGACCAGGCTCTGGAGAGCCTTCTTTTCCCCTTCTTTTGCGAGCGCGAGCGCCGCGGTCGCGCGGATCATGCCGCCGAGCGCGGTGAACGCCCCGCGCCCCTCGGCCGAGCTCGAGTCCGTCGTCTCGCGCAGGAGAAGCTGGCGCACGTTGTCCTTCTTCGTGAAGGCCGCGAGCAGGCGCACCGCGGCGAGGCGGGCCCGCGGATCGCGCGCAGCGGGCGAGCCTTGCTCGATCTGCTCCACCATCGCGTCGATGGCCTCCGGCGTCCCGATCGCGCCGAGCCTCTCGATCCCGCGGAGGCGAAAGGCCGCCTCGTCGGACTGGGTCAGCCGCACCGCGACGGGGACACCGAACATCTCTTTGAGCGGCGCGACGTGGCCGCGCACCTCGTCCTTGGGCGCGCTGCCGACGATCGCCCGCTGTGGTTGCGCGGAGACGGGCCCGATCGGGATCGAGGCGAGGGCGCCCACGAGGCAGGTAACGCGGAGCAAACGCATGCGGTGGGGAGCACTATCGCGCGGGCGCGCCGACGTGAAAAGAGTAGTTTCTTCAGGGATACCTTCGTAGAGTCCGCGCCTCCCCCACATTTACCGCAACGGAAGGTTTGCCGATGCACGTCGTGCGCACCCTCGAAAAGGTCGTCTCGTTCTCAGCCGAGAAGATCTGGCCGCTGATGCAGCGAATCAATCGGCTTGGCCCGCTGGCCAAGCCCTTCCATCCGAAGTGGAGTGACACCCCCATTCCGCGCGGCAAGGAGCGCACGTCGCCTCCGCTCGGCTGGCCGCGCGAGACCGACAGCCTCTGCCCCGATTGCGTCAAGGAGGCCCGCGCCGAGATCCTCCGCGGCGACGCCGACTGGACCAGCCTGATCAACGACAAGCCCGGGGAGATCCGCGCCCGCATCGTCGAGCAGGACGGCAAGATCATCATGGAGAAGACGTGCCCGAAGCACGGTCGCTTCGAGGACGTGATCGCCGTCGACCCGAAGTTCCTCGCCCGGATCGAGGGCCTCTTCGGCGGGCGCGACGTGGCGATGACCAAGGACAAGATTCACAATCACGGCTCGAGCACGATCAAGTACGGTCGCGGCTCGGTCCTGACGGTGGACCTCACCAACCGCTGCAACATGATGTGCGATCCGTGCTTCATGGACGCCAATCAGGTGGGCTATGTCCACGAGCTCTCGTGGGAAGAAATCGCCAAGATCCTCGACGACGCGGCCGAGGTGAAGCCCCGCCGGCAGATGTCGATCCAGTTCTCCGGCGGCGAGCCGACGCTCTCCCCCTATTTCTTCGACGCCATCCGCTACGCCCGTAAGAAGGGCTATTTCGCCGTCCAGTGCGCCACCAACGGCCTGCGCTTCGCCGAGGAGCCGGGCTTCGCCCAGAAGGCCAAGGACGCCGGCCTCCGCATGGCCTATCTCCAGTTCGACGGCGTCACCAACTACTCCAACAGCCACCGCAAGATCTCGAACCTCTACGACGTCAAGCTCCGCGCCATCGAGGAGATGGCCAGGGTGGGTATCGACGTCATCCTCGTCGTGACCATCGTCAACGGCGTCAACAACGATCAGGTCGGCCCGATCGTCGAGTTCGC
>Ga0105048_10014875_pt1 | contig 12098 bp, 10 predicted proteins | sample MAT05_FD_78382 | JGI IMG/M metagenome (GOLD analysis project Ga0105048, IMG submission 78382) | Freshwater microbial communities from Lake Fryxell liftoff mats and glacier meltwater in Antarctica - MAT-05 | ecosystem: Environmental > Aquatic > Freshwater > Ice > Liftoff microbial mat | place... | reverse complement strand
TGGCATGACTGGCATGACTGGCTTTTCTGGCGTTGGCGGCTTGGCTGGCGCGGTTGTCTCGACTTCGGCGCCCTCAGACTCTTCGATGCTGAAGTCGCCCGCTGGGCTGAGCACCGCGATGTAGTGCTTGATACCAACGGTGAACTCGACAAGCCACTCATACGCCACAGTGGCATCTGATGAAACCAGCTTCGCGTTGGGGTGCGTCTTGCGGATCAATGCCTCGAGCTCTTTTGGTATCGCTGCCTCGGTGCTATGGGTGCTATGAACCAGTAGCGTGCCGAGATCGGTAATGAGCAGTGAGTCGGTCGGTGTGCCATCTGGGAGTGCAGCGTTGCCTGCCCCCGCGCGGAAGACGGTGATGGCATACACGGTGATTTGCTCAGGAAACTCATCATCGTGCTCGGCGCTCAGCACCGTTGTACCCGGCACGACGCGCTGCAAAGTCGTACGAATCAATTGGAGCTTGGCAACATCTTCTACCAGCTCGTCAAGCGGATCGGCCTTGCGCTGCACGAGCACCGGTAAAGTGGGTTGCGCCGGTTGCGGCGGCTTCAGCCGCGAGATGTCTGCCTTGCGATACTCAAGTTTGGTCTCACCGGGCAGCTTGGTAATGCGGGTGGCAAGCCACGGTGGCGCCTGCGTCCACCAGACTGAAAACTCAACTTCCACCTTGTCTCCCAGCCGCAAGGAGCGCACATCCACGCCCTTTTGCGGGGGAAACTCCATGATCATGGCCGACATGCCAACCACATCGCCCTTCCGGTTGGCGAAGTTGTCAATCGCCTCGTGGCGAATCATCAGCTCGGTTGCCGGCTTGCCCACCTCTGGAAGCGCAACCACCTCGCCACGCACGGTGTAAGTGGCCGAAGGTGCGGCCTTGGGCCGGTCCAAATCCGCAGCGCGAATCCGCTCGGGGGCGAGCGGGGCAGAGGTTGGCGCTCCTGTCGCCGAACTGCAGAGCGCAAGCAGCCCGCTTGCAGAAATAATGCCCACGAGAGAGCGGCACACCACGCGATTGGAAAAGCCAGCCATAGCAAGATGTTACGACGCAGCGTTCGCCTCGGTGCGACTTTACTTCAGCGGCTCAGCATTGCCAGCTGACTTGCCAAGGGGCTCACCAGTGGGCTGTGCTGTGCGAACACGGTTCGTCTCGCTTCGCACGCTGGGCAGCCGCTCGCCGAGTTCGGCCAGCACATCCGCCGCGGCGAGCGATGCCTGCTCATCCAACTGTGCGGTAAAGGCGCCGGTGATTCGCGCGGGGCCGAGCGGGTCAGCAAAAGTGCTGCTGGCCTCGGCCAAACGCAGCGTGCCCCCGAAAATATCTCCGGAGAGCGTGATGCCGCCAAGTGCGCCCACATCTACAAAACCACCGCCCGCATACATGCCAGCAGCATCGCCGGCCAGCACCACTTGGCGGATGGTCACATTGCAGGCGGTCGCATCAATGGGCGTCTTACCCGCCCGGGGCACCAGAAAAACGTGCAGATGAATGATGGTGCCCGAGAGTGTGCCGAGCTGACCCAGGGATTCGCCCTCGTTGTCTACTCCAATGGCTGGGGAGCTGCCCTTGACCCTGCTCGTCAGCGCGGGGTTCATCAGCACCTCAAGCGGCAGGTCAGACAGGTAGATGTCCGCTGTCGATGGATCGATGTAGCGATACACCGCGGTGACAAGCTGAGGAGTTACTCCCCGGCCAGTGGCTTCGCTGACGAGCTCGATATCGCCGCCGGATGACTTGAGCGAGCGGCAGCCGCTTGCCAGCACGACCGCGGCGCAGGCAATTATGGCGCACGCCGCGCGCACAAGTTGTGGGCCGTGTGGTAAGAGCAATGATCGGCGAGCAGCCAGAGGGCAATCCATAACCCGAGCATATGGACGACCAGCGGCGTGCGTTACTGTGCCGCCGGCTCGCCCGGATGCTGCAGCTTGAAGACTACTGCCGCCAGTGCGGCACCGGCGAAGGTGGCGGGGAGGTACAGCCCAAGCTGGTCAAACTTGCCGGCGATGCTGCACAAACCAATGGCCACAGCGGGGTTCAGGCAGGCACCGGAGATCGGACCAATCGCAACTGCGGCAACGGTAACGACCATACCAATCGCGACCCCGAAGTAGCCATTACCTGAGGTCTTCTTGCTGGTGGCCACATTCAGCACGACCAGTGCAAGCAGGAAGGTAAAGAGCAGCTCAGCCAGGAAAGCCATGCCGTAAGAGACATCGGTGCCGGGGGTTGGAGAGATTGTTTTACCCACGAGCAGCGAGCCAACATACGCCCCCACCAGCGCGCCGACGATCTGCACAATCATGTAGGGCACCGCCGCCACTGGCGAAATCGCCCCGCGGATGATGGCCGCCAAGGTGACGGCAGGGTTGTAATGCGCGCCGGAGATCGCGCCGCCCATGTATATGCAGACCATGAGGGCAAGGCCGATGGCCAGGCCACCTATGGCCGCCCCGGGTGACTGGGAGACGACCAGCGAGATCGTCAGGACCAGGAACATGGTTCCCAGAAATTCAGTCAGAAGTTTGGCGAGCATGGAGAGATGTTCCTTAAAAGCGAATGCGAGCGTGGCATGCCGAAGATTCGGTGCGAAGGTCAGCCGTCCCGAAATCGGCTTTTGTTCGAAGAAGCGGGATGATCGTCCGGTCATCGTGCGGCCGATGATATGCGTTTGGCATTTTTGCGTCCAGTCAGTGCCAGAGGTTGCCAACGCACTTTCCGATCACGCGCTCGCGTCTGGCTACCTTCCGCTGCTGCCATGAGCAAGTCTCTCCCCGAACCCGACTTAGCGCCAGATGTGCCGTGGTATGCCAAGCCAGGCCTCGGAGATGCGCCGCGCGCCGAGATCGGCCTGCGGTTCGCCTGCACGCAGTGCGGCAACTGCTGCTCCGGGCCCTCCGGCTATGTGCAAGTCAGTGATGCCGAAGTTGCAGCGCTAGCGGCGCGGCTGCAACTCTCGCCTGACGAGTTCACCGAGCAGTACACATACATGCTCTCGAATGGACGAAGCTTGCAGGAGCGTCCCGGCCCACGCGGAGATGGCGTGCAGCGACTTGACTGCGTCTTTCTTGATCGAACGGCGATCCCCGGCAAGGCCGTCTGCGGGGTCTATGAGGATCGCCCCAGCCAATGTCGAACGTGGCCGTTTTGGAACAGTGTCGTCAGTAGCCCGTTGGCTTGGCAGCGCGCGGCGCAGACCTGTCCGGGAATCAACAAGGGGCCGCTGCACGATGTCGTCACCATCACCGTGAGTCGCGCGGTCGTAGATGTGTGAGATTGACCGACCGCCTCTACGTCAGGTTCGCGCGCCCGCAGCTCCGCCACGGTTAAATCACAGCACGCTTTTGCCGCCGGTGCCATCTTTGCCTTCGCGATCGTCAAGCTGCGGGCCAAGCGTGATACGCCCCTTGCCCGTGCGTTTGGCCTGCATCGCCCGCGCATCGGCCACTTCGAGCAACTCGTCTACGCCGCGGCCATCCCACGGATAGGTCGACAGGCCGCCGGAGACGGTCAGTCGGCCCGGCGCGGCGAGGCCAAGTTTGGGAAAGCGCGCTTCGGCAATCTGTTTCTGAAAACGATCGGTGATGATGTTGATGGTCTCGGGCGGGCGTGAGCCCTGCTCGCGCGGGCCTGCTGGCTCATAGAACACGACTGCAAACTCGTCGCCACCAATGCGGCAGACACGGTCACTGGTGCGAATGACTGATTGCAGCAGCCGCACTGCTTCTTTCAGGATGTCGTCGCCCGCGGCGTGGCCGTACTTGTCGTTGTAAAACTTGAAGTTGTCAATATCAAACACCAGCACACTCAGCGTGTGCCGCTGCATCTGTGCGCGCTCAATGGCCTGAGCCAGAAACCGCTCGAAATACCGGCGGTTCCATGCCCCAGTCAGATCGTCGACCAGCGCCGCGCGACGCAGTTCTGCGTGCTGGTGCGCCATCGCCAGCCAGCACGCCAGCCAATCTGCCTGAGATTGCAACACCGGCAGCACAACCACTGGCACGCTCAGCGGACCGACCAGCCACCCGAAGATGCGGTCACGATGGCGAACCTCCGCCCGAACCGCCTCGGCGGCTGGCTCGCCTGCATCAAAGGCCACAAAGACAACCTGCTCGGCCAGTGGCTGCCCCGCGCCCGCGAGAGCGAATCGCAAGCGCAGCACCTGCATTGCCAAATCCAGCACATCGCGCCCGAGCAGCGCGGCCTGAACCAGCGCCATCTCCAAACTCAGGTCCTGGCCAACATTGCTGGCAGCCGCAATGACCTCTGCGGCGGTTTGGCCGGTGGTGCCCGCTGGGCCACCTTGCCCGGGCAATCCGAATCCGGAGAATGTGTCAGCATCATCCCCGGTTGCCGCCGTCGTGTAGGGACCGGTGATTCGGGCACTTCGCGGGCCGCTTGCACCCTCACCAGGTGGGACCAACGGCAAAGCGCTGTGGGGAAGGGGTGCAGACATGCCGGTGGGCTGCCCGCTGGCTTGGGCGAGTGTGACAGAGGTTTTCGCCGCGACGTTGATGGGGGCAGCGGCAGCAATCGCCCCCGCGCGATCATGCCGCTCGAATGACGAGTGCGGAGCGGGTAATCGGCGCAGTATCTCGCGCACTGCCTCACTGCTCAGCGAAGGGTCAAGTACGCCGTCGTATGCCCTGGCATCAATGGCACTGTCTGGCGAAGTGACCAGCAGCACACGAGCGCCAGGGTCAACGAGGCGCACGGCAGTAATGAAGCGTCGCGCATCTGTCCCCGGGTGGCTGTCTGCGCTGACGAGCACGATGCTCTCGCGGGCCGCCGGGTCTTCGCGCGGGTTCGAGAGCTCACCAATGGCCTGCAAGGTTGTCCGGGCGCGCACGAGTTCAATGCGCGGATCACGGCGCAGAGAAGCTTCGAGGTCGGTTCGACCGACCACGATCACGCGAACTTCCGGATGGTCCACGGGTTGGGACACCGGGTGCTCTCTCATCGACACATCTACAACAGCGCTGCGGTTCACGCCCGCATCGGTCCTTGCTCAGGCGAAGTTTCGCCAGCGGCGATGTTCCTAACTCCTCCGTTTGATCGGAACTCCGCTTTCGGCACGGAGTTGGCAGCATCTTCGACAAGTAACATAGCGAGTTCTCGCGCCGAAAGCAGGTGATTTTCACTTGTAACGGGCGAATTCCTCATGTCTTGCTCAGCTCGCGGTCGGTTATCGGATGCCCAAGTTTCCCAGTTTGACATTCTACCGTCCGGCTGCGGAATCGCGATGGGCGCTGGTGATTGAATCTCTGCGTTTGTCAGCCCCGCACTCTCCCTAGTTTTGATCCCGACGCCTTGCGGCACGCTCGTCCTGACCTCCGCATGCGAGGGGGTCAATCGCATCGGCAGCGCGTGCACGTGCGGAGCGAGCTTGGCGGTCGTCGCGCCGTTATGGAGTGGGTCTAAGGGGCGCAGCGCGGCGGTCTGCGGCGGTGCGTCGCGGTCAAACTCCCAGCACACACAACGCGGCGCGTGAGAACATATTGCTTGGTGCAAGGCCTTTATGGCCACGAGCGCCTGCGCGCCTCCGCTGCCACCGGGCTGAGAGATGATCATGGCAAGCCCGCCCGCCTTGGGCAGCAGACCACGCTCGTCCCACGAGTGGGCCTCGCGCTGCACGAGGCATGCGCGTGCGAGAGCATCAAAGTAATCAAAGCTGATCAGTACTTCAACGCCCCGTCGCGCCAGACTCGCCAGAAGTGCGGCGCTGGGCCGCTCATGCTCGGTGAGCAAAACAATGCAGCGGTCGGGGCCCCTGCGCATCGGCTCGCTGCGGGAGATTGCACGCGGGCTCTCTGCCATCGGTGTGGGTGCAGGAAAGAAGCGATCGTCGCCCAACCCACCCGCGCCGCAAGGGCCAGCTCGCTTTGTGCCGCAGGGATCAGATTCGCGGTTCGGCGGCTTTGGCCGGTTGTCCGCGTTACCCCTAGCTGGCGGGGCCATAAGCTCGCTCAAGTACGGTCCGGCGACCATGTGGCCAAGCCCCGCGGTGAAAATTCCCGATGCGATACCATTTTCCTTTTCGGGCATCAAAGCGGATTGTGCCGCTGACGCATCGATGCAAGCCGAAGTGTTGAGGGGCTGCATTACGGTCGACTATAGCAGAAACTCGGAGTCAGCGCATCGGGAATCACCTATGTCAACTTGATTTACCATGGGGATGGGCAAGTCGGGCAAGCGTGGAAAGATGGACAAGATGGGTCAAGATGAGTCGGCGCCATGCCCTGCGGCCGACCTTTCGCGTATTGTTTCCAGTCAGTGCTGCCGACTGTTGGCTTTTCTGATGACCGGCCGCGGGCCGGCGCTAGCCGCAGTCCCCTCAGCGAGTAAACCTCTGTGGATAGTTCCATTTCGGATTCGTTTCGTGGCTGCGGTTTCGTGGTCGTTGGTGCCGCTGGCGGCATGGGCTCGGTACTTTGCCGCGAGCTTGTTGTAGGTGGGGCATCGGTTCTCCTGTGCGGCCGCACAGACAGCGGTCTCGCAGAGCTTGGCCGCGAGCTCTCGATGCCGCATCTCGTCCTTGACGCGTCTGACTTTGCGCAGACGGCAACGGCATTTGAGACAGCCAAGCAGCAGTTCGGTCGGCTTGATGGAGCGGCAAACCTGGCTGGTTCCATCATGCTCAGAGCCGCGCACCAATGCTCCCAGCAGGATGTGGCCGAGGTACTGCGATTGAATCTGATGACTGCCTTTTCGGTCGTGCGCGCCGCAGCCATGACGATGCGGCAGCCAGCCAGCGATCGCGGTGCTTCGGTGGTGCTGATGAGCTCCACCGCAGCGCGCACGGGTCTGGCCAACCACGAGGCGATCTCCGCTGCCAAAGCGGGGGTGATAGGGCTGACGCAGTCTGCCGCGGCGACCTATGCGGGCGCTATTCGCTTCAATTGCATTGCGCCAGGGCTGACGCGCACGCCCATGGCACAGCCGCTGCTGGCAAGCGAGATGGCAGAGAAAGCGTCCGTCGCCATGCACCCGGTAGGTCGCGTGGGCGAGGTTGCCGATGTGGTGCCGGCCCTGCTCTGGCTGCTTTCACCGGCAAGTGGGTTTGTAACCGGGCAAACCATCGGCATCGATGGTGGCTTGTCCACCGTTCGCCCTCGCGTTAAGGTGTGATCCTGCCAAATGCCGTAATCCTGCCAAAAGCTCCGAGGACGCAGTCAAGTGGGGGTAGCATCTCACCTTCAATGAGTCACAAGCGACACCGTCAACTCGCGATTCTCGGCGCTCTCTTCCTTACATCTTCGTACTGCGCGCTCAGCAGCCGCACGTTGGCGAGTGGCGATCCGCTACCACCCCAGCGGGCCCCTGAAACCGGCAGCACCGAGGCGCCTGGTCCGCCGCCGCGAGCTGCGGACATACCTACCCGCGCGGGCCGGCGGGCCATCGCCACGCGGCTGGATATCGCCCTTGAGCTCATCAAGTTGGAGCGGGCCCTGGCGGCCGCCCGAGTTGACGGACGGCTTTCGGCTGCCGAGACCAAGCGTGTCAACCAGTCCTTTGACACGCTTACCGGTCTGTTTTTTGCCGGTCGCAACGCCGAGGCCATTGATCGGCTTCAGCAACTGCGCGACACGCTCTCGCTTCCGCCGCGCACCGAGCTTGGTCGCGCTGTCGATGCGCTCAAGCCCGAGATCGAGCCCGCACTGCTCGTCCTTGGCGAAGGTGCGCCGATCGGTGTGCGCATTCGTCCGCTGCACGCCGCGGGCGACCGAAGCAACGCCGAGCTTGGTGGAGGAGAGCGCACCATTGCAGTGCTTTCAGGCCGCACGCTGCGTGTCATGCTGACGCCAGTTCCTGCTCCGGGCCAGCAGTCCACAGGCGCCTCTGTGGAGCTCTGCTCGGTTGTCATCCCTGATTTGGGCATCAAGGCCGCACAAGAGGCCGGCCAGGAAGGCATGATCTCTGTCAAGCCGCCAAGCGGTGGTCTGCGCATCGAGCGGGAAATCTCCGGCGAGGCTGCCGCGGCGATCTACGACGCACTGAAGCCCGGCGCGTACTCAATTGACCTGCAACTCGCTGGCGAAACTGTCGCTGCGCCAATCGCGGTGAAACGCGCTGATGTTGGCCGGGTGCAGGTGGTGGCCGAGCCGCTGGACAGCTTCGCCGCTCGCGCGCAGACTGCGCTCGCTGCGGTGGACTCATCGCGGATTGTTCCGCTTGCGCTCGCAACCGTGCAAAGTCGCATCGACTTGGCCTCGCGATCGCCCAGACCAGCCGATGCCGGCCGATCAATGCTTAGTCTGGCCTCGCTTCAGCGTGATGTGCAGGCAGAAATAGCCAGCATGGCTAGTGCCCGGGTCATTGGTCCCGCGGCTGATCCCTACTTCAACCGCACCGGCCTTTGGCAACTGACACTTGGACCCGATGCCGCCGATGTGCCGGTGTGGCTGTATGGCCCGCCAATCAGGTCGGGATCGACCTCGGGCTCGGCCTTGGGCTCGACGCCGGGCTTGCTGATCGCGCTGCATGGTGCCGGGGGCGATGAGGCGATGTTCCCGCTGAGTTACGGCGCCGGTGAGATTCTGAGCTTGTGCGCTCAGTACAACCTGGTGCTTGCCAGCCCGCGGACCGAACCGTTGATGTCGGGCCCAGGCATCGTCGATGCCCTCATCGCCCGCGCCAGCGTGCACTACAACATCGACAGCCGCCGCATCTTCGTCATCGGTCATTCCATGGGAGCCATTACGGTGGCATCGCTGGCGACCCAGCGCAGTTACACCATCGCCGCGGCGGTCTGCATTGCCGGTGGGCCAGTGGCCACTACGCCGCCAGCTCGGTCAAGCCCGCTTTTGGTGCTGGCGGCGGAGCTTGACGGCATACTCCCTGCCGCGCGGCTTGCACCAGTGGTCGAGCGTTGGGCCGCGGCCGGACGCGATGTCACCTTTCGCACACTTGCCGACACCGGGCACACCCTTTGTGTCGGCCCAGCGCTTGGCGATGCGGTGAAATGGCTCAGCGAGCGGCCGTTCTCGATCCCTGCGCTTGAAGATGAAAAGGCCAATCCATGATGTACTCTGAATCCTCAGATGGTGGCCGACCATGGATGCGGTGGTGGCTGATCGCCGCCGGCGTTTACAATTTGCTGTGGGGGGCGTGGGTCGTGCTCATGCCGCTGGGCATATTCAAACTGCTCGGCATCGCACCGCCAGCGACGGGCGAACTCGCCATTCCCATTTGGCAGTGCGTAGGGATGATCGTCGGCGTGTACGGCATCGGGTATCTATGCGCCGCGACCGACCCGCTGCGGCATTGGCCGATCGTGCTCGTCGGCTTGCTCGGCAAGATCTTCGGCCCGATCGGATACGTTGATGCCGCGCTGGTCAAGGGGATCTTTCCCAAAGAGTTTGGCTACACCATTCTCACCAACGATCTGCTCTGGTGGATTCCATTTTCGCTCATGCTGTGGGCGGCATTTGCTCAGCACAAGCGCTATGCAGGGACGAAGCAGGCGTGAGCACGCTACTTCTGTGACGGGTCGCGACCCTGCTCGATCAACGTGATCTCCTCCAGCCGCCGCGCATGTCGCCCGCCCTGAAACGGCGTGGCAAGCCAGAGTTCGGCAATTTTTTCAATGAGCCGCTGGCCCAGCAGATCGGCCGAAAGGCACAAAATGTTGGCATCGTTGTGCGTGCGGCTGATGGTGGCCGAAAGCTCATCGTGCACCACCGCTGCGCGCACCCCCGGCACCTTGTTGGCGGCAATGCACATGCCAATGCCTGTGCCGCAGATCAGCACGCCAACTTCGGCCTGCTTCTCGGCTACAGCGCGGCCGACGGCAAACGCGGGGATCGGGTAGTCGCACGTGTCGCCAGTGAGCTGCGAGAGCACCCGCACATCGTGCCCAAGCGAAGTCAGCCGATCAGCGAGCTGCTTTGCGGAGTGTGTGCCACGGTGGTCGGCGCCAAGTGCGATAATCATGTGGTAAGTTCCTGTAGCCGTGCGGAAATGTGCGAGCCAAGCTGGGCACAGCAAGCGTGGTAGGCGGCCTGACTCTGGCCGATCGGGTCTGCAACATCGCCGCCATCAGTACGCAGAATGATGATCTTGCCCGCCCCTTCGGGTGACAGGCGTGCCACGCCGGAGGCATGATCGCGCGTCATCACGTAGACAACATCGGCATCATGCACCAAATCGGCAGTCAGTTGTCGCGCACGGTGCGGCTCCGGTGAGATGCCCGCCCGCTCCAGCGCGACAATGCCTTCCGGCGCAGCCGGCTCACCCTCCGAAGCGGCCAGCCCAGCAGACTCAAAGCGAATGCCGGTCAACTTGAGCTTCGCCGCGGCATCACGGGCCAGCGCGGCCGCCATCGGGCTGCGGCAGGTGTTGCCCGTACAAACCATCAGCACGCGTTTCTCGGCCGCACGGTGAATCTGCTGGCTGGGCATGGCACCCTCGGAGACGATTCGGTAGCCGCCATCAGCGGAAAGCTGTACGCGCGTGCTGACAGTGCCCAGGCGACTCGGCCCACGGTCGACGATCATCGCAGCGTGTACGTGTGATTCGGCAAGTGCCGCGGCTGCATCGTCCGCCTCTTTCGCTGGCTTGAACACTGTGCTGGCCCAAGAGCCAGCAAACGCCTTTGGCCGGGTAGGGATCGTGTCGGCCACCATCGCGCTGCCGCGAGCTTGCAGCAAGCCAGCCACATCGCGAGCCAGGGCATACGCGGGCACGCGCACCAGAATCGTGCGGCCCTTGTCGCCCCCCGGCTGTAGATGCGCGTCCAGCACGCCACTTTGTGTGTTCAAGCGAATGCGCAGGGCGGCCGCGGCGGGCTCGGCAACTTCCACGAGAAATGTCACCGGGCCGGGCGAGAGGCGAGCGACGAGCCGTCGATGGAGGGTGGCTGCCTCACCCAGGAGGCCGAGAACTTGCTGAGCTGAGTCCGCCAGCCAGACGGCTGGTTCGGTCAGAGCGATCAACGCTGGTGCTACCCCCGGCTGACCGACAGCGGTCAGCGATCCGCCGCCGCGGAGTGCCACGCGGGCCGCCGCCAGTTGGCGAACGCCCTCCTGCGACGATGCCGCAGCGCACAACCCGTAAACCGTTTCCGTGGGCAGAACAACGAGTTGGCCCGCGAGCAAGGCGGTTGCCACCTGTTGAGCCAGCGCCATACCTCGCTCCGGTGCAGGGCGAGTGGAAGGGGGTTGGGCGGCTGCCGCGGCTAAATCAAATGGCGTATGAGGCGGGTTGGGAATGGGAGAGGACAAGGCGAGCAAGTAGAGGCAGAGCCGGAAGCGCGCAGAGGACCGCCTAGCAGCTACTGTATCGCCGGATTGTGCATAGCCGGTGTAAGCTAGCCCAATCGTCCTATAACAAATGAGAGCTGTCTGGTGGGTTTCGGGGTTGGCGCGATTGCACCGCCAGGACGCAGAATCGGGCATCCCGTGCCGACCTGTGGGGTTTCCTAATATAACGAGGTGGGGGATCAGTTGTGCCGCCTGATGCGAATAGGCGGAGGTGGATTAGTCGAGCATAGTGACGGCGCGCTTCCTGCAATTCTGCAAAGCACGCAAGTGAGGGTGACGGCCGGCGGCCAGTGCGCGGTTTTGAGAAGGCAGCAAAGGCCGGGTTTGACGCTCTGATCCACACCAGTCTGTTTTCACAAAGAACGCACGATGAAGATCAACCTGCAACCCTTCTCCAAGTCTGGACCTCGCACCACTGCCGGTGCGCGGCCGGCCTTCACGCTTTTTGAGCTGCTCACGGTGCTGGTCATCCTCGCGCTGCTGCTGGGGCTGACGATTCCGGTGATGGGCCGCGCCCGCAAGACGGCCCGACTGGTGAACAACCAGACGCTGATGCGCGAGGTTGCCGTGGCCTGCCAGCAGTTCCGCTTGGACAACGCGGATCAGTCTCCCTCCTACTTCACGGCTCGCGAGCTTGGCTCACAGGCCAATCTCAATCGTGGCTTCAGCCCGATGCAATCACTGCTGCTCAATCTGATGGGCGGCATCGCGCCGAGTGACTCAACCGATGCATCGGTGCTGCTCAACATCGGCCCTGCTGACCGTTTCGTTCGGGTCGATCCATCCCGGCTGCGGGCCGGCGAAAGCTCGCTGCGTCCCGGCAAGACAGGTTATCT
>Ga0105048_10014871_pt1 | contig 12101 bp, 11 predicted proteins | sample MAT05_FD_78382 | JGI IMG/M metagenome (GOLD analysis project Ga0105048, IMG submission 78382) | Freshwater microbial communities from Lake Fryxell liftoff mats and glacier meltwater in Antarctica - MAT-05 | ecosystem: Environmental > Aquatic > Freshwater > Ice > Liftoff microbial mat | place... | reverse complement strand
TGGGTCAATTCAGCTTTTTTCGAGTGGTTTACGTGGGTTTATGTCAAAAACATGCGGGGGGTGCTGTCATGGCTTTTGTTGCCGCTCCACTTGGCAATGAATGTGCAGACGGTGTTGGCATTTATTCTGCGTGCCCAGGGGCGCGTGAAACTGCGCGCCAAGTGGGACGCCCTCAACGGCCTGCCCGGCTTGTGGCGCAAGCGGCGGCCGATACAGTCAAGCCGGGTAGCCACGGTGGGGCAGATTTGGCGCCCGTTGGACAAGCAATTTTTCCCCAGGAGGCGAATGGACTGATCACCTGCAAACCAGTCAAGTCGCACGCGCGGGAAGGGACGCTCACCGCGCCCGTAAAGGATATCCTCGTGCGCGCCGACTCAAAACGGCTCGGGCGCTAACGCCTCTTTGGAGAACAGGTGAAGCAGCAAAGCCACACCGCCCTGACTGACAGGGAAGGTTGCCCAGTGCATCGAGCACGTCCCTGTTCACAACAACAACTCCCGGTAAATCGCAAAATGCCTGGCCACAACCATCGCCACGTCAAACTCGGCTTCGGCCAGTCGGCGCCCGGCGCTTCCCATATGTTGGCAGCGCACCGGGTCGTCCAGCAAAGACTGCATCGCGTCGGCCAGCGCCTGCACCGAGTGGAGCGGCACCAGCAGGCCAGTGACACCCGGCTCGATGGCATCGCGACAGCCTGGTACATCGGTGGTCACCACCGGACGACCACTGGCGGCCGCTTCGATCAACACCTTGGGCAGTCCCTCGCGGTAGGACGGCAGCACCACGATGCTGGCCTGGGCCAATACGCCGACCATGTCGGAGTGGTGCCCCCACCACTCGACTACGCCTTCCGCACGCCAGCCCTCCAGTTCGCCCACACCTATGCTGGCGGGATTGGCCGGGTCCGGTGCTCCGACCAGACAAAACCGCGCCTCCGCCCCGGCCCGCTTGAGCAGCCGGGCAGCCTGGACGAATTCCCGAACACCTTTGTCGCCCAGCAGACGCCCAGCGAGCAAGACCACCGGCACACCCATCGGCCAGGCCTGCGGAGCGAACTGGCGCAGATCCACACCGGACCCGCGGATGACGGCGCACCGGCTGGGTCCAAGCCCCGCCAGCCGTGCCACCAGATCGCGGTCGCTGATGTTCTGAAAAAGAGCTTTGAGATTGCGCTTGCCCAACGCCAGCCGGTACAGGGCGCCGATCAGCAGCCGCCTGAGCGAGGCGGCGGCGCCCCTCGACACAAACAGAAATCCGAGCCCGGACACCGCCGCCAGAACCGCAGGCACACCCGTCACACGTGCCGCCAAGCCACCGATCAGCACCGGCTTGACGGTAATCAAATGCACCAAATCAGGCCGCACCGCCTGGAACAGCCGCACCAGTTGCCAAAACAGTTTTAGCTGGGCTAGCACGCCCATGCTGCTGCGTTCGATCTGCAGCGGGTGCACCACAATTCCGCACGCGCGCAGCGTCTCCAGGCCAGTGGTAATCGCTGCCGCCACGTGCACCACGTATCCCTGGCGAACCGCTTCCACGGCAATCGGCAGCCGGTGTGACAGGAAGAACCAGTCGACGTTGGCAACGAACAGGATGGTCTTGGGCGCGCCTGGCCTGGCATTCATTGCGCGTCCAGCCAGGCCTGAAACATCAGAACGTCCCACAACAGGTACTGCCAGTTGCGCGCCCCCGACAGGTGTTGCTCCCACTTCTGCCGTACCGCAGCGGGGTTGAAATAACCGTCCTGGCGCAAGCGTGACTCCGACAGCAGGTCTTCGGCCCAGGCGCGCAGCGGGCCTCTGAGCCATGTGTCGATCGGCACGCCAAATCCCATCTTGGGCCGATCAATCAGATGCGGCGGCACATATTTGTACAACACCTGGCGCAATGGCCACTTGCCCTGCCCGCCGCGCAACTTGTAGTCCAGTGGCAGGCTCCAGGCGAATTCGACCACCCTGTGGTCGAGCAGCGGCACCCTGGTTTCCAGACTCACGCCCATTGCGGCGCGATCCACCTTCACGAGAATGTCGTCCGGCAGATAGGTCTGAAGGTCCAGCGCCATCATCTGGTGCACGAAACTGTCGGTGTGCGCTTGTTGGGCCGGGTCGGTCAACACCGTCGGCGGCTCAGTGGCGCCAAGCACCAGGTGGTCCTGCGCCGTCCAGTGGCTCACCAACATGCGGTACAGGTCAACTGGGGTCCGGGCTGCCAGCGCGGCGGCACTTTTGTGTACCTTGTCGCCCAGATTGCCTTGGGCCATTCCGCCGGGCAGCAGGCGCTGGACCGGCTTGAGCACATTGCCCCAAAACGCTGGCGGCATGGCCAGGATCGCCTTGGCCAATGCCGAACGCATGGCCACCGGCAGGCGCGCGAGTCGGCTCCAGGCCTTCTGCCCGATTGCATAACGCGTGTAGCCGCCAAACAGTTCGTCGCCCGCGTCCCCCGAGAGCGATACGGTGACCTGCTGGCGCGCCAACTGGCTGACCAGAAAGGTGGGTATCTGGGACGAGTCCGAAAACGGCTCGCAATACAGGCTGGGCAGATTGGGGATTACATCGAGCGCCTGCTGGGGCGAGACATACATTTCGGTGTGCTCGGTTCCCAGGTGGCGTGCAACCGCTTTGGCGTGTTCGGCCTCGTTGTAGCCGGCTTCATGGAAGCCAATCGTGAAAGTACGCACCGGTCGGCTGGACTGGGCCTGCATCAACGCCACGATCGCCGAAGAGTCCACTCCACCGGACAAAAATGCACCCAACGGCACGTCGGCCATCATCTGTTGGCCGACGGCGTCTTTCAAGAGCCGCTCCAGCGCGACCACCGCGTCGCCAGGCGAACCCTGGAACGGATGCGCCAGCCCCTGCGCCACGGCGTTGCGCACGTCCCAGAATCGTTGTGGCTGTGCATCGCGCTGGCGCGCGGAGACCGTGAGCGTGGAACCTGGCAGCAGTTTGTGAATGCCCTGGTAAATCGAGTACGGTGCGGCAATGGCGTTGTGCCGCATCATCAAGGCAAGCGCGTCGCGGTTGACCACCGCGCAGAAAGCCGGGTGCGCCTTCAGCGCCTTGAGTTCCGAGCCGAACAGGAACACCGCCTGTTCCCCGCTGCCCTGCCAGCCGTAATAGAGCGGCTTTTCACCCAGCCGGTCGCGGCCCAGCGTGAGCTCGCGCGTATGGGTGTCCCACAGGGCGAAGGCGAACATGCCAATCGCTTTCTTCAGGGTTTCCTGTATGCCCCAGGCTTCAAAACCGGCCAGCAGCGTTTCGGTGTCTGAGTGGCCATGCCAGCGGTGACCGGCGTCCTGGTCGAGCGCCTTGCGTAACGCCGCGTGGTTGTAGATTTCGCCGTTGTAGACAAACTGGTAGCGCCCGCCGGGGGACGCCATGGGCTGATGGCCGGCCGGCGACAGGTCAACAACCGCCAGCCGCCGGTGCGACAGGCCGATGCCCTGAGTCGGGTCGAACCACACGCCACTGGAATCCGGCCCGCGGCGTGCAATCGCCGCGCCCATGGCGTTGAGCAACCCGGTCGGGTCGCGAGGAACGTGTGCACCCAGGAAACCGGCAAAACCACACATCGCTACGGCACCTCTCGCGGCGGCGCCGCAACGGCGAAACCGACCGCGCACCAATAAGGAGATTCCTCCGAAAAGCGGATAGCCTCCAGGCCCGCCCGTCGCATCATGTCTTCAATCTGCGCACGCGTGAACCGTTGCTCCAGAGGGGTACCGAACCGGTCCAGCGCATCCGTGCGCATCACGTAGAAGCTGCACCGCCGATACGCGCTAAGCGGCAGGTTGTCGACACGCGCCCCGAGTTTTTCGGCCAGCAGGGCCAGCCTGGCGAGCGGCCAGTACACCAGGAGCGCCAGCACCTGGCTGCAGGAGTAGCGCAGGCCGTGCGGCATGCTGGAAACAAGGCGCCGAACCCCCTCGCTCAGGCGCCAGATTCGCTTGAACCACCATGGCCGATTGTCAAACGCATAGTAGAGGTACAGCAGCAGGGGGGCGCCCGGCTTGAGTTTGCGCACGCAATCCGAAAGCGCCTTTTGCGTATCGGGTATGTGGTGCAACACGCCCAGGCTGTAACCGAAATCCATGGTCCCGTCAGGCAGCGGAATGTTGTCCACCCCGGCCTGGTACAGCTTGCAATTGGGCGATGTGGCCAGGTTCCTGCGGGCCACCTCGATCGCCGCGCTTGGGTCAATGCAATGCAGGCGGTGTACACGGCGCGCGGCCAGTTTGGCCCAGCGGCCACTGCCGCATCCCAGGTCAAATCCCACGGCCTGCGCGGGCAACTTGTCCCAGGGAAAAATGGAAAAGTAACGGTCAAAAAGTAATTGCGTCTCGGCCGAAGACATTCCGGTCTGGTCCAAGCGGCTCCATTCATCCCCAAAACCAGCCACGGTTCTGGCGTCGGAATTGCTCTCGTGGTTCATGTTGGGCCAGGCATCAGGGCGTCATACACCGATTCATAGTTTCGACGGACGGTATCCATGTCGTATCGGGCACGCACCCGCTGCGCGCCTTGCAATGCGACCGCCGCCCGCTCAGGGCCGGCCAAGCGGCACACCTTGACCAGAGCCTCACCCAAGGCGGCCGAGTCCTGTATTGGTACGACCCAGCCACAGTCCCCCACGATCAGCGCCGCATCGCCAGCGTTGGTCACGACACACGGCAAAGCCATTGCCATGGCCTCCACCACGACATTGGGAAACGCCTCCTGCCTGGACGACAGGCAGAAAATGTCCATCGCCGCCAGCCACGCCGGGACATCCGCCTGTTCGCCCACGAGGCTGACGCGTTCGCCCAGTCCTGCCCCGGCAATCAAGCTGCACAAGGCAGGATTGTGACGGTCCAGCCCACGCCCGACCATCAGGAAGCGGGCGTGTGGGCACTGCAGCGCCATGAGCCTGGCGGCGTGGATGAAATTCGGGAAGTCCTTCAGGTCGTCAAAGCGGCCGACAACGCCAACCACGACGTCGCCTGACGCGAAGCCACACTGGCGCCGAATCGTCTCGCGCACGGCATCAGACCTGGCAAACTGCGAAAAGTCGTAGCCATTGGGGATTACCAACATCTTGTCGCGCGCGTAACCGATGGCCAGATGCGATGTCTGCGCCGCTTCGGCACAACAAACGATCCGGTGCGGCACGAACCAGGAGCACAGTGCATTGATCCGGACCAGCCACCAGGTCAGAGAAAGGCGGCCTTGCGGTATGCCGGTGGAACGAATACCCCAGACGACCTTGGAACCAAGCAAACGACCGGCCAGTCCCCCAAAAAAGTCCGCGTGGTACATCCAGGTGTGCACCACCGCCGGACGCAGTTCGCGCAGCGCCTGCAGCAGGCGCCAGACGGCCAGCGGGGCTGAGGTAACCGACGACATGCCAAGCGCGCGCACGTCGACGCCCTTGCTGCGCATGTCAGCTCCCACAGCACCCAATCCGGTGAGTGAAATGACGCTGTGCTGGAACCGCACATGCCGCTGCTGCGACAACACCAGCCGCTTGAGCATCAACTCTGCGCCACCAATTTCCAGACCTGCGATGACATGGACAATATGCATGCTCAATTGGCCAGCAGTTGGTTGACGGGCCCGATTACCGGCGCAGCAGCCGAAGTATTACCAAACATTGAAACGCCCTTGCGCAAAGTGTGTCTGCCAGCCCACTGCAAGGCAAACACCGCGCCGAAAATCGCTGCAAGCACCGCGTGAAACCAGCACGGTTCAACCCGCAGCTACAAGACAACCCGCTCGCCTTTTCTCAGCAAGGCATAACCTCTGATGAGAACCGAGGTAAAAAAGAAACTATCCATCCAGTTGATCAGCTCCCGCTTCCATCGACCAGACAACCGGGACGCGGGTTGGGGCAAAGGATCCGGCCCGCGTCCGTCCTGCTTCCACAATACCCGGTAAAACCCCTGATTCGGAACAACCGGCACAACCTGGCTGGTCTTCCTGGCAACCGAGTAAAGCAAGGTGAGCAGAAACGGGTTCAGCGAATGGTTGAAATGAGCCGGATCGAATGCCAGGTAATACTTCTGCGCCAGCCGTGGATTCTGCGGTGACGCGATATATCTCAAATCCAATTGCTGGAATCCATTGCAACCGAAGAAATCGCGCAGCAGCTCCGCATTGAAATTATAAAATCCGTGATTAATATAGTCGACCGGCAGCAGATTTATAATTATTCCCCCGGGGCTGCACATGTCCGCGAGTCCAAACAGATTGTCCTTGACGGAAAACACGTGTTCACTGGTTCCGCCATCAAAAATCACATCAAACCGGGAACGCAAATGCTGCGCGCACGGGCTATTCAGATCGTGCACAAAGGTGGCACCCTCAAAATTGTCCGCGTCCAGTGAATATATGTTCTCCTTGGTAAACCCCAGAATTCTGAAAAGGGTATCTTGGTGGATCTTGTCGCGATATTGCGAACGGGTTTCCGGCGCGACCCACTTGAAGCCCGCGGTCAGTTGGATCTCGGAAGCCGGCAAAGGGAAGTGCCGCATCCGGTGTTTCGCCAGCAATTGCACGATCTCCACATAGGTAAAATCGCAATCCTGCACCCCCAGCGTCAGAATTTTCTTTGTTGCCAGTTCACCGACCGACTCCAACGACTTGGCCAGCAGATGCACGGAGCTCAGGGCCAGACCCATGTGAACTCCATTAGCCCGTCGCTAAGGCCGCAACCTGCAAGGCCCCATCCGGCACTGCCGTCAACGCCCTCACCAATGCTCCGGACCCGCGCCGCCTGGAAGCGCCACTGTGCCAACTCGGCCAAGACCGCGACGCCGGTCGCAGCCGTGTAACCACCGCAAGAAAGACCCACATCCAAACTCCCATTTCCCAAATGTCGGCTATGCCTGCCGCGCCATCTTCGTCAAGCCCAAAACCAGTTCGGTGCGTTGCACCAACCGGTTCACCGCGAACTCAGCGACGATGCGTTGGCGGCAGGCGGCGCCCAAAGCACGCCGCTGCGTCGCAGCCAGATCGATCAAGTCCAGTACCCCCCGCGCAAGCGCCGCGCCATCGCCTGGCGCAACGATGGTAGCGGCAGGCCCAGCCACCAGCGCCGAGTCGCCAACGTCCGTTACCACGCAAGGCGCTGCACAGGCCATCGCTTCGGCGATGGTGTTGGCAAAGCCCTCACCAAAAGCCGAAGATGAACAGGCGATATCCAGCGCACTGTAGACCGCAGGCATGTCGTCTCTGGCGCCCGCCCAAATGAGTCGGTTTTCCAGGCCCAGGCTGGCAGCCAGGCGCTTGATGCTTGGGGCATAAGCGGGCAATCCGTCGCCGACGCAGACAAAACGCACCGCCGGACGTTTGGCTGCGATGCGACTGGCTGCCTCCAGAAACGTCGCGTGATCCTTCATGGGGTCTATCCGACCGACCAGCCCCACCAGCACCACGTCATCAACCAGCTTCCATTCTGCCCGAAGACGTTTGCGGGAATCGGGGTCGAACTGAAAGTAATCCGTGTCGATGCCATTCGGAATCACAACCGTCTTGCTTTCCGGAAACCCGTGCTTTACGGCGTGGCGCATGCCGGCATAGGAGTTGGCAATGATGCAGTCGGCAAATCGGGCGAGTCGGCATTCAAGCATGAAGGCCACGCGCGACAGCCAGTCGTAACGCGACAGATCCATGTTCGAGGCGCGCACGCCCCAAACGACTCGCGTACCGCGCAACAGCGGCTTGAAGAGGACACAAAGAATGTTGGGAACACTGAGGTAACCGTGCAGCACAGCGGGCGACTCGTCTCGCAACACACGCGCCAACCGAAACAGGAATGGCAAAACGTCCCAGCGGCCTTGTTTGCGCAGGTCAATCACGCGAACGCCTGCTGCAGCCAGTTCGGCGACGAACACGCCGCCCCCAAAAAACAGCGCTACGGCAACCGGATAACCCTGACGCGAAAGGCCTTTCGCCAGCGCCACCAACTGCCGCTCGGCCCCGCCCCGACCGAGCGAGCGCACAAGAAACAAGACCGTTTCAGTGATCGCTGGCACGCGTGAACACGAACTCGTTGCATCCCAGACCGCCGCCACAGGTAACCAGATTGTTCAGTACAAACCCCCGATCGCGGCCGAATCGGAAAATCTCCTCGGGTTTGGCCACTTCGAACGGGTAGCCGCCAACCCAGTCGACGACATCGCGCCATGCCGACATGCCGCGCAAACTCGTCTGCGGGTAGCGCCTCCATGTGTCAAATGGCTTGCCCCGTGCCAGGTCGCGAACCGTCGCCGGGCCCCAAAGCCGAACCAGGCACGGCAACACGACCAGCCAACGCATGGTTCCGGGCAGCCGGTTGTAGGTGCGCTTGATCCAGGTCCAGACCGGCGTCATCCGCGTTTGGTGGTTGTAGATGGCGACATAAAGTGCCCCCCCCTGGTCGACCATTGCGCTGACATTCTCCAATGCGCGCCACATGGCTCCGGTATGGTGCAACACCCCCCAAGAATACACAATGTCGTATCGGCCAAGCGTTTGCAGGTAGCTGCGGTCAAGTGCCGAGCCTTGTTCTACAGTCCAGTCGGCATCGTCGGGGAAATAACGGCGCTTCAGTTCCAGCGTACACGCCACCGACTGGGGGTCATAGTCGAATGACCGCACCGTGGCACCCAACCGACGCGCCGCAAGGCTAAAAAGCCCGGAGCCGCTGCCCACATCGAGAAAACGTTTCCCCTCCAGACTGGCACCGCCCAGCATGGTCAGCAGAGACCTCTCGGCAAGAGCGATGCGATCATCGTTCAACAAGGTTAAAAACTTTGCCCAATTGGAGCCGAATTCGAATCGCTCGCCCTGCGCGACTTCGGTTGCATGTGTGGCCATCAAATCGTTCTCACTGTCGTTCACTCCATCCGGGGAGTGCTGTTCGCAAGTTACCGCGTGGCCTTGAAGAACAGGCTCGGACCCGCGATTGGCGACCCAATCCTGCCAAGCACATATCGGGCCGTACTTTTGAGCAGGTTTCTGAACCCACCCCGGTCCCAAGATGGAAACACGCGCGATTCCATCCGCCGCACCGTGAACTGGCCGTCGGACAACAGCCTGAGCAAACGCGACGTGGAGAAACTCTGAATATGTCCCCAACGGTGAAACGCTTCTCCGCAGTGCGGACACACCGCCCGGTTGTCGGATAGCCGCTCGTTGGCCGGCACCGTTCCAATGAAATGCCCCTCGGGCTTGAGCAGGCGCCGCACTTCAGCCAAACTAGCTGTCAAAACCTCGTCGGTCAGATGCTCCAATACTTCTGACATGATCACCACGTCAAACTGTTGGTCCGGGAACGGGATGTGTTGGGAGAGCCCGACCTGCGCCCGGTCACCCATGGCGTGCTGCACCCTGATTCTCGCTATCGACTCCTGACTGGGATCCAGGCAGTAGACGGTGACACCGCGCTGCACCAACAGCGCCTCTAGACCCCCTCGCCCTACACCAATGTTGAGCACCGCCATTCCCGGCTTGGTCTGTTTTGCAAGGAAGCTGTAGCGTGGAGCCGCATCGGAAAACGCGTCGCCGAAACTTTCGTCGTTCTGAAACCGGTCCCAAATTTTGATCTGATCCACCCACCTACTCCCCGGCCGTCGCACAGCCCTTGATGAAAAATCCCCCGCCACCGGCCAGAGAGATCATTTTCTCCGGTTTGGCACGCAGAAACTCCTTTACTGCGGCGGTGGCACCGGGGCACGTCAAAAACCCAAAATCATCACAGACGAAAATCCCCCCCGGATTGATGCGGTCGTAAAAGAACATGATGCTCTCCAGCGTTGGCTGGTACAAATCGACATCCACGTGCACGAATGAGAATCTTTGGTTGGCGACTTCCGCAAACCGGTCCGGTATCCATCCCCGGTACAAAATTGCATTCTCAAACTCGTGCAAATTCTGCCGGACCATCTGCTCGGTCACTGCCAGATCGTTTGCGGTCCAGTACTGCCCATCCTTGTCAGTTGGCCCGCTCAACCCTTCAAATGAGTCAAATATATGGTGGGTGCGGGCGAACGACGATTTGCCGTTGGCCGAGAGCATGATAAAACTGCTGCAGCCTTTGTAAACCCCGCATTCCACGGTATCGCCGGCCACCCCGTCGATCAATCGCAGCAATTGCTGCAAGGCGTGTTTGCGGTGCGCGTTAAAGCCATGATTTTCGCCGAACCGGGTCAGGGTGTCGGTCAACCGGGCATCCCGAAACCATGCCAGTTCCGGCCAGGTGAATCGATAATGGGGGATCAGGCGCTTCGCCAACATCGTGACCAGCCGGAACCCCAATACTTCATTGGGTTTCAGCCCTAGCAAAAGCTGCACATAGGCCTTGGTATTGGAAATATTCATTATTGAAGTTCCGGGTCAATACCGTTTGTAGACCGCGATGGTCAGCAATATCCATGAAAGCAACAACATGAGAGAGGTTGAAACCATCAAACCAGCCACGCCGAAATAGGACACGGCCACGGCACTAAAGGCCGCTTTGGTGACAAGGTTCAGAACGCCAATCAGCGAGATAATCCGGTACTTGCGCTGACTGACCAGCAGCGAAACCAGGACCAGACTGGAGAAGTACAGAGGCAACTGCAAAAGCCCGTAACGAAGAACCTCCGTCACCACAACCGTGTCCTGGGGTGTAAAAGCACCACGTTCGAACAGCACCATCACGCCCCATGGCGCTAGCAGCCAGCTAATTGACATGGCCAGCAATCCCAGCCCACCCGCGATTTTCACCCATTGCATGGCCACACGCCGCGCCAAGTCGCCACCCTGCGCCTGGGCTAGCGAAAACACCGGCAACGTGGCACGCGACACGGCCATGGCACCGATGCCAAGGATCAAGGTCAGTAAACGATTGGCGTAACCCAGTGTGGCAATCGATCCGGTATCAAGATGGGCAGCAAAGAACTGATCAATGATAGTGGTGAGGCTCATCAGGATCTGCCCGACCAGCATCACGCCGAATCCCTGCCAAAAAGCCGTCCAGTGGCGCGATTCCCGACTGAAACGCGGCCGATCCAGTTCGCCTTGGCGCGCTGCGGATGTCGCCAAGCTGACGCAATGCAGAACAAAGCCTGCAACGGTGCCCCACACCAGCGGCTCTACGCCCTGGTTGAACAGCGTCAGAAGCGCTAGCAGAACTGTGATCGCCGGTACGCCTTCGAACAGCGTGTTCGCATGGCGGCCGGCCGTCATCATCCACGCAGACAGGACGCCGATCAGCACGCCCAAGGGCGCGAGCAGAGCCAACGGCGCCACCATGCCCAAGGCGATCACCCTGGTTGCGTCCGGAAGCCCGGTCCAGGAAGACTGCAGCAACGGCAACACCAACAAACTAAGTGCCGCCAACCCCAGACCCAGCGATAGCGTGAATCCAAGTAGTTCCGACCGAAAGCGTGGTAGCTCTGCAGGTGCATCCAGTCGAATTTGTACGACCAGGGGAATCAGTACAACAGTCAACGAACTGAACCAGACACCAACTGGCCAACTGACCAGATTCAAGACAAAAAGGTAGGCATCGACTTCGGCGCTTACTCCGTAGCGGTAAGCGATTGCGACCTCTTTCGCAGCGCGCGCAAGCGAAGCCAACACGGCGAATACGACCACCAGACCCATGCCACGCGCGATGGCGTGGTGGTCCGGGTGGGCGTCACGCAGGCGACGAGTCCAACGGAGAAGATGCATTCGAAATATGAACCATTCATTGGCTGGCGCGGCACGGCAAAGAAAGAGCTGGTCAGTCTCGCGACGCCCATTGGCCGCACGCTCCACATGGAAGCCATCCCATTCTAGTTACCGCCTTGGCAGCCTCCGGGACTCGCAGTGAAGTGTGTGGCATCAAGCTTTCCAATGCCCGACCCACAGGCCATGCCGCAGGAATCCATCACACAGCCGTCAATGGATCCGACGGGAAAACTGGCAGGTCTGGAAGTGCCGCATCGGTACGAATGTCAAAGCAAGGCAAGGAAAGCAGGGCATCCTCAAAAATGGATCCCCCGCATCATCTGCTGCATCGCCACCGCCTCCGGCGAGAGCTGCTGCTTGGCCGGCTTGTCGCCGGGTTTGGCGCCTTTGGCCGCGGACGAATCCGGGAACATGCGAAAACTG
>Ga0105048_10014869_pt1 | contig 12102 bp, 8 predicted proteins | sample MAT05_FD_78382 | JGI IMG/M metagenome (GOLD analysis project Ga0105048, IMG submission 78382) | Freshwater microbial communities from Lake Fryxell liftoff mats and glacier meltwater in Antarctica - MAT-05 | ecosystem: Environmental > Aquatic > Freshwater > Ice > Liftoff microbial mat | place... | reverse complement strand
TGGGATTTTATTGCTGATACAATTCAATCGTGGAAACAACCGGGAAATGTTTTGAATCTTTTTGCTTACACCGGTGGAGCGTCATTAATTGCAAAAGCCGCAGGTGCTGATGTAACACATGTTGACTCCGTAAAAAACATGATTGGTTGGGGACGAGAAAATGAAAAGGAAAGTAGATTAGACGGAATTCGTTGGGTGATTGAAGACGCATTAAAATTTGTAAAGCGAGAAGTTAAAAGAGGGAAAACTTATAATGGAATTATTCTAGATCCTCCTGCTTATGGTCGCGGACCTGATGGTGAAAAATGGGTGTTGGAAGAAAATTTGACAGAGTTGATGGAACAATGTAGTTTATTACTTGCTAAACAAAATTCATTTTTGGTTCTAAATCTTTATTCGATGGGGTTGTCGGCAGTTGTTTCTGCGAATCTTGCTGAATATTATTTTAAACCAAAGGAAATGAGTTACGGAGAATTTTATCTTAATAGTAAGTCGGGACAAAAATTACCGTTGGGGACTTTTTTAAGATTGAGGAGAGAATAAAAAAGTACGAATTACGAAGTACGATTTACGAAGTACGATTTACGAGGTACGATTTACGATTTACAAAGTACCAATTACGAAGTACGAAATACGAGTTACAAAATACGAGTTACAAAGTAAGAAATGGGTATCAAAATTGAACCACAAAGAACGCAGATGAACCTTCAGCTGACGGACACAAAGCACACAAAGAAAAAATAAAATTTTAATTTTTAAACTGCAACTAAATAAACTTTCAACTAAAAAACATTTCAACGCAGGCCGGGGCGAGCCCGTCCACTACAATAAACCCTGTCTGCTTGGTGCAGCCAGGCAGGCTTTCAACCAACAAACCCTGTCTGTGGTGCAGCCAGGCAAGCTTTCAGCGCAGGATGGGGCGCATTTCGACAGGCTCAACAACTGCCCGTCCACAACAACAAACTTTCAACTAAAAAATGAAATACACTGCAAAAAAAAATACAACCGTTGGTGATCTTTTAAAAGTTCATTACGCGGGATCGTCTAACTCTACGATTAAAAATTATTTTCGAAAAAGTCAGATAAAAGTAAACGGTGAGTTTGTGAAAATTCCTGAAACAAAATTAACTATTGGCGACATTCTGGAAGTTTTTAAAGAAGGTGAAGTTGAAAAAAAGAAATTGCCTTTTAAATTGGTTTATGAAGATGATGCGATACTAGTTGTAGAAAAGCCTGCGGGCATTCTCACTTCTGGAGAGGGAATTAATAATCGGGCAACATTACACAAACTCGTTGACACCTATCTTCAAGAAAAATTTTACAAAAAAACAACACAAGATAAACACAAAAAAAAGCACGCTTTTATAGTTCACCGTTTAGACAAAGAAGTAATTGGTTTAGTTCTTTTTGCGAAGTCAGAAAAAACTGTAGAAACTCTTCAGGAGAACTGGAAAAAATTTACCAAAAAATACCTTGCACTTAGTCAGTTCGCACCACCTGCACCCGAAGGGACTGTTGACACTTGGCTCATTGAACGCAATTTGAAAATGAATGTTACTCCCAAAGAAATTGACGGTGCTGTTCATGCAATTACTCATTATAAATGGTTGCGATTCGAGAAAAAAAATTCGCTTTTTGAAGTGACACTGGAAACAGGAAAGAAAAATCAAATTCGTGCACATCTTTCACACATTGGTTGTCCAATTATTGGTGATGAAAAATATGGAGATGTCCGCAAAGGCAAAACCAATGTACGTTTGATGGCTTATAGTTTAGAAATCTTACATCCCGAAACCGGAAAAAAAATGCAGTGGAAAATTGAACCTGAAGTTTCGTTTTTGAAAGTTTAAGATTAATCAAAGGTTCGAATTTAGAATTTCTATTCGATTAAAATAATAAATTCAAATTACCATTTGCCATTCCAACCATTCTGCTTTTCAAAAATATCAAAGCGAGATGGAACTGTTTTGCGCGGCCAGAAATTATTTTCAACGTCGCAATCTGCTGTCTCTAAAAAAGGATCAAGCGAAACACTCAAAACTTCTTTTTTGAAAATAAATATTTTTGAAATAGTGTAATTATCATATCGCCAAACCTCAGCAGGAATGCGCATTAACTCAGTTGTACCATCTGTAAATTTAAATTCAAGAATCAATGGCATAACCAATCCACCTTTATTTTGAAAATCGATTTGATAAAATTGATAGCCTTCGTTTAACAATTTTTTATCTTCTTTAGAAAGTTCTGACAAGAATTTTTCGTACGCTTTTTTATCTTGTTCAGAAATTGCAAAAACATCTACTGTATTATACTCATCATTCAACGAAGGATTTTTTTCATTCTCTGTTTGTTTGATGTCTTGCTTGTTACGTGTGTCAGAAATATTTTTGTTCTCATCATCGTAAATATTTTTTTCGTATTGACGTTCAACCAATGGATCATGTGTATCCAAACGATACCATTTTACACTGTTCATTGAAATATCTACATAATCTGTTGTGTAAAACCAACCTCTCCAAAACCAATCTAAATCAATGCTGCTGGCATCTTCCATGGTTCTGAAAAAATCTTCTGGAGTTGGGTGTTTAAACATCCATCTTTGAGCATAAGTTTTAAAAGAAAAATCAAATAATTCTCTTCCTAAAATAGTTTCGCGCAAAATATTTAATGCAGTTGCCGGTTTTCCATAAGCGTTATTTCCAAACTGAACAATTTGTTCTGAATTAGTCATAATTGGATTTTGATATGTATTTGTTCCGTTCATATAATCCACAATTAAATGCGCAGGTCCACGACGTGACGGATAATCTCGTTGCCATTCTTGTTCAGTGAGATATTGTAAAAAAGTATTGAGGCCTTCATCCATCCATGTCCATTGTCTTTCGTCCGAATTAATAATCATCGGAAAATAATTGTGACCAACTTCGTGAATGATTACTGACATCATTCCATATTTCGTTCGTTCATTGTACGTCCCATCCGGATCTGGTCTTCCACCATTAAAACAAATCATTGGATATTCCATTCCGATTGAAGAAGCGTGCACAGAAATAGCAACTGGATATGGATAATCAAATGTATGTTTAGAATATGTTTTTAAAGTTTGTGCCACAACCCGTGTCGAATATTTTTCCCAAAGTGGATTTCCTTCTTTCGGATAATAAGACATGGCCATTACATTTTTTGTTGACTGTTTTACAACCTGTGCATCCCACATAAATTTTCTTGAAGATGCAAAAGCAAAATCGCGCACGTTGGTCGCTTTAAATTGCCACGTTTGTGTTTCGGTTGATTTCTTTTTTTCTGCTTCGCGCGCTTCGTCTTCTGTAACAATTAAAACAGGCTCTTCAGACAGTAATGCTTTTTTCCAACGTTCTTGTTGATTTTTGGTTAATACTTTTGTTGGATTTTGAAGTTCGCCTGTTGCAGCCACAATATGATCTTTAGGGACAGTTATTTGAACATCGTAATTTCCAAAAGGCAACGTAAATTCACCCGAACCTAAAAACTGTTTATTTTGCCAACCTTCCACATCATTGTAAACACACATTCTTGGAAAAAACTGAGCAATTGTATAAAGGTAATTGTCTTCTTCTTCAAAATATTCGTAGCCAGAACGACCACCAATTTCCATTCTGTTATTGATGTTATACCACCATTTAACTTTGAAAGAAAAACTACCACCATTTAACAAAGGCTTTGGTAAATCAATGCGCATCATGGTTCCAACAATTGTGTAGGGCAATTTTATTCCTGCAACATCTGTAACTTCTTCTAATTTAAATCCGCCATCAAAGTTCATTGAATTAACTGTGTAGCTCAATGCATAAGGGCTTGCAATGGATTCGATGTCTCCAGTTTCAGTTAGATGTCTATCCGAATTGGGTTCTTGAATATTTTGGTCAAGTTGCAGCCATAAATACGAAAGCGGATCAGGTGAATTATTAATGTACGTTACTGTTTCTGTACCATGAACTTGCTGTTTGGCATCGTCCAACGTAACTTGAATTATATAATTAGCTTGTTGCTGATAGTATTGCGGACCGGGAGCTCCGGCAGCATTGCGATAAACATTTGGAGTAGCAAATTCATCGTACAATTGTTCAAATTTATCTCCTTGAGAAAAAGTAATAGAAGAACAAATGCAAATTGCAAAAACTAGGGTGGGTTTAAACATGGTTTAGTCTATTTTGATTTCAGCCTCGGGCGTGGCAGACACTAAAGTTACACTTTTGGTTCGATCACCGTATTTATAATTAACGATATTTTGTTGTTGGGCAAAGTGCGTGAAGAGCAGTTGATTTTTTATTTGAACGGTTCGTGGATTTCTAATATTACTGAACGAAAAGTAAAAAAACAGTTCATCGCGCAATGTTACTTCCTTTCCTAGATAATTCATTTCTGCCTGTGCTCCACCAGAAAAAAGAATAAAATTTTCTTTTAAATATGTTTGTATGTATTGACCAATTTCGGAAGAATCAGTTACAGTTTCTATGTGAATTCGAAGATTGAATTTCATTTCCAACATGTGTTCAAAATCATGCGCCGTTACTTTCAACGAAGTGTTTATTTTCATTGATGCGCTGTCATACTCCATCGATGCAATAGAAACAAAATAATTGTGACCGAATGATAGAAAAGATGAACCTAAAATGACAACGAGTAAAAAAAGTTTTGTTTTATTCATATTTATTATTGTTTTTTTTTGGCACTCATAAACCGCAAAATTGGTTTCATAATTTATTCTCGTTTTAAGTACTTTTGTGGTACTATTTTTATGTATTGAAATTTTCTGAATTGTAGAATCGGAATGCTACCATCATATACAGGGCCTTGAATTAAATAACGTTGTTCTGTAAAAATAATTCTATTTGCATCAATCAATTTTGTTTTCAAATATTTTCTTACCCTCTTTTCACTTTCTAAACCGCGTAAATAAACTAAGTATTCATTTGGTTGTTCAGAATCTATAGGTATTCTTGAAATGCTTGATTCTAATCGTAACTCAACATAGCCATCTTGTTCAACTGCTGCTGCTAAATACGTTGCAAACTTATCAAATAACCAAGAAGCGGTGTCGACGCCATTAAAATAATAATCAAAATTGACCATGTAAGGATTTGGATTTAGTTCTTTGGTATTACCATTTGAATGAGTGGTTGGAATAATGTTGATGTATTCAAATTGCGAATAGTCAACATACTTTTTGAGTGATACAGAATATTCCGGTCCATGAACAATTGGTTTTAATTCAACCGTCATTTGTCTTCCTGTTTGACTTTCAAAAAGTGCTTGTAAAAAAGCACTTATTTCGTTTGCGCGTTTGCGTGCAATAACCAAATTATCGTCTCCTGCATCTCTTGGAATTTGAGAAACGGATGATTCAATCACCAAATTTATTTTGTTTCCTGCTTTATGATTTAAGATAATATTTTTCCAAAATCTTTTGAAATCTATATTCGATGTATCAATGGTTGTCCTTGTAAGCATTGATTGTTTGTAAGTTGGCAATAAAGGTGGAACAATATTTTCTTGTTTAACTTCGTATCTAAAAACGTGTTGATCTTGTTCATCACCTTTGTCCCACATCACAAATCGAAATTTATTTTCAGGATGCACACCAATCGAATCAAATTCAATCAACACATTGTGTTTTGAAATTCCGTTTGATTTTTTAAGTTGTTTAAAAATCTTTTTTTCAAACTTTTCTGCAAATTTTATTCTGTCTTTTGCATTCATTGAAGCTGGAGCTAGAATAATTCCTCTTAACTTAAGTTCACTGTTTAAAAATAATTTTCCTTCTAATGATTCAAAATTAATTTGACTTAAAAGTTTTTCCCAATCAGGCAAATTAAATTGTTGAAAGTCTAGCACTAAATTGGTGTTCTCTACAAACTCATCTTCTGTAACACGGATAATACTTTGGTCGCTTATATCTGTATTGAAATTTGTTGAAAACACTTTAATTTTTGCTGTCGCCCAAAGCGGAATTTCTTCGTACTTAAAAACAGGTTCATCAAAAAAAATCGTATTCATAAAAAATCCACGACTTTCAAATTCTCGCAACACTTTTTTTCTAGAATAGTTGAGTAAAAATTCCAAATCTTCAATGTGTTTTTTATCATTGATACTGATTTCAAAACCAACTGTAGTGAATTGGTAAAAATCAATTTCATACGTCAAATCATTGATGAAAGAAATAATGTAAGTGAAATCAAGATAGGATGTATCGTACTCCGTGATTGGGTAAAAGTAAATAGGCGCTACTTTGTATTCTAATAATTCTGAATTCACTGGCTGCACCAAAGAATGTTCTGAGATAACATTGCCTGAAATTTTTAAATACAAAACAGACCGTTGTGTTTTTCCGGTAATAGTTTCAATTGCAATACTCTTCATAAACAATCCTAATCTTCCTTGCGGGTCGTATGACAACTGCAGATCAATGGATGAGTTAGGAACTATAAGCGTATCTTGAGTTAAGATAACAGTACAACCACAAGCCGTTTCAATATTTATTATGTGTATTGTATCCGCTTTGTAAGGATTTGTTAAAGTAAAAAAAGTAGTGACCTTACCTCTACTTTCAAAAATGTCACCCAAATCTTTTGATGGTTCCGATACCATTATTTGGCCGAATAAAACATTCGACAAGAACAAAAAAGATATGGCAAAAATTCGATTCATTAAGTTGAAATCCATTTCATCATTTCAGCACAAAGTATTCCGCCAAAGGTACCTACAAAATAACCTAACACTGCAAGCAACGTTCCAACTGTTGCCAAAGATGGATGAAAAGCCGCTGCAACAACGGGGGCTGTAGCCGCACCACCAACATTAGCTTGACTGCCAACAGCTAAAAAGAAATAAGGCGCTTTAATTAATTTAGCTACTAAAAGCAACAAGCCAAGGTGAAATAAAATCCAAATAATTCCGACAACCATTAACAAAGGTTTATCAAAAATTTTATTCAAATTCATTCCCATTCCAATTGTTGCAACCAATAAATAAATAAATAGTGAACCGAATTTAGAAGCACCAATTCCTTCTAAATTTCTTGCTTTTGTTAACGAAATAAAAAATCCGTAGAAGGTTGCGAATAAAACAATCCAGAAAATTTTACTTGATAAAATAAATTCGTTTGGATTTAAATTTGATGCCAGATAACTATGCTTAAAATATTCGGCCAACATTGAACCAAAATAATGTGCAATTGCAACGCCAAAAAATGTGACGGCTCCTAATTTTATATAGTCGATGGTGCCGGGAATTTTTACCACAGATTTTTCAAATTTTTCCGTTTTCTCAACCAATTCATCAATCGAGCGATTATCCGCTTTTAGCCATTTGTCAATTTTACTTTTCATGCCAACACCAATTAATAAAGCAGCCATTGACATTGAAGCAACTATAATATCTACCGTTACCATTCCACCATAAAGTTGTGGATTATAATTATACACATCAAGCATAGAAACTTGATTTGCACCTCCACCAATCCAACTTCCTGCAATGGTTGCAAGTCCACGCCAGGCTGCGTCAAAACCTTCTCCACCAACAGTTTCAGGCGACATAAAAGACATGAGCCAAATCGCAATTGGGCCACCTAAAATAATTCCAACTGTACCAGTAAAAAACATGATTAATGCTTTTGGTCCCAATCTAAAAAGGCTTTTAGCGTCCATGCTAATCGTCATCAAAATTAATGCAGCTGGCAGACAATAGGCTTTTGCCATTTCATCCAAGTTAGATTCTTCTGGAGAAATAAATCCAAACGTCACCAACAATGCCGGAATTAAATAACACAAAAAAACGGCGGGAATAATTTTGAAAAATGTAGACCAAGTTTTTAAAGTAGATGAATAATAAATAAGTCCTAATACACCAAATAGAATTCCGAACACAACCACATCATCCGTAAAATAAGGTAGTTCTCCCTTTTCAATCTTAGACACTGATGCTGAAAGTAAAATAGATTTCATAAAAAATTAATCAGTATGGCCCAACTATACATGCAATTATGGCTAACGAAATTTCATCGTTTGATAATGTAAAAAGTACATCTGATGGAAAAGTAGAATCTCCCATATAAATTTTTCCTTCGTCGTAAGTCAAAATACAATTCGAAGAAAAAGTAGAATTTCCGCGATACACTTTATCATCTTCAATTGTATAAATCAAATCAGACGAAAAACGAGAATCGCCTCGGTAAACATTGCCTTCATAAACCGTGTAGATACAATCAAAAGTAGAAGTCGATTGACCTAAGTAAACTTTATTATCAGATATCGTAAACAAAATTTTTCTAGAAAAAGTATGGTCTCCATGATAAACTGTTCCACCCAAAATAGTGTATGCAATATCCGAATCATACTTTGAATCACCTTTGTACAACTTGGTTTGAGCGTTAATTATAACACTGCAAAACACCATCAACAAGAAAATTATTTTCTTCATGTTTTCAAAAGTAGCAAAAATTGAACCAGCCTTGGAGAACAAGTTTTAAACAATAAGGTCAAATGGAAAAGGTCAAATGGCAACTGGCTTGAAAACAGAATTCAGAGCGAAGAGGGGAAATTTAATTTATTAGATATTAAATGAAAATACATCTGCCATTTGCCCTCTTACGTTTTACATTCATTTAACATCCATCTGCCATTTGCCCACTTACATTTTACATCCCCTCTGCCATTTGACCTCATACATATTCCATTCAAAAAAAGCCCCTATATTTGTCGCAAAATTTTACATCAAATGGAAAAAATTATTTCAGGTATTCAACAAATGGGAATTGGCGTTCCAAATGTTCAAAAAATTTGGAAATGGTACCGCGAAATGTTTGGTGTTGATGTACGAATTTTTGAAGAAGCTGCCGATGCTCCTTTAATGACGAGGTATACAGGAGGCGAAGTTCACAGTCGCACTGCTACACTTGCGTTAAGTATGGAAAGTGGTGGCGGTTTTGAGATTTGGCAATTTACAAGTCGATTAACGATGCAAGCCGAATTTGCAATACAGTTGGGTGATTTGGGAACTTACGCTTGTCGAATTAAATCAAGAGATGTAAAAACAAGTTATGATTTTCACAAATCAAAAGGAGTGAGTTTTTTGAGTGAATTAAGAACAACACCAACCGGCGAATTCAATTATTTCATCAAAGACCCGAACGAAAATATTTTTAACATCGTTCAAGGAACAGGTTGGTTCAAAGACATCAAACATCTTGCAAAAACAGGTGGTGTAGCAGGTGCATTGATTTGTGTAAGTGATATTGATAAATCGTTAAAACTATATCGCGATATTTTAGAATACGAAACCATTGAATATGATGAAACAGGAACGTTTGATTGTTTCAGAGAATTACCATCTGGCGACCAGCGTTTCAGACGTGTTTTGTTGAGTCATAAAAATGAAAGACAAGGACCTTTTTCTAAATTAATTGGTCCAACAAAAATTGAATTGGTTCAAGCAATAGAGAGACAACCAAGAAAAATTTTTGAAAATCGTTATTGGGGAGATTGGGGATTTATTCACCTCTGCTTTGATGTGCAAGGAATGGATGTATTAAAAAAAGAATGTGAAGAAAAAGGATTTCCATTTACGGTTGATAGCGGAACAAGTTTTGACATGGGCGAAGCAGCAGGACGATTCTCATACATTGAAGACCCCGATGGAAATTGGATTGAATTTGTTGAAACTCATAAAGTTCCTGTAATGAAAAAATGGGGATGGTATATCAATCTAAAAAAGCGCGACCCCAAAAAACGACTTCCAAATTGGATGTTAAAGGCTATGGGAATGAATAGGGTGAAATAAGATATCAACAGGTTTCTAACTTATACGCTTTCATTTATTGCTTATTAACACATTGCCGTAACCCTTTACAATTGTCCATTTCAAACGTTTAAATTAAGATTTATTATTTATTCGCTTTTCTAAATCCGACTGTTTTAATGTCTTGGCCAAAATTTAAAACGCTTTCGTAAAGAAACTATTTAATAAACTGCATGTCTATTAATTGATTTTTATTTAACTTAGATTTTATAAATTTGTTAAATTTTTGTTCAATCATTATTATCGTGAGACTAATTTTAGTATTTTTTGTTTGTCTTTTTACTGGATTTTCAAGCCAAAGTTTGGCTTATCGTGAAGTTGATTTATCATTGCAACAACAAAAATACAGCCATATCATTATTCGATTGAATAAATACACTGAATCGCAACTAGCTCAATTAATGCATTTGTTAAGTTTATACTCAACTAAAATTCCAGAACATTATTTTAATTCGGAAACTCGACATCTGACCATCTATTATACAAGTGAAATTAAGTTGGATGATATTTTTGAGTTGGTATTGAAACACATTACGGACATTGATAAAGTAAGTGGAACTGAATTATGAAAATAAATTTATTTCAGAAAATACTTTTATTATTCATCATAACAATAGCACCTATTGCGCTAGGTCAAACGAGTTGTGGTACAGCCCTTACTTTGACACCGGGTACTACTCAATGCGGAACAAATAACAATACTGGTAGTTTTCCAGATGGTGGTGGAGCACCTACAAACCCATGCAATACGTTTTATAATGATGGCGAATATTGGTTTACGTATACTGGAACGGGTTCAGTATTAAGTTTGGCAATGACAGGTTTAACGGCTACTTATTCGGGCTTGTATGTTCTTAATAACTGTCCTGCCGGCGCACCAGCATGTGTCGCGGGTTATTCTAGTGGAGGGTCTTCTGCAAATTTCACATTATTGACACCAGCACTAACACTTGGTACAGTATATTATATTGTAGTAGCAAATTGGGCCGCTCCTTTTAGTACCAACTTTTGTTTAACTGCAACCGTTTCAGTGCCACCTGTAGTTCCCGCTAATGACAACCCTTGCTCTGCTACCGTAATTCCTGTTGGTGTTTCTTGCTCTTTTTCAACTTATACAAATGCTAGTGCAACTGCTTCTCCTGGAGTGCCTGCTCCTGGCTGTGCGTCTTACAGTGGTGGCGATGTTTGGTTTCAAGTTACAGTTCCTCCTTCTGGCAACTTAATTTTTGATACAAATACAGGCTTAATTACAGATGGTGGCATGGCTATTTATTCGGGTGCTTGTGGAGCTTTGACGCTATTATCGTGCAATGACGATGGTAGTGTAAATGGTTTAATGCCTATGATATCGCAACCGGGCTTAACACCAGGCGCTACAATTTGGATTAGGTTTTGGGAATTTGGCGGTGATAATAACGGTACATTCAATTTATGTGTTTATGATGGAGGTGCTACCCCGGGCACACCTGTTAACGACAATCCTTGCAATGCAACTGTTGTAGCAGTTAATGCGACTTGTACATACTCAACCTATACAAACATAAATGCAACTGCTACTGCAGGCGCCCCCGCTCCAGGCTGCGCCAGTTATAACGGTGGTGATGTTTGGTTCCAAGTAACTGTTCCACCTTCTGGAGCATTGACTTTTGACTCTAACACTGGCGTTATGACTGATGGTGGAATGGCAATTTATTCTGGAACTTGCGGTGCTTTAACCCTGATTGAGTGTGATGATGACGATGGCGTAGGTTTAATGCCTATGATTGCAAGTACTGGTTTAACACCGGGTGCAACAATATGGATTAGGTTTTGGGAATATAATAACGATAATAACGGCACCTTCAACTTATGTGTTTATGAAACAACAGCTCCACCACCTCCCGGTACCAACGTTGTTTGTGGCGGTATGGAACCAATCTGTTCTAATACTCCAATTACTTTTACAGCAGGTGTAGGCGGAACTGCCGCAAGCGTTGCAAATCCGGGAAATAATTACGGTTGTTTATTTACTTCACCTAATCCAACTTGGTTTTATATGTCTATGTTGACAAGTGGTGTAATGGCTATTAATATGTCAGCAGGGTCTGATATTGATTTTGCTATGTGGGGACCTTTTTCGAATTTGGCCGCTGCTGTTTCAAATTGCAATAGTATGGGTGCCCCGATTGATTGTAGTTACTCAAGCTCAGCAACCGAGCAAGCTAACGTACCAGCAGCCGTTGCAGGACAGGTATATGTACTTTTAGTAACAAATTACGCAAACGTTGC
>Ga0105048_10014868_pt1 | contig 12103 bp, 12 predicted proteins | sample MAT05_FD_78382 | JGI IMG/M metagenome (GOLD analysis project Ga0105048, IMG submission 78382) | Freshwater microbial communities from Lake Fryxell liftoff mats and glacier meltwater in Antarctica - MAT-05 | ecosystem: Environmental > Aquatic > Freshwater > Ice > Liftoff microbial mat | place... | reverse complement strand
CCGATTCCGGTCGCCACCTCGTCGACCACCATGTACGCGCCGTGCTCATCGCATAGCCGACGTACGCCCTGCAGGAAGGCCGCGTCGTGGGTGAGGATTCCGGCAGCCGCCTGCACCATCGGTTCGACGACGACAGCGCACACTCGGCCGCCTTCGCGTGCCAGCAGATCGGCCAGTTCGGTCACCACCTCAGCGGCGCGCTCGGCCGGTGACTGCCCGGCCGCACGCTCACCGGGCGACGACACCGCAACCGTGTCGAGCAGGATCGGACGGTAGGTCGCATGGAAGAGGGCGATGCCTCCGACGCTCACGGCTCCGAGGGTGTCGCCGTGATAACCCTGGGCGATGTGCGCGTAGAGCGGACGCTCCTCGCCGCGCTGGGCGGCGGCCTGGAAGGCCATCTTGATCGCGGCCTCGACCGATGAGGCTCCGTCGCCGCCGAAGAAGGCCCGCGTGAGCCCGGCGGGGGCGCGATCGACGAGCATCTCGGCGAGCCGGATGCCGGGCTCATGGGTCGAGCCCAGGAAGGTGGCGTGATCCAACCGGCCCAGTTGCGCGGTGATGGCCTCGTCGATCTTGGGAACGCGGTGGCCATGCACGGTCACCCACAGCGAGGAGTTGGCATCCAGGTAGCCGCGGCCATCGGCGTCGTACAGATGCATACCGTCGGCGCGATCGATCACCAACGGTTCGTCGTTGGGCCATCGGGCGTGCTGGGTGAAGGGGTGCCAGACGGAGGTGTGGTCGCGGGCGAGCAGGCTCTGGGAGCGCGGCCCGTAGCGGCTGGGATTCGAGGCCATGGCTTTGTCATCCTCGCATCGCCGCGCCCCCCGGCCCCGGGCCACCCCGCACCCTGCACTCCAGCGCCTACCCTGCTCGGGTGTCCACGCTCAACGAACTCGTGCGCAGCCGCACCGATCTGAGCGAGGTCGACCTCGACGGCCTGCACGTCCTGCTCGGCGAGTGGCAGATCCTGGCCGATCTATCGTTCGCCGACCTGCTCCTGTGGCTGCCCACGCGCGGCGGTTCCGGCTACGTGGTGGCGGCCCAGTTGCGGCCCACGACAGGTCCGACGGTGCTGCCGGACGACCAGGTGGGGCGCGAGGCCGATCGTCACGACCTGCTGCTGGTGAACGCAGCGGTGAGCGAGGGCGACTTCGTCTCGGCGCGCGTGCCCGATGTCGGGACGGCAGTGGATGCGATCCCGGTCCGCCGGGCCGGCCGCGTTATCGGTGCCATTGAGCGGCACTGCCCTGCCGGACGCAGTCGCCCCGGATCCTCGGCCCTTGAGGATGCTTACCTGGCCAGTGCCGACGAGCTCGCGCGCATGATCGCCGAAGGGCGCTTTCCGTTCCCCGCGATGTTCAGCGACCCGGAATCGGCGCCACGCGTGGGCGATGGGTTCATCCGGCTCGATGCGCAGGGACGCGTGGTCTACGCCAGCCCGAACGCGTTGTCGGCCTACCGCCGGATCGGGCTGGCCGCCGACCTTCAGGACGCCGACCTCGGATCCTTGACGATGGCGCTGGCCCCCTCGGGCCCGATGGATGAGTCGCTGGCGGCGGTGGCGCGCGGCCGGGCGCCGCGGATGGCCGAGGTGGAGGCCAATGGCGCCCACCTGCTGCTGCGCGCGATCCCGGTGCAGCCGGGAGGCCGGCGCACCGGGGCGCTTGTGCTGCTGCGCGATGTGACCGATCTTCGACGCCGCGACCGCTTGATGGCGACCAAGGACGCGACGATCCGCGAGGTGCACCACCGAGTCAAGAACAATCTGCAGACCGTGGCCGCCCTGCTCCGGCTGCAAGCGCGCCGACTCGACTCCGCCGATGCCCGAGCAGCCCTGGACGAGGCTGTGCGCCGCGTCGGGTCGATCGCGATCGTGCACGAAACGCTGTCGCAGACCCCGGACGAGGTCGTCGCCTTCGACGAGATCGCCGACCGGCTGCTGGCGATGGTGATCGATGTGGGCAGCGATGGGCAGACTCCGCCGATCACGGCGCGGCGGGCGGGAACCTTCGGGGTGCTCAGCGCCGAGGTGGCCACGCCGCTGGCGATGGCGTTGACCGAGGTACTGCAGAACGCGGTGGAGCACGGCTTGGCCGGTCGTGGCGGACGACTGAGCATCAACGCCGTTCAGGCGGCCGGTCGGCTGAGGGTCGATGTCGTCGATGACGGCCGGGGGCTTCCTGCCGCCTTCGATCAGGACGAGTCAGGTCGCCTGGGCCTGCAGATCGTCAGGACCCTGGTGGTGGGGGAACTGCTGGGAACCTTCGACCTCGAACTCGTCCGCGGCGGAGGCACACGAGCAGTGATCGATGTGCCGTTGCCCGTGGCCGGTCTCGGCAACTGAGGCTGATCGGCTTTGGTGGGCGCATCGACGAGGGGGATACAGCGACGACGCGGGATGCGGTGGATCAGGCGCTGAACGAACGCACCTGGCGGCGCTTGAGCGCGCGGCGCTCGTCCTCGCTCAAACCGCCCCAGACGCCGGCGTCCTGACCGGACTCGATGGCCCAGTCGAGGCAGTCGCTGACGACGTCGCATGATCGGCAGACGGCCTTGGCCTCATCGATCTGTCCGACCGCCGGACCGGTGGTGCCGATCGGGAAGAACAGCTCGGGGTCTTCGTCACGGCAGGCAGCCTCGTGGCGCCAGTCCATGCGTTTCTCCTTCGTCGCGCCGGTGCCGGGTTTCGGCGTTGGCTCGGGTGCGTCGCCGGGCCGTGGTGGATAACCCCCCGAGGGCGGATCCACGTACTGGGAGCCGATTACAAGGGGTGCTGGGCGTCGGTGACCCGATTGGATGGTCACCGATCGGTAACGGAACCCTCGCACGCTCGGGCGTGTCGCACAAGGGGAACCGCCAGGACGCCATCCCCGTAGGCGTGTTGGCTTGGTCACATCCGGTCGGTGAACGGGCTCTTAATGGGATGCGGTGCGGCTGCGTCGGGCCGGCTGACTCGGGCCGGCTGACTCGGGCCGGCTGCGTCAGGCCGGCCGGCCGCTGCCGGGCTCGGCCAACACCCGGAGCGCCTTCGGTACCGAAACGAGCCTTAGGTCGGCCGTTTCCCCGAGCAGGTCGCCATCGACCTGTAGCGGCATAGGGCGCGAGGAGCGGATCCTGATGCCGGTCAGATCGCTGATCACGGTCGTATCCGGTCCGTCGATGATGCCCTTACCGATCAGCATCGACCCCAGTGCGCGCACGGTGGTGGGGGTGGAGAGCGAGGCCATGGCCACGAGGTCGAGCCCGCGATCAAGGGCGGCGGTAGGGCTGGCTTGTAGCGCTCGCTCACCGAGCATGGTCCAGGGAGCGGTGTTCTGGATGATCGCGAAAACCACACCGTCGAGCTGCTGGACCGAGCCATCGGCATGCTCGGCGTCGATCACCATCGGCCCGGACCACCGCTCCGTCGACACCCACGACTTCACGACGCCGGCGACGTAGGCGGCTGAGGACGCGGCAAGCCCTCGATCACGCAGGTCTTCGACCGTTGCCACGACCTCGGCGTCGATCCCGAGTCCGGCGTTGAAGGTGAACCAGCGGTCGTCGGCCCGCCCCAGGCCAATCGTCCTCACGCTGTCGGCGCGCACGAGTTCGATCACCTGGTGCGCGGCCTTGACCGGGTCGCGCACGATGCCGAGCGCGCTGGCCAGCACGTTGGCATGACCACCGGGGATGAGCCCGAGGATGGGCAGCTCAGATGCGGGCCTGGGATGCTGGCCCAGCATGCCGTTCACGACCTCGTTGACCGTGCCGTCGCCGCCGAGTACCAGGAGAAGATCGACGCCGTTGGTCACTGCTTGGGCGGCCAACTCGCTGGCGTGGCCGCGCTCCTTGGTGGTCTCGACTTCGAGATCAAGCTCATGGCGCAGAGTGGCCGAGATGGTGCGGCGGGCGCGCTCGTTCGTACTTGTGGCGTTGGGATTGACGATGACAAGCGCGCGCATGCCATCAGGCTAGGGTCCGGGAGTGCCGCCGTCTTCGTCGCCGTCCCGCGAGCCGTCTTCCCACGAGCCGCTGCCCATCGATGTGCACGCCAACGATCGACGGACCGCCCGTCGATTTCTGCTCGTGCCCGTCGTGGTCTGCCTGGCGCAGGCCATCGTCTTGCTGATCCTCGGAGTGGGCGGATTGTTCGCCGACACAGATGACCGGGCAGCTGCGGTGGCGGAGGCGCTCACACTCTTCGTTCTGGTTGCGGGGTTGCTGTGGATGGTGATGGGTCTGATCCGCCTCAGTGGCTGGGCCAGGGGACCGGTGATCGCCACCGAACTCATCGTCGTGCTCGTGGCTCTGTCGTGGGCCGGTCCGACCACGCGTCTGGGATGGGCCGTAGGTCTACCTGCCGCAGCCGCCCTCGCCGTCGTGCTGATGCCACGGGTGGCGCAAGCAATGGGCTCGAACGGCGGCGCTGACTCCGCCGGTGACGATCCGGTCGACGCGTCGTAGTCGTGCGGTCAGGCAGTCGGCGGTGCCATCCGGTTCCGCAGCCGCAGCAGGATGTGGGCCAGTCGGCGCGATACCTGGCTCTGATCAACGTCGAGCCGCTCGGCGATCTCGGTCTGCGACAACTCCTCCACGAAGCGCATGCGGAGAAGCGCACGTTCGTCGTCGTCGAGCGCGGCCAGGGCGGGGGCGAGGTCGAGACGCTTCAGCACCGCGGCGATGGCGTCGTCGTCGGCCCCAGGTTCGCGTGTTGAGGCGCCTTCGATCGAGGGGGCATCCAGCGAGTGCGTGGTGTACGCCTGCGCAGCTTCGAGCGCGTCCAGCACCTCATCGAGGCCGACCCCGAGACGGTCCGCGATCTCCTTAACGGTCGGCGAGCGCTTCAGCTCCTGTTCCAGTTCTGTGCGTGCAATGCTCACCTGCTGCGCGATCTCTTGCATGCGCCGCGGCACACGGATGCTCCAGGTGTGGTCGCGGAAATGCTTGCGGATCTCGCCGAGGATGGTGGCGACCGCGAACCCGGTGAACGATTCGCTCCGCTCGGGGTCGAAGCGATCGACGGCTTGGATCAGTCCGATCGAACCGGCCTGGATCAGGTCGTCAATCGGTTCGCCGCGTCCGGCGTATCGGTAGGCCAAGGATCGAACTAGTGGCTGGTGGATCACGATCAGCGCCTCGCGCACCTTTGCGCGCGTCGGGTCATCGAGTGCGAGCCCGGCGAACTCCTCGACCAGATCCCGTTCTCGCTGGCGCGCCACGGTGGCGTCCATGGGTCAGCTCGGGATCTGCACGCTGTGCTGAATGTTGATCCGCAGCAGCCGATGCGGGTGCTGCGGATCGATGCGATTCGAGATAGAACTCACCAGCGTGCTGAGGACCGTCCACGACAACGTGTCGCTCGGGAGTGGATCCTCGCGCCGCGTGAGAGTGCTGCAGGTCAAATGCACCTGATCGTCCTTGACCAGCAGCGACACGGTCATGAAGGCGTTCTCGACGGCATCGTCGATCAGGAGGTTGCAGGCTTCGTGCGCGGCCAGGCGCAGATCGTCGACATCGTCGACCGTCACTCCGCCCCGCGCAACGCTCGCAGCGACCGTGCTCCGCACGATGGTGAGGTGCGCGTGGGTGGCCGGTACGTGCAGGTGGACGCTCCCGGCGGGATCGACCAACGGCAGCCGCACACCGAACTCGTCGTATTCGACTGCAGGGGCTGGGGTCGAGTTCGTCAAGGGATCTCCTCCGTCGCGGCTAAGCCGTCCACTCAGGCTAGTCCTCGACGCTTCGCCGGGCGGCACGATGAAAGGGCTGGACGGCAGATGCCGTCCAGCCCTTTCAGTGGGTCGTGGTGCGTCAGGCCTTCTTGGTGGCCCAGAAGATCTCGGCAATCTCATCAATCTTCGCGATGAGCTGATCGGCCACCGCCGGATCGACGGTGCCCTTGGTGCCGCCTGCACCGGCGAGCTTGGTGGCCTCGTTGAACAGCGTGTTGAGCTGCGGGTACGCCTCGAAGTGCGGGGCCTTGAAGTAATCGGTCCACAGCACCCACAGGTGGTGCTTCACCAGGCTCGAGCGCTCCTCCTTGATGCCGAGGGCGCGGGCCTTGAAGGTGACGTCGTCGGAGGCCGCGTACTTCTCCATACAGGCCTTGACCGACTCGGCTTCGAGGCGCGCCTGCGCTGGGTCATAGATGCCGCAGGGCAGGTCGCAATGCGCATGGACGATGGTCTTGGGGGCGAACAGCCGCGTGAGCATCGAACGGTCCTTTCGTGGACGATGAGGTGCCTGGGGTCGTGGATTGCGACACTACTCCCGACCTCTGATCCTTACATCGCGGCACCGTGAGCTGATCGGGCTCGCACCTCACGCAGACCTCCGTCGGCGATGCACCTCTCGGACCGAAAGGCGGGCCATGCCCACGCAGGATTCGGCCGGAGCCTCGGGGAGTGTGTACCCACGGCGCTGGTGGCGGCGTTGGGGCCGAGTCGGTGTCGAAGGTCTGTCGATGATTCCCGAGCTGGCTCCTGGGGATCAGGTACTCGTGCGATGGGGGGCCTTGATCCGACCGGGCGACGTGGTGGTGGCGCAACGTCCGGATCGTCCCGATCTGCTGGTGGTGAAGCGCGCGGTCCGGCTCGTCGGCGAGGGTTGGTGGCTCGAAGGCGACAACGCGGCGGCCTCCGACGACTCCCGTGTGTTCGGAACGGTGCACAGGAAGGACGTGCTGGGACGCGTCGTCGCACGCATCCATCCCCGGCCGATGCAAAGGTTGAGGCGTGAACCCTGAAACCGAAGCAATCTTTGCCCTGCACCATGGCGGAAAGATCGAGATCCGGCCCACAGTGCTGGTCGACGATCTGGCCACGCTCTCGATGGCCTATACGCCGGGAGTTGCCGATGTCTGTCTGGCCATCGCTGCTGATCCGCAGTTGGTCGATCAATACACCTGGCGACCGAACCTGGTGGCTGTCGTGACCGATGGCACCGCGGTGCTGGGTCTGGGCGACATTGGCCCGCAGGCTGCGCTCCCGGTCATGGAGGGCAAGGCGTTGCTGTTCAAGAACTTCGGCGGCGTCAATGCCGTCCCCATCGTGCTCGGCACCACAGACGTCGATGAGATCGTGGCCACCGTCATCGCCATCGCCCCCGGCTTCGGTGGCATCAACCTGGAAGACATCAGCGCGCCGCGATGCTTCGAGGTGGAACGTCGGCTTCAGGCGGCCCTCGACATCCCGGTGTTCCATGACGATCAGCACGGCACGGCCATCGTGGTGCTCGCCGCATTGAAGAACGCGGCCAGGCTCACCGATCGCGATCTTGGCGATCTCCGCGTGGTCATGCTCGGAGCGGGCGCGGCAGGGGCAGCCGTCACAGGTCTGTTACTCACCGCCGGCGTTGGTGATGTGACGGTCGTCGATCGCGGCGGCATCGTGTCGCGCGACCGCGCCAACCTGACACCCACCAAGGCGGCATTGGCCGCGATCACGAACCGCGCGGGTTTGAGCGGCGGCCTGCGTGATGCGATGAGCGGTGCCGACGTGTTCGTGGGTGTGTCAACGGCCCAGGTGGCTGAGGCCGATGTGGCACTGCTGGCACCGGGTGCCTTCATCTTCTCGTTGGCCAATCCCGATCCCGAGATCGATCCGGCGGTGGCCCGCCGGTACGCCTCCGTGGTGGCGACAGGCCGCTCGGACCATCCAAACCAGATCAACAACGTGCTGGCCTTCCCTGGAGTCTTTCGCGGTGCGCTCGACGTCCGGGCGACCACCGTCACCGAGGGAATGCAGTTGGCTGCGGCGCAGGCCATCGCCGACGTCGTGGGCGATGAGCTCAGTGCCGATCTGGTGATACCGAGCGCCTTCGATGCGCGGGTGGCGCCAGCGGTTGCTCAGGCCGTGGCGGAGGTGGCCATCGCTGAGGGCGTTGTTCGGCTCGCGGCCGCAACGCCTCACTGACAGGGTCGCGGCGCGTTCGCACTCAGGAGCAGAGGTCGGCGACCGCCGCCGCGAGTTCGTCGACGTCGGCCTCGGTGGTGTCCCACGATGCCATCCAGCGCACGACGTCGTTCGCCTCGTTCCATACGTAGAAGACGAACCGATCCTGCAGCGGCGCAATGGCCTCGTGCGGCAGGGTGACGAAAACCCCGTTGGCCTGCCGCGGGTAGGCGATGCTCGCGCCGCCGATCCGGCTCACGGCATCGGCCAGGCGGGCGGCCATCGCGTTGGCGTGCGCCGCGTTGCGACGCCATAGGTCATCGGTGAGCAGTGCTACCCACTGCGCCGAGGTGAAGCGCATCTTGGAGGCCAGTTGCATGAGCTGCTTGCGGGCATGCAACGCGTCGAGGTCGAGGTCGGGGTTCAGGATGACCACCGACTCGGCAAGCATCGCTCCGTTCTTGGTGCCTCCGAACGTGACGATGTCGGCACCGGTGGCCGCATCTGCCAGCCCGATATCGAGAGCGGCGGCTGCGTTCGCCAACCGCGCGCCGTCCAGGTGCACCAGGAGCCCGAGTTCGTGTGCCGCGTTGGTCAGCTCCGCAAGCTCGGCCACCGAATACACGGTGCCGAGCTCGGTCGACTGAGTGATGGAGAGGACACGCGGACTGACCTGATGCTCATCGCGGCGGCCCGCCACCGCGGAGCGCAGCTCGTCCGGTTGTACTCGCCCGTCCAGAGTGTCGATCAGGATCAGTTTGCTGCCGAGGTGCCGTTCGGGTGCCCCTGATTCATCGGTCGAGATGTGGGCCGTAGCCGCGCAAACAATTGCTTCGTGGCGGCGGAGCATCAACTGCAGAGCCGTGACGTTGGCGCCGGTGCCGTTGAAAACCGGGAGCACGCGGGCGTGCTCGCCGAACTCATGGCGAAAGAGCGACTCGGCCTGGGCGGTCACGTCGTCGTAGCCGTATGCCTTGGCGTGGTCGATGTTGGCGGCGACGATGGCGCTCATCACGTGGGGATGGATCCCGGCGTAGTTGTCGCTGGCGAACGACCTCATCAGCTGCAGTTCACGGTGTCAGGACGATCTTGCCCATGACGTCGCCGGCCACCATGGCTGAGATTGCCGTCTGCACCTGGTCGAGGGGGAGGACGCGATCGATTACCGGCCGCGCGCCGGTGACTTCGAGCAGCGACATGAGCGAGGCCAGTTCGCCGATGGTTCCCATGGTCGAACCGACCACCTCAAGCTGCAGGAAGAACACCCGTGACAGGTCGGCTGGCGGCATCGCCCCACTTGTCGCGCCGCTGATGACGATCCGACCGCCCGGGCGCAGTGAGCGCAGGGAATGTGACCACGTGGCCTCGCCCACTGTTTCGATGACAGCGTCGACGCGATGGGGCAGACGTGCTCCTGACTCGAACACTGCGTGGGCGCCGAGCCCCAGGGCAAACGCGCGCTTCTCCTCGGTGCGGCTGGTGCACCAGACCCGAAGGCCCATGGCGCGAGCCAGCACGATCGCCGCGGTGGCCACGCCGCCGGCCGCTCCCTGGATCAGAACCGTCTGACCCGGTGCTAGGCCAGAGCGGCTTGCCAGCATGCGGTAGGCCGTCAACCATGCGACCGGAAGGCAGGCGGCTTCCTCAAAGGACAGCGAGGTCGGTTTCGGCAGCAGGTTGCGCGTGGGCACCACGACGTACTCCGCGAACGTGCCGTTGTGCACCTCGGAGAGGAGCGAGCGCTTGGGATCAAGGGTCTCGTCACCACCGCCCGCGGCAGGATCGCCGATCACTCCATGCACGACGACCTCTCGGCCGGTGTCGTCGATGCCCGATGCGTCGCATCCCAGTGTGATCGGAAGCCGTGCCTCATCGATCCCGATGCCGCGCAGGGTGAAGAGATCGTGATGGTTGAGCGATGCGGCTCGCACCTGCACTCTGCTCCACCCTGGGTCGGGCAGCGGCACCGCAATGTCGTCGAGCGAGAGCGCTGATGCGGGATCGTCCGGGTTGATGCGGGCGGCACGGGCGGCAAGCATGCTTGTCACCCTAGTCGGAACCCGGTGTCCACGAGCTTGCTGAACCTGGCACGCATGTGGTCGAACTGCGTCAGTCGTCTTCGTCCTCAAGACGGGCCAACCAGGTGGCTAAGCGTTCGACGGGCGTCTCGAACTCTGGATTGAGATCGACGAACGTGCGCAACTGATTGGCGAGCCACTCGATCGACACGTTCTCCTCGCCGCGTCGGCTCAGGAGTTCTTCGATGCCTCGGTCGGTGAAGTACACGTTTCCTCCGACTTGTCGGCGACGGTGATGGTGCGACGTCGTGCGTTTCGATCAGGCAAGCGCTGCGCGGACGATCGCCTTCTGCTCTGTCTCATGGACGCTGTGGGATCCGCAAGCCGGAGCCGAGGCCGCCTCTCGCGAAATGATCTGCACCGCGCGGCTTAGCGCCGGCGCCAGGTTCATCGCCATAAACGGCCACGCCCCCTGGTTCGACGGCTCCTCCTGCACCCACACGATCTCTGCATCACTGGGGAATCGGGCCAGTATTCCGACTATTTCGGTGAGGGGGAGCGGGTGCAACTGTTCGAAGCGCACGATCGCGACGTCATCGACACCAGCCTCTGCGCGGCCGGCGAGCAGGTCGTAGGTGATCTTGCCGGAGCACAGGATCACGCGCCGCACCTTGGCGTCATCGACGGTGGTGTCGTCGATGACGGGGTGGAACCTTCCCTTCGTGAACTCCTCGGTGCTCGAGGTGGCCGCCTTCAGCCGAAGCATCGACTTGGGCGTGGCTACGACAAGCGGGCGCACGAAATCGCTGAGCACGTGGGTCCGCAGCAGGTGGAAGTACGACGCAGGCGATGAGGGCATCGCGACGGTCATGTTCTCCTGTGCGCACAATTGCAGGAACCGCTCGATGCGAGCGGACGAGTGGTCGGGGCCCTGGCCCTCGAGTCCGTGCGGAAGCAGAAGGACGACAGACGAGGTCTGACCCCACTTCTGCTCACTGGAGGCGATGAACTCGTCGATGATGGTCTGCGCGCCGTTGGCGAAGTCGCCGAACTGTGCCTCCCACATCACGAGTGCCTCGGGACGCGCTACGGCGTAGCCGTACTCGAATCCCATGGCGGCGTACTCGCTGAGCAGCGAGTCATAGGCGTAGAGCTTTGAACCCGCGGTGTAGAGCGTCTTCAACGGCTTGTACGCGTGACCATCGATCTTGTCGACGATGACGGCGTGACGCTGACCGAAGGTGCCGCGCCGGCTGTCCTGGCCAGCCAGTCGCACCGAACGGCCCTGCGCAAGCAGTGAACCCATGGCGAGGGTCTCGGCCATCGCCCAGTCGATGGTGCCGTCGATCACCATCTGCGCGCGGCGCTGGAGCTGCGGCGCCAACCGCGAGTGCACATGGAAGCCCTCGGGCAGATCGGTCTGGGTTCGCACCACTGCGTCGATCACGCTGCGATCGACGGCCGTGTCGACCGGCGAGGGGATCGGGATCACCTTCGGCGCGGGGGTGGGGGCAACGGCCTCTGCCTCACGCACTTCGCGGTGTGCGCGCTCAAGCTCCTCCTGGAAGTCGCGAAGCGCCTGCTCGGCCTCTTCGACCGTGATGTCGCCACGGCCTACCAGGCCCTCGGTATAGCGCTTGCGGACCGAACGCTTGAGATCAATGCGCTCGTACATCTTGGGCTGCGTCAACGAGGGGTCGTCGGCCTCGTTGTGCCCCCTGCGTCGGTAGCAGAGCATGTCGACGACGACGTCCTTGTGGAATGCCTGGCGGAACTCGAAGGCCAGGCGCGCCACCATGACGACGGCTTCGGGGTCGTCGCCGTTCACGTGGAAGATGGGCGCCTGGATCATGCGCGCGACATCAGTTGCGTACACCGACGAGCGCGAGTGCTCGGGCGCAGTGGTGAAGCCGACCTGGTTGTTGACGATGACGTGGACGGTTCCGCCGGTGCGGTAGCCGCGCAACTGCGAGAGGTTGAGCGTCTCGGCCACGACCCCCTGCCCGGCGAACGCGGCGTCACCGTGCATCAGGAGCGGCAAGACAGTGAAGGCGCCGTCACCCTTGTCGAGCATGTCCTGCTTGGCCCGCACGATGCCCTGCAGCACAGGGTTGACCGCCTCGAGGTGCGACGGGTTGGCCGCGAGGTACACGCCGCATTCGGCACCGGACTCCGCGGTGAAGGTGCCTTCGGTGCCGAGGTGGT
>Ga0105048_10014867_pt1 | contig 12103 bp, 6 predicted proteins | sample MAT05_FD_78382 | JGI IMG/M metagenome (GOLD analysis project Ga0105048, IMG submission 78382) | Freshwater microbial communities from Lake Fryxell liftoff mats and glacier meltwater in Antarctica - MAT-05 | ecosystem: Environmental > Aquatic > Freshwater > Ice > Liftoff microbial mat | place... | reverse complement strand
GACTCGCCGCAACGAGATCATCAGCCTGATTCAGACCGAGGGCCTGCGCGACATCAACATCTCGCGGCAGGGGGAAGAGTGGGGCATCCGGCTGCCGTTCGATCCGGAGTTCACGATCTACGTGTGGTTCGACGCGTTGCTGACGTACATCACCGGCATCGGCTACGGCGACGACGAAGCGATGTTCCGCAAGTACTGGCCGGCCGACATCCACTTCATCGGCAAGGACATCACGCGCTTCCACACCGCGTTGTGGCCGGCGATGCTGTGGGCCGCGGGGGAAGAGGCTCCGAAGATGGTGTTCGGGCATGGGTTTGTCACCGTCGACGGCACCAAGATGGGCAAGTCGATGGGGAACGTGAAGGACCCGATCGACATCATCGCCAAGTCGAACGTCGATGCGTACCGCTACTACTTCATGCGCGAATGCCCGTTCCCGGGCGATGGCGACTACAGCGGGCAGCGATATGAGGAAGTGTTCAACAGCGAACTGGCGAATAACCTCGGCAACTTGCTGAGCCGGCTGATCACGATCCCCAGCAAGAACTACGACAGCACGTTCGAAGGCACAGCCGGGAAGGTGCCGGAGGCCGTGGTACCCGGATTGGATCAGGCAAAGTTCGTTGCGGATGTCCGTGGCCACGTCGAGAGTTGCCGCTACAGCATGGCGCTGCAGTCAATCGTTCAGGAGTTCCTGACGCCCACGAACCAGTACCTCGAAGTGAACGCCCCGTGGAAGCTGGTGAAGACCGATAAGGAAGCGGCCAAGACGGTGCTCTTCAACGCCATCCAGTCGCTGCGGGTCGCCAGCGTCCTGTTGAAGCCGTTCATCCCGCGCTCGGCGGAGACGATCTATAAGAGCTTCAATTTCCCGACGCCCTGGGACGCGGTGAAGTACAGCGATGCCGCGTCGCTGCAGGCGCAACCTGATGATTTGCGCGTGACGGCGGAATTGATTGACGGCAAGGTGAAACCGTTGTTCCCGCGGATTGTGTGAATCGGGGCGACGCCGCAAGCGGCTCAACTGAAGAGACAACCCATGAACGCTGAAAAGCCCGATGAAGAGCCGTTGTTTCCGCCGTCGCCGGACGGGTTTCGCCGGTTTGATGACGACGATGATGACATGATCCCCAATGTCGAAGTGATTGTCGCACCGAAGCAGGGGTTCGGGTTCTGGAAGGCGTTCCTCTGGTGTCTGCTGTTCCTGTTGCTGACGCAGATTATGCCAGCGCTGATCATCATTCCCGTGGTGTTGGCTACCGAGTGGTCCGAACTGAAGACGGAGATGACGTCGATCCAGGAAGAACTGGCCGACGCCGACGGCAAAGTCGATCAGGCCAAGTTCATCGAGCGGGCACTGCAGTCGCGGGTGATCACGCAGATTGTGCAACTGGCAGTCCTGAGCGGGCCGATGGCGGGCATCGTTTTTTCGCTGATCGTTCTACCGCGAAGATTCGGCCGGGACTGGATCCGCAAGATTGCTTTCAAGATGCCGCATTTCGAGCACGTTGTGCTGGTGGTGCTGCTGGCGCTGCCTGTATTGGTGTTCAGCGGGATGCTCGAAGGCCTGCTGATGAAATGGGTGCACGACAATTCGCGAACGGAGTTGGAGGTCTTTCTTGAATCGATGCGCAGTTGGCCCGCGTTCATTCTGATCATGGGAATTGCCGTCGGGCCGGCCATCTCCGAAGAGCTGTTCTGCCGCGGCTTCCTGGGTCATGGGCTGGTCAGCCGTTACGGCACCGCCGTCGGCATCACCTTGACGTCGATCTTCTTCGGCGCGATCCATATGAATCTGGTGCAGGGGATTTTCGCCGCACTGATCGGCGTCGTGCTGCACCTGGTGTACATCGCCTCGCGGTCGATTCTGGTGCCGATGCTGTTGCACTTCATCAACAACTTCATCGTGATTACCTCGCTGTCCAAAGAGATGCCGATCCCGATCGGCAAGAGCCTCGAAGACGCCGTCAAGTTCGCCCCCTTGCAGATGCTCATCGCCTCCGTCTTGATGGCCGGTTCCATCGCGTGGGCGCTCTACGCCACGCGCGTTCGCATCTATCTGCCCAACGGTTCGGCGGCCCCGGCGCGACTGTACCCGCATGTGCAGGAACCATTGCCCGGCAGCGCCAATCAGGCGATCGCGGGGCCGTTTCCCAATGCGGCACTCGCCTGCGTCATCACGTCAACACTGATCTTCGCGGCCATCTGGTTCGGGATCTGAGCTCATGAACGACGGTCGCTATCTTGTGCTGATGGGCATCGGCTACATCGTCAGCGCGACGATCGAAACCGGTGTGCTGCTGCTCGCCCTGTCGGATCGGCACTCGACGCGCGTCCGCATCTTCGCCGGACTGTGGCTGACGGCATGCACCTACCCGATCGTCTGGCTGTTTCTGCCGCAGTTGATCGACCCCGAGACAGACCGCCCGCTGTATCTGGTCGTGGCGGAGGTGTTCGCACCCGTTGCCGAGTGCCTGCTGTTCTGGGTGGCCTTCATCCGCCCGGCCGAACAGCGCGAACCGATCGATGACAGGCGCAATCGACGGGCCCGCCGGCGTGATCTGTTCGCCATCGTGGTCGCCAACCTCGCCTCGTTCGGCTTCGGCAGCCTGATGCAGGTGGCCGGAATCTGGATCGACATTCAGCGGGCGATCGGCATCCGGGGGTGATTGCCGAAACGCACACGTCGCAGAAGCCTGCGACCCTCTTATCCCCTCTCCCCCGATGCGTTGGAGAGGGGGTAAGACGGCAAAAACCGCCTGAAATCATCCCCCCATCCCGACAACTTCGGGTATAACAGCACGAAGTCCGCCCGCGGCACCGTGAGCTTCTCCCTATGCCAAGTTACTTTCCCTGTCCCAACCCCGCGTGCACCTACCAGTTCGATGCGGAGCAGTTGCCGGCGGCGGCGATGGTGACCTGCCCGGTCTGCCGCACCCGCTTCCCCTATCGGGCGGCCGCCGCACCGGCCCCCGTCGCTGCCGAACAGGATGAAGGCGACGACTGGAACACCCCTTCCCGGCCGGGCCAGCAGACCGCCCAGCGCGAACGAACCAACCGCCTGATCAATCCGCTGGCGACGCCGAAGAACAACAAGACGCAGACCGCGTTGATGCTGCTCGGCTTCACGCTGGTTGTCATCACCATCCTGATCGTCGTGATGATGTCGATGCGCAAGTCGTGGTTCAAGAAGGAAGAACTGGGCGAGAACTACGTTGACGAGAACTTCAACTTCCGCTTCGTTCGCTTCGAAACGAAGTGGCAGGAAGACACCGCCCTGCGCAAGAACATCTTCAACGGGTTCCTGCAAAAGCTCAGGGATGAAGAAGTCTGGATCGGCCTGCGCTGCATCTATCTGGGCGGCGGCACGGGGGTCCGCGGACCGGGCGATGGCGAAATGGACGCCCAGATCAACAAGGTGCTGACGACATTCACGGCCGTGCAGCGGGAACCGATCAAGGCGAAGATCGGCGGCAAGGAACTCGGCGGTTACAAGTTCACCGGTCAATTGAACGACGCGGAAGTCTTTGGCGAGATCCATGCCTTTTCCAACAAGGGGATCGGCTATGTGCTGACGATATTCGCCGCTGCCGACACTTGGGATGGCCGCCGACCCGATCTGGTCAAGCTGCGCGACTCGTTCGAGTTTGCCAGTGGCCGTGACAAGTGGACCGAGGCACGCACGGCGACCGCGGTCCATTTCGTCGATGGCGGCGACTACCAGATCGAGGACCGCAGCTACGGCCTGTGGGAACGCGCCACCCCCGAGGACGTGCCGATGGACGACGGCCCGAAGAAGCCATCTCCGAAGCGCGGCACCTACATCCGCAACGCGACCGACGAGGACGAGAAAGCGACCATGGTGCTGCGCTGCATGGACCCCAAGACCAAACTGGCCGCCCGCAAGGACTACCTGGCCGACGCGATGATCCTTGTGCTGCCGTCCAGCGTACAAACCATGGAAGACCTGCGCAAGTACGTCCATGATTCATTGATTCGCAAGGAAGAGGGCCGCAAGGTCGACTTCATCTTCGAGGCGATGCAGAAGCAACCGTTCGAGTCGCCGGCAGTGCCAAGCACCATCGGCACCTTCCGGGTGACCAACTCGCTCGACCGGACGCACAAACGGTACTACGCCATGAACCTGTTGAAGATCGGCGATCATACTGTCGCCGTGGTTGGCTGGTGCCCGGAAAAATACTCCGACCTGATGGGGCCGTACATCGTCAGCCTCGTGCAGTCGCTGAAAGCCCGATGAGCCAAGCGAGACCCGTACCCATGCGTATCTTGATCTTTTGCTGCCTGTTCGCCTTGGGATGCACGTCGGCCGCGCCGACGCCTGCCGCCGAGCCGACCGATCTGCGGACGCGCACGGACGGCAGCGATTGGCCCAAGTTCCTGGGGCCGACGCAGGACGGCGTTTCGCCTGAGAAAGGGATCAGGACCGACTGGCCCAAGGACGGTCTGAAACCGATCTGGGAAGTGGCGATGGGCCTGGGCTATGCCCCGCCGAGCATCAGCCGCGGGCGGCTGTTCCACTTCGACCGGTTCGGCGACAACAACCGCCTCACCTGCCGCAACGCGGAGACGGGCAAGCTGCTGTGGAAGTTCGAGTACCCCACCGATTACGAAGACCTGTACGGCTACTCCCCCGGTCCGCGCTCCTGTCCCGTGATCGACGACGACCGCGTCTACATCCTCGGGCCTGATGGGATGCTGCATTGCGTGAATGTGGCCGACGGGGCGATGGTCTGGAAGCTGGATACGCGCAAGGAATACAAGTTCCAGCAGAACTTCTTCGGTGTCGGCAGCGCGCCGATCGTCGAGGGCGATCTGCTGCTGGTGGCCGTGGGCGGCAGCACGCACAAGGGCGAACGACCCAACGACCTGCGCGGCCTGACCGGCAACGGCACCGCGATTGTCGCCTTCGACAAGAAGACCGGCAAAGAGAAGTACCGCACCAGCGACGAGCATGCGAGCTACTCGAGCCCGACCGTCGCGACAATCAACAACCGCCGCTATGGCCTGTACTTCGCCCGCGGCGGCCTGGTCGCCTTCGAGCCGACCACCGGCAAGATCGACTTTCACTACAAGTGGCGGGCGAAGATCCTCGAAAGCGTCAACGCCGCCAACCCGGTCGTCGTGGGGGACAAGGTGCTGATCAGCGAGTGCTACGAGAAGGGGGCCGCCGTCCTGAAGGTGAAGAACGGCGCCATGCCGGAAGTGGTCTGGAACGACGACGAGAACGACTACCGCGACAAGGTGCTGAAGTGTCACTGGAACACCCCGATTCATGTCGATGGCTACGTCTACGGTTCAAGCGGCCGGCACGAAAACGAAGCCCAGTTGCGTTGCGTCGAACTGGCCACCGGCAAGTTGATGTGGAGCCAGAAGGGTCTGGAACGCTGCTCCCTGACGCAGATCGACGGACACTTTCTGTGCATGTGCGAACGCGGCGACTTGCTGCTGCTCAAGATCAACCCGAACAAGTATGAAATCGTCGCCCGCTGGAGTACCGAACTGGACTTCCCCACCTGGGCCGCGCCGGTCGTCGCCAACGGCCTCATGTACGTCCGCGGCAAAGACCGCCTGCTATGCGTTGAGTTGATTCCGAAGAAATAGGGCGCTTGCTGATTGACAGCATTGAGTAGCGGTCCGCCCTCTGGTCCCCTCTCCCCCGGCGTCGCGGGGGAGAGGGGGAAAGATCCGAAGGCTTTGCGAAGGGGAGCGCGTCAGGCGTGGCACCGCGCTCCGCTCCGGAAACCCTTCGCGTCGCGGCTAACCGAACCCTGCCTGTTCCACCTCCCCGCGGAGCATTCCATGACATCCCGCCAACTGCGTTTCACGTTCGGCCTCATCGGCATGGTCTGCCTCGGCCTGCTGGCCCGTGCCGCTGATGAGCCGATTGCTCTCACACCGGCGGTCACCTTCAAGGGGCACCAGAACGTCGTCTACTCCGCCGCGTTCAGTCCCGATGGCACCCTCGTCGCCACCGGCAGCTTTGATCAGGCGATCAAGCTGTGGGATGCGAAGACCGGTAAGGAAGTCCGCACCTTCGCCGGCACCACAGGGCATCAGAACCTCGTGCTCAGCGTTGCGTTTTCACCCGATGGCGGCAGCCTCGCTTCGGGGGCATCCGACAATACCGCTCGCGTCTGGGATGTTCCAACGTCCGCACCCGTCCGCGACTTCCCGCAAACCGCCGCGGCTCGCGGCGTCGCCGTCAGCCCCGACGGCAAGCTGCTCGCCGTCCCGGGAGCCGACGGTTCCATCAAGCTCTGGAACACCGCCGACGGCAAACCGGCCGGCAACCTCATCGGCCACCCGGGCGGCGCAACCGGTGTCTCGTTCACGCCCAACGGAACCACGCTCGTCAGCAGCGGGGTCGACGGCATCCTCCGCTACTGGAACCCCGCCACGGGACTGCAACTCGGCCAGGTTGGTGCCCATGCCGGCAGCATCAACGGCGTCGTCACGCTTCCGGGCAACACCGGCATCGCCAGCGTGGGTGACGACGGCACCCTGAAATGGTGGCTGATTCCTCCGACCCCGGCAAGGTTGCTCCCCGGGCATGGCGATGCGGTCACGGCACTGGTGCTGTCGAGCGATGGCAGTCAGGCACTCACGGGCGGGGCCGACAAAGTGGTGAAGCTCTCGAACGCCGTCAACGGCCAATTGACACGCGACTTCACCGGCGCGGCCAGCACGCCGCAGGCAGTTGCAATGAACTCGACCATGGTTGCCGCCGGCGGAGCCGACGGCAAGCTGACGTTCTGGAAGGCGGCCGACGGCAAACTGCAGGCGCAGGTCCCGGCCCACGCGGGCGGCGTCACGGGGTTGGCATTCCAATCAGGTCAGCCGATCGTGGCATCGGTCGGGGCGGACGGCATGCTGCGCCTCTGGTCGCTGCCGACGAACGGCACGCGCAGCATCGCCACGCCGGACCGCGTTCTGGCAACGGCCACCTCGACCGACGGCAACCGACTGTTTACCGCGGGGGCGGACAAAGTCGTTCGGTCATGGACAACGGCAACCGGCGCTCCGGAACGACAGTTCACGGGCCACACCGCCGCGGTCACCGCACTGGCGTCGCATCCGGACAATACGACGCTGGCGTCGGCCTCCGCCGATGAGTCGATCCGCTTCTGGAACGTGACCAACGGAACGCAGACGGGCCAACTGGCCGGGCACACCGGGCCGATCCATTCGCTGGCACTGGCCGGGCAGGGGAATCTGCTGGCCTCCGCAGGGGAAGACGGCAGCGTGAAGTTCTGGCAGTTGCCGGTGGCCGCGAAATCGCTGGCCCATGCCGACGCGGTCGGAGCAATTGCCCTGTCGAACGACGGCAACCGCCTGCTGACCATTGGCAACGACAAGCAGGTCCGCGTCTGGAACCTGGTGTCAGGCCAGGTCGAACGGACGTACACGGCCGGCAGCGGCGCGATCGCGGCCGCGTGCTTCGCGCCGGATGCCAACATCAACGCCGTGGCCGGGGCCGACAAGTCACTGACGACATGGAATGCCGGCAAGGAAGTGAAGAAGTTCCCCGCCTTGGCCGCCCAGGCGAACGCGCTGGCATACTCAACCGATGGCAACACGCTCGCGGCCGGCCTGGCCGACAACTCGCTGCGGCTGTTCAACGTCGGCGAAGGTAAGGAGATCAAGAACATCCCGGGGCACACGGGGCCGATCACGGCACTGCTTTACTCGCCGAAGGGCGACGTGCTGTTCTCGGCGAGTACGGATAAGTCGATACGCCTCTGGAACCCGGCCGACGGAGTCGCGAAGGGCCAGTTCGCCCATGCCGGCCCGGTGACGGGCATCGCCATCGCGCGTGATGGCACTCGCCTGGCAGCAGGTGGCGACAAGTCGGTATCGCTGTGGACACTGGCCGACAGCAAACCGGCCGGCACGATCACATTGCCGTCCGAAGTGAAGAGTGTCGGCTTCAGCCCCGATGGGCAGAAGCTGGCCGTGGCGTGTATGGACGGCAAAGTTCGTCTGTTCGGCATCGACGGCAAGCTGCAGGAGATCTTCGCCCATGAAGGCCCGGCCGCGAGCGTCGTTTTTCATCCCGATGGCAAACGCGTCATCTCCTCGAGCGCGGACAAGACCGCGCGGATCTGGACCTCGACGTTCGTCGGGCAGGGGCATCACACCGGCCCGGTCCGGCAGGTGCTGGTCACACCGCAGGGCGACCGCGCCTTCTCGGTGGGCGATGACAGGCATCTGCGCATCTGGGATGCGAAGACGGGCAAGGAGATCAAGGCGATTCCCTCGCACGATGCCGCGGTAGTTGGCCTTGCGCTGACGGCCGATCTGTCGAAGGCGATCACCGCCGGTGCGGACAAGACCGCCAAAGTGTGGAACGTGGCCGACGGCAAACTGCTGACGACGATCCCGCTGCCCGCGCCCGCGCAGCGGATCGCCCTGGCCGCGAACGGGACCAAGCTGGCAGTTGCCATGACCGAACAGGGGGCCAAGGTCCGCACCTACGACCCGGTCAGCGGCAAGGAGCTTCAGTTGCTGGCCGAGCCCGCCGGCCCTGTTCAGGCACTGCAGTTCCTGCCCGATGGCCGAACGCTCGTGTTCGCCGGCGACGACAAGCAAGCGACGCTGGCCGAGGCACTGGTGACGCAGGCGTTGCCGGTTCACGCCGGCGGCGCGATCGGCGTCGCCCTGTTGCCGGCCCCGAATCTAATCATCACCGCGGGGAAGGACAAGACGGTTAAGCAATGGGATACGACCACCGGCAAGGATCGCGTCATCGCCACGTTGCCTGACGTGCCGACGGCGTTCGCGCTGAGCCGCGATGCGACCGTGGTGGCCGTCGGCGTCGGCAAGACGCTGAAGCTGTTCCAAGTGGCCGACGGCAAGGAGATCGCCAGTATCGCACACCCGGCGGACGTGCTGGCCATCAACTTCAATGCCGACCGTACACGCGTGGTGAGCGGGGCATCGGACAACCTGGCCCGCGTCTTCGAAGTTGCCGGCGGGCGCTTCATGCAGTCGTTCAGCCACGGCGCAGCGGTGAAGGGCGTTGCCTATCACCCGACCCTGCCGCAGATCTTCAGCGCCAGTGCGGACAAGACCGTTTCGGTCGGCACGATCTCGCTGACTCGACAGGTGCAAGTCTCGCCCGGCCCGGTCCGCGCGGTCACGGTGCTCCCCAGCGGAACGCACATCATCACCGGGGCAACCGATAAGTCGGCGAAGGGGTACAACACCGGCACCGGGAACGAGGAACGGACGTTGACCGGGGCCGAAGGGCCGGTGCATGCCGTGGCCGTGTCGCGCAACTCGGCCACGTGCGCCGTGGCCGGGGCGGACAAAACGATCCGCGTGTACACGATGGTCGATGCGAAGCAGATCGGCAGCATCGCCGCACCGGCCGCGGTCAACGGTCTCGCGTTTCACCCGACGCTGCCGATTCTTGTGGCTGGCTGCGAGGACAAGTCGGTCAATGCGTGGAACATCGCGTTCACACCGGGTCAACCGCTGCCGCCCGAGTTCGGCCGGGCGGTGCAGTCGTTCACCCACGGCGACGCGGTGACCGCTGTCGCCTTTGCCGAGCAGGGGCCTTTGTTTTCGAGCGGCAACGACAAGCTGGCCCGGCAATGGCGCATCGCCGCCGACGGGCCTGTGAAGAACTTCGCGCATCCGGCACTGGTCGATGCGGTCGCCTTCGACCCGACCGGCAAGCTGCTGGCCACCGGCTGCCACGACGGGCAGTTGCGCATCTTCGACATCGAGAAGAACAACACCGTCAACGCGATCGTCGCCCATCAACAGACGATGCCCGAGCAGCGCACGTTCCAGATTTATGCGATCGCCTGGACACCCGACGGCAAACAGATCCTGACCGCCAGCTACGACCGCAGCATGACGTTGTGGGACCTGGCCAGCGGCAAGATGCTCCGCGAGTTCAAGCCGTACCACGACAAGGAGTTCCCGAAAGGGCACCGCGACCAGATCTTCTGCGCGGTGTTCACGAAGGACGGCAAGTTCGTGGCCACGGGGTCAAGTGATCGCATGATCAAGCTGTGGAACGTGGCGGACGGAACCGTGGTGCGCGAGTTCGCCAACGCGAACATCAAGCAGATGCCCGCCCCCGAGTCGCCCGAGGCGCACCCCGGCTGGGTGTACGGCCTGCGCTTCTCGGCCGACGAAAAGACCCTGTACAGCGTCGGCTCTGCCCCTAAGAATCGTGGCTACCTGGCCGCATGGAACGTGGCCGACGGGAAGATGCTTAGCGCTCAGCAGATCGCCAACGGGCCGATCTACAGCGTCTCGCTGTCGAAGGATGGCTCGCAGTTGCTCTTCGGTTGCGGCTCGGCGGATCGACAGGTCCCCGCCGCCGAAGCGCTGCTGGTTCCCGTGCCGAAGTGAGTTGTTGGTGATGGCGAGTGCGGGAACTACCTCTTATCCACTCTCCCCCGGCTTTGCGGGGGAGAGGGGGAAAGAAGTACAGATCCCCTACGTTCGCGGCTCGTCGTCGAAGTTGCGAGTCACCAGTCGTTACCCATCACCTGGCCGTCGCGTGGGTCGCAGGCGCGGGCCCAGGTGACGGCCGAGACATTCGCGCCGGCGAAGCGGGCGCTGCCATCCGCGAGGCAGACGGGGATGCCGCCCGGATGAGTTGACCGGGCACGCGTGGTATCGCAGTTCTCCAGAAACTTCGGCCGGACCTGGAACAGATTGCACGACGGATAGCCCGGCCCCGCGGGCATCTGCTCGAAGTTGTTCACGCAGACGACCGGCCGCCACGTCGTGTTGGAATCCGCCCGGAGGCAGCCGAACGTGCCCGACCCGTTCAGGTCATTGCCGGTACCGCAGGCGCGATAACGTTCGGTGGTCATGATCGTGTTCGACGTGCCATCGGGAAACGATGCAGAGATCGTCGGTCGCCCTTCAAGCTTCCCGACAGACGGATCGCCGAAGACAAGGTAGTTGGCCGCGTAGTTGCTCGCCGCCCACGGCCCGGCTCCGTCGTTGGTAGTCGGGCTCCTTCCGTTACCACCGGCCGGGTCCGATGGGCACGGAAACATCGGCACCGGCGTACCGTACACGGGTGCCGTGCCGACCATCGTGTTCACGTCGCGGTTGGCGGCGTTGAAGAGATTCTGCTGCTCGATGTACGGCAGCAGCCAGAAGAAAACGGTGGGGCCGATCGCATCCTGGTACGGCCCGGCCATGGCGATCCGCGAGGTCGACTGCAGCCCGCCGGGGTTGTCGCGGTCGTGGACGCACAACGGCGGCATGCCACCCTCGTTCTGGTCGAGGTTGTGCAGGCCCAGCCCCATCTGTTTCAGGTTGTTCAGGCAACGCACACGGTTGCCCGCTTCGCGCACCTTCTGCACCGCCGGCAGCAGCATGCCGATCAGAATCGCGATGATGGCGATCACCACCAGCAATTCAATCAACGTGAAGCCACCACGCGAAGTTCGTCGCGAATCGTCCATCCGACGCACTCTCAAGACGGGACAACGCGGGGGAAATGATCACCCGATGGTAGTCTAATTGACGTGAACTTTCAACTTTTCAACAGGGGAGCAGCACGTCCCGGCGGAAACGGTGACGCCCAAGCCGCTTGCGAGAGGCCTTTCACTGACAACGTCTCTCTCACCGGTTGGGCAGTCTCTCTCACCTTTTGGGAGGTCATTATCACCAGTCAGGCAGTCTCTCTCACCTTTTGGGAGGTCATTATCACCGTTTGGGAGGTCATTATCACCGTTCGGGCGTCATTATCACCGTTTGGGCGTCATTATCACCGTTTGGGCGTCTCTCTCACGGAGGGTGTGGGTGAAATGAGAACGACGTTCAACCACGGGACTTCGACCGTATCAGTACGATCGTGCGAACACCACCCGACCCTCGCTGGGCTTGCCCGTCACCATGCAGGTACCGGCTTCCTTCGGTCGATCAAACGGGATGCAGCGGATGGTTGCCTTGGTTTCCTCAGCAATCTTGTCTTCCGTCTCGCGGGTGCCGTCCCAGTGGGCCCAGATGAAGCCGGGTTCCTCGATCAACTGCTTGAACTGCTCGTAGCTGTCGGCACTGCGCATGTGTGAATCGCGAAACGTCTTGGCCCGGTTGAACAGGT
>Ga0105048_10014866_pt1 | contig 12104 bp, 14 predicted proteins | sample MAT05_FD_78382 | JGI IMG/M metagenome (GOLD analysis project Ga0105048, IMG submission 78382) | Freshwater microbial communities from Lake Fryxell liftoff mats and glacier meltwater in Antarctica - MAT-05 | ecosystem: Environmental > Aquatic > Freshwater > Ice > Liftoff microbial mat | place... | reverse complement strand
GCGAAGCATTTGCATCAATATTCTGGCAACGCAGCGTCAATTCGAGTGCAAATGCTTCGCCCCTACTGCCCAAAAATCGCCCTAAATCTCAATTCTAATTAGATGTCAAATGGGTTCTATAAATCATAGTTTTCATGAATTATTTATCACTACTAAGTAGTTCAACCTAAAAACCAAATCCTCAAACCCTGCGCCGCCCGCTACGCGGGCGGCGCAGGGTTTGAGGATTTGGTTTTTACTTAAGCCCACCTACTTATATATGCTCAATAGCCTATTAGAAAACAAACCGAAAGAGCGACTTTTTAGAAATAAGATATCCCTAACATTAAGCTGATTTAGCTAGATCAGCCTGACTAGCTAAATCAGCATTGCTTAATCCGGCTAAATCTTGGTTGATTTTAGACCTTGTAATATAGTGCCAATAATATTTTTATGGTTTGACTCAACAATGATTTTATCTGACACACCTAATTCCTTTAAAACTACTTCTATTTGCATCAGCAAGTCTGACAATAAATCTTCCTCGCCTTTTTTAAGAAGCTGCTTCAACGTATCTATAGCTTCTAAGTAACTGCCTCGACCTTCGATATACTTTTCTAAAGAATCTAGAATTTGGATCGTTGCTTCTGAATCTCTGCGTTCAAAAAAAGGTTTGACCGAGGTCAACAACGTTTCAATAGCGTTGGGTTTATTGTTGAGCCATTCTACTAAGGAATCCTTCTCCATCCCATATTTAGGATTATTTAATGCCGCTTTAGAACGAAGCTCACGTCTGGCAGCATCTGCAAGAACTCGATCCATCCAGGAGTTAATGCTTAAATCAGCCTGTGCCGAGGCCAGACAAATTTCACGATGGGTTTCTGGGCTAGTACGAAAGGCAATATTACCCTTAAATGGTCGGTCAGGCGGTTGTTCTACCTTCTTACAAAAGCTTAGGTATTCATCAACTGACTTTTCAAATTCTCGCTTAACTTCTTTAGCGCTTTCAACTTCAAAGGTTACGGTGGCGTTAATATCTAAAACTCTTCCGTGAAAAATTTGAGCTTCTGGGTCAAATTCCACTTTGGCCGTGTAAGTTTTGTACGACAGCAAGGTGCTCATAGGTCACAATAGATCACTTCATTTCATTCAACAGATCACTTCATTTCATTCAACTGGCTCAATTCCCGACTTGACTAAGAAATCTTGAATGGCATTGATCGTAGACGGACTGGCACATGACTGGTTTCTACGTCGATGGAACGTTCCAATTTCTTTACTTTTGCGTTCAACCGCAACACAAATTCTGCCCTGATTTTCGGAAACTAAGATTTTGCCAGGTTGGGATGCTTGCATTGCCCGAAAGAGACGCAGAATTTTTACCCAGGAGAGATTTGAGGGTGGTGGATAACCAAAGATTTCACGAATCGTTTTTTGGTGCTCATTAGGTAACTCGTAGTAGATGCACATCGTAAGATTTCGGGCGTTGGAGGCTAAACACCTTTGCCACGGGAGACAGCGTGCAAGCAACTGATCTATTACCTGAGCCTAGATAAACCGGGCTAGTTTAGTAACAGTAAAAGCTAACAACTGCTGCTTATCCACTGAAGATTAACCTGTCGGCAAAGCTCTCCATATCGTAACTCGATATTTCTACACGGGCATAGAAACATCTCCCTCTCTGCAGTTCAAACAGTTACACTAGTCTTCTGAAAACATCTGATGTCAACAGATTGCTTTACAAAATAGTACTGAAGCTGTTTAGGGAATCGCAAACACGTTAACTACCGATATTTTTTGTTCGAGCGCAGCAAACTGACTCTGCACGAAAAATATCAAATTTTTGATTTGCGACCTTACAGGGAGTTAAGTAGGGTTAAATAATTCAGACAGGGCTGTATTCAGTCCATCTTCGTAACGATATCAAGAAACGATATCAATGTCAAGCTCGTATTGAAGATAAGGCGTTGAAGATAATTTAGCCTAATACAGCTTTGCGTAAGAATGCACAGAGCGCAGCTCCCCACCTGTGAGGTTGAAAGTGAGAGCTAAAATTGGGAGGCATCGAATGATCATAGAACTCTACTCCAAGAGAAATCTCCTTTGGGAGAGTTTAGGCCATCTCAATTGTGAGACGCTGTAGAGATTGAACTGTTGTGACAATGACTTGGGAAACTTGGTCAACCTCATCTACGGTGTTGAATCGCCCCAAGCCCAAACGAAGAGAGGCATAGGCCAGGGTGTCAGTATGTCCTAAGGCTTTAAGAACATGAGACGGCGCGGTTTTGACAGAACTACAGGCAGAACCAGAGGACACTGCAACAAATGGCTGTAAGCCCAACAGCAAGGCTTGCCCATCCACACCTGCAATACTGAGGTTGAGATTACCTGCCAAGCGTTGGCGAGGATGGCCGTTGAGATAAATGCCATCGAGAACCTGAAGGGATTGCCAAAGGCGATCGCGCAGATATTCCAACCGCTGCGCTTCCGATTCTAACTCTGCTAATCCTAGTTCCACGGCTTTAGCAAATCCTACAATTTGCGGGGTGCACAGCGTTCCCGATCGCCATCCCCGTTCGTGACCGCCTCCATGCAGTTGAGCAGACAGTTGCACTCTGGGGTTTCGCCGCCGCACGTACAGCGCTCCAATCCCTTTAGGGCCATAGACTTTATGCGCCGTCATTGACATCAAGTCAATCTGCATCGCGTCTACGTCGAGTGGCACTTTGGCGATCGCTTGGGCTGCATCGGTATGAAATAGTACGTGATGGCGATGGCACAGTTCTCCAATGGCTGCTAATGGTTGCAGCACACCGATTTCGTTATTAGCAGCCATAACCGAGACTAAAATCGTGTCGGGGCGAATCGCCTCTTCTAATGTCTGTAAATCGACTAGGCCATCGGCTTGGACGGGCAATAGAGTGATTTCAAATCCAAGCGATCGCAAATAATCGTACGGGTCGAGCACCGCATTATGCTCTGTTTGCAGCGTAATCAGGTGTCGCCCTTTCGAAAAATAGGCTTCTGCGACTCCCTTGATGGCTAAGTTATTCGCCTCCGTTGCGCCGCTAGTGAAAATAATTTCGTCAGGGCTAGCATGAATTGCCTCGGCTAAAACTTCGCGCGATCGCGTCACCGCCGCCGCCGCCGCCCAGCCGTAGGCGTGGGTAGTACTGGCAGGGTTGCCAAAATGCTCGGTAAAGTAGGGCAGCATGGCCGCTAGCACTCGCTCATCTAGAGGCGTAGTGGCGTTACAGTCCATGTAGATCGGGCGGTGGAGCATAGGAAATTAAGTGGTAAGAATGCTCGTCGATTACTAAACACTTCACGATGTCAACGTGGTGCTCAGCAATTTGGTAGTCCTAAATTGGTAAGGATTTTTTGATGGGCGGGCTTCGTCCGCCCATCAAAAAATCCTTACATCAATACCACTACCAGCAATTTGAGGTGAGAAGGGTGAGGGGAGAACGGTTAATTACTGCGGCATTTCACACTGGCGGGGAAGCTGGCCCGGTACAGCACTCAACTGCACGGCACCTTCGGCTACCTGAAAATCCAAATCAGTCAGCCCTCCAGCATCGTGGGTAGTCAGTTGTAACGTAACTTGATTATAAGAAATAATTAAATCGGGGTGATGTCCAGCGGCTTCAGCCGGAGCTACTAAACGATTGACGAAGGCGATCGCCTCCACAAAGTTCTCAAATGCGTAGGTGCACGAAAGCTGCTGCCCATCAACCCTCCAACCCGGCAAATTGTGCATTCGCACCGCCACATCTGCCGCACTCAGTAACGGAGGGACAGCTAGAACAGCAGCGCCACTATTAAACCAGACCAAAACAGTCCCCGCTAAACTCACTCCTAACTTCTTTAAGCTGCCAACAGATTGGATCATTTGAGCGCTTCCTCTAAATCCTATATCTACAAAGACTGGTGAGAATGTTCTTGAGCGTCTACCGCTTGCTGAATTTGCGTGACCCGATAGCCGTACTCCAAATCAGTCAACACAGGCGCAGGCTCAAAGCAAAAGCCCGATTCACCCTCAGATTTACCTAAGGACACTCCAATCCATGATTTGCAGCCGCCATACTCTGCCCGATAAACAATCTCTTGCGGTGAACTCAGCAAATGTACTCGCAATGCCAGCCCATAGAGAGGTTGTCGAGGTTTCCAACGCAATCGCTCAGTGACAAACTGCTGATTCCAAATGTGTAGAGGCAACAGCGCCGACAATGCATCTGCTTGCGTAATTTGAAACACATGGGTAATCTCTGCCCAAGCTCGCAAAAGGACGCTGGGCGGATGCCAACCTGAAGCAATGGGTTGAACGTGCTGGGCATAGGCAGGTTTGAGCAGAGCGGGCTGCTGATGTTCGTAAGTAGGGTACAACAGCACCTGCGAATGGTCGACTGAAAACGTTCCGCGTTGTTCTCGAATGCCACCCTTACGTAGTAGAAGCACCGTATTGCCTTGAATTAAGGCATCTACGGCCACTGCCCATTCTTTTAGCGCTGGGACTGTCAGCAGAGACTCCATTGAAGCAGCAGAAATGGAACCACCGACAGCAGCAGAGTTAGATAACGAGAGCCGATCCGTTTCCATAAATGTTAAGTCCTAGACCTTAAATCCCTATACCTTAAATAATGATGTTTATTCGTCTAGATGAATAACTGTAACTCAACAGAGTCTACAGGGAACACTGTAGACTCTGTTGAGTCTTGTACTTAACTGTCTAGTCAGCACTAATCCTATTGGTGCAGGACTACACTCTGTAGATAGTTTAGATAAGTTTCACTCTAGTTGTAACGTAACGCCCCAGTCTTAAAGCTCATGATTCAACAATCCAATAATGTTGTTAATGCCGTTTCCACTGATTTGCAACAAACTCTGAACCAAATCGCTGAACGGTCTACAGATCGTAAAGATGAAATTATTGATTTGCTCAGCGATGAACAACCTCGAAAAAGCAGACTAATTGAGTCATCTTACGATCGCTGCATTTGGTGGGAAGGCTGTTACTACTGTCAAGATGAAAACAAGCAGTGGCAATGCGTGAAATGCTTTATGTAAAAAGACGAATTTAAACCTCATTCGATCATGAGCTAAACAGTACGTGTGATTGCTTAAAGCAATACGCTTGGAAATCGCTGTAAATTCATCGGATAGGTATAGTTTTAGGCACAAAAGTTAGGACAAAAGGATGGGCGCACGATTTGACTCCACCAGTCTCTATCGCTATTCGCTCTGGCGCAAGTGGAGTGCCAGTGCTCCCCGTGTTGCTTTTGTCATGCTGAACCCTAGTACGGCAGATGCTACCCAGGACGACCCGACCATTCGGCGCTGTGTGCAGTTTGCCAAACAGTGGGGATACGGCTCGCTGGAAGTCGTCAATTTGTTTGCCTATCGAGCCACACATCCCCACAAGTTGCAACAGGTGAACGACCCGGTGGGAAACGATAACGATCGCACTCTCCTGATCGCTGCCCGTCGAGCCGCAATGCTGGTAATGGCGTGGGGAAACTGGGGTCAACTGCATGGCCGCGATCGCGCTGTCCTCAGTTTGCTAGCCTCCGCCCGTCCTGCTTACTGCCTGGGCATTACCCAATCTGGACAACCCCGCCACCCGCTTTACCTGAGAGCAGATATTCAACCTGAGCTATTTCTGCGTCCCAACCTACCGTATCAGCTTGGCTCTAGGGCAAGTTCAACACCCAATTTCGCAGCAGACTGTTAACTTGATCGGGCACCTCGTCATGAGGGCAGTGGCCTGCCTGGAGGTAATGCTCGGTCAGACTAGGATAGTGTTGGCGAAACGTTGCTCCACGCTGAGTAGATTGCATCCAGGGGTCACCGACTCCCCACATCATTAGCAGTGGACAGGTCATTTGGCTCAACAGCAGATCATTTTTTTCACCCTGAGGCGATTTAAAGACTGACGCAAATACTGTAGCTGCCCCAGCATCGCAGGAAGGACGATGGATATCGTCTACTAACTGATCGGTGACTGCCGTTTGATCTAAATACACCTTTTGCAGCGTCTTGCGAATCACTGATTTTTGCCGGACGTACTGGAATAGCAGAAAACTAGGAAAAGGCTGTAATAAAAGCGATCGCACGACCTGCCCCAACACTTGCCGCACCGGATCGGGCTGAGCCGTGGGGTTGGTTTCGGTAAAGGAACCCGCACAGTTCAGTAGCACCAGTCCTGCCGCTGATTGAGGACGCTGCGCCGCCACACACAGGGCTGAGTAACCCCCCAAGGAATTACCTACCAATACAACCGACCGCCCAATCACATCAGTAATAAATTCGTGCAATTGGTCGCGCCAAAGGTCACCACTGTAAACCCAGTCTGGCTTTGCAGATCGTCCAAAACCGAGTAGGTCAATAGCCCATACTTCAAAATCTGGGTATAGCCCTTCAATGTTCTTGCGCCAGTGATCTGTCGAGGCTCCAAACCCATGCACAAGCAGCAGCGGTGGCCGATCAGGATGACCTGCTCCCGCCCTAACGTAATAAATAGATTGCCCACGCCATTGCCAGAACGTGCCGATTGGATTGGCGATCGCAGTTTGCATAAACCCCAGACTGTAAAGTTATATTAACTATTCTAAATACCTGACTCATCAAAAACCAAAAACTCGACAGAATCTAAACCGTCTGCTAGAGAAGGCTTCTCCGTTTTTAGCCTGTATAGCACTGCCTCAAATTCGATAAATGAGAGAGTTCGCCGACGCGATTGTAAATTAAATTGCGCGATCGCCCCTCACTCGTACCAGATTTTTGTCCCTTACCTGATCTTCACGCTCTAGCTCAACTCCATAACTCAAGCCAATCTGCACCCCAAAACACGCCACAAGTTTACCCTGGTAGCAAGGCTTTAGGGTCATGGATATAAATTCAGCCGGGAAGGTGATAGTACAAGCATTCTTAAATAATTGATTAACTTTTCTATCTAAATTCTTTATTTATCATTTTTAACTTAACGTTTCAGAATTTGTAGTGCGAACTCTTAATTCTCCGCTGTTGCAGCGTAGAAATGATATAAGAAGGAAGAGGCATCTGCACAGATGTTCAATAATTACTCGGCACACCCTTCCATCTTCTTGAAAAAGTGCGAGGGTGGGTAGTTCTGTTTAATGCTTTTCATTCGAACACACTACGTATAGCGATTCCCAATCGTGCCAAGTATCAGTTGCTTTATTGCAAGCTCTAGGGCTGCCAATAAGGCGGCTGAGGTTCGTTCAGGCGAGAAATGCTATATGTCCGTCAAAGAATAACGTACCAGAACTATCCAGGAGGTTTTATGCAATATCTATTAATGGATGCCCACCAAAGGTTTTTGGGCACATTCAGTTCTCAGGCAACCCTGATTGTGGGTGATACCTTTCAAAATCAAAACAACCAGACCTATGCGGTTGTGGGTATGAACTGGTCTGGTCAAAAGAACACTAAAACTCAAGCTTTAACCGTCATTCCTGTGACTGCTGCTGCTAAAAAAGCTGCACTCAACTAATTGGTATTTGACAAGACTAAGAAACGTAGATACGTTTGATATAGTTCAATTTTTATAAAAGCAGGGTGTGAGAATAGTATTCCCACACCCTGTTTTTGTGTGGCTCTAGCTCACGTAGAGCCTTTAGAGTCATCTGTAAATAAACTCTGTAAATAAACAATGTCACAGGTTAATTCACACTCCTATATCGTCTCTTGGTAGTCTTAAATTGGTAAGGATTTTTTGATGGGCGGGCTTCGTCCGCCCATCAAAAAATCCTTGCATCAATATCACTACCCGTCTCCTTAAGCCTCACTCGACTCTGTTGTAATCGCTTCCAAATACTGGCTCTCTAGCAAAAATGCACCCCGACTAAAGCGTACACCCCAATATCCTCCCGGTCGGCGATCGAGCACGATGCCTTCTTCCCCTACATAAATTAGGTTGGGCGGGCGTAACATGGGCATTGGCTCAGCGGTTTTAATGTAGGATGGCAACGCTACAACCCGGACGCGATCGCCCACTAAAAACTCTTTAGCATCAGACATAGGAAGATTTTAGAATTTGAGGGTGGGTAGTTCTTAACTCGTAATGTCTTTTTGAAGCACGGCAAAACCTCTGCTTCAAAAGCTCGTTACATTAGTATCACATTTATCGTTTGTGTCTTTTCTCATGCATTTGCGGCAATACGTCAGTTTCTACCTCGACGACATTGAAACACCTCTTGGCAAAACTGTTAACCTGGCCATCACAGGGCTAGTACTGTTATCTTCTGCCATTTTTGTGACCCAGACTTATGCTATACCGCCATCAGTTCAAGACACTTTAAATATTTTAGATATTGCCATTCTCAGCATCTTTACAGTTGAGTATTTGCTGCGAGTTTGGTGTGCTGAAAACCGACTTAATTTTATTTTTAGTTTGTATGGCTTGATTGATTTGATGGCAATCTTCCCCTTTTTATTAGGGGCGGTCGATATTCGGTTTATTCGAATTTTCCGCTGGTTCAGAATTTTGCGGCTGATCCGCTTCATTGAAGGGAAAACGATTTTTGGCTACGTAACCCGTGAAGATGTGGCTCTCTTTGCGCGGATTATTTTCACACTATTGGCGATTGTTTTTGTTTACTCAGGGTTGATTTATCAAGTCGAACATCCGGTTAATCCAACACTGTTCAGAACGTTTCTAGATGCAGTTTATTTCTCGGTATCTACCATTTCAACGGCTGGCCTAGGCGATGTTGTGCCTATTTCTGAAGCAGGACGGCTGCTGACAATTTTAATGGTGCTAACGGGCATTATTTTTATCCCTTGGCAGTTGGGGGATTTAATCAAACAACTGGTTAAAACAAGCAATCGTGTTGAGGTGCCTTGTGCAAGCTGTGGCCTATCATTTCATGACGATGATGCCCGCTTTTGTAAGAGCTGCGGCACCCGTCTACAAGAACGTTTCCAGGCTGTATTATTGGATGACAGCTTACAGCGGGAGCAGATAGAGTAAACTGATCTTCAGTTTTATTAACCCCTTTCACACAAAAAAATATCTCCCGACATGCAATGCCATTCCACAGTAGGCTAAGCAAAAGACAATCTGGCGTTGCTGATTTTAGGGATAGTTTTTGGATAACAGGGGCGCTCAGCACTCCTCTTATCCAAAAACTATCCCCCGATTATGTAATACCGACAATCTGTTCAAGAAGGAGCAACGAGTAGCGTGGAACAGCGTGGTGTGACGGTTTGGTTTACTGGCTTGAGCGGTGCAGGCAAAACAACGATTCGAATGGCTGTTGAGCAAGAATTGCGCGATCGCGGACTTAAAGTAGAAGTCTTAGACGGTGACATTGTGCGGCAATACCTGACTAAGGGGCTGGGCTTCAGTAAAGAAGACCGGGATGAGAATATCCGCCGAATTGGCTTTGTGGCACATCTCCTCAGCCGTAATGGCGTAGTAGTCTTGGTTTCGGCTATTTCACCCTACCGTGCGACCCGCGATGAGGTACGCCACCGGACGGGTGACTTTGTGGAAGTTTACGTCAACGCACCACTGGCAATCTGTGAACAGCGCGATGTCAAGGGCTTGTACAAACGAGCACGAGCAGGTGAAATTAAACAGTTCACAGGCATTGACGACCCCTATGAAGCGCCACTGAATGCAGAAATAGAGTGCAGAACAGACGAGGAATCGTTGGAGGAAAGCGCAGCAAAAGTGCTGAGCTATTTGGCAAATATGGGCTACGTGCCAATACCTTCAGCGATCGCCCCCACCTGAGAGGGTGTTTTAAAAGTGATCGGTTGTGATTTTAGGTACATAGTGATCCCCCCTAGCCCCCTTGAAAAAGGGGGAACTGGATTCAAAGTCCCCCTTTTTAAGGGGGATTTAGGGGGATCGATACCGCTTTTATACCAGCGACGGGACTTTTAAAACATCCTCTGAGAAAACCCGCCGTCCAACATTGCTGATCGCTAAGTGTGAAGGATGGTTGGGCACGTGCGGCGCACATCTCACAGCCATCCCTTCGCCTTACGGCATCTAGTGTAACTACTTTCTCCCCCTTACTTTCTTAGGCCACTGCCGGATTGTGGTCAACCATTGCTGTAACTGATTTTTAGATGGTTTTTTAGAGAGCGTCTGGGTTAAATCTAACGGCTGTGGTTCGGGTTTAATCTGATTCAGGTAACGATAATGCTCCCAAATTGACCAATACGGACAACCGGGTTGAATCCGAAACCCAGCCCAGTGCAGATAGGGCAAAACTTGCTCAACCTTAGTATCGATTAGCTGATATCCGCGCTGCTCAAATGAGCTGCCAGCCCAACTCCCAGGGCACCCGCCGACCCTGCGAACTAGATTAAAGCGGTTCGGAACATATTTTAGGATTAAGTAATTAATAATTGTCTGATCAGAGGTTTTTTGGGAAAAATCAAAATATTCAGGGTGTGCTGCACATTCGGAAAATATGCGGTGTAGCTCTGGTTCTGAGAACAAGCCTTTTTTAGCTCCCCAAAATCCACAATTAAAGATATCTTCCAACTCAGATGCTGTAAAAGTTCCAGCATTAACGATGCGAGGATCAAATACGTTTTGAATGCCGCCATTGTGCTGATAGTCACAGCAGATGAAGTCGTGATGATCTAAATAATGCAAAACTTCAATAATTTTTTCAAATACGACAATGTCCGTATCAATATAAAGAAATTGGTCAAATTGTCCAAACCAGCAGGCTTGCTTACGAAATTGATTAGGTCTAGCAAAAAAGCGATCGCCAAACACCTCGATTACCAGTTGATCTAACCGAGTTAATAGCGCTAAGTCATCGTAGACTTTAACGTTAAACGAATCAGCCAATACCCGTTCTACGACGTGATAGTGTTCATCGTAGGGAATCATGACAATCGGGGTCTCAGGATCATGTAGGCGAATGCTATTGAGGAGAGCGATCGCCTGATCGATCACCCGATCATTGGCCAAAATGTAGATTCCACGCGTCATGAATTGAGTCTCACTGATGTAATCCTAACTTTCGCAGACCTCGCTTTAGCAAGCTAGGCGGTAGATTGACAGGTTTTCCGGTGAGCTTGGGACGTTTTTGTGGCTCGTGGAGATATCGATAATACAAAAAGGTATCGCGATATGGAAAGATCACATTTAAACCACTGCAAAGTTGATTAAACAGATTTGCGTCTAACCCAATATAGTGCAAATAAGTGAGACGAATACCGCGATCGTAGATTAAGTGATCGCGTTCTTCAAAGTGCGAGGAGGTGACCGAATTGCCCGTGCAAGTGTCAGGAGGGAGATGCAATGCCAAATTGTAAACGGTGAGGGGCGATCGCATCACCATGTAATTTAGTACCGACTGATTCGGTGCATTCATATACAAAATTTCTGCCTCGCCATTGGCTAGGTTAGTAATCAAAGCCTCTCGCGTGTTGGCATCAAAAAAGCCTTTTTTGGAGGCATAGCAGCCTGCACAAAAAATCGAGTCATGGATTTGTTCAGCGCTGAATGTCTCGGCAAGTTTCGAGGATGCCAGGTTGAAAATGTGAGACGGATCTTTATGCTGAAAATCATAAACAACCATCTCATGCTGATTCAAGCTATCAAAGAAAATTTGAGGTGAATTGAGCAGTAGCGTATCCGCATCTAAGTAGACGAAGCGGTCAAAGGGTGCATCTGGGTCAAATACGGCGTAGCGATGGTTAGAGTTGAGCCGATAGACATCGGCAAGTCCCCTAGCTTGCCAAATCTTGAGGGCGTTTGGGTGAGTGCTCCACACCTGGCGCGAAAAGTCTTCCCATCGTGCTAAGAGCACCGCGTCGTCTAACAAGGTGACATTGGGGCGATTGGCGATCGCCTCCCGCACCCGATCAAGCCGATCGTCGTAGGCAATCACACAAACAGGTATCTTCGGTGCATGTACGTCAATGCTGTTAAGCAGTGCTACAAGCTGATTGCAGACTACATCATTCGCCAAGGTGTAAATTCCATCAACCATGCAAACACCAGAAGAGCTAAGGAAATTGGCTGAAAAATTAACGTCTCTACATTTTTAAGGTGATCAGGTATGGCTGTCGCCACAAAGGTTAGGACACTGGGATCAAAGGGGGTGTGGGGGCTTTGCCCCCAGCCAGGG
>Ga0105048_10014865_pt1 | contig 12105 bp, 9 predicted proteins | sample MAT05_FD_78382 | JGI IMG/M metagenome (GOLD analysis project Ga0105048, IMG submission 78382) | Freshwater microbial communities from Lake Fryxell liftoff mats and glacier meltwater in Antarctica - MAT-05 | ecosystem: Environmental > Aquatic > Freshwater > Ice > Liftoff microbial mat | place... | reverse complement strand
GGAAAACGAGTCGGCGTGGCACTCAATCCCCACACGCCGGTTGAGTCCATTCGATGGATCTTGCGTGACGTGGATGCAGTCATGTTGATGACGGTAAACCCTGGTTTCGGCGGGCAAGCCTTTATTCCACAAAGCGTTGCCAAGTTGATTGAACTGCGTGATGAGATTTTGCGTCAGCAACTTGCAGTGACGATTGGCGTTGATGGCGGGATAGATCCTAAGACCGCTCCGTTGGTTGTGGCGGCGGGAGCAACTGAATTAATTGCTGGAGCCGCCGTGTTTGGGACGCCTGACTACGCACAGGCCATAGCTTCGATTCGGTCGGCAGGGGAATCCGCGATAAAGGTGGTTTCCCACACAGATCGAAGCGGTTGAAGCGACGGCAGATCTCGTCCCTTTTCGTTTCGCGTTTCGTGTACTGTTCGTCAACGTGCCTCGCCTCTTGGTGAACCTCGGAGAAACCATGAAATCTTTGCGACATTCGTTCGTTACTCTCTTAACGCTTTTCGGCCTTGGTACTGCCAGGGCTAGGCGGTGTCTGCGGCTCGCGTCGTGTGCTTTGTCGTTCAGTATCGCGATCTGTGGTCTAGTGGTTTTGCCTGTTGCTTGCTCCGATGTGGACTGTACCGACGGCACCGTTCGAATCGTGGCTTCGGTGCCTGCAGAGATAGCTGCCGGGGTCGTAGCGGTGGATGTTTCATTCGCTGTCGCAGGAAACACCATTTATTCGCAGCGTTTGCCGGTTCCCGCCGGAAAAACAACTGTTGAAGCAGATGTGCTTATCCCTGGCCCTGTGGGATACCCAAAGGGACAACGGGTTTTTGTAACTGCTGTTGCCAAGCGTGGTGCAGGGGAAAGCGAAACTGCGGTTGCAACGTGGTTCGCTTCTGAAGAGTTTCCTGCGGGATGTATTGGATTCGTCTTCACACTGTTTGCAAGCACCACTATGGATGGCGGCGTTTCCGAGGGAGGCGCGTTGTTTTCAGACGCCTCTTTCGTTGTCGATGCACTTCCAGATTCCAGCGTGCCCGATGCAACACAAATTGTAGACGTGGGCGCCAATACGGACACGTCTACAGACTCCCTGATTGTTCCGCCGACGGATACGGCACTGGACACCAACAGCTCAGATGTAGCGCCTCTGTAAAATCGTTGTGAACCGTCGACTCACTTAGTGTTCTCAAACGAACGCGTTGTTCATCACTTCACCTAGGCCTCCGGCCCCCGGCACAATGTAATGGTGCTCGTTGAGGCCCTGCTCCTCATCCCAGCGTGATCCTGGTATGGTTGCAAGCACGTCAACGGCAGAAAGTCCGCGGTCTAGTCGCAACGCGTATACGATCACATTGGGGTGTTTCCCCCGAATGTGCCTCAGATATTCGGGTGTCACGATAAGGTGCATCGCGATTGTCTTTTGAGCTTGTCCCTCAACGGCCGATGCATAGTGTTCAATCACCCGAGTGACAGTTGAACCAGTGGCTCCCATCGGATCAGGGATCAACATAACGGCGTTGTCGATGGGGCCGCCGATCTTCACGCCTGCTAGAGCGGCTCCCGTGACTTGGCCCGATCCGTCTACCAATCGCCCCAATGACAAATGATCTTGCCGAACGCCACTTGGGCGCAAGACTTGGTTTAGAAAGTCGTATGAAATCTGTGAGGGCAAAAGTCCAGCCCTGGCCAGTGCGACGACCACCGCTTTTGTGTTCGCGTCGACAGTAGGTCCGTGCCACACGCCCAGGGGCGTGTGCTCGATCATTCTGGTTTCGGTGCGGAGGATAGTTCGAGGAAACTCGGCGGCGATCACAACGTGAGCCAGCAGCCGATAAAGCTCGCGAACAAGGTTGTTCATCTCCGGTTGAACCACTCCTTGCGTCGACGCACGGGCCAACATTCCGAGAGCCAGCGGGTCAGCCAGAATGTGAACTTGCGGACCATAGAGATGCGCAATCTGCGCAGGTGCACTTGCGAATGAGCTGTATTGGGCGTCCATGGCAAGATGCTAATGCGAGGCATCGCAAAGCCCAAGTTAGACGAGTTCCTCTACTTAAGCCGACGGTGTTGGAGGCAGGGGAGCCGTTGCCTGACCCGATCTTGAAATTCGAGATCTAAGGATGCAATAGCGAATCCTTCACCTTCACTGCAGTCTGAGATGACGGTTCCCCAAGGATCAACTATGACCGCGTGCCCGTAGCTCGCTCTCTTTTCTCCGTGTTGCCCCCATTGAGCAGGCGCAATGACAAAGGCTTGGTTTTCTATGGCCCTTGCCCTTAAGAGTACGTGCCAGTGGTCAGGTCCTGTTTGTTTCGTAAAAGCTGCGGGTACCGAAATGAAGCGCGCGCCAGCGGCGGTGTAGGTTCGATACAGTTCGGCAAACCGCAAGTCGTAGCAAATCGAGAGCCCAAGCATACCCCAGGGTAGGGTCGCCAAGACTGGATCTGAGCCCGGAACGACATCGTCCGATTCCCTAAATTTTTGCCCGCCAGGTACCTCGACATCAAACAGGTGAATCTTGCGGTAGCGTGAGAGCACGTGGCCATCGGGGCCCAGCATGACACTGGTGTTGCCAATCCTGACGACCCCGTCGCTACTTGTGACGCGTTCCGGGAAGCCGCCCAACAATAGGAACACCTTCGCCTGTTGAGCTAGCTTCTGCATCGTGTCGAGAATCGGACCTGGCGCGGTACTCTCCAATTCTTCGGCGATTCCCAACTTGTGGTCACGGCTCGATCCTAAATATGCAAAGTTTTCGGGCAACCCCACCCAATGTGCTCCTTCTGCGGCGGCAGCCATCACGAGGGAGGAACATCGCTTCAGGTTCTCGTCCACGTTCTCGGTGGAGCACGTCTGGATAGCGGCGAATTTTGGCCTAAGTGTAGAAGACATGCTGCGCTGTCCTAGTGTCGAGTTTGTGAAAGACAGTGGGGCTGTCGTGGAGACAACAAGCTAACACAGGCCTCGGTGTGCCTAAACCGTAGCGGTAACCGTGTTGTTGCCTTCCTGATTTCTGCGTGATACAACTCCGCCTTACCTCAACAGGCACACCCTTCATTACTTCAGGGCGGGCGCTGAATGCCCGCCCTTTTTCCGTCCTCAATTCGCCAAATATCCGTTTCGGAGCTGCAAATCAACTCTCATCTCTCAAATTTGAGCACACACGTTGCCGCTCATAAAAGCTGTCATGAAAGCAAACTTTGCCGACCTGTGGAACCTTGTCGATCCGTATGTGACGGACGCCAACTTAGAGTTGGTGGAGCTGGAGTTCGGGCGCGAGCCTGAGGGATTTGTCTTGAGACTTTGTATTGATGTTCAAAGGTCCGATGGACCCACAGACCTAGAAAACTCCGCTGGAGTTGATGGTACTGAACCTCGTCGGCATGTTGGCCACGAGGACTGTGAGCGTGTGAGCCGAGACGTTTCGGCTGCCTTGGACGTTTCACAAACAATTACTCATGCGTATCGGTTGGAAGTGAGTTCGCCCGGAATTGAGCGTCCCCTTCGGCGCGAAGTCGACTTCCAACGATTCAAAGGGCAGCGAGCTAAGGTTCGTACCCATAATGCGGTGGACGGGCGGCGCAATTTCAGTGGGATGCTGCAGGGTGCCAACGACGGCATTTTGCTTATTGATTGTGACGGCCTCGAGTGTCGGGTGCCCATCGCGGATATCGCGAAGGCGCACTTGTTACCCGATTGGGCCGAAGAGTTTCGAAAGTCCGAAGCTCGTAGCGGTGTCAAACACGACAGGAGCGCCTCATGAGTGAAGGTTCTGGCCTGGGCCTAGTCCTGGATCAAGTCTCCAAGGACAAAAACATCGAACGGCACATTCTAGTGGAAGCACTTGAACAGGCCATCTTGATGTCTGGTAAGCGCGCTTTCGGTGACGAACGCGAATTGGAAGCCAAGTTCAGTGAAGAATTGGGTCAAGTTGACCTATTCCAAATCATTGTTGTTGCCGACCCCATAACTCAACCCGGTAAGGAGATCTCTCTCGCGGATGCCGATCGTTTCCACCTCAAAGCCGAGGTTGGCGACGAGTTGCTGTTCCAGATTTTCTACGCCGAGCGCGATCAGAAGAAAGCTGAAGATCAGGACGGCAAGTACGGCGAGCTGCTGAAGCTCAATCGCGCCTGGAAGACGTTCGGTCGTATCGCGGCTCAAACTGCGAAACAGATCATTCTGCAGCGCGTTAGAGAAGCCGAACGGGACAACGTTTTTAACCAATACCGCAACAAGAAGGGCGAATTAATCTCCGGGATCGTTCGTCGTTTCGAACGCGGAAACATTGTGATCGATCTAAACGGTGCCGAAGCCGTCTTGCCTGTTCGCGAACAGGTTCCACGTGAGTCTTACCGCGTAGGCGATCGGGTTGTGACCTACGTCATGGACATTGATAAACAGGCCCGTGGGCCTCAGATCATTGTGTCCCGTGGCCACAAGGGTTTGTTGGAGAAGCTTTTCGAGATGGAAGTCCCGGAAATCTTCGAGCAGATCGTTCGAATTGAAGCTTCAGCACGCGAGCCTGGCGCTCGATCCAAGATCGCTGTGTCCTCGAAAGACCGGGACGTGGATGCCGTTGGTGCCTGCGTTGGCATGAAAGGTTCACGCGTTCAAGCTGTCGTTCAAGAGCTTCGCGGCGAGAAGATCGACATCGTTCCATGGGATGCAGATCCCGCGCGCTTTGTTTGCAACGCAATAGCGCCCGCGGAAGTTTCGCGGGTGCTCATTGACGCGGCATCACATACGATGGAATTGGTGGTTCCCGATGACCGCCTTTCGCTTGCGATCGGCAAGAAAGGCCAAAACGTGCGTTTGGCAAGCCAGCTAACAGGTTGGCGTATCGACATTCACTCAGAATCAAAGGTGCGTGAGTCTGAAGCGAAGTCGCGCTCTTCATTGGGTGCAATTGAAGGCGTTGGTCCAGATGTTGCCGAAGCTTTGTTCCGGGACGGTTGGAGGTCGGCTGCAGAAATCGCTGGCGCTCCGCCCGCTGAGCTGGCACATGTGATTGGAAATGACTCTGCTCAGATTGCGGCACTAAAGGCGCAAGCGGGCAGGGCGGCAGAAGTTGAGCGCAAGCGTGACGCTGAAGATGCGGCACGGCGCGTTAGCGATGCCGCTGATGCAGCGGAAGCAGCGGCAGCTGCCCAATCTGCTGTGATATCGGTCGGTCCCGAAGACACCGCCCCCGCTGAAGGTCACGCGTAACAAATTGAACCGAGGCATGTTTGAACACCCAGCCAGCCGCTTCTGGACATATACCCACGCGAACCTGCGTGGGTTGCCGGAAGCCGCTGTCTGCCACGGTTCTAACCAGGCTCGTCTTGGTTCAGGGAAACGTGGCTGTGGCCGGGCGGCCTCGTCAGCCGGGGCGAGGGGCATGGATTTGCCGCTCCGCCCCATGTATACAGAAGGCTCTTCGTACCAAAGCATTCGCTCGGGCATTCAAAGCCCCGGTGTCTGCTTTGACCGCCGAGGAACTTTTCTCGCTATTAGCTATCGAACCGGCTTTCTGATCGCACCGGCTCTGTATTAGAAGACATAAACACAACGAAAGCCTCCAGCGAATCGATCGGTAAGCTGGGAGCACCGAAGCAAGCCTGAGTGAGCATGAGGGTCTACGAATTAGCCAAAGAATTGGGCATCGCCAACAAGGATCTTGTAACAAAGATTCTCGGCATGGGTATTCAAGTCGCCAACCATATGTCGGCGCTTGAGTTGCTCGACATCGACCGTATTCGTCGGAACCTGGTTCGTGAACGCCAGGATACGCTCGAAGAGGTACGGTTGGATTCAACCGTTATACGACGCCGTTCCCGCAATGCTCCTCCAGTCGCCGCTCCAGAGGCGGCTCCTTCTGCTCCCAAGGAGGCAGCTCCTGCGGTCGTGGAACGAAAGCCGGAACCACCTCCTGCACCAGCTCGAGTGGTCACTGCCCCCGTGGAGCGAGAGCCAGCGCCGACGGTGATCGTGCGGGCCGCTCCTCGACCCCCTCTGGCTGCCCCGGCGGAAGTGCTTAAGGCTTCTCCCCCGGTCGCTGCAGCTCATGTAGCTCCTGCGCAGCCTGTGGTGGAAACCAAGTCACCAGAGGTTAAGCCTCCAGTTGCTGAGGCGCCACCCGATCCGGTGGTGGTTGTTGTTGCTCCCCCAGTTGCAGCAGCATCAGTGATGGAGGCGGCTGCACCGGTCATCGAAAGACTGGAAAAGCTGGAAAAGCTCGAGGTTGACGCAGCACCAGTAGAACCTGCAGTTCAAGTTGCTGCTGTTGACCCGAACGCTCCGCCCGTTGTGGTTGAAATCCGCCCTATCATTCCGTTGCCGCCGCCTCCCACTGCGACACCTGAAGGTCAAACTGAAGTTCGTCCGCGGTTCAGGCAGATTCCTCAGCCTGTCGTTACCGGATCAGCCGCGACCGGTCAGTTCATTCAGCTGCCTGGCCGTGGTGAGAACAACACCATTCCGCGCGTCGAAATCCGCGACCGCGACGAAGAGCTTCGTCGACTTGGCAGGGGCGTCATTGGACGACTGCCAGCCGGCGGTCAAAACCGATTCGCCCCGCGTCCTCCGGGTGGTCCTGGTGCACCTAGCCCGGGCCCCGGCGGTCGCAATATGGGTCCTCCACCCCGCAAGCGACAAGTTGCTGCAGGTAAGAAGGTTAAGCAAACCCAGATTACAACGCCTGCAGAACACAAGCGTGTTGTGCGTATGGCGGAGTCCATCACCGTTTCCGATTTAGCTCGAGAAATGGGCATCAAAGGCAACGAAGTCGTTAAACGGCTTTGGGGCTTGGGCATGATGGGAATTAACATCAACCAGAGCATCGATCAGGACACCGCAAGCCTGATTGCGAACGAGTTTGGTTGGCAGATCGAATCGAAGGCGTTCCGCGAACAGGAATTGCTGTCGGCGGAAGAAGAAGCCGATGCTCCCGAAGATCTGGTTCCTCGTGCTCCCGTGGTCACCATTATGGGCCACGTCGATCACGGTAAGACTTCATTGCTCGATGCTATCCGAAAAGCCAATGTGGCCGACGGCGAAGCTGGCGGGATCACTCAACACATTGGTGCTTACAAGGTTTCGTCGGCTCGTGGCGATGTGACTTTCTTGGATACGCCAGGCCACGAAGCGTTCACGGCGATGCGTGCCCGTGGAGCCAAGATGACAGACATTGTCGTTTTGGTTGTGGCTGCCGATGACGGCCCAATGCCTCAAACAATCGAAGCCATCAATCACGCCAAGGCCGCAGAAGTGCCTTTGGTTGTTGCGGTCAACAAGATTGACAAGCCGGACGCAAATCCAGCTCAGATCCGTACCAAAATGATGGCGTACGGCTTGGTTCCTGAGGAACTGGGCGGCGAGACGATCTATGTCGATGTTTCGGCGAAGACGAAGGTCGGGATAGACAAGCTGCTTGAAATGCTTGCTCTCCAAACCGAGCTGCTTGAGCTGAAAGCAAACCCAAAGAAAGCTGCACGCGGCCACATTGTGGAAGCACGGCTTGACCGCAACCGTGGCCCCATTTCATCCGTCTTGGTTGAAACGGGAACCCTAAGGGTAGGCGATTTGGTTGTTGCTGGCGGTTTCTCAGGCAAAGTGCGGGCGATGATGGATGACAAGGGCAAGCCTGTGTTGACGGCTGGTCCTTCCACTCCCGTTGAAATTCTCGGTATCGATGGTGTTCCCGAAGCGGGAGATACCTTCAACGTCGTGACTGACGATAAGCTGGCAAAACAGATTGTTGAACATCGTCGTGACGCTCGCCGTAGCCGAGACGCTGCTGCATCGGCACCTCGAGGTGTCTCTCTTGAGAACATCCTCGATAGGATTCGCGACGGCGAAGTCAAAGAGGTTCGCATTGTGCTCAAGGCGGATGTTCAAGGTTCAGCTGAGGCTTTGTCTGCCGCATTGACCAAACTCTCAACGCCGACGGTTGGCGTTAACGTTATCTCCAGCGGTGTCGGCGGAATTACCGAATCCGATGTCACCTTGGCAAAGGCATCCTCAGCGATTGTCATGGGCTTCAACGTTCGCCCTGCAGGTAAGAGCCAACCTCTTGCTGAACAAGAAGGCGTTGATATCAAGACGTACCAAGTTATCTACGACGCCATCGACGATGTGAAGAAGGCGATGCTTGGGATGTTGGCTCCGGTCGAGCGCGAAAAGCAGCTTGGCAAGGCCTTGGTTCGCCAGGTGTTCAGCATCCCGAAGTTCGGGACTATTGCTGGCTGTATGGTAGCCGAGGGAAAACTGGCCCGCCGAAACCATGTTCGCTTGGTTCGCGACTCGGTGGTCATCTACACTGGCCGCTTGGCTTCGATGCGTCGGTTTAAAGACGACGTTAACGAAGTTGAGAAGGGATACGAATGTGGTCTCAGCATTGACGGCTACAACGATCTCAAGGAGGGCGACATTATTGAGTCGTTCGAGATCGAGCAGATTGCCGCGTCACTTGACGCTCCAATCTTCGGCAGCGAGTCGGCTCGCCAATAAAGTCGTATGGCATCCGGTCGCGATCAGCGAATAGCTGAAGAGATTCGATTGGCCGTCGGCGAAGCGCTGATGCGCCAAGAAGTGAAAGATCCTCGCGTTTGGGACGCGGGGATCATTACGATTACGCACGTAAAGGTCACTGGAGATCTGCGTCAGGCCCGAGCTCTGTTCATGGTTTACGGCGCAAATGAGGAAACACTGGCTGGTGTTAAGGAATCGCTTAACAAAGCCACAGGCCTTTGGCGGCGAAAGATCGGCGAACGGCTGCGACTTAAATTTACTCCCACTGTGACCTTCGACGTTGATCGTGTTTTCGAAAGCGAGATGCGCGTGGAACGCGCTTTGGCCGAGATTGCGGATCAGAGGCGCGCCGATGAACGCGAGGCAGCTGAGGCTGCTGAATCAAATTCGGGCCAGGGCGAAGCGAACCCAGGCGATAGTTGAAGCGTTGCTTGATGCCTGTCATTGTCGTCGATAAGCCCAAGGGACCGACCTCGTTCTCCGTTGTAAGGTCAGTTCAAAGGCATCTTCGAGCGTATTGCAAAGCGGGCGGCCTCGGGATTTCGGACGCTTCTCGGATCGGCCACGGCGGCACATTGGACCCGATGGCTTCAGGTGTTTTGCCGCTGTGTATCGGCGAATCGACGAAGATCGCGTCGTTTCTGCTGGATGCGCACAAGTCGTATGAGGCAACGCTCGAACTTGGTGTCCAGACCGATACTTTGGACGCTGAAGGGCAGGTTGTGGCCCGGAATCCTGTGGGCGACATCAGCCTTGGCCGATTGGAAGACGTGTTGTCGTGCTTTCGCGGTGAGATTGCACAGGTACCTCCGATGCACTCAGCACTCAAGCGTGATGGCAAACCGCTTTATGAATACGCCCGGCAGGGCATTGAACTAGAGCGCGAGCCTCGCAATCTGACGATTTTTGAGTTGCGGCTCTTGGCATTCGATCCAATAGGTCGTTTAAGTGTGTTTGTTCATTGTTCCAAGGGAACCTACATTCGTGTGTTGGCTGACGATATTGGCCGCGCGTTGGGGCCGGGCGCGCATCTGACGGCGCTGAGGCGAACGGCTTCGGGACCGTTTACTTTGGCGAATTCAATCTCTTTGGAGGCTCTTGGGCAGCTTTGTGCTGACGGTTCGGCGTTGCCGTCCGTTGGACTCGCTGATTCGTTGGCGCATATGCCGCAGGTGATTCTCACGGAGCACCAAGCATTCCGGGTTGGCATGGGTCAAAAACTGCCTTGGGAAGACATTGATCCGCAGGGTGAGCGCGCCGGGGGCTTGCTCAGCCTCCTTCGACCTGACAAGACTCTTCTTGCTGTGGCTGAACGAAACGATGCCGGTTTGGCCTCACTGCGGCGCGTCTTTCTCAGAGAAGATCTACCGCTAGGGAGAGTTGCAGCTAACCCAGCGCAGGGCATCGAGGTCCAATCGACCCCAAAAACTGAACAAATTACCCAAAATGACACAGGAAACGTCCACAGCAGTGCGCGTGACAGTTGACTGTAAGTCGTTTTCATAGAACATTTGACCCCCAAAAAGTTTCGGAACCCGAACAGATAAGAGCGTGATTCATGGCTTTGGCATCAGTCCGTAAAACGGAAGTAGTGAAGAAATTTCAGCGAGACGAGTCAGATACCGGCTCGCCCGAGGTGCAGGTTGCGTTGCTCTCCGAGCGCATCAACCACCTGACCGAGCACTTCCGCACCCATAAGAAGGACCACCACTCTCGTCGTGGCCTCTTGAAGATGGTCAGCCGTCGTCGCCGCCTGCTTGACTTCCTCCGTGGGGAAGATCTCAGCCGCTACAAGACGCTGATCCAGACTCTCGGCATTCGTAAATAACTTACTCGCGTACGCAAACTCGCGCGGTAGGGGACGTACCCTACTGTGGAGTGTGCGCAGCGCTTTGAGAAAGGCTCTTTTCGCAGTTCGCGTTAAGGGCCTTTCCTCGATTGACGTCTGCGCAAATTCCTGCGTTCTGAGCGAGGGCGCGTGTTAATCAACCAAGCCCCGGGGAGCTGCGTTCGTCCTTTCTCCCGTCGGTCTGTCGCTTATGCGCGAGTTGCATTTGCTGAGAGAACGCCGAGATAAGGGAAAACGCCTTCGGGGTCAGACAGGCAAGGAGCTGACATTATGTTTATTCGTGAAGGTGTAGATTTCGGCGGTAAAGAGCTTTCGATTGAAACAGGCCGCATGGCGAAGCAGGCGGATGGATCCGTTTTGGTTCGTTACGGCGAGTCACTGGTTTTGGTAACCGCGGTTGCCGCAAAGTCCGTTCGTCCGGGTATGGACTTCCTCCCTCTAACGGTCGACTACCTCGAGAAGACCTCGGCTGCAGGGAAGATTCCCGGTGGCTATTTCAAGCGTGAAGGTCGCTCAACAGAAATTGAGATTCTGACTTCGCGTTTGATCGATCGTCCTGCTCGTCCTTTGTTTCCCAAGGGTTGGCGTTTCGATACCCAGGTGATTGCTACGGTCCTTTCGACCGACCGCGAGAACTGTACCGACGTGTTGGCAATGACTGGCGCTTCCACTGCCTTGCACTTGTCGACGATTCCATGGGCGGGTCCATTCGCTGGTGTGCGCGTGGGACGCGTTGACGGCAAGTTCGTGATCAACCCAACCTTTGCTCAACGAAAGGCTTCCGAGCTTGATTTCGTCGTAGCCGCAAGCCGCGACGCAATCGTCATGGTTGAAGGCGATGCTGATGAAATCGGCGAGTCGCTCTTGGTTGACTCCTTGATGTTCGCCCACGGGGCTGCGCAAACGTTGATCGATTTGCAAGACAAGCTGCGTGCAGCCGTTGGCAAGACCAAGCGTGAGTTCGTGCCGCCGAAGGCCGACGAAGCGTTGGTTGCCAAGGTGTTGGCTTACGCCAATCCTAAGATTGAAGCCGCGATGTCAATTCGTGAGAAACAACAGCGTTACGGCGCATTGGAAGCTATCTCTACAGATACCCTTGCAGCGTTGGGCGCAGAGTTTCCAACCCGCGAAGGCGAAGTTAAGGAAGCTGTTGAGAAGGCAAAGAAGAAGCACCTGCGCAATATGGTGTTGGACACCGGTAAGCGCATCGACGGTCGGGCAACGTCTGACATTCGCTTGGTAACTTGCGAATCTGGCGTGCTGCCACGCACCCACGGTTCTTCGTTGTTCACACGGGGCGAAACGCAGGCTTTGGTTACCGCAACTTTGGGTACCAAGCAGGACGTGCAGTTCATTGATGGTCTTGTCGACAACATCGAGAAGCGCTTCATGTTGCACTACAACTTCCCGCCATTCTCGACGGGTGAAACGAAGCCATTGCGTGGTTCGAGCCGCCGCGAAATCGGTCACGGGCACTTGGCTGAAAAGGCAATAGCTCACATCTTGCCTGACGATAAAACCTTCCCGTACGTCGTGCGTATCGTCTCCGAAATCTTGGAATCGAACGGCAGCTCATCAATGGCATCGGTTTGTGGTGGTTCGTTGGCTTTGATGGACGCTGGCGTTCCCATCAAGACGCCTGTTGCTGGTATTGCGATGGGTCTTATCAAGGACGGCGATCGCACGGCAGTCTTGTCTGACATCTTGGGCGACGAAGATCACTTGGGCGACATGGACTTCAAAGTCTG
>Ga0105048_10014864_pt1 | contig 12106 bp, 7 predicted proteins | sample MAT05_FD_78382 | JGI IMG/M metagenome (GOLD analysis project Ga0105048, IMG submission 78382) | Freshwater microbial communities from Lake Fryxell liftoff mats and glacier meltwater in Antarctica - MAT-05 | ecosystem: Environmental > Aquatic > Freshwater > Ice > Liftoff microbial mat | place... | reverse complement strand
GACTGAAACGCCAGCCACGCCGGGGCGCCCCAGGAGCCCTCGCCAGTGCTCACACCGGTTGCGCAGAAGCGATACTCCACGTTCGATGAAGGCGCGGTGACCATAAGCGAGAGCGGGCTGGTCACCGTGGTCACGCCAGCACCACTTGCCGCAACCGCGATGGAATACGAACCGGCGGGCACGGTGGCATCCACGGTCACTGTCGCAACCGACGATGTGGACGTGAGCGAGGCCGGAGCAAACAAGACCGCCACACCGCTTGGCGCGCCCGACGCCGCGAGCGACACGGCCCCAGCAAAGTTGGTTCGCACCAGTGACACGCTACTGGTATTGCTGCCTCCGGCCGCAATGGTGAGCGACGACGGTGACAGCGACAGCGCAATGCGCGGTACCTCGAGCACGGTGATCGAAAGAAGTACGGTGCGATCTGAGAGGCCGGACGCCGAGCCTGCAACTGTTGTGGGATATGTGCCCGGCGGCACCGTCGACGCGACCGAGATCGACAGCGCTGCAGTCGCGCCCGTGGTTGTTGCAGGGGAAAATGTACCAGTGATGCCGACCTGCGCGCTTTGCAGCGTCAGGGCAACACTGGATGCAAAACCACCGCTGCGCGCAATCGCGACGGATGCCGAGCCGCTGGTGCCGGCCGTGATCGTGAGCGGTGAAGGTGTTGCCGAGAGTGCAAAATCTGGAGGCGCCACCACCGACACGGAGATGGACGCCATCCGGTCGCCAATGCCCACGCCGTTGCCCACAATCGTGACGGGGTAGACGCCGATCGGCACGGCCGGTGTTGCACTGATGGTGAGCACCGTATTCACACCAGCCGTCGAGGTCGGTGCGAATACCGCGCTCAGGCCCGCTTGCGCGCTCTGCATGGAGAAGGTCACCGCACCGCTAAACCCACCGGTTCGCGTGATGGAAATGGTCGCCGTCCCGGCGACGGCAGACGACAGCGAGACACTTGACGCCGACGTCGCGAGCGCGAAGTCGGGTGGCGGGACGACCGTGAGGGTGTAGGTCGTAGTCTGCGAACCAACGCCCGTCGCTGCGGCGCGTACAGTGATTGGGTAGCTCCCCGGCGTTGTCGTGGCGGCCACGGCGACGGCGACGTTGGCCGTCGTGGTCGTTCCTGACAGCGCCGACGGGGAGACGGTGGCGGTCACGCCGGTTGGCATGCCCTCGGCGGACACAGTGACTGTACCGGAGAGGTTGGTGCGCGTGATGGTCACCGCAACGGTCCCGCTCGATCCTTGCTGTACGGTCAGCGAGCCCGGAGAGGCACTGACGCTGATGGACCCGGGAGGAGTGCCCCCGTCGCCTCCCCCACAGGCCGTGAGGAACGCGGTGAGCAGGCCGGTGGCGAGTCGTGCGGCTTGGGATTGATGACGGAGGAAGTGCATGGACGGTGCCTGCGCGAGGGGAGAGAAGCTGACCACACACGGCGATGGGCGGGCGAGCCGATCAGCCAGCACAGTGCGACCTTCTCACTAACGCGTAGAACATCGGCCAATCGGCTCATTAGACTTCAGCACACTTCAGCACACTTCAGCACATTTCAGCAGACCTCAGCAGACCTCAGCAGACCTCACCAACAGACTGGCGTACCGTTGTCTCACCCGCTCGGAGCATAGCCCCCATGCTGTCGCCGCACTTCCGTTTGATCCGCCCAGCGCCCAGCAACAGCCGCAGTGCAAGCGCGTGGGCCGTTCGGCCGCACTGGCTTGCCGCTCTGGCGGTGGCGCTAAGCTTCGCATCCATCGCGACGGTCCAGCCTGTCGCAGCCCAGAAGGGCCCACGCTTCGACATCAGCTTCAGCAAGAACGCCAACGCGAGCCCCATCACGGGGCGCGTGTATGTCGCGCTCAGTCGTGTCTCAACGCCCGACCGCGGGCCGATCGCCCAAGCCGGAGAGAACGGCGTGCCACTGTTCGGCATTGACGTCGAGAATCTCGCTCCCGGTCAACGCGCGAGCGTCGATGTCACGACCTTTGGACATCCCGTACAAAGCCTGAAGGACATTCCGGCCGGACAGTATTGGGTCCAGCCGTTCGTCAATGTCTATACCAAGTTCGCACGCGCCGATGGCAAGACGATCTGGGCGCACATGGACCAATGGGAAGGACAAAACTGGCGCCGGTCACCCGGCAATCTGTTTGGCGATCCTGTCCTGGTTGCATTCGATCCGCTGTCCACGTCGCCGATCAAACTACTTGCCGACAAAGTCATTCCGCCGATCGTGGTGCCAGCCGAAACAGAGAGCGTGAAGCGCCTGAAGATTCAGAGCACGATTCTCACGAAGTGGTGGGGGCATCCGATCTTTCTTGGCGCCGTCGTGCAGCTGCCGAAAGACTACGCCAAGCATCCCGAAGCGCGCTATCCGATCGTGTACAGTCACGGGCACTTCTCGTTGCGCGGTCCGAACGTCGGAACGCCGACTTACTGGAACGCCGACGGTACACCGCGGGTTATTCTTGTCACCTTGCAGCATCCGTCGCCCTTCTATGACGATTCCTATGGCGTGAACTCGGCGAACAACGGTCCGTTTGGCGACGCCATCATGCAGGAGCTGATCCCCGCTGTCGAGTCGACGTTCCGGGTCATCGGTCAGCCATGGGCCCGCTTGTTGACGGGTGGCTCGACCGGTGGATGGATCTCACTCGCGCACCAGGTGTTCTATCCGGACTTCTACGGCGGTGTTTGGTCGCTCTGTCCTGATGCGGTCGACTTTCGGTATCACCAGATCGTGAACATCTACGCCGACACGAACGCGTACTTCTTCGAAAAAGAGTGGATGAAGGTCGCACGGCCCACGCGTCATCAACCCGATGGAAACATTGCGGCGATGATGAAAGACGAGAATTGGTTTGAGCTGGTGTCCGGGACCAACTCGCGATCTGGTGGTCAGTGGGACATTTGGGAAGCGACATACGGCCCCGTTGGCGGCGACGGATATCCGGTGCCGATATGGGACAAGCGCACAGGCGATATCGACCCCAAGACGGCAGCGTACTGGAAGGAACGCTACGACCTGCGCTATATCCTCGAGAGTCGCTGGTCGACACTGGGTCCGAAGGTGGCAGACAAGATCAATATCTATGTTGGCGACGAAGACTCGTACTATCTCAACATGGGCGTGCGATTGATCGACGCGTTCTTGTCCAAGACCACGTCGCCCAGGTTTTCGGGAGAGATTGTCTATCAGCCCATGGCGCCGCACTGTTGGGGGCCGCCGATGCAGGAGCTGATGGGCAAGATGGTCAAGCAGATGGAGCGTACCGCGCCTCCGGGTGCAGACCTGAAAAGCTGGCGCTACTGAACGCACACAAAAGCTGGCGCTACTGAACGCACACACTCACAACAGACACGACCATGAAATTTACCTCGTCTCGACTCTTCGTTGCCTGCGTAGCCGCCACCTCGCTCGCGACCTTTGCACTCTCGGCCGGCGCGCAGCGCCTGGTGGTTGACCTCACCGGAAAGTGGGCTTTCGCCGTGGTGACGGAAAACGGCACAGGAACGCCGACGGTCATTCTCAAGCAGGAGGGTGAGAATCTGACCGGTACCTACGAATCGGCGCGCATGGGCGTACGCAACCTCGAGGGCACGCTCAAGAACGACTCGCTTCGCTTCGCGCTGAAGGGCGGAGAAGTCGAACTCAAGTTTGTCGGTGTGGTGGTGGACAAGGACAACCTGCGCGGCGTATTGGATATGGGCGGGCAGGGCGGCGCGGCGTTTACCGCGGTGCGTCAGTAGCAGCGCCCTTCGTGAATCCCGCCAGGCGAACGCTAGGCGGGAAGGGTGTTTGCGCGCCACAGTTGTACGAGTCGTTCGCGTCGCGTTGCACTGCCAAGGAAGTCGGCCAACGTGTGCTGGTCCAGCACGCTCAGGAAGCCGTGCAACGCGTCCGCAAGCGCTGACTTCAAGCGACACTCCGGCGTAATCGGGCACCGGTCGGTGCTGGGTTCAAAGCACTCGACCAGAGAAAAATCCGGTTCCGTCTGCCGTATCAGCCATCCGATATTGATGGCCGACGGTTGCATCGCCAACCGCAGGCCGCCGTGGCGACCCCGCACCGGCTGTACCACGCCGAGCTCACACAACAGGCCCGCCACTTTCGCCAAGTGGTTGCGTGAAATGCCGTACGCGCGCGCGATCTCCGCGACCGGCACCACCATATCGGGTTGCGCTCCAAGGTAGAGTGCCGTGCGGAGCGCGTAGTCAGAGAATTGGGTGAGGCGCACGTGCGAGGAAGGGAAGGGATACAGGACGACGGCTCACCGGCAACAGGCCGGCGATCTCCGTGTTGGATCTTGCGCCGGCTGAAAAGAGGGAGCAATCTAAATATGTATTCAGAATACCACTTTATTCCACCCCCTCTATGCGTCTCCCCAATTTGGGCCTTCGGACTGCGACCGTTGCGCGCTGGTGCGCGCTTCTCGCGGTCGTCGTGAGTCCACTCGTGATGCGTCCACTGCGCAGCGCATCGACGTCGATCGCTGCTCAACGCACGCGCCGGCCCGATTCCCTGCCGTATCGTGATCCGATCGCGCGCTTGCAAGCGCAATTGAACAATGGCACACTCACGCTGACACACGACTCAGCGCATGGCTATCTGGCGTCGCTGCTGCGCGCGCTCGAGATCCCCGTCTCGTCGCAGGGGCTGGTGTTCTCGCGGACCAGCCTGCAGACCGACAAGATCGCACCGTGGACGCCTCGCGCGCTCTATTTCAGCGACGACGTGTATATCGGCTTCGTCCAGGAAAGCTCGTTCCTCGAAGTCGCTGCAATGGATCCCGTGAGAGGCGCTGTCTTTTACACGCTCAGTCAAGAACCGCGCGGACGTCCGTCGTTCTCGCGGGAAACCACGACGTGCCTGATGTGCCACCAGTCGCGCGCCGCCACCGGTGGTGTCCCCGGGCTCATGGTGCTCTCAACCATTTCGGACCGATTCGGCTATCCCATTGTTGGCGTTCATGAAGGTGTCACCACCGATGCCACGCCGATTCGCCAACGGTTTGGTGGATGGTATGTCACGGGAACGCACGGCGACTCCGCATCCGGCGGTCACAGCGGCAACATGTACTCCCCCCGGCTCGCGCATGAGGTTTCGGACAAGCAAGCGTACCGCACGCAGTTCGACGCCACGAAAGAGAGCGCGCGGAAAGACGTCTCCGACAAATTCGACCCGTCACCGTACTTGTCAACGCAGGGCGATATCGTCGCCATGATGGTGCTCGTGCACCAAACGATCGTGCACAACCTCATCACGACGGTGCATGAGGCCGTGCAAGACGTCCAGCTCGCTGGTGGCCCTGGCAGTCTCGATAGCGTCCATTTTCCGCCAGCGCCGGACGCACACGCGAAGAGTCCCTCCACCGTGCGATTACAGGGCGCGATCGATCGCCTGGTCAAGGCGCTGATCTTTACCGACGAGGCGCCGCTTCGCGGTGCGATGCGCGGCACCACGAGTTTCGCCGATGATTTTTCTCAACGCGGACCACGAGATCATCTGGGTCGTTCGCTCAGAGACTTCGACCTGGGCACCAGACTGTTCAAGTATCCGCTCAGTTTTCTGGTGTACTCCGACGGAGTCACCTCTCTGCCGAAGCCTGTACGGCACGAGATCTATCGGCAACTCGATCTCGCACTTCGCCATGTCGGCGGGGCCACGCCATCGCGCGTCTCAGAGGCGGATCGCGAAACGACCGCAGCGATCCTGACCGAGACGAGCCCGGACTTCCGTGCGTACCGGGCGATGCGAGCGAAGTAAGAGGGGCACCGGCACGCGCTATTGCCTCATCTTGGCCAACACCACCTGCAGTCGTGGCTCGCGCGCGTACCGAACAAACGGTTCCTGCGTCAGCACGTCGGGTTGCCGGTATCCCGATGCCAGCAACGCTTCGAGCGCGCTCAGGGTGGCCTCTCGCTGTTTGAGCATCGCACGTGTTGCGGCGAGCCCCTCAAGCGCGTCCTGACGCGTGAGCGTCTGCGGACCAAGCGCCGCGCCAAGGATGTCCGCCGCGCGGGCAAACGCTGTCGCCGCGCTCTCGATCGCACCAGAACTCGCCAACGCGGTCGCATAGCTGATCAGACCATAGCCCACCAGATAGTGTCCGGGCCCGAGCGCCTTTTCGCGCACACCAATGGCCTGTTCCAGGAGCGGCAGTCCCTCGCCGAACTTCTTCACGCGGCACAGCTCGCGGCCGAGATTGTACAGACTGAAGGCGTAGTCGGGGTGCTCTTTCCCAAATACCCGCTCTCGATCAGCGAGCAGACGACGATGTATCGCAATCGCCGTGTCGGGCATCCCGTTTGATTGGAAGGTGAGCGCGAGCGTCTCCTTGAGATTGAACAAGTACGGGTGATCCGGGCCAACGGCCTGCGACCCCTCTCCGACTGCCTGCTTCATAAACGCGAGCGCTTCCTTGGGTTTCTTTTGGTCCATGGAAATGGTGCCAAGACCTCGGTAGGCTTGCGCCAGCTCGCGATGATCCACGGTGTCTGCAGCGGCGAGAATCGTGATCGCTTGCTCCAAACTTCTGCGCACGGCGCCGCTGGTGTCAAGAAGATCGGCAGCGCGCGTGACGTTCGCCGTGAGATTGAGCGCGCGACCAACGGCAGCCGCATTTGGGCCCAGCGCACGCTGGCGAATCGCCAGCACTTCCTTCGCCAGTACCAACGCTTCCAGCTGTTTGCCGTTCATCAAGCGATTGCGCGCCTGCCACTCCAGCGCCGCCGCCAACTCGATCGGAGAAGCGCCCGCGCGGCCACGCCGCTGCACCACAACACTATCGATCAGCACGGCTGCCTGCTTCGGGAGGCCAAGCCCCTGATACGCTCGGCCGATCGCGAGCTGCAGATCGCCACGCACCGCCGAGTCAGCGGCAAGATCGCGTCCCACGGTAAGCGCGGCGCGATCGAGCAGATCACGCGCCGTAATCGTGCGACCAACGGCCTCACTTGGGTTGCTGGCGCTGAACACGCCAAGCAAGAAGTCCGTGAGTCGAGTGGCCTTGGCGCGCTCGGTCAGCGCAACACGTAAGGCCTCACCGCGCCGCGCACTCGCCTGCACGGAGATCGCGGTCGCAACCATTAACGCGGAGGCAACGGCCACCGAAGCCCCCACCCCAACGCGATTTCTTCTGACAAATTTTGAAGCGCGATAACCAAAGGTTGCCGGCTGCGCGATAACGGGTTGGCCACCGAGGTACCGCTCGATATCCTCCGCGAACTGACCCGCCGACGCATACCGTCGCTCCGGCTCCTTCCGCAGCGCCATCAGGACGATCTGGTCGAGGTCGCCCGTGATGCCGCGTGTTTGCCCCTGTTAAGCGACTGCGCTCGGTGGGCGCGCGTCGCGTTCGCACACCGCGAGCGCCAGCTCGGCGGCAGGCACGAATTGAAATGGCCGAACACCAGTGAGCAGGTCATACAACAGTACACCGAGGGAATAGACGTCGGTTGCGGTCGTGATGGCTTTGCCGCGAAACTGCTCAGGGGCCGCGTGCTCAGGGGTGAGAAGCAACACGTCGCCCGTCGTCGACGTCTGTTCGGTCGGATCCAGCAGTTTCGCGATGCCGAAATCGAGCAGGCGCGGTTGGCCGTCTGGGCCGACCAGAATATTGGTGGGCTTCAGGTCGCGATGCACAATCAGGTTGCGATGCGCAAACTGGACAGCGTTGGCGATGAGGACGAACAGCCGTAACCGATCGGTGAGCGAGAGTTGCCGTGCGTCGGCAAATCTGGTGACCGGCAAGCCGTCCACGTACTGCATGACCAAGTACGGTTGACCCGTCTCCGTGACACCCCCGTCAAGCAGGGTCGCGATGTTGGGATGCTCGAGCTTGGCGAGGATTTGCCGTTCGACTCGAAACCGCCGCACGGATTCGGCGCTGGAACGTCCAGCACGGATCAGCTTGATGGCGACCTCTTGTGAGTAGGTACCGTCGTCGCGCGGGGCACGATACACCTCACCCATGCCGCCGTGGCCGATGAGTCCGTTTACCCGGTACGCCCCAATACGCGCGCCAATGGCAATATCGCCCGCGGGGATTGGGTCAAAGGCCGGCAGCAACTGGTCAGGCGTCCGAATACCACCGGCGCTATCGTGCGCGGCGAGTACGGCCTCCACTTCGGCGCGAAAGACCGCATCGCTACCGCACTGTGCGTCGAGAAAGGCCCTGCGCTGCTCGCCGGCCAGTTCAAGCGCATCAAAGAACACCTGTTCCAGTCGCCGCCAGGATTGAGAATCCATCATGTCTCCATCTGTTAACGTTGCAACAACCGGTGGCGGGAGTGGGTGGAAGTCGCCCCGATTCGGTGCTATACTCGCCTACCGGGACGTTTCGCGATGCTGCCTACTTCCCGACTCCACGACCTGCTCATGACCGAACCATCCGTCACCGAATGTCTTGAGCTCATGCGCGCTGGTGATGCACAGGCGATCGATCGTCTGCTGCCACTGGTGTACGACCAGTTGCGCCTTCTCGCACGCTCGCAACTGCGTGGGGAAGACACTGGCAGCACGCTCGGTGCGACGGCTTTGGTGCACGAGGCCTACGTACGTCTCACCGAACGAGAGAAACTCAGCCCTAAAGACCGGAGCCATTTCTTTGCCATCGCGGCGCAATCGATGCGCCGAGTGCTGATCGATCAGGCGCGCGCGCGCAAACGTCAGAAGCGCGGACTCGGCGCGGTCCCACTGCCGCTGGAAGACGTCGACGCACTGCTCACGATCGAGGCGGCCGATGAACTGACCGCGCTCGACGAGGCACTCGACCGATTGGCCAAGGCCAACGCGCGCGCCGCGTTGGTAGTTGAACGACGTTTCTTCGGTGGCTTGACCCTCGAAGAAACGGCCGAGACGCTTGGGGTTTCACTCAAGACCGTCCATCGAGACTGGCTGTTGGCACGCGCGTGGCTCAGGAAAGAGATTGCCGAGGAGATCTCCAGTCTCGATTCGCTTGACGGGAGCCACTAGCGACCTGGTGGTGGACTACTCGCCGCCAAGGTAAGAGGCGACCACACGCTGCGTCCCACCTCGCGGCCTTGCGCGTCGAGCGCGACAACGCGCCAGCGCAGACGGTCCTGCGGCGCCTTGCCGGCAAGCCACGGCGGCGCGTTGTACCGGCGTGTCTTTGCTGGAAGGAGTGCACCGAGTATCCGCGGCCCGTCGGGCACGCCAACCTCCACCCGATACTGCGCGGCCCGACCAAGCGCGTCCCACGCGAAGACGAGATTGGCGGGATCGACCGTTGCGTTGCGCACTGGCAATCGAAGACGGACGGCGCCGCTGGTCCGTGCCGCTGCGCGCCGAGAGGTGCCGCTCCCGACGACGTAGCGCAGCATCGGCAGTGCGAAGCCTGCGCTACCACCGTTCAACCCCCCCGAATTAATGATGAATTCGCCATCGACGCTCGATGAGGATTCGCTCGGGCTCTCTGCGTCAAAGGCCGATTCGACGCGGAATAGCAGGTAGTAGATGCCATCGCTGGCGGTCGGCAACCGTGAAGCGTCCGGTCCGGGAATCACGACACGACCGGTGGGCGGAAGAAACACGTTGAATCGTGCCAGCTGGGAATAGCGACGCTGGGTGTTGCGCTCGTTGGGCTTACCGATGCTTGCGGAAGCAAATCCTGTGATGTCGGAACCGGTTCGCCGGGGTAGACGATCTCCCAGCGCCCGGTCAACCGACCGCTTCCGGTATAGCGAATCGTGGCTTCAAGGTCCGACGGCACATCGCCATTGGCCACGTAGTGCACTGGCTCTTCCGGAAGAAACGCGAGTTTGACATCGGTGAGGGCCAGCGGCGTACGCGCGCCACCGCCGCTCAGTCGAAGCGTGACACTTGCGTACTGATCAACGCCACCGTCGTTGCGAAAGCGACGAACATAGTAGAAGGCCGAGTTGCTTCCGGATGCCGCCGCCTGATACGCACGACGCGCCACCGACGCTGGCACCGTCATGACATCGGTGAGCATATCGAATGCACCGGTGCTGGATCGTTCATAGCGCGCTGGAAGCTGGCCGTACACGGTCCCCGGAGCACAGCGCACACCAATTGCCGGAGTCGCTGCCACCACTTCGCCGCAGAAAAGCGCTTCGGCCGGCGTGAACCCCGAGACACCCGAGAACGAGAGGATGGCCGTGGTCACGCCTTGCGCGTTCACATTCACGCTGGACGGGCTCACGCTGACTTGCGCGTGCGCGGATGGCGCGAGGATGAGAGCCGCCGTGAACGGCAGCAGCAGGAAAGAAGGAGATGCGCGCATGTCAGTAGAACCGCACCGAGCCACCGGCATTGAGGGTCCAACGGAGATCACGGGACAGGATCGCACCCGCGAATTGGGGAGTCTGCGACGCCAGCACGCGGGCAAAGCGGATAAACACGCGCCCTTGCGGCTGGTTATCAATCATGCGGTAGAGCGTGAAGGCGCGAGAAGCTTCGAACTGCAGTTCCGTGTTATTGCTGGTGACGCCGGCTGCAGGATCTTCGGATGATGATCGCGAGATGTTCGTTGACAGGTCAGTGAGTGGCGTGACCTTCCATCGCGCGATGGCGCCAATGCGATGCAATTGTTGCGTCGCATCAGTCTCGGCAAATCTCTGTCGTTCGCGGGATGTTTCGAGCGACACGTTCACCGCCTCGGTGGGTGCATAGCCAAGCGAAAGCGCGTGCACCGTCCCATCAATATCCGCCATCTCTCGGCCCACTTGGCGGTTGTCCTGCGCGGACGAGTTCCACCGGTAGTTGAGCGTGGTGGTATTGCGCGTCCAGTCGAGCGCCGCCGTTGTATTCACGTTGGCCTGATCGGGAATATCAGATTCTGCGAATTCGCCGTTGGCGGGTACGCCGTCGCCGAACTGATGTGTGCCTTCGCGCGAGAGCGCCAGTTGCGGCAAGTACCACGCCCCCTTCAGACCGATGACCGCACTGAGTGGCATCGCTGCGGTGAGCGCCGATTGGTTGGTGCGCGACGTCAGGATCGAGGCAATTCCCGCCAGATTGTCATTCGTGCGGCCGAAGCGCCCGGCAAGCGCCAACGCGCCGATGGTCCCATTGAGCTCGACGGCGTTCGACTGCAAGTCTGCTTGCGTTGACGCGCCCAGCGAGCGATACAGCGGATCCACACGCTCGTGCCGCACCACAGCAGACAGGTCCATACGCAGCGAGTCTCGAATCCTATGCTCCTTGAGCACCTGCACGGTCATCTCGCCATAGCGCGCGGTGCGTGTCACTGGCTGCACGGCAACAATCGTCGAGTCGCCAGCAACCAGCCGATCCACGGGGTTGGTGAAGCGTGAGCGCGCCAATCCTCCGGTGAACTTGATCCGCTCACTCGGATTGCTCAGACCAAGCTGTCCACCGTATCCAGTACTTTGCTCTGCGTCGGTGACGGAGCCTTGGTTGAAGTTGGCAATCGGCAACACCGAGCCGTCGAGTCCGGTGACGGCGACATGGAATCCGCCCGGCCGCGACGGGATCATTTCCAACGACAGCGCCGCGCTCGTAAGCCGATGCTCAGATCGGCTGATGCCGAGTGCATTGCTCCACCCAACGGCGTTCGTGCCGTTCATGACGTTTGCGTTGACCGTTGCGCGCGGGCCGACTTGCACGGTGCCGCCGATACCTCGCGAACTGAACCCATCGAGGAGCATCTTTTGGTTCGACGCGCTCAGGTTGCCTATCTGGACCTTTGACATGCCGCGAGTCAGCTCTGCTTTATAGTCAGAGAGGTCAAACTGCGGCGCGCCTCCTTGCAGCGTCTCGTATTGCAATCGCTGATCCTCGCGACTCACGCCAACGGTGTTGGCTTGCAGGGCAATGCGCCACGCATCGCGCGTCAGATTGGATTCTGCGCCCACGCGGAGTGTCAGATCCTGGTAGCGCTCCCGCCCCCCTGTTGGTGCGGCGTTACCGCCTTGCGCGAGCTGACCCGCACTATTCACGTCCACGGTGGGAAGCACGCGCCCTTCATCCAATCCAAGCCGATTCCGTACCTTGATTGACAGGGAGGCCACCTGCGACCACTTGGCGTTGCGCACGACGTATACGGCGATCGGCGATTCACCGGCGCCGAGCGCACTCTTGTTTGGACGGTAG
>Ga0105048_10014863_pt1 | contig 12106 bp, 4 predicted proteins | sample MAT05_FD_78382 | JGI IMG/M metagenome (GOLD analysis project Ga0105048, IMG submission 78382) | Freshwater microbial communities from Lake Fryxell liftoff mats and glacier meltwater in Antarctica - MAT-05 | ecosystem: Environmental > Aquatic > Freshwater > Ice > Liftoff microbial mat | place... | reverse complement strand
TGACTGACGAAGAAATGGCCGAGTTGAACCTAGAGTTAAACCCATTCCAAGGCCAATGGAACTACACAATCCACCCAAAATCACCACCGAAGATTGCACCGTTTATTTCCTGACAAGCCCTTAGCTCGCTTTCGAGCGCTTACTCAGGCAGTCGAACTTCGTTGGAATAAGCCAGCCGGTTCCCACTCTCACCGGGAACATATTCGTAAGCCACCAATCGGAACGTTGCTGAGCGCACATTTAATTGTCGCAAAAACCCCTTGCCGTTCCAAGTTACCTTAGCGCGACCTTTGCGTTTGATTTTAATTAGTTCCGCACTTTTGGTTGGATGTTCGGCGAACGCGTCTGTTGCGACCTCGCGCCACGTTTCCCCGAAGCGCTGTTCAATTGCGACCCACAAGGTTATAGCCGACTCTCGTTGATTCTCAATCGATACTGAAAAAGACCCTTTCGTTGATTCCACAGCCGTAATAGCCACTTCGGTTTTGATTGTATCATTGGCACCCAAAGCACTGCACAAAACAGTTGCCATTATTGTCATAAGTAGACGAGTCATAACTGGAATCATGGAGTTGGTCGAATGCCCCCCACGGTTGTTGGATCTGTGTAGTCAACGCGGACATCAATATTCTTGTCCCCCGCAGCTCTTAGCTTCTTCAATTCGTCGAGTAGGTCCTTGCATGTCTCAATACAACCATGAGTGTAACTCTTGTTGGAATCGTGCAGATAAAAGGAGCTTCGACCATAGGTCTTTGTCCCTTTTTTTGGATTTAACCGCGCTCTCCAGCTTCCCCAACCGGGATATGTATACGTCTTGCCGCTTCTTGTAGTATAGGATGGTGGGATTTGCTCCATTCCATTGCCAGGCGTGAGTTCGCCCGTTACAGGAGAGGCGGGAGCAACACGAGCTGGATTAGGAACAAGATTTACAGAGTAATCACCAGGGGGTACTGGTCCTTTGTCAGGCTCACCCACCTTTGATTTATCCTGCGATCCAGGAAGTCCCGAACTTGCGATACATTTCATCTTAGGACTCGATTTGTCGCCCAAGCCTCCATCGTACAGTGTCATGCCTTGCCCAGTATATTCGATCCAATCCAATCCGAGCAGATCAATGAATCGAATGGGTTGATTATAGACAAAGCCATAAATGTTCTCCCCACCATCCTCCTCGATTGGATCCCGATTTAGCCACCTGCCGGTGCTGGCAGTGTAGTAGCGGTAACCGTAATAAAGGAGCCCGGTTTCATTGTCCTCGTACTTGGTCGAAAAGCGGAACGGATTGACCTTTGCGAGCGCACCCGTTGCGCGGAGAGGTTCCCCGAAGGGACCGTATTCATAATCACCGACCACCGCACCATTGCTAAGATCGGCAAGGCTAGCGATGTTTCCATTGCCATCATAGACCGGTGCGGCGGTTTGCCAGGCATTTACTGCTACGTCCCAGCTACTCAATAATAGGCCCCCGACTCCTCCGGCTCCCTGCATGGACCCACTGAGGTCCAACCCCCATACGTATTTGGCGACCGGGAGCGCAGTGGCAACATTGATTTCCACAAGAAGATTCCAGCCATCGTAAACAAACCTGCGCTCGGTAGCAGTCGTCCAGGCGGTGCCGCTCCAGTTTTCCACCTTTTTGCTAATGCGCCGCGAAAATCCGTCATATCCGAAGGTGAGTTTCTGCTTTGGAGTTCCAAATGAAGCTGCTGCTGGAATGGTTTCCACGTTTACCAAGCGGTTTTCAGCGTCCCAAGTGTAAGTCCAGCGGCCGTCTTTAGTCTGATTGCCATCCAGGTCATGTTCAAAAACTTCGGGGGACTTGGGCACAAACATGAAACCGAGGTCCTCGCTGACTGCATCTGCACCATTAGGACCACCATTGGATTTCACCCCCACCGTCTTTACTACCCGATACGCAGCACTCCCGCGGTTTTCCACGGGGACAGCCTTTGAGAAGTAGTCTCCTTTGCGGGTTGTACCCTGATTATTTACCGTGACGGTCGTGTCGGGGGCAGCAGTCCCCACTACATCAAACGCGCCCGGCACCACCCGGTCGCTGTATTCGTTAAGCAGGTTTGGGGTATAACTGGCAACCCGTCCGTTGGTTTTTGTGCCCGTGCGGTTTCCAATCTGATCGAATGTATACTCAAACTGCTGGCCGCCCACCGCCGAGTTATCGGACCAGAATTTGCTGGCAGAAGTCACCTGCCCCAGATCGTCGTAGCCATAACTAGTGAAGTTAGTTCCCCGGTCGACCTTCGTGCGCTGGTTGGCAGAGTTGTAAGTGTAATCAAAAGCGGTGGTGTTTTGACTCACCGTTGAGCGATTCTTTAACCGGTTGAGATTATCGTGGGTATTTGTAGCCGTCAGGCCGGGAACGCCCTGTTGTTTGTGTGTTATCGTGCGGATGAGTTCGCTATTTGCACGCCGTGCATACTCCGTGGAATAGACTCCCGAAGTAACCACGTTGAGTCGGTTGGCCGAATCATAGCCATAACCCACGGTGTAACCGAGCGAAGTTACATCAAGGGCGTTTAAGCGATTGAAGCTGTCAAAACCACGGTCCACGACCATGCCATTAAACACTCCGGCACTTGCGGTTTCGGTATCAAGTTGCCCATCGGGTTGATAGCCGTATTCCCAATGACCGGAAGCGTCATCCCGGGACTTCAGCTGGCCGCGACGATTGTAGGCCAAGGTAACCGGGGGAGTCAGACTATCGTTATAGATCGTAGCCTCCAGTTCTCCCGCATTAGTATACCCGTAGGTGGCAGTGATTCGACCGCCTCCTATTTTGTCGCGCGCCCACTTTTTGGTCTGTAACCGCCCGCCTGGAGTGTAGGTGTAGTCGGGACCTATATTGTCCGAGTAACGTTTATTTTCGAGCAACCCGCTCGTTGCGTAATAATTCCAGGTTGTCAGCGCAATTCCTGTGGCATTGACCCAATCCGTTCCACCCTGACGTGTCGTAAGGGTGCGAATCCTGCCTTGAGCGTCATAAGTATATTTTGTGGGATAAGCGCGTGCACCCCAGGTCTGCTCAAGCTGACCCTTGAGGGTATATGAAGAGTAGAGATCCTGGTTATCTGGTTCCGTCTCCCGATTTTTCCGGCCTGCGCCGTCATAATAATAGCGGGTAACCTGGGCCAAATCCGGAAGACTGGGTCCATCCGGATCCGGAGTGGTAACCGTCTGGATTTGGTCGTCGTCGTAATAGGTATAGGAGGTAAGGCCATTGGCGGCGTCCGTAACCCCGGTCAAACGTTTGTAGGGATCATTATAAGCAAAAGTTTGCTGAGCAATTTGGGTATTCGTATTATCCAAACGCGTAGCAGTAGCTAAGCGGCCATCGACACTCTGTTCCACGGTGCTGGAATTATCCGGGAGAATCGTTGTGGTTTTGATACTGCCGGAACCTAACCAATTTGTGATTTTGGAACTCCACTGTCCATTCCGTCTTTGCCAGGAACTCCGTCCATCCGGAGTTGTTTCGGAATAGGAAACTTCTGTTTCGGTATCAACATTAGGAGCAAGCCATTGCTTCACCAGCTTCCGGATTACCGTGGTGGCATTTGAATTCGGTGCGGTCGAAGTTGCAACCAACGTGGTCGTTTCCGTGACACGATCAGTACCGGCTTTCTCGATAGAGCCGTTGCGGTTGATATCCACAGCTTCTCGAATGCGTTCTCCAAGATCATTATATTCGTAAAGCATCGTGACTCCGTCACCGTCCACTGACTTCACCAGTTGATTCTTGTTGTTGTAAAACGCCTCTTCGGGATTCAGTCCGGATTTGTGGCGCCGAACGTTGCGGCCCGCCATATCCGAATAGGTAGTCACAGTTTCATTGGTCCGAGCTCCCGAGGCATCGAGTTTGCATTCTTCGACAAAGGTGTAATTGCTCGCTGTCGGAAGCGCAGGAGTGACGCTGGATCCGGTGGTCACCCCGTAGGCATACTCCAGGGGTGCTACAGCAGTCCCGGTTACCCTCCATAAGCGTCCATCAAGATAGTGTTTCTCAATGCGTGTGCCACCATCGGGGTAAGTAGTCGTTCGCGTGAGACGGTTTCCGTCATTTGCATCAAACGCCTCAACGAAGTTAGTGACCCGATAAGTGCTGTTGCTTTCAGCTCCTCCCCATGTCACGAGGTTTTTCTCGGTGATGACGCGCCCAGCAGTGTTGTAAATAGTGCGCTGGATGAGTTGTTCGTTAGTGGCAGTTGAGCCACTCCACTGTGCCCGGAATGTTTGTAACCGGCGCCCCGATTGATCATTCACATAACGCATCCGCACCCCTGCGTGGGTTTCGGTGGCCACATGCCCGAAGAGATCATAGGTGGTATTTGAAACTGCACCGGTACGGTCAGTCATCCCCTCCGCACCGCAGCACCCGTAATTTACAGTCTCCTGACTTTCGGAACCAAACGTTCCATTCAAGTCATCGTCGTACAAAATCGTTGTAGGACGCCGAAGATTATCCCAAGTGGTTGCTTTTCGATTTTGGATGATCTTTGCCGACGCAACATCGGTGATTTTTTCCGTGATCCACCGATCGAATTCGTCAGGCTGAACTTCCTCAAATCTGCCTCCATTCACGAGAATTTCCGGCAGCGTTTTCAACGGGTCAAAAACAAACGCAGGGCTTGCCGGGGATCCGGTCCATTTTTTTGTGAAACCACGGTTTGAGGCAAAACTATAACGATCGATCGGGGTAATTTTTTCAGTCTTTGAAACCGTCCCATCTGGCTGGATGTAGACGGTAAGATCGCGTCTCCAGGACCCCGAGGCAGGAGGATAGGAAGCAGCTGAGGTTGTGCTCGAAGCTGCACTCAAATCTGCACCCGAACCGGCGGACCAGGTCGTTTGCCGCATGCCGGTTTTGATATTGGTTGGTGCATCCCATCCTGCGGCGGCCACGGTTGCTTTTTGAGTAAATTGGTTTTTGACCCCACCGCTCCTTGAGGATTTCTGATAGATCCGGGAGGTTTCCAGGCCGTTGGTAGTGGTCACTGCACATTCAATCCCATTCGTGACTGTGTAATCCGTGCAGATGTTTGCGCCGTCACTGGTGGTGAGAATGCTGTTATTATTCAATTGGCGGACCACGCGCACTAATCCAGCAATTGACGTGTAGCGTTTCTCCCAAGCCTCTCCAACCGCCAACCGCTGTTCGATATTTAAAGTGACACCATTCTCAACAACCGTACTTCGCGTGATCGTTTCGGTTGAACCTGATTGAGAAGTTCCAACCACTGCTCCAGTAGAACTAATTGTTTTTGTGGAAACGTTCGAGAGCACTCCTCCTTCAAAATTCTCGAAAGTCGCGGTTAGCGTTCCATCAGCATTCCGGGTTTCATAACTTTTACCAAGCAATGGGTCGGTCTTTGAGTCTTTGCTAAGCGTCCAAATTCGTTTCTCGCGATCATAAAACGCAACCAGTATCTGATCACCATCGTTGATTTTGAGTCCAGTGAAGGGCCCGGGGGTATACGGATCGGGGCCAGCGCCATTCGGTTCCCCGACAAGTATGGTGCGAATTGGATTCCCCGTGAAGGTGTAGGGTGCGGATCCTGTCCGACTCGCACTGGAGCGCTCGTAGAGCTTGATCGTATAACCTCCAAATTTCATCTGAGGGGTCGTCGAGCCTGTGGGAATCCCCGTCGGAGCGATTACGTTGGCGATCATATCCGCACCCACGAATTGTCTGGATCCTAACCCCACTTCAATGACCTGCTGCAAGGGCGGGTCAGTCCGGAGCATTAAAGTAGCTGTAGACACGTCCTGCCGACCTCCATTTACGTATGCAGCAACGGTCAGGGGTGGAGTAGCATCGCCGAGGGAGTAGTTAAACACGCTGAAAATATCCAGCTTCAGACTCATACTCGATTGAAGATCAAGAGTACGCCCCATGGGCACCCTAAGATGTGCACTCCCGAGCGTAACTTTAGGCTTAAGATCGCAAGTTGTGCATGCCTGGCAACGGCTTTTGATTTTCACCCTTTGAATAAGTTGCTTGGTGACTCCAGCCTCGGGCGGGCCATATGGTAATGGCGTACCCTTTACAGGGGTTTGTTTGTAAATTTTATTAAAAACTCCAATGGCCGGTTCGGCCTCAACTTGGATGTCTTGGCCATACGTTGTAATGACTGGATCGACCCATTGCCAGTGGGTGGCTACGTGAGGTAGCGTGGGGCTCGGATAACCGTAAAATTGGTCCGCCAACGCTGGAATTCCATAGGTCGAATTTGCTATAGGTGCTTCAAAAATTCGCCCCTCTCGAATTTTAAAAGACAAAGTCCAACTGAGCCCCGCGTACCAACCGTGAACGTAGAAAGGATCGAAATACGCTTGGTCAGTCATCCCGCAGCTCACTGTGTAGTCTCCATCGGGAGTCCCTTCTGGAATTTCAGGATCTAATTCTGGAGTGACATATATTGAGTCCCCAACCGTATGGTCGGGAGCTCGATTGGAATAGCCTCCTAGATCTCGCCAACAGTGGAGATCCAAGGGGATGATTTCCGCATGTGCAGAAACACAACACAAGGTGAGGATAAAAACGGTGGTTCGAATGATCCATTGATTCATAAAATATCTATCTAGTTGGTAAATGCGTGAGCCTTGAAACTGAGGTCGATCGGTGTGCGGAGCCGGAATAAATCTGATGCCCGAATGATCAGCGGATAAGCACGGTAAAGAGGATAAGACGGACCACTCCCGCATACGGAGCCGCACCTGCAGTCACGCTGCGCCCTTGAGCCAATTCCGTTGCATCGCTTACCCCGTCGCCATCAGTATCTGGTCCTCCCATATCATAAGCGATGTTAGGATTGGTGCCCGCTGCCGCTTCCATAACGTCCGAGGCACCGTCGTGATCGGAGTCACCGTCAACATCCAGAGGATTTGTGTCGTAAAGATACTCGTTCACATTGCTCGCTCCATCTCCGTCCGAGTCTGTGGTTCCGCCGTCCGCCGCGCTGGAAGGATTCAACGTATATAGCGTCTCCCAGCTATCCAGCATTCCATCAGCGTCCGCATCAACAGCGATACCCGCTGAAGCCATGATGGCCCGGGCTTCTGATTTAATTTTAGCAGAGGAGTAAATCCGGATGTCATCCATGAGCCCCAAAAAGTCGGTTGAGCCGCCCTGGAAGTTATGTCCCCATTCAATCCAATATCCATCAGGAATGGGAGCCATCGTTCCATCGGATGAGGCGACTTGTTGTCCATCAATATACATCACTCCGGAAGTCCCGGAGTAACTCACCAAAACATGATGCCAGGCTCCTGTAGCAACACTCTGAACCGGGTATAATCCCAAGGTGCCACCATTCTCCGTAGTCCAAAAACGTAACGCCACTTTGCCTGGATCATTCGCGTTTTTGTAGAGCGCAAAACGAAATCCATTTGCGCCGGCAGTACCACTAGATGCAATGGCGGTTACTCTTCCTGTAACCTGCTGAAATCCCGGCTTAATCCATACGGAGAGCGCAAATGGCTTTCCTGCCGTTGGCATTATCCGATTACTCGTATTTGGCGTGTAGACATTCTGTAAACCCATCCCACCATTAAACTGGAAGCTGCCAGTCCCCTCCCGATTGTCAGTGGCGCTGATGACCCCGCTGCTGATCCCATCATACCCGGTTCCGGATGAATCAAAAACCGCCGTAACTCCGCTGCTTACGTTTAACTTATAACCGGCCACAAGGTCTTTCGTGGACGCAGTAAAGACGAGTGGCGCTGCACTTCCTGCAGTTGCTTGAACATGACTTACCGTTGAGCCGTATAGCCCCTGGCGATACGAAGCGATTGCCACACCGTTCACGTCCGTATTGACCACGATCGTTCTCGATTGGTCCGCCCCAAGTTTTCCGGTTCCATCCAGCACAGAAAATGTCACCGGAACTCCCGCTAACACTGCGTTGGTTGACTGCAGGCGAACTGTGACTTTTAAGGGATTGACCAGAATGCTATTGGCGGGGCCAGACTGGTTATCGGAGGGCAGATCCTTGGCAGTGACATAATTCGCTGCGGGGGAATCGTTGAGATACTCGTTCACATTCGGAACACCGTCTCCATCCGTGTCCGTGTTTCCCCCGTCCAAAGCGCTGTTTGGGTTAAACCCGAACAAGAGTTCCCAGCTATCCAACATTCCATCCGTATCGGCATCCACAGAAATCCCTGCAGAACTCATGATCCCCCGAATTTCTGCTTTGGTCTTATTGACGGAGTAGATCCGAACATCGTCCATTAATCCGTCAAAGTTGATGAAAGAGGACGGACCGCCAGCACGGGATCCCAGTTTAAGACTCACCGTTGAAGGCTTCACATCGCCAAGGTCTGAGGCAGCCTCTGCTCCATCGACATACAACTTTGCACTCGTGCCCGTATACGACACTGCAAGGTGCTGCCATTTCCCTGCGATTAAAGAATTCCCGGCGATGAGTTCGATCTGTCCACCGCTTTCAACCGACCAGAATTTCGCCTTCCCACTGGCGATAGCAAATCGGAACCCTTGATTAAGGTAATTTTCGTTCAGCGCGAGGAAATTTACGGTGCCAGTTGTCAAAGCTGCTTGGGTCGGCTTTACCCACATCGAAATTGTGAATGGACTTGCGGCGCTGACCGGGAACAGGGGTGCACTCGCACTGTAGGGAATCGTGACCACCGGACTGCTCCCGTTTGTGAATTGATAGGACCCAGCCCCTTCAATCCCGCCAAAAAAACTGGTCACATTGATTCGCGTTCCATTGTAACCCGTTCCAGATGAATCAACCACTACCATGTTACCCGGTGCTTCTTCAAACTGATACCAGCCGACCAGATCGTTGGTGACTGCAGTTAGGATCACCTTCTGATTAGAAAATCCAAGAGTTGCTTCGATTTGACTCGTAACGGATCCATATGGACCCTGTTTGTAGCGAAGTTTTCTGCTCGTCGAATAACCTGATCCATAGGTGACCGTCACCTCATCCGCCATCGTCAGATCATCCGGATTTTCCAATTTCCCTCCCCCGCTGACTACTCGGAAGCGAACCGGTTCCACCTGAAGGTTACTGCCTCCGGACGCCTTCGCGTTAACTTCAAGAGTTAAGAATTTCCCAGCGGGACCCTTTTGAATTGCGGTTCCGACAATTTGAAGGGTAATATCGCGAGGATTCGTCCCAGTTGCGTATTCGTCTAAGTTATTCCGACCGTCCAAATCCGTGTCGCCGCGCCCGTCATCAACTCCCAACTTTAGTCCATAGATCGATTCCCACCAGTCCGGGAGCCTGTCATCGTCCAGATCGCCGTCGACCGGATTTGAGAACACATAATCCGGATTTGAGGGCACATAAGTTCCCGATATAGGATAGGCCTTTTTCTGCGTCGTGGCGTTGCTTGTGCGTCCCAATTGCGATTGCCCGTTGTAACCCCAAGTGTAAACCTTGCCGTCTTCTTTCACTGCGAGACAGAAGCTGTTGATTACAGTGCCGGAAGTTGAAGTGGTTTCATAGCCGCCTGTGGCAATGTTAACTATACCAGATAATTGTGCATAGGGCGGAGCCGCCGAAGTCCCATCGATCACCGGAACCGCATAACTTCTATTGATGGCGTCGCCGGTCCCTAAATTTCCATCACCGTTGTAGCCCCAGGCCCAAACTTTGCCAGAGTTGTCCAAAGCCAGTGTATGTCTTGGTCCTGCTGCAACTTGAATGATGTTTTCCAGCCTCGCTGAGGTTCCAGTGACTGGATCAAATTTCTTCACGTAGTCTGGCACGGATTGACTCCCGGTTGGCACGTTCGTGTTCTGCGGATAGGTATTCCCAAGCCTTCCATTCGCTTTCTGCCCCCAGCACCACACGCTTCCCTTAAATCCACCATCCCCCGGAATTCCCCTCACCGCTACCCCATGGTCCCAGCCCGCTGCGGTTTCGGTTACACCTGTCATCGCCTCGTAACCCTGGATGCAGACATACTCCGGATGATTGACGTAAGAAGCTGTCGCGGTATTTCCCAACTGCCGTGATCCATTGTCTCCCCACGCCTTGACTTTGCTATCGGTCATCCTCGCCAATCCAAATGCTTGGCCTGCTGCCACCTGAGCGACTCCTGAGAGCATTTGTGCGGCATACTTCTGAATCCCGCTCTGCAGCCAGTTTCCCAACCGCCCATTCGCCTGATTTCCAAAGGTCCAAACGTTGCTGCTTCTATCCAATGCGATTGAAAAGTTGGATCCCGCGCTGGCCTGTTTGATGTTGGTAAGATAATCGGGATTGATTGCAGCGCTCTTCCACACTCGGTAGGCGCCCAGCTTGTCAGTGGTGCTATTAACTCCTAACTGTCCGTAAGCGTTGTCACCAAACGCCCAAAGCGCTCCAGATCTGTCCACTGCAAGGCTGTGTGTATAACCGGCCGACACATCCTGGATATTGCTAAGTGCAGGTCCTCCCCCGCCTACATAGTTTTCAATATGCACCAGCGTTGGGGAGGGCACGGCCCCCGCGGCGGAAGCAAAATTTCCCAGCCTACCAGAACCTTGCTCGCCCCATCCCCAGAGTTCACCGTTGGCTTTCAATCCCAAGGAATGTTTACCCCCGGCCGCCATTTGACCCGTGACGCGGTAACTGACAGAGGTCTCGGGGCTTTCAACTCCATCCAGCCATGCTTTGGCTCGTACCGTCATGTTCTTGAAAATCCGCACATATCCATCTGATGGCAGCGAATAGGTGGTTGTTGGCAGCGAATAGGTGGGCGGCGTTGGCTGCGTCCCATCGATCGTAAACCGTATGGTTCCGCGCCCGCTCACATAGATGTCATCCCATACCTGATAATCGCTGTTTTCTGAGGGCGAAAAGGTAGGCGCCGCTACTTGCGCTGAGAGGTCCAACGAAAGCAGCGCTAGAACCCCAAAAAGGATGGTATTTTTCATTATGATAAAATTCGAGCCGCGGGTAATGGCGGAATTCGTATCCCCTGACAATCATTATAATATTATTTTATCTCCAGCTTAGTGAAAAACAGGCCTACCGCTCCTTGGTGGAAAGTCGGAAGAAATTTATTTTTGCGATAGCCCCAGCCGCCCTCGGTGGCTCGCCAACTCGCCATACTCCTAGGCCAAGGTAGCGGTCGCAGTGTTTACAAGTTACTGGACGTTGCCATTGCCGTCGGAGCAGTAAAAAGCGCATCGGTTGTCGTCTACATCCTCAGCAATCCGCCGACGCCTCCGGCGCCTTGCATCGAAACATGCTTGGGTGGACAACGAAGGCTCGACTTTGTTCCGTGTCATTCGGAGTGAATGTTGCTGCTTCCCTCGGTTGCACCCTCGAGGTAAAGCCTCCACCCTTAAGTCTTTCTTGGTCCGTTCGGATCCGTGGACAGCCTTTTGCATCGTTTCGGCTCGGATACGAGACTGTTCAAATGACTCGCGCAAAGTCGCCAAGGCGCAAAGGGAGTTTTTGTTTCCTGGATCTTTGCTCTGCGTCTTTTGCGCGACTCATTAAAGGGTATTTTCGACACGCTGCTAAATCACACCCACAATTTCCGGTCGAGGGTGCGGTATTGGATCGCTTCGCTGACGTGTTCGACGGTGATTTCCTCGATGGCGGCGAGGTCGGCGATGGTGCGGGCGACTTTGATGATCCGGTCGTAAGCCCGTGCGCTGAAGTTCAACGTTTCCATGGCCATTTTTAATATACCTTCGGCTTCCGGGCCGAGTTTGCAAAACTTGCGTAAATGCTGGGAGGACATGCGGGCGTTGACTCGGGTTTTTGAGGTCGCTCCGAAACGCTTTCGTTGCACTTCGCGGGCGGCGATCACGCGTTCGCGAATGGCGGCGGATGATTCGCCCGGTTCACGCTGCCGCATTTCCTCATACGGAACCGCTGGCACTTCGATGTGTAAATCAATGCGATCGAGCAACGGGCCGGAAATCCGTTCACGATAACGCTCGATCTGCACCGGACTGCATCGGCATGCGCGTTTCGAATCACCGTGATGACCACAGGGACACGGATTCATTGCGCCAACTACAATCAGTTCCGCGGGAAAGGTCATTGAGCCAGCGGCCCGAGATACAGTGACGCGTCCGTCCTCCAGAGGCTGACGCATCACCTCCAACGTCGTGCGT
>Ga0105048_10014861_pt1 | contig 12107 bp, 10 predicted proteins | sample MAT05_FD_78382 | JGI IMG/M metagenome (GOLD analysis project Ga0105048, IMG submission 78382) | Freshwater microbial communities from Lake Fryxell liftoff mats and glacier meltwater in Antarctica - MAT-05 | ecosystem: Environmental > Aquatic > Freshwater > Ice > Liftoff microbial mat | place... | reverse complement strand
TGTCAAGAGTTGAGATGAACAAGGTCAAAACAATTTTTGCAAAATGTCCGCAAGAGGTTTCTTTGTGAAAGTTGGTTTTGATATTAAGTTTTGGATTGGTATTGCGGTAAGCATTTTTTTCTTGGTGCTATTATCCCAAAAAATTGATTTTAACCAGCTTGTTATTGCACTCAAGGCGGTCGATTATCGCTTTGTTTTGCTGGCAATTGTTTTGACATTTATCAGTTACTTTCTGCGGGCGGTGCGCTGGCATTATCTTCTGATCGGTTTGAAGCGAATTCGACTATCCTCTCTTTTTTCAGCTACTATTATCGGATATATGGCTAACAATCTTTTACCAGCACGCCTGGGTGAGTTTGTGCGTGCCTATCTGCTGGCACAGCGTGAGGAGCTTGAAACTCCAGCTGTTTTTGCCTCACTAGTAATTGATAGGTTGTTTGACGGTTTTACGGTTTTGCTGATGTTAGTTATAACCCTGTTTACATTAAGACTTCCGGAGGCCATGGCAGATGCCGGTGTCGCTCTCAGGGCTGGCGGAGTAATTACTTTTCTGATCTATTGCATGGTAATCGTTTTCCTGTTTCTGTTAAAACGACAGACAATGAAAATGTTATCTTTTCTGAGTATTATGCTGAAACCATTTCCACAAAGTTTTACAGACCGACTGATTCCCCTGCTGGGCTCTTTTATTGCAGGTATCAACTTGTCTTTTAAGGGCCGTCATTTTGGTGCTGTTATTGTTTCTTCAATCATGATCTGGATTTTTGCACTGTTGCCTGTAGATATGATTCTACGTGGGTTTGGGGTTAATCTGCCGATTACAGCATCCATGTTTATTCTTGTTCTGCTTGTTTTTGCCGTCATGGTGCCAGCCTCTCCAGGATTTATCGGTACATATCACTATGCATGCTTTAAGGGCCTATCAGTTTTTGATATTGATGCCTCAACATCAGTAAGCCTGGCACTGGTTATTCATGGTGTTGGCTTCTTACCTGTTATTTTTGCAGGTTTTTATTATCTATGGCGTGACAGGGTATCACTTAGAGTTTTTCAAAAGGCTGGTGAGACAACATGAAAAATCCGATTGCAATATTTACCGGTTTAAAAATCGGATCTTATTTTGATGTTTATGCCATTTTGGCTTTCACAATCCCTTTTGCCATATATATGGCAACCTTGGCACCGTCAGTCACTTTTTTTGACAGCGGCGAATTCATTACTGCAACCGCTTCACTCGGATCCGCCCATTCTCCTGGATACCCATTATTTCTGATGTTTACCAAACCATTTACTTGGTTGCCGTTTGGAAACATTGCTTTTCGTGTGAATATGGCCACGTCCTTTTCATCATCATTGGCTTGCCTCGGAGTCTACTTTCTGACTGTTCGGCTGTTAAAAGATGAAAGAGTTGTTAAGGATGAAGTTTTTTCTCTGTTTGCAAAGAAAGCTGCTGCTTTGGCAGCCGCCTGTTGCTTTGCATTCACTCCCCGCGTATGGCTGCAGTCAAATCATGATAAACCATATCCCTTATTGGCTTTTATTTCGGCAGTGATTTTGTACATGCTGTTTCTGTGGCGAGATCATTACAAAAATGGAGATGAACGTCCTGCCTTCATTTATGCCTGTTCTTTTCTTGCCAGTATGGCCATGGCTGTTCACCAGACTGTGGTCCTGCTGGTGCCGGCATGGTTTGTCTTTATGCTGATAACCGATTGGCGTGTTGTCAAGCGTATCCGAGAACTTATTCTGGCTACTTTTTTCGCTTTGTTAGGGTTTTCTGTACACTTGTATCTTCCTTTCAGGGCAACACAGAAGCCTTTGCTGAATTGGGGCGACCCCAGTAATTATTTTAATTTCCTCTGGCATTTTTTGAGACGTGGTTATGGTGACGAGCCACATCCAAGAGATTTTTCATTGTTGTGGGCACAGATCAAGGCATTTAGTGTCCCACATGAGTTTACCTGGGTTGGTGCTGTACTGCTTTTGTTTGCGCTGGTTTGTCTCTGGAAAAGGCAGCGTGATGTAGTTGCTGCTTATCTTACCGGAGTTGTTATTTTTTTACTGGTGATTGCCGGATATTTTAATACACCTCTTGATATGATTTTTCTGACGGAGGAATTTTTTACACCGCTATATCTGATTTCTGCTGTTTTGATCGGTGCCGGTTTATATTTTCTACTTGAGTTTGCTGTCAGCAAGTCACAATTACCCGATAATTTTGATGCTAAAATATATGTCGCTGTTTTTGTAATGTTCTTTTCATTACCGGTTTGTCTGGTGGCTGCCAATTATTATGAAAATGACCAGCATGATAATTATATCTCCTTTGATTACGCCAGCAATTCGTTACGCTCCCTTCCGCAGGACGCCGTCATGTTTACCTGGGGTGATAGCGGAGCTTTTCCGCTCTGGTATCTACAGGGTGTAGAACGGATGCGTGAAGATGTTGATCTACCTCACACACCTCATCTGGCATTTGAATGGTATCTTGATTCTATGCCGAGGCTTTTCAGTGAGAGTCGCTTGAGAAAGCAGGATGTTCTTGCATCAGGGGCTGAGGTTTCCTTGAGAGTTGCTATTAATGAAATATTTGGGGACAGGCCCGTTTACATCGATTTTTCAACACGCTATTCTGTGAATTTCAATAGTTTTTTGCCTGTTCAAAATGGCATTGTTTATAGAATCAGGAGAAGCAATGAGCCCGCTGGAATAACAGATCTGTCCATCTGGGAAAATTATAACACCCGTGGGGTACTTGAAAAAATATCGTTTCTTGATCTGGATACAGATAAGGCAATCATGATATACGCACATAGTTATCTGGAAGCTGGCGAGCTGTTAATGAGTGCCGGATATTCTTCAGAGGCGGTCAGAATGTTCGATAAAGCTGAGAGTGTTTCTGCAAATATGAAGAGTGCTGTGCAGCAAATACTAATACAGTATGGCAGATAAAGGTAGTTTGGCATGCATCAAATAGATGGTAAAACAAGAGTTTTGGGGATAATTGGCCATCCGGTCGGTCATTCACTTTCGCCTGTAATGCAGAACGCCGCATTGGCTGCATGCCGGTTGAATTATGTTTATGTCGCTTTCAATGTTCATCCTGATAATCTTGAAGAGTCTATCTTGGGGTTGCGATCTTTAGGAGTTGCTGGTTTTAATGTTACAATTCCCCATAAAAGCTCGATTATTCCATATTTGGATGGTCTGGATGTGAGTGCTCAGTCTGCCTGTGCAGTTAATACTGTTAAAAATGTAGACGGCAGGTTGATCGGATTTAATACGGATGGTGACGGATTGGTTCGATCATTGGCTGAGGATCTGGATTTTTTACCTGGTGATGGTGATATTGTTGTTATCGGGGCAGGAGGGGCGGCACGAGGAGCGGTTGCATCTTTATGCCGTGCAGGTGCTAGTCGAGTTATTATTTTTAACAGGACTCCCGCAAGAGCGCTTGAATTGGTTGAATCTTTTAGTCTTATGAGTTGCACCACTGAAATATTGATTGCTGCTGATTCATCTGAACTGAAGGCATATATGAAAAATGCATCCCTTCTTATTAATACAACTTCAGTAGGGATGAATCAGGATGTGCTGCCATTTGTGGATCTAGCTGACCTGTCAAATAATGGTAGAATTTACGATATGGTTTATGCACCTTCAGTTACTCCACTACTGCATCAGGCGAGTAAAATTGGTTTGAGGGCTGCAAACGGACTTGGCATGTTGGCTGGTCAGGGGGAACTGGCCTTTCAGATATGGACAGGAATTTTACCACCATCCGGTCTAATGAAGAGTTGCCTTTTAAATATTTGTGACTCTTAACAACAACTTGACATACGGTGCTAATCCGCATAGTATCCGTTCCAACAGGCTTTTGAGGGGGAAACATGCAGTCAAGTAGACTGGGAGATATCCTGGTTAAAAATAACTTGGTAACCAAAGAACAACTTGCCAAGGCGATTGAGGAACAAAAGCTTTCCGGTGGACAACTTCGTTTAGGTTCAATTCTTGTTAAACATAATGTGTTAAAAGAACACGACCTCACCTCTTTTCTCTCCAGGCAGTACGGCGTACCTATTGTAAACCTTTCCGAATTCGATATTGATCCAGCTGTAGCTAAAATTATTCAGGCTGAAGTCGTTCAAAAATATCAGTTGCTACCGATCAAGCGTGCCGGTTCAACACTGATTGTTGCAGTGAGCGATCCTTCTAATCTCTTTGCAATTGAAGACATTAAATTCATGACCGGCTACAATGTGGAAATGGTTGTAGCCTCAGAAAGTGATATCAAGGCTGCAATTGATAAAAATTATGATCAGTCGTCTTCCCTGGCAGATGTGATGGGCGATATTGACCTGGAAGATCTTGAAGTTGTTGATGAACATGATAATGTTGATATTGGATCATTAGAGAAGGCTACTGAGGATGCCCCTGTTGTCAGGATGGTAAATGCAATCCTGCAGGATGCGATCAGAAAAAAAGCAAGCGACATTCATATTGAACCTTATGAAAAAATGTTCAGGGTTCGTTATCGAATTGATGGCGTTTTGTATGAAACCATGAAGCCGCCACTTAAACTGAAAAATGCGATTACGTCGCGCATCAAAATTATGGCGGAACTTGATATTGCCGAACGTCGGCTTCCACAGGATGGTCGCATCAAGATCAAACTTGGTGGCGGGCGTGATATGGATTTCCGTGTCTCTGTTTTGCCAACGCTTTTTGGTGAAAAAGTCTGTATGCGACTTCTTGATAAGAGCAGTTTGCAGACCGATTTGACTAAACTTGGTTATGAACCTGAAGCTCTTTCTCATTTTATGCGTGAAATTCACAAGCCATTCGGTATGGTTCTTGTTACCGGGCCGACGGGCAGTGGTAAGACAGTTTCGCTTTATTCAGCTCTTTCAGAGTTAAACAAGGTTTCGGAAAATATATCTACAGCAGAAGATCCCGTTGAATTTAACTTTGCCGGTATTAATCAGGTCCAGATGCATGAGGATATCGGACTAAACTTTGCAGCTGCCTTGCGCTCGTTTTTACGTCAAGACCCAGATATTATCATGATCGGTGAAATTCGAGACTTCGAAACTGCTGAGATCGCTGTAAAAGCTGCTTTGACAGGTCATCTTGTGCTTTCCACGCTGCACACAAATGATGCTCCGGCAACAATTAACAGATTGCTGAACATGGGAATTGAACCTTTTCTTGTTGCATCGGCTGTAAACTTGATTACCGCACAGCGTCTAGCTCGCAGGGTTTGTGTTGAATGTAAGGAACCGGAAGATATCCCGGTTCAGGCACTTATAGATGCAGGCGTTTCACCCACGGAAGCACCATCTGTAATCTGTTATCGGGGTAAAGGCTGTCCGGCTTGCAATAGCACCGGATACAAAGGCAGGGTCGGATTCTATCAGGTTATGCCGATGTTGGAGGAAATTCGAGAGTTGATCTTGAATGGCGCCAATACAGCAGAAATAAAAAGAGAATCAATCAGGCTAGGCATAAAGTCCATGAGACAATCAGGTCTGACAAAGTTAAGGGAAGGTGTTACATCGTTTGAAGAGGTTTTACGTGTCACTATTGCCGATGACTAGGAAGGTGCGCTGCCAATGCTAAATCTTCATCAATTACTTAAAATACTGGTCGAGGCCGGTGGCTCAGATCTTCATATCACTACAAACTCACCGCCCCAAATCAGGGTGGATGGAAAGTTGGCACCTCTTGACTTTCCTCCGATGAATCAGGTTGATACCAAACAGCTCTGTTACAGTGTTCTAACAGACACGCAAAAACACAAGTTTGAAGAGGAAAATGAACTTGACCTTTCTTTCGGTGTAAAGGGGCTGTCACGTTTCAGGGGTAATATTTTTATCCAACGTGGAGCTGTAGCTGCAGTATTTCGTGTAATTCCATATAAAATACTTTCTTTTGAAGAATTAAACCTTCCTTCTATTGTGGCAGAACTTGCTGCCAAATCCCGTGGTTTAATACTGGTCACAGGCCCCACCGGTAGCGGGAAATCAACAACACTTGCCTCAATAATAGATTATATTAATCTAAACAGGCGCGAGCATATAGTTACTATTGAAGACCCAATTGAATACCTGCATCCTCACAAGGGGTGCCTGGTAAATCAGCGCGAGGTCGGAGCTGATACAAAGGGCTTTAAACATGCTTTAAAATACGTGTTACGTCAGGATCCTGATGTCGTTCTTGTTGGAGAACTTCGTGACCTTGAGACAATCGAAGCCGCTTTGACACTTTCTGAGACCGGTCACCTCTGTCTAGCTACACTTCATACTAACTCCTGTGTTCAGACAATTAACCGAGTTGTTGATGTTTTTCCCCCCCATCAACAGACGCAGATTCGGGCGCAGTTGTCATTTGTGCTTGAGGGCGTATTGTCTCAGATTCTTCTGCCTCGAATGAATGCTAGAGGTCGCGCTTTGGCATTGGAAATAATGGTACCGAATCCAGCGATCAGAAACCTTATTCGTGAGGATAAAGTCCACCAAATATATTCCCAGATGCAGATCGGTCAGGATAAGTTCGGTATGCAAACAATGAATCAATCTCTTTTCTCTTTATTCCAGAGAAGACAAATTTCTTTGGAAGAGGCTTTAGGCAGATCTCAGGACCCTGATGAACTTAAGCAGATGATTAGCAATCCTACGGCTGGTATGAATATGCAACGTCGTCCGCCAGCTCGATGATTTTGATACAAGGAGAAAATAATGCCTAAATTCAAATGGGATGCCAGAACCAAAGCCGGCGGCGCACAAAGTGGTGTCATGGAAGCTGGCAGTATTGTCATAGTTGAAGCCCAGTTAAAAAAATTCGGGTTCTCTAATATTACGATTACGGAAGAGGTGAAGGGGTTTAAACTGAAATTACCTTCTTTTGGTGGTAGCGGAAAAGTTGAAACCAAGGATCTAGTCGTTTTTACACGGCAATTTGCAACCATGATTGATTCTGGCCTGCCATTGGTTCAATGTCTGGAAATTCTGTCCAGTCAGCAGGAGAATAAAACCTTCAAAGATGTACTTCTCAAAGTAAAAGAGAGTGTTGAGAGCGGTTCTACTTTTGCTGATGCGTTGGCAAAGCACCCAAAAGTATTTGATCAGCTGTTTGTCAACCTTGTTGCCGCAGGTGAGATTGGTGGTATCCTTGATACGATTCTGCAGCGGCTGGCGGCATATATTGAAAAAGCGCAGAAACTGAAAAAACAGATTAAAGGAGCTATGGTCTACCCAATAACAATTATGTCTATAGCTGTTGTTGTGGTTGGTGTGATTTTGGTTTTTGTTATTCCAACCTTTGCAAAAATGTTTGTTGAGTTTGGTGGTGAATTGCCTGGTCCTACAAAATTTGTAATTGGTATTAGTAATTTTCTGACTAAATATATTTTTGTAATTATTGCCGCATTTTATGGGATTAGCTATGGATTTAAAAAATATTATAATACTGCTGCTGGTAGAAAAAATATCGACAGAATGGCTTTGAAGGCACCAATTGCCGGGCCGCTGATTCGCAAAGTTGCGGTCGCCAAGTTTACTCGTACATTGGGCACGATGGTTAGTTCTGGTGTGCCAATCATGGACGGGCTGGAGATAGTTGCTAAGACAGCTGGTAATAAAATTGTTGAAGAAGCTATTTATGGAGTGCGTACCGCCATCTCCGAAGGTAAAACAATGGCTGAGCCGCTGGCATCCTGCGGTGTCTTCCCCCCCATGGTCGTTCAAATGATTGCGGTTGGAGAGGCAACTGGAGCAATGGATACAATGCTTAATAAAATTGCTGATTTTTATGATGACGAAGTTGATGATGCTGTATCTGCCATGACAGCCATGATGGAACCACTTTTGATGGTCTTTTTAGGGACCACGGTTGGTGGTTTGGTTGTTGCCATGTATCTCCCGATCTTTAAATTAGCAGGCGCAGTAGGCGGTTAATCATGCAACAGGAACGCAGGTTACGGCTGTTCATTTTTGCCAGGATATTTGTAACCTTCCTGTTTTTTGTCTCAACAATTTTTCTGGATTTTAAGGGATTTGAAGCCATTAGTGCACATTCTGTAACAGGAATTGTGAGTTTGATGGCTTTTTCTTTTGTTTTTTCAATTATTTCTTTTATTTTTTCAAGAGTTCAGCGATATCAATTTTTTATCGCTTATCTGCAGACAATCTGGGACCTGTTGTTTGTCACACTTCTGCTTCTCTTTACCGGTGGGGTGAAAAGTCCTTACTCATTTCTTTACCTGCTTTCAATAATGAATGCAGGAGTGTTGCTTGGTCGTAGAGAGGCCTTATACACCGCATCCTTATGCGGTATATTATACGGTGCCATTCTAGATTTACAGTTTTTTGGTCTGCTTGGTTTTATCGGTCTTGGACGAGAATCTGCGCTGCAAGTTGGCGCCACCCATATAATCTATAATATTTTTCTAAACCTGATGGGCTTTTATCTGACAGCCATTATTACCGGTCATCTGTATCGTATTGCTCAGGAAAATGAAGATGCACTGAAAAAGAAAATTGTTAATTATGAAGAATTGGATCGTCTCAACAAGACGATAGTTTTAAATCTTGAAAGTGGTCTGATAACGCTGACACCAAGTGGTCACATTCGTGTTTTTAATCGGCATGCAGAACTATTAACCGGAAGATCACAAGATGATGTTTATGATATTCATATAAGTACTCTTTTCCCCCAAATTACTTCTGATATTGAGTATTCCAAGGTTCCTACCCAATATGAATTTGAATTTATAAAGAGTAGTTCAGAAACACTAATGCTTGGATTTGGTGTCTCACCTTTCTTTGGTATTCATGGAGAAATTTCCGGTATTATTTTGAACTTCAAGGATTTGACTTCATTGATCAAAATGAAAGAGACAATAAAACAAAAGGATCGTTTGGCTGCCATAGGTGAACTTTCAGCCAGAATGGCTCATGAAATCAGAAATCCATTGACAGCAATGAGTGGAGCTGTACAACTTCTGAACGAACATGGTTGTATTGCTGGTTCAGACAAACGTTTGTTGACTATTATTTTACGAGAGTCTGACAGGTTGAATAATCTTGTAACCGAGTTTTTGGCATATGCGCGCCCATCTACACCTTGCAAAACTTGTGTTAGTATTTATAAAATAATCGAGGATATGAGAATTTTGGTTGCATCAGATCGAAAGTTTGATGCAATTGAAGTTGAAAATCTGGTCCCATCGAGCATTTTGATTAGTGCTGATGAAAACCAGCTGAAACAGGTTTTTATTAATCTTCTCTATAACTCTGCCGATGCGTCTTCAAATGACGGTAAAATAACAATTGACGCATCAATTCTAGGCAACTCAAATAGTGTTGAGCCAAATAGCAGGCATGCTGTTATTACTGTTACTGATAATGGTTGCGGTCTTTCTAAAGATGCATCAAAGCATATGTTTGAACCTTTCTGGACCACAAAACCCGAAGGTACTGGCTTAGGGCTTGCTATTATTTATAGGATTATTGAAGGACACTCAGGACGGATTGTCATTGAATCACCACCGCAAGGCGGTTGCCGCATTACCATTACCCTTCCAGCTTAGATTATGCGAATACCGTTTTCTTATAGTTTTAGAAACCTTTCTACCAGGCGTCTTACAACTTTTCTCACCACTTCCGGCATGGCAATGGTTGTTTTTGTGTTTGCTTCTATTCTGATGCTTTCTTCTGGCCTGGAAAAAACACTAATAGAGACAGGATCAGATGACAATGTAATTGTAACAAGAAAAGCCGCTAATTCCGAGGTTCAGAGTGGAATTGAAAGACAACAGGCTGCTATTATGGAAAGTCTTTCATATATTGCTACAGGACCTAAAGGTGAACTGCTGATAGCAAAAGAGTTGGTGGTTCTGATTAGTTTGGCTAAACGAGGTAGTGATAAGCCGGCAAATGTCGTAATCAGGGGAGTAGGTGATGCATCTTTACAGTTACGTCCACAAGTTCGACTGATAGAAGGTCGCATGCCGAAAGCCGGTTCAGCCGAAATAATAGCAGGCAGCAGCATTTCAAAACGTTTTAAAGGTGGCGGGATTGGGGAATCAGTAAGGTTTGGCATGGTTGACTGGACAGTTGTAGGAGTTTTTGATGCTGGTGCAACAGGCTTTAATTCTGAAATATGGGGTGATGTAAATCAGCTGATGCAGGCTTTTCGTAGGCAGGTCTATTCTTCAATTACCTTTAAATTGAGAAGTTCAGATGAGTTTCAGGTTGTAAAAGAAAAACTGGATGCAGACCCGCGTTTGACGCTGGATGTGAGAAGAGAAACCAGATATTATAGAGATCAGTCTGAAGTGATGGCCAAGTTTTTGCGTATATTAGGTTTGTCTCTTACCGTTATTTTTTCCCTGGGAGCTATAATTGGTGCCATGATAACCATGTATGCTGCAGTTGCCAATAGGGTTGCAGAAATAGGGACTTTAAGGGCGCTCGGTTTTCAAAGGAGCAGCATTCTTGCTGCTTTCCTTCTGGAATCACTTTTGTTAGGCTTAATAGGTGGTGTATGCGGACTTTTTTTTGCGTCTTTCATGCAACTGTTGACTATTTCAACAATGAACTGGCAGACTTTTTCCGAATTGGCTTTTTCATTTACAATGACTTTTGAAATTATTTACAAGTCTATTTTATTTGCAATTTTGATGGGATTCATCGGAGGTGTCATACCGGCAATCCGCGCCAGTAGGCTTAAAATTGTAGACGCTTTGAGAGAATAAGTAATGGATTAACTTGATTGAAATTTTTATTTATTTGGAGATCATATGTTTTTGGGTTTACAGAAAAGGCATTTTGCAATACTTGGATTTGGTTTTATATCAATTCTGCTTTATCTGCTTGATTTTTATTATCTTGGTAACAGTCGTGATGTTATATCCAGCTTTCTGGGCAATCTTGCTTTTCTTCCTGTTTATATCATTTTTGTAATGATGATTGTAGAGCAGAATATGCGGGAGCGGGAGCGTCAGGCTATTAAAAATAAATTGAATATGGTAATTGGAGTTTTCTTTAGTGAAGTTGGTAATAAACTGCTTAAAGAACTTTCCTCCTATGTGGTTATGTGTGATTTGCTAAAGGCCCAACTGCAGGTTACTGATCGATGGAAGGACAAGGATTTCGAAAATGCCTTTCAATTTCTTAAGAATAATGAACCAAACATTGATTGTGAGGAGTGTAATAAAGAACATTTAAAAATTCTGCTTGTCTCAAAGAGGACTTTTCTGGTTGGGCTGCTTGAAAATCAGAATTTGCTAGAGCATGATCAGGTCACAGAGATGTTGTGGGCAATTTTCCACTTGCTTGAGGAATTGGAAGCAAGAGTGTCTTTTGATAATATGCCGAAAAGTGACATTACCCATATCAATAATGATATCAAACGTGCTTTCGGTTATCTGTCCAGAGAATGGGTTTATTACATGAAACACCTGAAACATGATTACCCGTACCTGTTTTCACTGGCAGTTAGAATGAACCCAATGCATGACAATCCAGATCCCCATATTTACTGATTTGATTAGTTTGTACTTATACAGGATAGAGTACCTTGCTGAGCGATCAGCAGGGTATATTGATATTGATCTCAAGCTACTTATATCTTCAGGGGCCACCGTTCAAAGATATTCAGATTAAGATGAATTTTGACTTTGTTGCTCAACAGGCCAGATACTTTGTCAAGGTTGCTCCTTTAGATGGAGAGCAGAAAAGTTTTGCCATTTGGGAAACGAATTTTATTGAATCCTACAGGCAAGGTAAATATAAAGTAAAAGTAGCTCCTATATACGAAATAAAGTTAATTAAATGATAGCTGCCAGGCTCTGGTAAGTTTTTTAAGTCATATTGTGTTTTAAATATTGCATAAGTCTCATGTTTTAGCCCAAGATCTTTATCAATATTTCAGCGTTGTCCGGTTTGGTAATTGCATTGGTCTAAAATCCCCTCCCTTTTAAGGGGAGGGTTAGGGTGGGGATGGGTTTTTAGCTGTTGCAAACCCGAAAATCTACCCCATCCCCCTCCTAACCTCCCCCTTGGAAGGGGGAGGGACAAAGGCTGCAAAAAGCAAACCGGACACTG
>Ga0105048_10014856_pt1 | contig 12110 bp, 10 predicted proteins | sample MAT05_FD_78382 | JGI IMG/M metagenome (GOLD analysis project Ga0105048, IMG submission 78382) | Freshwater microbial communities from Lake Fryxell liftoff mats and glacier meltwater in Antarctica - MAT-05 | ecosystem: Environmental > Aquatic > Freshwater > Ice > Liftoff microbial mat | place... | reverse complement strand
TAAATAATATCCACAGCCTCATCTGCCATCAAATCCCTGTAATTACTATAGCATTTGGTAGCATTATATTTTGCTGCATAAGCTTTTGCATTATCCATGTTACGGGATGCAATAGCATATACCTCAGCCTCCTCCACATAATCCAATGCTGTACAAAATTTATCAGCAATTTTCCCTGCGCCCAATATGCCCCAACGGTATTTGTTTTTCATACAAACTATTTAGAAAGCAAATCTAGCAGTTTCATTTTAATCCTGGTTATTAAAAGCGGGTACGGCACTAAAATAAAGACACTTTATTTTCCCCTTCATAAAATTGCTCATTCAACTATGGAGCTAGTAAAAGGCCCGGCTATTTTGCTTTTATCCTGGAATTATATAGCGCCTGCAATTCAAACAAAATTACATTTACAACAAAGGCTCACTATAAAAGTGAGCCCTTGTTGTATTATCAATTGCTTATGATTAAATTATTTTAATGAATACAACCACTGGTACTGCTACAATTTGAAATGCAAACCAATCGAAACACCTATAATTCTTTACCAAAAAATAGTGTACAAGGCTGCTAGCACCCCACAAATAATTAAAGCGCCGGTAGCAAAAGAAGGCGACATTTTAAACATGCTGCGATCTACATCCAATCCATTTGTTTTTACTCCTCTTCTTTTATCTATCATACTGATGATATACATGCCAAAAATACAAATCAGAAAAACAAAACCCATCCTGTCTAAAAATGGAATTTCAAACACTCCCTTATCATTTGCCTTTGCAAAACCAATTGGCGCAAGAAAAGACAAATCAATTACCGAGGGAATAAATTTGAAGAATAAAGAAAAAGCAAATCCGCCCACTGTTGCAAATAGTGCTGCATTGGAACTGGTTTTTTTCCAGAAGAAACCCAATATGAACATGGCAAAAATACCGGGACTTACAAAGCCGGTATATTCCTGAATGTATTGAAAGCCACCTTTTTTATCTATGCCCATCAATGGCGCAATAATTACTGCCAAAATCATGGCAACAATAACCGTAATTTTCCCCACCTGCACCATTCTTTTTTCATCTGCATCGGGCCTTAATTTTTTCTTATAAATATCAAGGGTAAAAATTGTAGAAATACTATTGGCCTTTCCTGCAAGCGATGCAACGATAGCAGCGGTTAATGCAGCAAATGCAAGGCCTTTTAATCCGGCAGGCAGCAGGTTTAATAGCACAGGATAAGCTTTATCAGGATTGAGTTCTCCTCCCTGTAACATTTCAGTTTGAAAACTTCCCTGCTGGTGTAATACATAAGCTGCTATACCTGGCAGCACTACAATTACGGGCATCAATAATTTTAAAAAAGCTGCAAATAAGAGTCCCGCCCTTGCTGTCTTTAAATCTGCACCCAACGCCCGCTGTGTAATATACTGGTTACATCCCCAGTAATTTAAATTTACAATCCACATACCACCAATTAAAACGGTAAGCCCTGGCAAATCCATATAGCTGGCATTTTCTTGTTTTAATATCATGTGAAAATGGTCGTTAGCTTTTTCGGTAAGCAACTGAAAACCATTTACAACACCCGAGCTGCCAAATTTTTCCGCCACAAGGTTGAGTGCTAAATAAGTGGTAACCAAACCGCCAAGTATTAAAAAGAAAACCTGTATTACATCCGTGTATCCTATCACCTTCATACCTCCCAACGTAATGATGATGGCAAATACTGCAAGACAATACATACATGCAGTGGTGTTGATACCGGAAATGCTGTTAATTGCCAATGCACCGAGATACAAAATAGAAGTAAGGTTTACCAATACATACAATAATAACCAGAAGATCGCCATAATCATAGCCACTGTTGAGTTGTAGCGCTGGTTTAAAAATTGGGGCATGGTGTAAATTTTATTTTTCAAATACACCGGGATAAAAAATATGGCCACAATCATCAACGTGGCGGCGGCCATCCATTCGTAGGTGGAAATGGCCAATCCCATTTTAAAACCACTACCGCTCATGCCAATAAATTGTTCAGCGCTTATATTACTTGCAATTAAAGAAGCACCAATTGCCCACCAGGTAAGCGAACCTTCTGCCAAAAAATAATCATGTGAAGCAGATACAGCCGCTTTCTTTTTCTTGCGGTAAACAGAGTAACCATAGCCGGCTACTATAAAAAAATAAACCAGGAATACTATGTAATCTTTTGTTTGCAGTTCATTCATAAAAGCAATTTGTTTTAAGGTGTTGGTTTAGTAATTTGATAAAAGTAAGATTGATTTTTTATATCCGAAATTTATTATTGAGTAAGGTACTTCGTTGTTTGAAATGGCAGAAATTAACAGCAAAATATTTTTCAAATGCCTCATAAAAAGTGAAATAATTTAATAAATTGGTGTAAAATAAGGAAGAGTAAAATCTCACTGTCGCATTGCCTGGTAGAATTTTTCCCTATCCATATCGGTAATATTGGTTTAAGAGAGCAAAATACGTTTTTCAAACAATTTTATTTATTGATTTGATAAAAAACTTCGTTCCAGCGTAATTCATTTTTAAACTCATACAGTTTTGTTTCTTTACCGATAAGGGTAAATTCAATACCAGCCATATCTGCAAAATCCTGCAGGTGAGTGGCTGTTAGGTTTTGACTATAACCTGTATGATGTGCGCCTCCTGCCAATATCCATGCAGCACAACCAGTTTTCATATCAGGATATGGTTTCCATAAAACACGGGCTACCGGTAGTTTTGGCAAATCATGCATTGGGGTTACTGCGGCTACTTCGTTTACCAATAAACGAAAACGGTTTCCCATATCTATCAACGATGCATTGATGGCCGCACCAGCATCTGCATTAAAAACCAATCTTACAGGATCTGCCTTACCACCAATTCCCAAAGGATGAATCTGACAGCTTGGTTTACCATGTGCAATGGAAGGGCAAATTTCCAGCATGTGAGATCCCAGCACCATCGGATTTTCAGGATCAAAATGATAGGTATAATCTTCCATAAATGAATTGCCTCCAGGCAAACCACTTCCCATAACCTTCATGGCCCGTACCAATGCAGCCGTCTTCCAATCACCCTCACCTGCAAATCCGTAACCTTCTGCCATCAAGCGTTGTGCTGCAATCCCCGGCAACTGCGTCATACCATGAAGATCTTCAAATGTATCGGTAAATCCTTTGTAATTTCCTGCTTCTAAAAAAGTACGCAAGCCAATTTCTATCTTAGCAGCATCTCGTAAAGAGCTGTACTGTTCGCCATCTTTTTTTAAAGATGGAACCAATGTATATGCAGCTTCATATTCTTCAATCAAAGCATCAATAGCAGCTTCAGATGTTTGGTTAATCACCTGCACCAAGTCGCCGATACCATGTGTATTTACGGCATAACCAAATTTAAATTCAGCTTCTACTTTATCGCCATCAGTTACGGCAACATAGCGCATATTATCGCCAAAACGAACAAATTTTGCTCCCTGCCAATCGCTCCATCCTGCTGCAGCACGGCTCCAGGTATTTAGTTCTTCCAATACTTCAGGATCTTGCCAATGGCCTACCACTACCTTTCTATTCATACGCATACGGCTTACCATAAATCCAAATTCACGGTCGCCATGTGCACTTTGGTTCAGGTTCATAAAATCCATATCAATATCAGCCCAGGGAATATCACGATTGAATTGTGTATGCAAATGGCACAATGGTTTTTGCAAAATTTTTAATCCGCTAATCCACATTTTTGCAGGTGAAAAAGTATGCATCCAGGCAATGATGCCGATGCAATTTGTTTCGGCATTGGCTGCTGCACAAATACTGTAAATTTCTTCCGTGCTTTTTACTGTAGGCTTAAAAATAACTTTTACCGGAATTTGCGATGCATCATTTAATGAAGCTGCAATGGTTTGTGAATGTGCTGCAACCTGTTGTAAAGTGGCTTCGCCATATAAATGCTGACTACCAGTTACCAACCAAACTTCAAATGTTGTAAGATTTATCATAGTTGTAAGTTTTATTTTATTTGTTTATTAGCCTTAGCATGTTATTGTCCGTAATAACTATCCTTTCCATGCTTGCGATCAAAATGCTTTTTTATCAATGCAGCTTTCAATGTTGCAACAGATGGATTAATCTGTTCTGTAAGCAGAGCCATCTGTGCCAAAGATTCTAATACAGCGCTATTATACACTGCCTTATCCGGCGTTTTGCCCCAGGTAAATGGCGCATGATTACCTACTAATATCATTTCAATTTCTTTATAACTTAAACCTTTATCCTGCAAACAATTCATGATTTGAAAACCGGTTTGGTATTCATAATTCCCCTCAATCATTTCATCACTCATAGGTGGTGCACATGGTATATTCACAGTGTTATGATCTGCATGGGTAGTGCCATATATGGGTATATCACGCTGGCTTTGTGCCCATGCAGTAGCATAGGTAGAATGGGTGTGTACAATACCGCCAATGCCCTCCCAATGCTTGTACAAAACTGCATGTGTTTGTGTATCGGAAGATGGCCTTAAGCTGCCATCCACTGTAATACCGTTAAAGTCAACAATCACCATTTTTTCAGGACTCAACTCCTGGTACGGTACGCCGCTTGGCTTTATAGCAAATACTCCTAAACTGCTATCGGCAGCACTTACATTTCCAAAAGTAAAAAGCACCAGACCCAATTGGGGCAATTGCATATTGGCTTCATAAGCCGCCTGTTGTATGTGACTGTATTTACTCATTATTAATTAGTTGATTGTTCTGTAAAATTCCCCAAAGCCTGGTACCTGTTGTATCTTATAGCGTAAATGGCGGCCCGCTCTGCATCGGGCTGATACGTTACAGCAAAGCCTTGGCCCATGGCATCCATAGCATCTTCTACCTTGCTGTAAATACCAGCAGCAGTAGCGGCAAACATGGCAGCACCAGCAGCGCAGGTTTGTTCACTTTTATGAATCCTGATGGGCATGTTCATAACATCTGCCAGCATCTGCATAATAAAAGGTGATTTTTTTGCAACACCACCAAGCCCAATCAAACCCTTTACCGGTATCCCTTCTTCCACAAAACGATCAGCTATTTTTTTTGCACCAAAGCAGGTAGATTCTACCAATGCTTTAAAAATACGGGGAGCATCCGATCCCAGATTTAATCCTGTAATACTGGCTTTTAATTGCTGGTTGGCATCTGGCGTTCGTCTGCCATTTAACCAATCGGTGGCTACCAGATCATCCACTGTTAATGGTATCAATGTAGCTTCTGCAGTAAGTGCAGGAATAATACCATCAATCAGTTGATTTAATAAAATTTGTTTGGTAGCATCATCAATTAAATCAGATGTTGCCAACATATTTTTTAATGGCCAGGCAAGGGTATTTTTCCACCAGGCATAGGTATCTCCAAAGGCGCTTTGTCCTGCTTCCAGCCCCGTCATGCCGGGAATTACAGAGCCATTTACCTGTCCGCAAATACCTTTCACTAATTTGCCTTGCATATCAATTGTTGGAGCTACCAGGATATCGCAGGTAGAAGTGCCCATTACCTTGCTTAGTTGATAGGGCTCTATTTGGCCACCTACTGCACCCATGTGTGCATCAAAAGCGCCAACACCAATTACAACAGTATGGCTTAGCCCAAGACGATCTGCCCATGCTGCACTAATGATACCGGCAGGCTTATCAGCGGTATAGGTTTCGGTAAATAATCTTTGCGTAAAACCATCCAGCAATGGATCAAGTGAGGCAAAAAATTCATTGGGTGGTAATCCGCCAAAAGCTTCACTCCATAAGGCTTTGTGACCAGCAGCACATACCCCTATTTTCATGTCGCTCAGGTGCTTTCCACCAGTCAATAAAAACGGTATCCAATCGCAATGCTCCACCCAACCATAACAAGCGTTGCGTACCTGCTCATCTGCTCTTAGCGTTTTTAATAATTTTGCCCAAAACCATTCACTGCTGTAAATACCGCCTACAAATTGCAGGTAATTGGTTGTAAATTTTGTTGCATGCTGGTTAATGGCCGCAGCTTCTTTAATAGAAGTATGATCTTTCCACAATACAAACATGGCGTGTGGATTATTCTCAAATCCTTCAAGCATTGCCAATGGTGTGCCACTAGCATCAACCGCCACTGGCGTAGAGCCGGTTGTATCTACCGAAATTGCTTTGATATTAGCTGCAACAGTTTTGCCTGCTTTAGCAATACAATCTTTAATGGTAAATTCCAGCCCTTCAATATAATCGAGCGGATGCTGTCGAAACTGCTGCAATACCGGATTGCAGAACAAGCCATCTTTCCAGCGGGGATAATAAAAAGTGGAGGCACTTATTTCGTTGCCATTGGCAGCATCGGTAATTACAGAGCGAACACTGTCTGACCCGTAATCGACTCCAATAACAAATGAATCTTTTATCATTGTAATACAATTTTCAAATGAACAAGCAATTCAGTGGTAGGTAGAGCCACCCGCCACCATTCATAAAATTAACAATATACTATTTGGTAAGGTTACTGAACAAACAAAACCAACCGCAAATCTTACCCCTTTCTTGCAATTACTTTTTGCACTGCTTTCACAATACTTTCAGCATCCAAACCATACTTTTTCATCAAATCTGAAGGCTTGCCACTTTCTCCAAAACTATCATCCACAGCAATATATTCCTGCGGAGCCAAATGTTTGGTAATAAGCAACTGGGCAATACTATCGCCCAATCCACCAAAGCGATTGTGTTCTTCAGCCGATACGATGCAACCTGTTTTAGCAACCGATTTTAAAATGGCAGCTTCATCCAATGGTTTAATGGTATGTATGTTGATAATCTCTGCATCAATACCCATTGTTTCCAATATTTCACCCGCTAAAATAGCTTCCCATACCAAGTGGCCGGTAGCTACGATAGTTACATCTTTACCTTCATTTACCATCCATGCTTTTCCAATTTCAAATACCTGGTCAGGGGCAGTAAAAACAGGAATTACCGGTCTCCCAAAACGGAGGTAAACTGGCCCTTTATATTTTGCGATAGCGATAGTTGCAGCTTTGGTTTGATTAAAATCGCAGGGATTGATAACTACCATTCCGGGCAGCATTTTCATCATACCAATATCTTCCAGTATTTGATGAGTTGCACCATCTTCACCCAAAGTAAGACCAGCATGCGATGCACAAATTTTTACATTTTTTTCGCTATAGGCTATACTTTGGCGTATTTGATCATACACCCTGCCTGTAGAAAAATTGGCAAAGGTTCCGGTAAAAGGTATTGCTCCGCCAATCGTCATTCCGGCAGCAATGCCCATCATGTTTGCCTCAGCAATACCAACCTGGGTAAACCTTTCAGGGAATTCTTTGATAAAAGCATCCATCTTTAACGACCCAATTAAATCGGCACAGAGCGCAACTACATTGGGATTTTCTCGTCCCGCTTCCAGCAGGCCAACACCAAATCCCGAACGGGTATCTTTCTGATCTGTATAGGTATATTTTTTCATCGTTCACTACTATTTATAAATCACTTTTTTTAATAATCACCTAAAGTTTCCGGCAACTGCGCCAATGCTGCAATCAACTGCTCATCATTTGGTGCCACGCCATGCCATTTATGACTACCCATCATAAAATCAACTCCAAAACCCATTTGGGTTTGCATCAAATTACAAATTGGTTTTCCTTTGCCTGTATTTAGTTTGGCTTGTTGCAAGGCTGTAGTGATTGAAGTCATATCATTGCCCTCACTATGCATTACTTCCCAACCAAAAGCTTCAAATTTTGCCCTTAAATTACCGAGTGACATTATTTTTTCTACTGGTCCATCAATCTGCTGCCCGTTAACATCAATGGTCATAATAAGATTGTCAATTTTATGGTGTGGCGCAAACATTGCTGCTTCCCAAATTTGACCTTCCTGCAACTCACCATCGCCATGCAATGTATAAATAATGGAGGGGTCTTTGTGCCTTTTTTTGGTAATGGCAGCACCTATTGCAACTGATAAACCCTGCCCTAAAGATCCGGATGCAATGCGAATGCCCGGTAAATGTTCGTGCGTTGCAGGATGGCCCTGTACCCTGGAATTGATTTTTCGGAAAGTAGCCAGTTCAACAATATCAAAGTATCCGGATCTGGCCAGTACACTGTAAAATACAGGCGAAATATGCCCATTGGATAAGAAGAAAATATCTTCACCGGCAGCATCCATATTAAATGCAGGATCATGCTTCATCTGGTTAAAATAAAGTGCCACTAAAAAATCTGCACAACCCAAAGAACCACCTGGGTGCCCTGATTGACAGCCATGTACCATTCGTACAATATCTCTGCGTACCTGGCTGGCTATTTTTGTTAATTCATTTATCTCCATTGCAATACTTTTTCGCTGTTAAAAAGGGTTACATTTTTTTTGCATCTTCTAAAAATTTGGCAAGGCCAATATCCGTAAGTGGATGTTTGAGTAAACCAAGAATAGGTTCGAGCGGGCAGGTGCAAACATGGGCGCCAGCAGCCGCACACTGAATAATATGATTGGCATTGCGGATAGAAGCAGCCAAAATCTGTGTTTCAAATCCTTGTATGGCATATATCTGTGCAATTTGCTCAATTAATTGAATTCCATCCCAGCCACTATCATCAATACGGCCAATAAACGGCGACATATAAGTAGCACCAGCCTTAGCTGCTAATATGGCCTGGCCTGCGCTAAAAATTAGCGTGCAATTGGTTTTAATACCATTATCCGTAAACCATTTTATCGCTTTTATCCCGTCTTTAATCATGGGTACTTTTACCACAATATTGGGATGCAAGGCAGCAAGTATTTTTCCTTCTTCTACTATTTCGGTGAAGGTAGTAGAAAGCACTTCAGCACTAATATCTCCATCTACCAATTGGCAAATTGCTTTATAATGCTCATTAATTGCCGTTGACCCTTTGATGCCTTCTTTAGCCATCAGCGAGGGGTTGGTTGTTACACCATCCAATATTCCCAAATCGTTGGCTTCACTTATTTGTGCAAGATTGGCTGTGTCGATAAAAAATTTCATGTAAGTAATTTAATTTGATTGTAATGAATACCGGCAAGATAAACCCAGCGGCACCTGCCTTCTATTTGTGTGATTTTATTGTATTATTATTAATAGCATTTCAGGAATCGCTCTCCCAGGTATTTTACACCAAAACTTATCATTTTTTTGCATTTAAAAACAAAAAAAATAAGTAGCAGGCTTCTTTCATACAGCATTTATAAGTGTTAAAGTAACACTTATAAATTTAGGTAAAAAAATATTTTTTTTAAAAGTTTAAAAAATTATTTCAGGTTGTGAGAGTTAGGGATAATATTTAAAAAAGCCTGAAAATTAGATTTATAGGTTCGTTTATTGAGCTTGTAATAAAAAGCACCTCTTTTTGAATTCTCTTTATCCTTTTCATTTTGCTTGATTATCAGGCCGGTAGAAAGTACTTTTCTTGAAAAATTTCTTTTATCAATGGTGGTACCGTAAACCCCCTCATACAGGTTTTGCAATTGCGGAAGGGTAAATTTAGCAGATAATAATTCAAATAAAATTGGATGCAATGCTGCTTTATATTGCAGTTTCTGCCTTGCCATTTCCACCATTTTCTGGTGATCAAAAACAAGCTCGGGTAAATCTTTAAGCAATATCCATTCAGCATTGTAAGATTCATCCAATTGTTGCTTGTAGGAATTAATGTCTATCAAAGCAAAGTAAACTACTGAAATAGTTCTTTCAATCGGATCTCTTTCAGGATTTCCAAAAACATGCAACTGCTCCAAATAAACACCTTCTAATCCAGTAAGTTTTTTTAAAATTCTTACCGCCGCAGCATCCATACTTTCATCAGGCTTAATAAAGTCACCCATCAAACTCCAGCTACCCAAAAGTGGTTCAAGGGCCCTTTTTATAAGCAGTAATTTTACTTCGGTGCCATCAAAGCCAAAAACTACACAGTCAACTGCAACAAGTAACCTTGTTTGATGTAAATATTTGCTCATTATAAATAAAATGTAACTTTTTAATTGTTATATAATTGCTCCAACTGTTTATCGTTATAATCTTCAATAAAAAACAATATATTCTTAAACCCGGCAAAGTCTTCTTTAGGGTGCATGGTAGTAATTACAACACAAGGCATTTTTGCATTGGCGGCCGCTTCTACTCCTTTTGGGGCATCTTCAAAAACAATACAATTTTCTGGTAGCACCTGCAACTCTTCGGCTGCTTTTAAAAAGGTTTCCGGATGCGGTTTACTTATAACAACATCCTCAGCACTTACGATAGCTGAAAAATACTTGCGCAGGTTTAATCCATCTAAAACAAAATCTATATTAAAGGGAATGGCAGCAGACCCAATGCCCATTTTAATATTTGCTTCGTATGCTTTGCTTACAAAACCATCAAAACCATCAATTGTTTTTAGATAGGGTAAAAAGGCTTTTTGGTAACTTTTTTCTTTTTCCATTTCCAGCTCTGCCATTTCTTGTACTGTAAATTTACCCTCGCCTAAAATTCTTTCAAGCACTTCTGAATTTTTACCATACAACTGTACCATCAAATCACTCATGCTGATATTAAATTGTAATTTATTGTTCAAAATATCAAACCATGCTGTTGCATGATACTTCATATCATCAATAATAGTTCCATTTAAATCGAATAAGAAAGCCTGTGTACCTGCCATTGTAAAAAATTTGTTGAGCAATAATATAGGTGTGTAAAGAAAATGAAAAATTGATAAACCAAATTACAAAAGTGTAATGATACAAAAATGAGGCTGATAAAAATTCAGTACGCAGGTATTGTATTATTACATTTAAAAAAAAGAAATAGATAAAGCTGTTTAAAAAATATTGACTTCCCGCTCTAACACTACTTTAAATTTTTGAGCTACACTTTTTAAGATTGCTTCACTCACATTAAAAAGCTGTTTACCGGTAGCATTTCCATAATTTACCAAAACCAATGCCTGCTTGTTGTGGCAGCCAGCATCACCCTTTCGGTAACCCTTCCAACTTACACCATCAATTGGCCCACTATGCTCTATCAGCCAACCGGCTGCCAATTTCATTTGCCCGTTACCCAACAAATAACCTACAATTGCCGGATAGTCATTTTTTAGTTTTTCAAATGTTGAAACAGCTACTTCGGGGTTTTTAAAAAAGCTACCGGCATTGCCAATTTTAGCCGGGTTGGGCAGTTTACTACTGCGGATATTAATAACTGCCTGTGAGATTGCCTGAATACTTAACTCCTTGATTCCCATTGTTGCAAGCTCCTGATTGATGGCGCCATAATTTGTATTAAACCTGGGTGTTTTTTGCAGGCGAAAGGTAACAGATACAATCACAAACTCACCTTTAAAACGGCGTTTGAACACACTTTCCCTGTAGCCAAATTCACAGTCTGTTAAACTAAATTTCACCAACTTTTTTTCTGCTACGTGAAAGGCTTCCAGTTCATAAAACACATCTTTAGTTTCAACTCCATAAGCACCAACATTCTGCATGGGAGATGCACCTACATTGCCCGGTATAAGGGAAAGATTTTCCATACCTGCCAAATTTTGGTTAATACAATATTGCACTAAGTAATGCCAGTTTTCGCCAGCCCCTGCTTTTACATAAACATGTTCTGCATCTTCCTTTACTTTTTCTATTCCATATATTTCGTTTTTTAAAACAAGACCATCTACATTTTTAGTAAACAAAATATTACTGCCACCACCAAGTATGAGATTTGGCTGCTGCTTTTTGATAATAAGACTTTTTCCAAATTCGAGCAATTCCCCCAATGAATCAATATCATGAAAAGCAGCGAAGTATTTAGCCAGCACATCAATACCAAATGTGTTATACTTTTTTAGTGATGCATTTTCTTGTAGCTGCATATTGAACTTTTACTTATAATTCCACTTTATTATTTCATTCTCCCATTCCCTCATTCTATCACTCTATCATTCTATCATTCTATCACTCATTCTCCCATTCCCTCATTCTATCATTCTATCATTCTATCATTCTATCACTCATTCTCCCATTCCCTCATTCCCTCATTCTCCCATTCTATCATTCTATCATTCTCCCATTCCCCTATTCCCT
>Ga0105048_10014853_pt1 | contig 12112 bp, 6 predicted proteins | sample MAT05_FD_78382 | JGI IMG/M metagenome (GOLD analysis project Ga0105048, IMG submission 78382) | Freshwater microbial communities from Lake Fryxell liftoff mats and glacier meltwater in Antarctica - MAT-05 | ecosystem: Environmental > Aquatic > Freshwater > Ice > Liftoff microbial mat | place... | reverse complement strand
GCAGGATAATTTTCCCAGCGTAAATCAAAGTTGTTTATTTCCGGCGTTTTCAAATCTGGATTTCCGAATAGTACATTGTTGAACACGAAATCATAGTAAGCAAATGGTGCAATTTCTCTGAATTCAGGTCGGTTTAAGGTTTTTGCATAAGCAAGTCGCAGCAATGATTTTTTACCAATAGAATAACTCATGTTGATAGATGGTAAAAAGCTGTTTACGGGATTGTCAATTTTTAATGGTTTACCATTGTTATCTGAACTCTCAAGAATTAATCTGTTCGCTTCAAATCTTACTCCTCCAGATACAATGAACTTATCACTGATGGGCCAGGTGCTTCCAATGTAAACTGCAGATAAAAGATTGTCAGCAGTGTAACTATCGGTTCCGTTCGTCCCTTCGGTGATTTTAAATCCTGTTGAATCGTTGAAGTTGTCTTGATCAAATATCTCGTCTAAGGGTAAAAGTAAAAGGTTGTTGTTAAATTTATCCGTTCTTGATTTTGTGTAAGCCAACCATCTTGCATCGAAGGTTCTGCTTTTTGATTCTGTGTAAAAGCCAATCCTTAATTTTAATTTTCTGCTTTCGCTTAAATCGGCAATATCTTGTTCTAAGTTTCCGGCGGCCATGAATGAATTTTCATTCAATGTGGAGTAAAAGCGTCCGGCATCTGCTTGTGAGGCTGTACTATTGATTTGGGTATAATATTGAGTTGAGTTGTCGACCAAGGATCTAAAAGTTCGGATACGTCTGTAATCAGGTTCACTAGTATGTGTATTGCTATATCCTAATGTCCAGTTCACGTTGGTCTTATTTCTATTGAAATCATGCTGTCCAGAAAGCTGACCTGAGTAAAGTCTTCTTTCATTGTATCTGAATGCATAATTTCTAACTTCATTTCCTTCTTCAGTATTGGTTCCTGTTCTGATACTAGTCCCGTTCGATCCTGTTTGATTGAATAGATTTCTAAACTCTATTTTGTTTTTAGGATTGATCAATAAAGTAAAATTACTTAGTAGCCCTAAGGACGTTTTATTAGTAGAGGTGTTATCGTTGAAGGAATAAATGGTGTCGCTTACATTATTGATGATATCAAATTGATTGTAGTTTAAATTCTGCGCAATTCTTGTTTCATAAGTATTGGAATAATTGATGCCACTGATGTTAGAAAAAATCATTTTTCCGATAGGGATTTTCTTGGAAAATGAAAGGTTGAAACGTTGATCAATGGGTGCCGATTTTTCTTTGGCGATCCATGTGTTGGGTAATAATTTAGCTAAAGCTACTTGCTCAGTCAAACTTAAACCGGAAATATTTTCAGGGAATTCAGAGGGTAAATCACGACTGCCATTATCCATACCTAGCCAATCTGTTTTGCCAAGCGAAGCACGATTGAAATTTTTAAAAGTAGTATTGCTTCTTATACCAATGCTAAGACCTGCCGATATAAAATCATCATCCGGAACATTCTTGGTAAAAATTTTAACAACTCCTCCGGCAAATTCTCCTGGTAATTCAGGCGCTGCCGTTTTGTAGATCATGACTCTTTCCAACATTGAACTTGGAATGATATCAAATGAAAATGCTTTCTTATCTGTTTCCGAGCTGGGAGCCATTGCTCCGTTCAATAAAACCGTGTTATATCTTTCACTAAGGCCGCGAATAACAATGAAGCGGTCTTCCATGATACTTACACCTGGCAATCGTCTGATTACTTCGGATGCATTACGATCTTGTGTTTTTGATATTTGTTGTGCGGAAACACCATTCACTATTTGTGAAGATGAGCGCATATCAGCCAATACTGCATTTTCGGTATTTGTAATTCGCGTTGCAATAACCTCGGCATCTTTTAGAATCTTCGAGTTGGTTCCTAACTTAAAATCAAGAGTTAGATTTATTCCTGCTTTAACAAATACACCATTTTTGCTCATAGGTTCATAACCCACATATGATATTTTCAAATTGTAAACTCCCTCTTTGATATTTTCAATGGTATATTTGCCGTCAATATCCGTAACTGCTCCAATTGAAGTGTTTTCCAAACTCACAGTGGCTCCAATAAGCGTTTCACCTGTAGTGTTGTCGGTTAGGGTTCCTTGAATGGATCCGGATTGTGCTCGCACACTTGAAGTGTAAATGACAGATAGACATGTCATTACACATAATTTTAAGAAATTTTTCATAGCTTAATTAGTTCCGCTACAAAATTCATTTTCTAATAAAAAGAAAAGTTTAATTCAAGTTTAAATTAATATTATGAACTTACTGAAGCGTTCATATTATTGTCAAATCAAATCGTAATTTATTTAGATTAATTTCTTAATATTGGTGAATGAGATTCAAAGACTTTTTACATTATTAATGCTTCGTTAATAATTTATTAATACTACCAGGCTAAGTTTGCAGCATAAATTATGACAACCAACGATTTAATTAAAATTCTTCTTGTTGATGATGAGCCGGATATTCTGGAGTTTATGGAGTACAATCTCAAGAAGGAGGGCTATCATGTACTTTTAGCCAAGAACGGTTTGGAGGCATTAGAGATTGCGAAAAAAGAATTTCCTCAATTAATCATTTTAGACATTATGATGCCTGAGATGGACGGAATCGAAACTTGTCGTAGAATTAGAGAAAATAAGGAATTAGAGCATGTGATGATCGCTTTTTTAACGGCAAGAAATGAAGAGTATTCACAATTGGCAGGTTTTGACGTTGGAGCTGATGATTATATTTCAAAGCCAATTAAACCGAGAATTTTGACATCCAGAATTAAAGCCTTGTTGCGAAGAACGAGCTTTGACAAGTCAAAACCACCGGTTCAAATTGGTGATCTGAGAATCGACAGGGAAAGTTATCTTGTTTATCAAAACGAAGTGCCGATTTCTTTTCCAAGAAAAGAATTTGAACTTTTATCTCTTCTTACTTCTAAACCCGGTAGAGTATTTACAAGGGAAGATATTTTAGCTAGAGTATGGGGTACTGAAATCGTCGTAGGTGATCGTACTATTGATGTTCATATTCGGAAGATCAGGGAGAAATTGGGTGATGAAACCATCAAAACCATTAAAGGAATCGGGTATAAATTTGATATCTGACAAAGAGAATCCTTGTTTTTTAAGAGTGGAGTGGCAAGTCTGCAAATAAATTTAATTGAAGTTTTAAGAAAAAGGCGGATTAGTTCGTGCTGAATCGTAAATTGTTCGGATCATTGACTTTATAATTGTTATTTTTGTCAGGTCAAGATGAACAAAGATTTAAATAAAAACCAAACATTTCTTTCTGCGTTGACGCTTTCATTTGTTATGATTTGCGGATTGTTTTTTGTGTCCTATTTTTTTGATGATCAAGTTACGAATCTTGAGTTTGTAGTTTTGTTTGTTGTTTTCTTTTCGTTTGTTTATTTATTTCTTTACTTTTTAAGGAAAAAACAAATTGAGAATCTTCGCATTCAAATTTATAATCAAATCATCAAAATGCGTAATCCGAAGGAAGTGATACGTCCTCTTAATTGGAAAAAGTCTGATGTTAGTGTTGAAATAAATAAAGTGCTTCACGACTGGAGTAATGAGTCAAAAGAAGAGATAGGTCATTTAAAACAGGTCGAAATATACAGGCGTGAATTTTTGAGCAACGTTTCTCATGAATTAAAAACGCCTGTGTTTTCAGTGCAAGGATATATCCATACTTTGATTGATGGTGGTATCGAGGATCCTGATGTCAATTTGCATTATTTGAATAAAGCAAGTAAGGCCATCGATCGTTTAATAAGTATGGTGGATGATTTAGAATCGATTTCCCGACTTGAATCGGGTGAGTTAATTGTTGAGCCTCGCACTTTTGATATTTTGGATTTGGTTCGAGACGTTTCTGAATCTCTCGAATTCCAGTCGAAAGAAAAAGGGATAGAGATACAAGTAGATGCATTAACTGATAAAAAGTTTTATGTCTATACCGACAAAGAACTTGTTCGCCAAGTGTTGGTGAACTTTATTGTGAATTCATTAAAGTATGGTGTTAAAAAAGGGATTACGAAAGTACGTTTGACGGAAACTTCTGATAAAATTATTGTGGATGTAGAGGATAACGGTATTGGCATTGAGAAAACTCATCTTCCTCGATTATTTGAACGTTTTTATCGAGTCGACAAAAGCCGTTCTCGTGATCAAGGAGGTACCGGATTGGGATTGGCTATCGTGAAACATATTTTGGAAGCCCTTGGAGAAAGTGTACAAGTAGATAGCGAAGTAGGGAAGGGTACCATCTTTACTTTTTCATTGCCTCGTTCAAAGTAATGGTGCTAAAGCATAAATTGGTTTGCGAATAAATAGAATTTAAATATGCAGAATAAAGTAAATAAAGCGAATTCAAAGGCGGAGAAAATAAAGTCATTTGATCCGAATGGACCTGCATTGGAGAATGCAAATATTTTTGGATTGCCTTTTACTTCTGATGAGTCTTCTATAGTTTTAGTTCCTGTTCCTTGGGAAGCAACGGTGAGTTATGGTTCGGGTGCATCACAAGGACCCAGAGCAATACTTGAAGCAAGTGCTCAAGTGGATTTGTTGCATCCTGAATTTATAGATCTGTGGAAGGTCGGAATATCAATGGAAGAAATTCCTGCAGCCATTTTAAAGCAAAGTATTGAATTAAAGAAAAAGGTGGCGAAAATCATCGATGCCCATGGGAAAGGTGTAGATGTTTCAAAAGACCCGAAATTTAAAACAATTTTAAAAGAAGTTAATGCCGGTTCACTTTCATTAAATGATAAAGTGTATCGACAAACATCCGCATTGTTGAAGAGCGGAAAACTGGTCGGACTCGTTGGCGGAGATCATAGCACACCATTGGGTTTTTTTAAAGCGCTTTCAGAAAAGTATTCGAAATTTGGAATACTTCAAATTGATGCACATATGGATTTACGTAAATCATTCGAAGGTTTTACCTACTCGCACGCTTCCATTATGTACAATGCTTTGGAAATAAAGCAAATTTCGAAACTAGTGCAATTAGGAATTCGTGATTATTGTTTAGAAGAAGATGAATGCGCTAAGTCAAATAAAAATCGAGTGAAGGTGTTTTCTTATGCAGATGTAAGTCGAAATCGATACAAAGGAATGACATGGAAGAAACAATGTGATGAAATCATTGCTTCTCTTCCCGATCTAGTACACGTGAGTTTTGATATTGATGGCTTGGATCCGAAGTTGTGTCCAAATACGGGTACTCCGGTCCCCGGAGGATTTGAGTTCCATGAAATCACCTATTTATTATCGGCATTAGCAAAAAGCAAGAAAAAAATAATCAGCTTCGATTTGAATGAGGTTTCTCCCAGCGAAAATGATTGGGATGGAAATGTTGGTGCGCGTATGCTCTTCCATCTATGTGGTGTTTTGGCAAAGTCAAATAAATTGGTTTGAACTTCTGAAGAAGAGTACATCCACAAATCGATTCTCATATAGTTTTGTGAATTGCTTTTTTTGTTTTGCAAATTGAAGGTGGAATGTTATTCCTTTGCACGCAGAGACGCAGAATCGCAGAGAATAAATTGTAAGCATGTTTTAGTGCGCTTCTTCATTATTTTTAAAAACACAAATAGAACTCTTTTGAAATAGAATGAATTTGGTGAGCCATAACTTTTGAAAGCAAATAGAATAAAACGTAATAATTTACTTGTACTTTAAGTCGATTTGAGGTTATTATAACAGCACCTCTGCGACTCTTCGTGAATAGAGATGAAGGTTTTTTTTATAAATTGTACTATTAAAATGATTTGCAATTCGAAATAGGAACAAGATTTAAATTATGATGCTGCAGATAAATTTATAGATTCATAGAAAATAAAAAAGCCCACCTAAATTTAGGTGGGCTTCTTGTTGAAATTAATTCAAGCTTATTTTTGCTTCTGCATTTTTATTTTTAAAGAGAAAGTTATTGTTTTTATCTATATCGATTTCAATAGAATCATCTTTCGAAATTGCATCAGATAAAATTTGTTTGCTAAGTTCATTCATGATTCTTTTTTGCATAACTCTCTTGAGTGGTCGTGCTCCAAATTGCGGATCATATCCTAATTGTGCCAACCATTCAATGGCCTTTTCAGTGATGCTTAATTGAATGTCGTTTAAGGCTAACATTTTTGCAAGCGACTTGAACTGGATCTCTACGATCTCATGAATTTCGGCTCTTGTTAATGGATTGAACATGATGATTTCGTCAATTCGATTTAGAAATTCAGGACGTAAGGATTTCTTTAATAAGTCAAATACTTCTAGTTTCGTTTTTGCCAGAATTTCATCTTTGTTCTTATCAGTAAGTAACTCAGAATTTTCTTGTATTAGCGATGCACCAATGTTCGAGGTCATAATGATAATGCTGTTTTTGAAGTTGGCGGTTCTTCCCTTGTTATCGGTTAATCGTCCATCATCTAAAACTTGCAATAAAATATTGAATACATCCGGATGCGCTTTTTCAATTTCATCTAAAAGTATAACGGAGTAGGGGCGGCGTCGAACCGCTTCCGTCAATTGTCCGCCTTCATCATAGCCTACATATCCCGGAGGCGCTCCAATAAGTCGGCTCACACTATGTCTCTCCTGATATTCACTCATGTCAATACGAGTCAAAGAATGTTCGTCGTTGAATAAAAATTCTGCAAGTGCTTTTGCTAATTCGGTTTTTCCCACACCGGTAGTTCCTAAGAAGATGAAAGAGCCTATGGGACGTTTCATATCTTGTAATCCTGCTCTGCTTCTTCTCACGGCATCAGATAATGCTGCAATGGCATCTTCTTGTCCCACGACACGCTTATGCAGTTCTTCTTCTAAGTGCAGCAACTTTTCGCGTTCGCTTTGTAACATTCGCTTTACTGGAATACCAGTCCATCGAGCAACCACTTCTGCAATGTCTTCGCTGTCTACTTCTTCTTTTATCATCGCTTTGTGATGCTGAGCATCCGATAATTTGCTTTGATTTTCAAGGAGAATTGCTTCAGCATTTTTTATTTTGCCATAGCGAATCTCAGCTACCTTACCATAATCACCCCCTCTTTCTGCTTGTTCCGCTTCCAGTTTTAATTGTTCTATTTCTTCACGCGTTTGTGTAATGGTATCGATGATATTTTTTTCTGTTTCCCATCTTGCCTTGATAATATTTCTCTCTTCGTTGAGATTGGCCAATGTCTCACTCAATTCGGAAAGTTTCTTTTTATCACCTTCTCTTTTTATGGCAGCACGCTCAATTTCGAACTGCATAATTTTTCTTTGAATCTCATCTAATTCTTCCGGTACACTGTTCATTTCCATACGAAGTTTAGCCGCAGCCTCATCCATCAAATCGATGGCTTTGTCAGGTAAAAAACGGTCGGAAATGTAACGGTCGCTTAATTCAACCGCAGAAATGATAGCTTCATCTTTAATTTTAACTTTATGATGTGCTTCATATTTTTCTTTTAATCCGCGAAGAATTGAAATGGCATCTACTACATTTGGTTCTTCAATGATTATTTTTTGAAAGCGTCGTTCCAGCGCTTTGTCTTTTTCGATGTGTTTTTGATATTCATTTAAGGTTGTTGCACCAATGGCTCTTAACTCACCTCGTGCGAGAGCAGGTTTTAGAATATTGGCTGCATCCATGGCACTTTCGCCGCCTGCACCTGCACCAATCAAAGTGTGAATTTCATCAATGAATAAAATGATTTCTCCGTTGGAGCTTATTACCTCTTTTATGACAGCTTTTAATCGTTCTTCAAATTCACCTTTGTATTTCGCACCAGCGATCAATGCTCCCATGTCGAGGGAGTATATTACATTGCCTTTCAAATTTTCAGGAATATCTCCATTGATGATTCGGTGTGCCAATCCTTCGGCAATAGCGGTTTTACCAACTCCTGGTTCTCCAATAAGGATGGGATTGTTTTTTGTTCGTCGGGTCAGAATTTGTAATACTCTTCTGATTTCTTCATCTCTACCAATCACGGGATCTAGTTTCCCTTCTCGGGCCAACTGATTTAAATTTCTTGCGTATTTCTGCAAGGTGTTGTATGTTTCTTCTGCCGATGCAGATGTAACGTTTTCTCCTTTTCTTAATTCAGCAATTGCTTTTCGAAGATCCGCTTCGTTCACACCATGCTGTTTTAAGATTTTCGCAATACGATCTTTACTATTGATTATAGCAAGCAAAATATGTTCTACCGACACAAAATCATCTTTGAATTCTTTGATGAGACTCATGGATTTCTCTAAAATTGCTTGCGTAGCGCTTCCTAAATAAGGACTTCCACCTTTCACTTTCGGATATCCAGCTACCAACTCCTCGGTTTCTTTTCCAAGAGCTTGCATGCTTACATTTAGCTTTTTTAAGAGGAAATTGGTTACGTCTTCGTCCTTTTGAAGCAATGCCATCAACAAGTGACCAGGTTCAATCGATTGTTGATCATTGGAGGTAGCAATGCTTTGCGCCTGCTGTATCGCTTCCTGTGACTTGATAGTAAATTGATTAAAATTCATTTTATTGTTTTTCTTACTGTATCTCAAATACCGCCCCACATGGTCTTTACTGCTTTTTCAGGACGTATTGGCAGTCCTTTTTTAATTCTTCTGACAATACAACATCTTGAATTGTATTTTGATGTCAATACGTCTTTAGTTTACTTTTGTAAGCTGCTATTTTTGTAGCGGATGTAATTAAACTAATTTAATGAGAAAACGTATTTCCTTTATTTTATTGTTAAAGCGAAGAAGCTTTTCAATCATAGTATTTTTTCTAATGACGTTAATGTTTTTTCCTATCCATCTAAAAGCTCAAAATGCAATTTGGATTTGCCCAAACGATACTACTTTATTGGAAGAATTGGGTGATTTTTTAGTGCAAAATTCTATTCCTGTTCGGGTGAAGAGTAATTGGCTTCATGCTATTTCTGTTGATGGTCTTACATCTGAAGAAAGAAAGAATATTAATAAACATTTTAATTGTCAATTTTCCGCGGTGCTAAAACTGAAAAGCACTAGTTTGAGTTTTGTTCAATATGGCGCATTAGAAAAATGTATTTCACAAATGAATGGATCTGCATTTATTCAGGATGGATGGGATGGACAAGGAGTGAAAATTGGTATCGCTGATGCAGGATATTTATATTTGAATGACTCTAACAAAATGTCCGCATTGCAGCATCTTTGGATCAATCATCAAATAATTTTAACTCATGATTTTGTAAGCAATAAAGATACTATCGTATACGATGAATTGTATTATACAGGTAAAAAATCGAAAAGTAAACGTAGTAGAATTTGGGTGGTGGATTTGATTCGTAAAATTAAATTGATTCCTCATTCTCATGGTACTGAAGTTTTGAAAATGATGGCAGGCGTCGAGCCGGATTCATCTTCTCAACTAGGATTAGCAAGCGGGGGTAATTATTATTTGGCTCGTACTGAAGATGGCGTCAAGGAGTTTAAAGAAGAAGAAGATTATTATGTATCTGCTTTGGAATGGATGCATCAATCCGGAGTTCGTATTGTGAACACATCTTTAGGTTATGGAAAAGGACGAAAATTAAAAGGAAGTAATTATTCTCCGTTGCAAATGAATGGATCAAGTATGATTTCCCGTGCGGTTCAAATTGCATGTACTGAAAAGAACATGTTGGTAATAGTAGCTGCAGGAAATGATGGTGATAAGCGGAGTTGGAAAGTAATAACAACTCCTGCGGATGCAAAAGCAGCTTTAAGTGTTGGGGCTGTTTTAAATAAATTTGAAAAGGCGGAGTACAGTAGCATCGGACCCGAGTACAATGATTATCTTAAACCGGAAGTGGCTGCATTTTCAGAAAATGGCACCTCATTGTCAGCGCCGGCTGTTTCCGGATTTGCAGCCTGTTTGCTGGAAATGAATCCTAATTTATCTGCAGAAGCCTTGAAAGATTTAATTATTCGTTCTTCTCATTTATATCCATACGGAAATAATTTTATTGGATATGGTGTTCCTTTAGCAAACCGAGCAATTCAGCTTCTTGAATTTCCGGAAATGCATTTTTCAAATGCTTCTGAGGTCCACTTGCAAACAAATATTTACTCGATAGATACCCTCCATGCTACTATTCCATCTGTTACAGTTTTTCATAAGAAGAATGCTGTGCATGTATTAAAGCAAGAAGTTCTTCTCAGGGGTAAAGAAATGAATCGAATCATCGTGAAGCGGCCGAAAAATTGTTTGCGAAGTACTGTGCAAATCGGCTATCAGATTATAGAATTGTTTTGGGATGTTGATCCGGCAAAAAAATAGCTGCCTTACGGGGCAGCTGAATATATTAGGGATTGGACGATTCTAAAAAGTAATGGTGATCGTGCCTTTTTGTTCTAAAGGCATCGTGGTGCCACCGTCGTATTTTGCACTCTCCGCAGCTTGTTTCGCTTTGGTTAGTAAATACTGACTGGTGGTGGTTGTTCCTTCCACACCCGGATCTGCTTTTATTACGTCGCCATATTTATTGATGGTGATAGCTACAACAACGATCCCTTTTTCCATCGTCAAGTTGTCGACTTTGGGTTGCTTGGTAATTTTTCTTCCCGGCATGATATAAGAAATTCCTTTTTGTCCACTCTGAGAAATACTACTTCCTGATCCTGATTCACCATCAAATTCAATGGACTTGATTTGCCCTAATTGAAAAGTAACCATACTGCCTTTGTGGAAAAAAGTGACTGTATTGTCTTGAATTTTCTGAAGTTCACCGTTCAAACGTTCACCGCTTTTTGTAACGATAACATGCTGAGCCAAGCCGAGGTTAGGCAGGATAAATAATAATAGGAGGATACAATGTTTTTTCACGTGATTCGTCTTTTGTAGCTAACGATTCAAAACTAATATTTATTATAATTGTTTTGAGCTGACGAAAAGTATCTATGAACAGTCCTTTGTTAATTTGTACTTTTGCCTATAATTTATGAAAATACTACTCTCTTATTTGAAAGGTTATTGGAAATTAATTCTTTTAGCCCTCTTCCTTGCTGCTGTGAATCAGGTTTTTTCACTTCTCGATCCCTATATTTTCAAACATATTATTGATGATTATGTCACTCAATTTGAAAAATTATCGAGTGATGAATTTATTCGAGGTGTAGGAATGTTGCTCTTTGCGGCAGTGGGTGTAGCCTTTATTAGTCGGATTGCAAAGAATATTCAGGATTATTATGTGAATGTTATTACGCAAAAAATTGGTGCGAAAATTTATGCGGATGGTATCAAACACAGTCTAGAATTGCCCTATGATGTTTTCGAAGATCAAAGAAGTGGGGAAACATTGGGGATTTTGCAAAAAGTACGAACGGATGTCGAGAAGTTGATCAGTGCCGTGGTAAATGTCCTTTTTACTTCATTGGTCGCCATCATATTTGTTTCTGTTTATGCATTTACGGTACATTGGTTAATTGCTCCAATTTATTTCGGCGTAATTCCGATTCTGGGCTTTGTGAGTTCAAAGTTGAGCAAGAAAGTGAAACGTATTCAAAAAGTAATTGTATCTGAAACAACGGCTTTAGCCGGGTCTACTACGGAGTCGTTGAGGAATATAGAGTTGGTTAAAAGTTTAGGTCTTTCTAATCAGGAAATCACTCGTTTAAATTCAAATACCGATAAGATTTTGGTCTTGGAATTAAAGAAAGTTAAATACATAAGGAGCTTGAGTTTTATTCAAGGTACATTGGTAAATTTATTGCGAACTGCAATTATGTTTATTATGTTGTATTTGATTTTTACACGTCAAATTACAATTGGTGAATTTTTTACGATGTTTATTTATTCGTTTTTTATTTTTGGCCCACTGCAGGAAATTGGAAATATAATTAATATTTATCGTGAGGCAGAAGTGTCATTGAATAATTTTGAAGATATTTTAAATATTAAACCGGAGGCTAAGCCGGAACATGCCAAGGCACTTGGTGTTATTGATTCGTTTCGTTTAGATCAAGTTTCTTTTAAACACCAGTCTGCCTCTGTAAATGCCGTAACAGATATTTCTTTCAATGTGAAATCCGGAGAAACGATTGCATTCGTCGGACCTAGCGGATCCGGAAAAACAACATTGGTAAAATTACTCGTCGGTTTGTACAAACCG
>Ga0105048_10014851_pt1 | contig 12113 bp, 10 predicted proteins | sample MAT05_FD_78382 | JGI IMG/M metagenome (GOLD analysis project Ga0105048, IMG submission 78382) | Freshwater microbial communities from Lake Fryxell liftoff mats and glacier meltwater in Antarctica - MAT-05 | ecosystem: Environmental > Aquatic > Freshwater > Ice > Liftoff microbial mat | place... | reverse complement strand
GCTCCTTAATAGCTGCCGATAAAAAACGGTAAATAGTTTTATCGGCACCAAAAAAAAAGCCCAGTGCCAATGTAATAGCTAGTATAAAGCCACATAAAAATCCCGACACCAGCAACACAAGTTGCCCTATTGAAAAAAGCTCCTGAGAATATTGATACCCTATTGTTTTAACAGCGTAAAAAACCAGGAAGGTTACCGGCAGCACGGCATTGTTAATGCAGTATTTAAGAAAAGGCTGCGTAGTAGTGGCTAAAAATTGCAGGTGCTTGCTGTGCAGTATAAATGTGGTAACGTTCCAACTCATAAAAAATACGGCAAACGAAATACCCACCATGGCAGTACTGAGGGCGTTCACATCATTGAGATACTCCGGCGACATGAACAGATTGTTTACCCCGAAGCGTTCCATAAAGCTGCCATTTACCACCCCAAAGAGTATGTACCAAAACAAAAGTAATATTTGGTACTTGCGAAAGTGAAGCAGGAACAACTGCACCGGCAGCGAATAATAAAATCCGACGATGTATTTTTTCATAGGGAGATAACAGTTGCGGTTCCGCCTTGCCCGCCAACGCTATTACTTATTTATACACATAGCAAGCTTATACGGAAACCAGTAACTGATTCAAAGTAAGACAAAGCATTCTATAATGATGCTGCCTGTTTTACACCCCTGTTAATAAAGATCATCCATACCATTACCAATAAAAACAACATACCCGTAAACTGGTGCAATTGCGCCATCCATTCAAATGTGCCCCAGCGGTTGGGTATTATTTGCGGGCTGGTAACTACGCTGCCAATACCGAGCAGTACCTGTAGTAATGTAACACTAAGCGGCAGCCATTTTGTTTTGTTTAAAAACGCCGTGCTATATGTTTTTACTGCTTTAATAGTCCATATAATTACCAGCAACAACAGCACATAAGCCAGGCCACGGTGTATAAAATGCACTAGTATTTTGTTATTGATAAAATTGAGCAGACTATCCTCATTTTTGTACAATCCTCTTGGCAAAGCCATGCCATTAATACTTGGCCAGGTAGGTGCGGCGGTAGCAGCTTTGTGCCCGGCCATTAATGCCCCGTATAGTAACTGAAAAAACAAAATAGCGGCAATGCCAATATTCAATTTTTGTAAAACTGAATTTCGAACTATTTGGTATTTGGGTACCAGCAACTGCAAGGCAAACCAAAAAGTATAAGTCAATAAAAAAAGCGCAAATACAAAGTGCATTGCCAGACGTGTGGGCTTTACATACACCGCATCTCCATCCAGGCCACTGGCTACCATTATCCAGCCCACTGCGCCTTGCAATGCGCCTAATAAAAAGAGAATGATGAGCGGCTTCACCATTTCTTTCTTAAACTTTTTGGTGATGAAAAAGTAAGCAAAGCCCGTAGCGAACACCAACCCTATAAGCCTGGCCCAAACGCGGTGCAGCCATTCCCAAAAGAAAATAAATTTAAAATCGCCGAGGTTGAAATCAGCATTGAGCAGCTTGTACTGTGGCGTTTGCTGATACTTACTAAATTCAGCTATCCACTGTGCTTCGCCCATCGGGGGCAGGGTTCCGGTAACCACGTTCCACTCGGTAATGGAGAGGCCGCTGCCGGTAAGCCGGGTAATGCCGCCCAGCAATATTTGCATCACCGTCATGCCCACACCTATAAGCAACCAAATGGCTACAGCACGGTTATTTTTAGCTTGTTCTATTGTCTTTATTTCCCTTAAAACACTTTCCATAATTAGCTTTTGGCGTAAGGCAGCAAAGGTAATGTTGGTAACTCTTTACGATGGTTCTGTTTAGAAGATGGAATTTTATTTTTTTGGAAAATAAACATGCTGCATCCCTTTTACCACCCCGATTTTTTAGAAGCCGGTATAGACGAAGCTGGCCGTGGCTGCTATGCCGGTCCGGTATTTGCGGCTGCCGTTATTTTGCCCAAAAACTTTTTTCATCCGTTGCTTAACGATAGCAAGCAGTTAACAGCATCAGAACGCTACACTTTGCGACCTGTAATAGAAGCCGGAGCATTGGCTTTTGCGGTAGCCCAAATATGCCATCATGAAATAGACCGCGTAAATATTTTACAGGCTACCTACAATGCCATGCACAAAGCCGTGGATGACCTGTGTAAAAAACCACAACTGCTGCTCATAGATGGTAATCGGTTTAAACCTTACAAGTGCATTGCCCACGAATGTTTTGTAAAAGGCGATGGCACTTATGCCAGCATTGCCGCTGCCAGCGTATTGGCCAAAACTTACCGCGACGACCACATGCATCAACTGCACCAAAAATTTCCGCACTACGATTGGGTAAATAATAAAGGCTATGGCACTGCAAAGCATCGTACTGCCATTGAAAAGCATGGCATTTGCGAGCATCACCGTAAAAGCTTTAATATTCATCCCAGGCAAACGAAATTGGATATCTAAAATTCGGGGTTCCTTACATCAACATCGCTGGTTTCTATTGGTGCCTCGTACCCTGATACTTGGGACTTGACTCTACTTCTATCATTCGTTCCAGTCTCCTTTACCTTGCCTTGTAACCACAGGTTCGTCGCCTGTACAATCCACAATGGTACTGGGTTCCATGCCGCCTATACCGCCATCTATTACATAGTCCACCAGGTGGCCAAAGCGTTGGTACATGGTTTCCGGGTCGGTATAATCTTCTATCATGTTGCCGGGCAGTGAGGTACTCAGTATCGGGTTGCCAAGCCCTTCAAGAATGGCCATGGCAATATTATTGAGTGGTATGCGCAGACCAATCGTGGACTTTTTACTTTCTAAAATACGTGGCACCTGCTTGCTGGCTGGCAGTATAAAAGTATATGGGCCGGGTAAATAACTTTTCAGCAGCCGGTATATAGGTGTGCTTATGCTCTTGGTATAGTCGCTCAGGTGGCTAAGGTCGCGGCATATAAAGGAGAGCTGCGCTTTGGCCGGGTCTATGTTTTTTATTTTGCAAATACGCTCAATGGCTTTGTGCTGGGTAATATCGCAGCCAAGGCCATAAATGGTATCGGTAGGGTAAATGATGATGCCACCTTTTTTTAGCGAATCAATCACCTGTTGTACAAGACGGGGTTGGGGATTATTGGGGTGGATGTTTAGTAGCATGGTTTATAGTATTAAAGTTGCTGAAAGCAATTTCAAAGGTGCCCATTTTTTTCACCACAAAGGGTAAAGGGGTCAAAGTTGCACAAAGCAGCCATAGCACTTAGTAACCGGAGTGTTCATTAAAGATTGGTATTGTAAATGGTCTTTGTACAACTTACTGGCTTAGCGGCTTCCCGGAAAATGCCTGTACAGCTGTGGCATCAGAACATTTAAATTTGCCCCGTGAAAAAAAATAAGAAAATTATTCTTGAAAAGGTATTGGTAGAAGACTATGCAGCCGAGGGCAAAAGCCTGGCACATGTGGATGGCAAAGTAATATTTATAGATAAAGCGGTGCCGGGAGATGTGGTGGACATCAGGTTACTAAAAAATAAAAAGGATTGGGCCGCGGGCCACCCGGTGTTTTTTCACTCTTACGCTTCCGACCGGGTGGAGCCGTTTTGCAGCCATTTTGGTATTTGTGGCGGTTGTAAATGGCAAATGCTGCCTTACCCAAAACAACTGCAGTACAAGCAGCAGCAAGTGGCCGACCAGTTGCAACGCATTGGCCATATACAGTTGCCGGCAATGATGCCAATAGTGGGTGGCGAGGAGCAACGCTATTACCGCAACAAGCTCGAATTTACTTTTGCGAATAAGAAATACCTCACCAACGATGAGGTAAAAATGAAAGAAGTTTCGCAGTACCAGAACGTGGCGGGCTTTCATGCGCCAGGTGTGTTTGATAAAGTGGTGGATATAGATACCTGCTACCTGCAGCACGAACCAACTAACCGCATACGCAAACTGGTAAAGCATTTTGCCATAGCCAATGGCTACACTTTTTACGACATACGCCTGCACACGGGCTGGCTACGCACTATGCAGGTGCGCCTATGCACTACCAGCCAGCTAATGGTGAATATTGTGGTAGCACACCAACAGGAAGTATGGCTGAAAGCCTTGCTTGATTATGTAATGAAAGAGGAACCTTCTATCACCACCTTACTATACACTATTAACCAGAAATGGAACGACAGCATGTACGACCAAACGCCTATTGCGTGGCATGGCCCCGGTTATGTAATGGAAAAGCTCGAAGATTTTGTTTTTAAAATTGGTCCCAAATCGTTTTTTCAAACCAATACAAAACAGGCGGAAAACCTGTACCGCATTACCCGCAGTTTTGCTGAACTAAACGGTACACAAACTGTTTACGACCTGTACTGCGGCACAGGTAGCATTGGCATTTTTGTAAGCGCATTGGCAAAAAAAATTATTGGGGTAGAATTAATAGATGCCGCCATACAAGATGCCAAAGAAAATGCGCTGCTTAATAAAATAACCCACGCCCATTTTTTTACTGGTGATGTAGCCGATGTTTGTACCGAAGATTTTTTTACCAAACATGGCCGGCCCGATGTAATAATTACCGACCCGCCCCGGGCAGGTATGCACGAAAAACTTGTAAGGCAAATACTGGCCATGGATGCACCCATAGTGGTGTATGTAAGTTGTAACCCCGCCACACAAGCCAGAGATATTAAACTGCTGGATGAAAAATACCAGGTCACTAAAATGCAGCCGGTGGATATGTTTCCGCATACACACCATATAGAAAATGTGGTGCAGCTAAAGAAGCGGCATAATATTTAGGAGATGCAACCTTAGAGAAAACCATTTTGTCTTACCCAACTTAAACCAGGGGGAATACCAAACTATGATCACAGAATTTAGGCCGGGACGATTTCAGATATTGCCTACCGTTATAAAGAACCTGCTTATTATAAATGTGCTGGTTTTTTTGGCACAAATTACTTTGGATGGGCTGGGAGCAGATGGCGATCTGTCGCCAAAAATTGGTAACGTGGCCGATACTTTTGCCCTACATAATATTGAAAGCCCATTATTTAGGCCGTGGCAAATTTTCACCCACATGTTTATGCACGGTAGCCTCATGCATATATTCAGCAACATGTTTGCCTTATGGATGTTTGGCAGCATTCTGGAAAACATGTGGGGTCCAAAACGCTTTTTTATTTTTTACATGATTTGCGGTATTGGGGCAGCAGCGGTACACCTTGGGTGGCTTAGCTGGGAGTACCATAGCCTGCTTAACGATTTTGGCCAATTTAAAAATAACCCCACCCAATTGAATTTTACAGAACTGATGGGCAATAAGGCTTTCAGCAATGTGAACCAACACTGGGTATTGGAACTTACCCGAAACTGGCCTGCCGACCCGGAAGCAGCCAAAAGTTTTGCCTCGGCAGTGCTGGATAGTTCGTCGGAAATTATACAGGGTATTATGCAGTCGCCCACTTTGGGTGCCTCGGGTGCAGTATTTGGCTGCCTTGCTGCATTTGGGTACTTGTTTCCCAATACTTACATCTACCTGTATTTCTTTGTGCCAATGAAGGCCAAGTGGTTTGTTTTGCTCTACATAGCTTTTGAACTGATGATGGTGTTACGCAATTCTGCCGGCGGCATTGCCAGGTTTGCCCACTTGGGTGGCGCTTTGGTTGGTTTTTTGCTTGTTTATTTCTGGAACAGGAAAAACCGAAAAACTTTTTATTGATTTTTTGTTATAAACATGAAACCACCGAAGGCGCGGAGCAGGTGTTAAGCATTATTTTTGAACCCGAAGGAGAAACTAATCGTACATCCAACGTAAATCATACATCGCAATGGGAGTAAGGGAACAAAACAAACGTGGAAAATTATTACTTGGCGAAGAAGGCAACGCATTGATTATGCTCATCACCATTAATGTGGTGCTTTTTGTGCTGCTCAAGTTTATAGAAATCGTTTTCTTTTTAGGTAAAATGGACATCACCAAATTTGTGCCCAATGTGCTTAACTGGTTTTCGCTTTCCCCAAAATTTGATACACTCGTTACCAGGCCCTGGACTATTTTTTCGTACATGTTCAGCCATATAAGCGTATGGATGATGATAAGCAACATGATATGGCTGTGGGCTTTCGGTTATATACTACAAGACCTTACAGGCAACCGAAAGCTGGGCCCAATCTATGTTTATGGCGGATTGGCAGGCGCATTATTTTTTGTGCTTACCATTAATATTTTTCCCGTGCTGCAGCAGGATATAGCCAGTGCCATACCCATGCTGGGTGCCGGGGCTTGTGTAATGGCGGTGAGCGTGGCTACCACTACCCTTGCCCCCGATTACCGCATTTTTCCTATGATAAACGGCGGCATACCATTGTGGGTACTCACCCTCATTTTTGTGCTCATAGATTTTGCCATGGTGGCCGGCAATGGTGCTGGCATTGCGGTGGCACATTTGGCCGGTGCAGCTATGGGTTTTATTTATATAAAACGCCTCGATAAAGGGCACGATATGGGTAACTGGATGCATAGCTTTTATCATTGGGCATGCCACCTCTTTGACCCCGCCAAAAAAAAGGATGCACAACGGCTGCGACAAGAAGTTTTTTACGATGTGCAGGGACAGCAGCCTTTTAAAAAAACGCCCAATGTAACCCAGCAAAAGATTGATGATATACTCGATAAGATTGGCAAAAATGGTTACCATTTTCTTACCGACGACGAAAAAGATTACCTGAAACGGGCAAGTAAAGACTTGTAAAACCCTCCCTCTTTGAAGCGTTTCATACGAATTTCATTTGCTGTTATTTCCCTGTTGGTGGCCATTGTTTATGGCCTTGCCTGCTTTACACCCTATATAAGCCCTGCCAGTTTTTGGTTAATGGGTTTTTTGGGGCTGGCGTTTCCGGTGTTGCTTATATTGGTTTTGGTTACTGCACTTGTTTGGTTATTTGTAAATAGAAAAACGGGCATAGCTCTGCTGGCACTTGTGTGTGTAGGCTATAAAAACATCAGCGTTCTTTTTGCATGGAATAATCCACAAAAATTTTCGGTAGTAAAACCGGCCGGCACTGTACGCATATTAAGCTGGAATGTAAAGGGCTTCGATACCCAGGAATATTACCGGGATAGTGCTAACTCAGTGCGCCATACCATGTTGCGGTACATAGCCGCCCAGGATGCAGATATACTTTGTTTGCAGGATTTTACCGAATATGATAATCCAAGGCTACCTTCTAACATAGGCTACATAACAGATACCCTGCATTACCCTTACCACTATTTTGCCGACGATTATAAAATGTACCCGGCATGGGGCCCTGCCTATTGGGGTATCGTGCTTTTTTCCAGGTTCCCGTTCAGCCATACACAAAAGGTGGCTTACCCCGGCAAGTCTTTACCAGAGAGTATTATTTTGGCCGATATAAGCATCGGTAATAAAAGCAAACGGCTTGTGATGACACACCTGCAAAGCATGCACTTGCGGCAAGCGATGCAAAAAGAGAAGGAAGCCTGGGACAATAGTGAGGATAACGACATCGTGTATTCGAACAACCTGTTTAAAAAACTACAATATTTTATGCCTTACCATGCCTTACAAAGCGAATTGGTAAAAAAGCAAATAGCTGAAAGCCCACACCCTGTAATTTTTTCGGCTGATATGAATGAAGTGCCCACATCTTTTGCCTATCATAACATTAAAGGAAATATGAAGGATGCTTTTTTGGCAAAAGGCATTGGCTTCGGCCGCACATACTCCAAAATTTCGCCTACGCTGCGTATAGATTACCTGATGGTTTCCCCAACTATAGAAGTAACCCAATACAAAAAGGACGACATCTACATGAGCGACCATTACCCGCATGTGATGGATGTAAAATGGTGATGGATTTATCGCTGTTAATAGTTCTGCTGGGTTATGGGGGAATAATCACCCAAGTCTTACAATACACCTTCAAACAATCTTAAATCATTAGCATCCTTTTCATCTTTACAAGTGATAGCGGAATCCCGCTGGTAGTCTTCCGTTCAGCACTAGCGACTTTCGTCAGTAAAGATTATGTTGATTTTCAAAAATAAACTGGTCAAATTTTTTAGGTTCTTTGTTAAGAATATTTGCAATGCAATCAGTGGTGTCGGGTTCTTTTTGAAACCGTGGAAAATAATGAAGCATTATCATTACGAGAATAAGCATTGCTGGCATTTTTTCTTTCTTTTTGGTGATGAAGAAACTTACGAGGTTGGGAGATTTGTATTGAATCGTTTTCCCCAGTCCTTTGCTTAGCTGTACGGCCATCTCTGTAAATGTCAGTTTTTCATTACAAGTCAATTCAAAGCATTGGTTTCTATAATTGACTGTTTCTGTAAGAATTTTAGCAGCAACTTCGCCAATGTCGGTAACATCCACTAAAGTAAATCTAGCATTACCAGCTGGCAGGTATATGCTATTTTTTGTTTTCAAGTCGTTGTGGAGCGTGGTTGTAAAGTTCTGCATGAAGTAAGCAGGTCGCAAAAAAGTATAATCAATTTTGCTTTCAACAATCAATTTTTCAATTTTATGGTGTGGTATTATACTACTGTTTTCAACGCCTTGAACAGATAAAAAGACAATATGCTTCACCCCATTTTTAACTGCGGATTCAACAAGAGGTTTAAAATATTTCTGCACCTCTGAAATTTGAGGCGGACGCAATAAAAAAAGAACATCAATACCAGTTAATGCCAGCTGAAATGTGTCGGCATTAGTAAAATCAAACTCGATGAGTTGTGTATTAAATTGTTCCAACTTTTTTTCGTCTGCCTGTATATTTCTTACGCCTGAATAAACCTGATAATTATGATTGAGGTTAGCAAGCGATTTTAGTACTTCCATTCCAACATTGCCAGTTGCACCAGTAATTAATATTTTTCCCATGTCGTTATGTTATGTTGAATGTCCTCATATTTTGCGCAGCTGCTTCCACGTTTAGCCCGTTCCCCAAGCTTGCAGGCAAAGTGCTTAATTAATTCATAACTAAGCCTTGAAGGGTGGTAGCAACTTTATTGAATACACCTACTATTTGGAATGACTCAAAAGCTATGTCAATTTTCACATTCCCGCCTTTACCGAGTACATCATTGGCACCATATCCTCCATGCCTTTTATCCGCCACATACCATCTGCCCCTTGCACCACACTATTAAAACAGTTGTAAGCTGAATAAGAAAACTCGTTGAAATGCCGGATACTAAGCCCTGCTGCAATAAGGGCGTTGAGTATTTCACTTATGCTGTGGTTCCAACTGTATTCCTTGTATTCAATAGCAGCATTGCGGTCGGTATAGGTGCCGGTGCTGGTTTCGGCTATTACCCCAAAGTTGTGGTAAGGGTATTTTATGGTGGTAAGGTCGTCGTCCATCATCCATAAAACGGGGTGAAAATCCACCATGTAAAATGTGCCCCCCGGCTTTAAGAAGTGGGCAATTACCGCAGCCCATTTGTCAAGGTTGGGCAGCCAGCCAATAGTGCCGTAGGAAGTGAATATGATATCGAAAGAACCGGCTCCTTGCATTTGCGGATTGGCGATGAGATCATAGACATTGCTGCACACAAATGTGGCCCCTATATTTATTTCTTTGGCCAGCTTTTTTGCTTCGGCAATGGCCAGGTCGCTAATGTCTATGCCTGTTACCGTGGCACCGAGCCTGGCCCAACTTAGCGTATCCTGCCCAAAGTGGCATTGCAGGTGTAGCAGACTTTTGCCCTCTACGTTTCCCAGCTCGTCCAGCTCAATTTTATTCAAGGTGTTTTTACCGGCTTTAAAAGCATCGTTATCGTAAAACGATGAACCGATATGCACCGCAGTGCGTTTGTTCCAGCCATGTTTGTTCGCTTCAAAAAAAACATCGTGGTTTTCGTTGTCCATGGGGTTTATAATTTCAATGCGAATTTAAAGGAGGCATTTGCTTATATAACAATGGGGGATTAGCTAAAACGTGGCCTCGACTACTTTCTTTTACCGCTGTATAATTACCAATGTTCCGGGTGTAATCATTTCATACAGCTCCTGAACATCTTCGTTTTTCATGCTTACACAGCCTTGTGTCCAGGCTTGCAAGTTTTCTACCGCCCAATCTTCCCGGGGCCAGGTACCGTGGATGCCAATGGCACCACCTATTTTGGCCGATGCGGGTATCAACCCTTTTGCTTTACGCTGTTTAAATTTTTCGTGGTCGGCTTGGGTAGGGTAATCCAGCATCATAAAACGGTTCCATTTTTTATGTAAATATTTAGAAGAAATATGGAACCTGCCTTCCGGGGTGCGGCGATCACCTTCTTTTAATTTATCGCCAAGGTCTTCGCTGCCAAATGTACAGGGGTACTGCACCAGCCAATCTTCGCTATCATACACTGTAAGCGTGTTGTCGCTTTTGTCCACTATAATATAGTATGGGGTTGGGGCATATTTGGGAGCCACCTTTTTTTCTGGTGCTGCTTTTGTGGTTACCGTTTTCTTTGTCTTCGGATTTTTTTTTGCAAAAATGATATTAGGTACAAATGTGAGCAGCAACAAAAGAATAAGTACAGAAAACCTGGTGACCATTTTTTAAAGATTTTAGGGTATAACGGATGCTGCAAACTAAATATTACAGCACCTAAAAGCGTTGCCAAAAAATTAACGTAGGGTGGATAAGTGTGTGTTAGTTATAGGTAAACTGGGTAAGATTTAAAATTGTGAGTAGTGATTAAATCTATCAACCGCTATTTATGCTTTTATTCCTTGTGAGTTATTAACAGCCTGAGGTACTATCGGCAGGTCTTAAAGCAAAAACCCCTCCAGAACGGAAGGGCTTTTATAAAATACTGTAAACTTATTTTCCAAATTTCAAGTGCTTACCCGGGTAATACGCACCATCACCCAACTGCTCTTCTATGCGTATGAGCTGGTTGTATTTAGCTATGCGGTCGGTACGGCTGGCACTGCCTGTTTTTATTTGACCACAATTAAGGGCCACGGCCAGGTCTGCAATGGTGGTATCTTCTGTTTCGCCGCTGCGGTGGCTCATAATGGTATTGTAGCCGGCATGTTGCGCCATGGTTACAGCATTAATGGTTTCGGTAATGGTACCAATCTGGTTCACTTTTACCAGCAGGCCATTGGCTATGCTTTTATCAATGCCGGTTTTAAGGCGATCCACATTGGTTACAAAAAGATCGTCGCCCACCAACTGTGTTTTTGTGCCAACGGCTTCGGTCAGCATTTTCCAGCCGTTCCAATCGTCTTCGGCCATGCCATCTTCTATGCTTGCAAGCGGGTATTGTTTCACCCAGTTGGCCCAAAAATTGACGAGATCTTCGCTGCTCATAACCTTGCCATCGCTTTTATGAAAAACGTATTTCTTTTTCTTGGCATCCCATAGTTCGCTGTTGGCGGCATCCATGGCTATCACTATCTGGCTACCAGTTTTGTAACCTGCGGCGCTAACGGCTTCCAGTACCGTTTCTATGGCTTCTTCGTTGCTCTGTATATTGGGGGCAAAACCACCTTCGTCGCCCACATTTGTGCTAAAGCCTTTCTTTTTCAAAACGGTTTTCAGCACATGAAAAATTTCTACACCCCAGCGAAGACCTTCGCTAAAACTACTGGCACCCACGGGTACAATCATAAATTCCTGAAAGTCTATTTTATTATCGGCATGTGCCCCACCATTGAGGATGTTCATCATGGGCACGGGCATTGTTTTTGCATTGGTGCCGCCTATGTAGCGGTATAGCGGCAGGCCACTTTCATCAGCGGCAGCTTTGGCTGCGGCCATGCTCACGGCCAGTATAGCGTTGGCACCCAGCTTACTCTTGTTAGGCGTGCCGTCCAGGTCTATCATCATTTGGTCAATACCGGTTTGGTCGGCTATATCCATGCCCAGCAGGTTGGGGGCAATGGTGTCGTTTACATTTTTAACGGCCTTTAATACGCCTTTGCCGGCATATTTCTTTTTGTCGTTGTCCCGCAGTTCGGCGGCTTCGTGTATGCCAGTACTTGCACCGCTTGGTACGGCGGCACGGCCGAGTATGCCTTCTTCGGTTAGTACGTCCACCTCTACGGTAGGGTTGCCACGGCTATCTAATATTTGCCTGGCGTGGATGCTTGCGATGTAACTCATTGTGGTTTTGT
>Ga0105048_10014850_pt1 | contig 12113 bp, 11 predicted proteins | sample MAT05_FD_78382 | JGI IMG/M metagenome (GOLD analysis project Ga0105048, IMG submission 78382) | Freshwater microbial communities from Lake Fryxell liftoff mats and glacier meltwater in Antarctica - MAT-05 | ecosystem: Environmental > Aquatic > Freshwater > Ice > Liftoff microbial mat | place... | reverse complement strand
CGCGCCAACTGGCGCGAAGACTGCGAGGAAGCCGGCTTCTCGTATCACTCGATCGACGGCGTGTACTGGGACGAGTCGCGCTGCTACCGCTTCACCGCGGACGAAATCGATGGGCTGGAGGCGGCGACCGCCGAACTGCATGCGCGCTGCCTCGACGCTGCCGAACACATCGTCACGCAAAACCGCCTCGATGCGCTGCACATTCCCAAGGCTTGGCACGAACGCGTCGCGCGCTCGTGGCGAGCCCGCGATCTATCCCTCTTCGGCCGCTTCGACTTTGCCTACGATGGCAGCGGGCCGCCGAAGATGCTCGAGTACAACGCGGACACGCCCACCGCGCTGCTCGAGGTGTCGGTCGCGCAATGGCGCTGGCTCGAACAGAAGATCCGGCCGCAGGAACCCGCCGCCGACCAGTTCAACTCACTGCACGAGAAGCTGATCCAGAGCTGGCGTGCCTTCGCGGTGACGTGGTCCGCGGGCACGCCCGTGCACTTCACCTGCGCGGCGGAGAGCGAGGAAGACTGCGGCAATATCGACTACCTGCAGGATGTCGCCACGCAGGGCGGCGTGGAAACGCGCTTCGTCGGCATCAACGACATCGGCTGGAACAGCACGGCAGGCGTCTTCGTCGACGAAACGGACGAAGAAATCCATGTGCTGTGCAAACTCTATCCTTGGGAGTGGATGGTCGACGAGGCCTTTGGCGCCAATCTGCACACCTCCAGCCTGCGCGTGATCGAGCCCGCATGGAAGATGTTGCTGTCCAACAAGGGCCTGCTACCGATCCTGTGGGAGCTCTTCCCCGATCACCCCAACCTGTTGCCCGCGTACTTCGAGCGGGGCTGCATTGCGGGCGACTATGTCGAGAAGCCGCTGCTGTCGCGTGAGGGCGCCAACGTCACGCTCCATCGTGGCGGCGAGGTGATCACGTCCGGCGGCGAATATGGCGATGAGGGCTTCGTCTACCAGGCCTACACGCCCATCCCGCGCTTCGGTGACGACTACGTCACGATCGGTTCGTGGATCATCGGTGACGAGCCGGCCGGCATCGGCATGCGCGAAGACGAGGGACCCATCACCCGCAACACCAGCCGCTTTGTCCCCCATTATTTTCTCTGACACCAACACCAAGAGGTCCATGCGATGACGATCGAACAATCACTGGCGGGCCTGCCGGCATTCCTGCTGTACTTCGGGCTTTCGTTGGCGCTTCTCGTGCTCTTCGTCGCAATCTACGTGACGGTCACGCCGTACAAGGAATTGACGCTGATCCGCGAAGGCAATCAGGCGGCGGCTATTTCGCTAGGTGGTGCGGTGATTGGCTTCGTACTGCCGCTGGCGCGCGCCGTGACCCAAAGTGTTTCCATCCTCGACCTCGTCATCTGGGGTGTGATTGCTCTGGTCGTGCAGGTGGTCGTGTTCTTCGTCGTGGGCAAGATCCTGCCGCGCTTCGTTGTGGCGATCACCGAGGGGCGTGTCGCGGGCGGCATCCTGCTGGCGGCATTGGCCATTGGTGTCGGGTTGCTCAATGCGGCGGCGATGACGAACTGATTGTCGAGGTCATGGGAACGCGGCAGTAACAAAATCTGAACGGACGCCTGGGACTGTACTTGCCCCAAGGCACTTGCATGAGCAAGCGGGCCTTTGCAGGCAAATGCATGTGTTCGCCGGGTCCGGTTCAGCTGAGCAATTCGGGACGCTATCGGACGGGGACGCTCGCGCGCAGCGCTGCCAGCAGCGTTTCGGCATCACGCAGCCGCACGGGATCGAGATTCGCGCGCGCGTGGTCGCGTCCGTCGATCGCGACGGCGAGGAGCGCCTCGTCCTCGCTGCGGGCCGCCTGCAGGCGCTCCGTCGCGAGGGCGTTCCACGCATACACGTATGCGACGTGCTTCGGCACGCGTCGATGCGTTTGTGCGAGCAGACGGGCCGCTTCGATCATCGCTGTGGCGTCGCCCTTCTTCGCTGCAAGCAGATGGAGCCATGCCGCGAGATCGCTATCGGCGTACTTCACCAAACCCGTGAAATCGCCGGTCGCCTCGGCGTGCACGATGGCATGGGCGCGGGCATCGTGCTTGCGCATGTCGTGGCCGCCCGTGACTCCGGCGCGCACGCCGACCACCAGCGCACGTCGCTCCAGGCGCCGGACGTCCTCTTCCGCGGGTTGCGCGATATCCGGTGAACGCAGAACTTCCGACATCACCTTCATCAGAGCGGCGGCCTTCGCCTGCGCCCGTGCGAGGCCCGCCGCGTCGAACCTGGTCTCAAGGCTTGCCGTTCGGAAGTCGGCGCCGGCGAACGCAAACCATGCGTACGCGTCGTCGAGGTAGGGCCCCTTATAGCCCGGGGCGTCGCCCTTGCCTTCCAGTTCGCGCGCCAGCTCGAAGGCCGCATAGCGACTGCCGTGGCGGGCGGCCCGCTCGATCCATGGCAGTGCCTCGCCGGGTCCACGGGCCAACATCAATTCGGCCGCCACGCGCCGCCAGCCGGAACTTGCCGACGCGTACTCCACGAGTCGTGGCAGCTGTCCAAGTTGCGAGGGAAGCGCGCTGTCGCGGGCGCTCGGAAGGTCCCATACGAGGGCACCGGTGATCAGGCTGAGCCGGCCGTCCGGGTCGCCTTGCGCGGCCGACTTCGCGATCCATCGGCCCGCACCCGACGCGTCGGGCGTCAGACCCATGAGCCCGTTGCGCAGCGATTCACCGAGCAGCCATTGTGCGTACGCATCGCCGCGGATCGCATTCGGCCGAATGCTGTCGTTGAGCTCGCGCACGGCGGCGTCGCTCGTCGGTTGCGGGACCAGCGTCGGGTCCGGCTCCCGGTGCAACCATCCCACCGGTGCCACCGTACCCACCACGGGGTCCGCGAGCGGAAACCACGCCGCCAGTCCCAATGCGATTCCCGCAACCGCGGCACCGGCAATCCATGGTCGCGGAAGGTAAGGCGACGTCCCCACCGCCGCCGATACGCTCGCAACGCGCGCACGCCAGCGGCTGCCGGTGCTTGGCTGGTCCCGAGGCTCCAGACGCAGCAACAGCCAGATTCGGAACGCCACCGCTCCGCAGAGCAGTGTCAGCAACAGGCACAATGTCGCGTAGGCCAGCACCGGCCCGGCGTGCTGCGCCACATCCGGAAGCCCGCCGATGATCGCGCCGATCAGGAGCAGCGGGGTCAGCACGAGGAACGCGTAACCGAAGAACAACGCGTATGCCAGCAGCCCCAGCAGCAACGCGAGGCACGAGAACCAGAACGTCAGATGCAACGCGCGGAGCAGCTTGGACGACACGACGCTCGCCTCGATACCAGAGTCCTATTATGCGGGAAGCCGCCCGCCCGATATTCAACTGGATCGCCCCGGATACGGCGAAGGTGTTGGCAGTGACAGCAGCGCTACGAGGTAGCGAGTTCAATCGTACGACTGCGCGAAAGGCGAAAGCGATAACAGGTCAGACCGACGTCTGCAGACCCAGACTAACCTGCCGGCCACCGCCTGCGTCAAGCAACAAACACGGACCAACGGCAGTCCTCGCGTTCAATGCCATCCCAGGCGATGGCGCCAACCCCTTCCACTCCTTTACTTTACCAAAATATGAGCATATGCTCATAAACAACATGCCTGCCCCCCGCAAACAGTCCACTCCGCTCCGGCCCCCAAAGCAGACGCCAGCCGCAACCCAAACCGACGACCTCGACCGCGTCTTCGCCGCAGTCGCCCGCTACTTCAGCGTTCTGTCGGAACCCACGCGCCTGCGCATCCTGCACACCATCTGCCAGGACGAGCGCTCGGTCTCGGCCATCGTCGCGGAAACCGGCGCCACGCAAACCAATGTCTCACGCCATCTGGCGCTGATGCACAGCGTGGGCGTGGTCAGCCGCCGGCGTGAGGGCAACACGGTGTACTACCAGGTGAACGATCCGGAATTCGTTGAGATCTGCCGCGCGGTGTGCGTGCAGATCGCCAGTCGCATTGATGAGCAGAAGCCGCTCAAGAAAGATCTGTTGCATTTCGCGGCCCAGCACTGACGCGGTTACAGCGGAGCGGGCGTGGGAGGAGTTTCAACGATGTCGCAAGGCAAGGTCACGCCGGGTCGCATCCGGCTGGCACCGGAACATCATCTGACCACGCTACCTGATCCGGCGCGGCGCAGTTTTCTGCGTCGTACAGCAGCGGCGGGCGGTGGCATGCTGGCGGCCAGCGCGGCTGGGCGCGCGTTGGCCGACGAACGCCTCGAGAAGAACCTGCCGCCCAATGTGCCGGCATGGACGCGGGCGCTGGGCGCCCCGATCCTTGTGTCGCCGTACGGGGTGCCTTCGCCATTCCAGGCCAGCGTCAAGCGGCGCGAGAGTCCCGGCCTCACGCGCACGCCGCAGTCGTCCGTGTCCTTCACGCCGTTGCAGAATCTCTTCGGCATCATCACGCCGTCGGGCCTTCACTTCGAACGCCACCATGCGGGGATGCCGGAGATCGATCCGCACCAGCATCGGCTGATGATCCACGGGCTGGTGGCACATCCGCGGCTCTACACGATGGACGACCTCGTCCGCTTCCCCTCGGTGTCACGCGTGCACTTCATCGAGTGCGGCGCCAACACCGGCATGGAATGGGGCAACGTCGCGGTGCCCACCGTGCAGTACACGCACGGCATGCTGTCGTGCAGCGAGTGGACCGGCGTGCCGCTGGCCACGTTGCTCGACGAGGCCGGCGTGGATCGCCGCAAGGCGAAATTCGTGCTGGCCGAAGGCGCCGACGGCGCCGCGCTGACGCGGACGGTATCGATGCAGATGGCGCTGGACGATGCACTCGTCTGCTACGGGCAGAACGGCGAGATGCTGCGGCCGGAACAAGGCTATCCGCTGCGGCTGCTGGTGCCCGGCGTGCAGGGCGTGTCGAGCGTGAAGTGGCTGCGCCGGATCGAAGTCGGCGATGCACCGTGGAATACGCGCGAGGAATCACTGCACTACACCGACCTGATGCCCGGCGGCATCGCGCGCCAGTACACGTGGATCCAGGAAGCAAAAAGCGTGATTACATCGCCCTCCGGCGGGCAGGTGCTGCTCGATCGCGGCTACCACGAGATCACCGGCATCGCGTGGTCCGGCCGCGGCAAGGTGCGGCGCGTGGATGTGTCCACGGATGGCGGTCGCAACTGGCGCACGGCACGGCTGCAGGAACCGGTCCAGAGCAAGGCGCTCACGCGGTTTCGCATCGACTGGACATGGAATGGGGCACCGGCGCTGCTGCAGTCGCGCGTGATCGACGAAACTGGTTTCGTGCAGCCGAAGCTGCGGCAGTTGCGCGAGGTGCGCGGCACCCGTTCGATCTATCACAACAACGCAATTCAGACGTGGCGCGTGGATGCCACCGGCGAGGTCAGCAATGTCCAGGTCCTGTAGCCGGATGCGACGGCGATCGCCGCGGCGGCGCGGGAGCTTGGCGTTTGCGCTGGCGATCGCATGCATCTCGACCGCGTTGGCGGCGCCGCAGCAGTTCGGCTTCGGCAAGCCGGCGACGCCGCGCGAGATTGCGGGGTGGGACATCGACGTGCGGCCCGATGGCACGGGCCTGCCACCTGGCCGCGGCTCGGTGATGCAGGGGCAGGTCATCTACGACGCGATGTGCGCGGATTGCCACGGTACGTTTGGGGAGTCCAATAGCTACGTCCAGATCGCCGGCGGCGTCGGGTCGCTACGCACCGATCAGCCCGTGCGCACCACGGGCAGCAAGCTCAACTACGCGACGACGTTGTGGGACTACATCAACCGCGCGATGCCGTTCAATGCGCCGCAATCGCTCACACCCGACGAGGTGTATTCGCTTACTGCCTATGTGCTCAATCTCAACGACATCCTGCCCGCCGAAGCAACGTTGGATCAAGTCACGCTGCTCAGCGTGAAGATGCCCAATCGCGACGGCTTCACCACCGCGCACGGCTTCATGCGCCGCGACGGCAAGCCGGACACAAACAACACCGCCTGCATGACGAACTGCACCACTACGGTGAAACTGTCCTCAGAGATGCCGGACCACGCGCGCAACCAGCATGGCAACCTTGCGGAGCAGGCCCCCGGGGTGGGCGTGTCGGCACGCGTGGCGGCGACGCGTACGGCTGCCGCGCCCAAACCCGCGGCGGTGCTGGCGCAGGCCAATGGCTGCACGGCTTGCCACGATGTCGCCGACCGGAAGATCGGGCCGGGCTTTCGCGAGATCGCGGCGAAGTATGCGGGCGACAGCGGTGCCGAGGCGCGGCTGCTAACCAAGACCCGGACTGGAGGCGTGGGAATATGGGGAAGCGTGCCGATGCCTCCCCAACCGACTCTGCAGGACAGCGATGCGCGCGCGCTCGTCCAGTGGATTCTGGCCGGCGCGCGGCCGTGATATTCATATAGCTTCGCAATAGACCCAATCCCGGGTGTCGGGGCTAGAATGTGGGGCTGGTTTCAACTGGAGAATTCACGATGGATATGCAACGCAGAGAGGTCCTGAAAAAGAGCGGCGGCGTCTCGCTGTTGACGCTGCTCGCGGCCGCCGGTTGGCTTGCCCCCGGCGGGGCGCTGGCACAGGCGGCGTGGAACACTGCAGCTTTCGATACGAAGACGATGGACGAAACGATGAAGGCGCTGGGCGGCTCGGCACCGGCGCAAAGCAAGGACATCACGTTCGTGCAGACGCCCGACATCGCCGAGAACGGTGCCGTCGTGCCGATCGGCGTCGCCAGTGCCATTCCGAAGACCGAGGCCATCGCGATCCTGGTCGAGAAGAATCCGAACATGCTGGTCGCGATCTTCGAAATCCCGGCCGGCACGGAGCCCGCGATCTCGACGCGCATGAAGATGGGTCAGAGTTCCAACGTTTACGCATTGGTCAAGGCCGACGGCAAGTACTACGTCGCCACGAAGGAAATCAAGGTCACGCTGGGCGGCTGCGGCGGCTGACGCCGCAAGCGCAACAACAGGAGAGAGAACATGGCAGATCCGATGCGAATTCGCGCCAATGTGACCGGTGACACCACCGAGGTCCGGGTGCTCATGAGTCACGAAATGGAAACCGGCCAACGCAAGGATGCGGCAGGCAAGGTCATTCCCGCGTGGCATATCCAGAACGTCACCGCCACGCACAACGGCAAGACGGTGCTGACCGCGCAATGGGGTCCGGCGGTATCGAAGAATCCGTTCCTGTCGTTCAAGTTCAAGGGCGGTGCCAAGGGCGACAAGGTCCAGGTCAGCTGGACCGACAACAAGGGCGACAAGCGCACCGACGAAGCGGTGATTGCGTGAAGTCGAAGGTCGCGGTCATTGCGGCCGTGGCCGTCGCCGGTGTCGCGTTCGCGCAGACGAGCACCGTCGACGAGATCGCCAAGTACCGCGCGGCACTGCAGGATGGCAACCCTGCCGAATTGTGGGAAGCCCGTGGTGAAGGCATCTGGAAGACCGCGCGCGGTCCGGCCAAGGTGTCGTTCGAAAGATGCGATCTGGGTTTGGGTGCCGGTGTGGTCAAGGGCGCCTACGCGCAAATGCCACGCTACTTCCCCGATGCCGACCGCGTGATGGATCTCGAAACGCGGCTCGTGCATTGCATGGTCACGCAGCAGGGCTTCACGCTGGCCGACGCCAAGAAGAATCCCTTTGGCAATGGCAACGCACAGAAGTCCGACATGGAAGCGGTGGTGGCCTATGTCACCTCGGAGTCACGCGGCATCAAGATGAATATCGCCGCGTCACACCCGAAGGAACAAGATGCCTATCGGATCGGCGAGCGGATGTTCTACTTCCGGGGTGGCTCGCACGATTTCTCCTGCGCCACCTGTCACGCCGAGAGCGGCAAGCGCATCCGCTTGCAGGACCTGCCCAACCTGACGGAGAAGCCCGGCGCGCAACTGGCCTACACGACGTGGCCCGCGTATCGCGTATCGCAGGGAGAGTTGCGTACGTTCCAATGGCGTCTCTTCGATTGCTTTCGCCAGCAGCGCTTCCCCGCGCTCGAGTTCGCATCGGACGGTTCGATCGCGCTGACAATGTTCCTGGCTCGCAATGCCAACGGTGCGGCGTTCGACGCCCCGGCCATCAAGCGCTGATGAGATCTGCCATGAAGACCTGCATTTCCGTCGCCACGCTCACGGTTGGTTCGGCATTGCTGCTGTCCGGTTGCGCGAGCCCCCCCTCCGATGCCGAGATCAACGCCCGGGCAACACAGGTGCTCAAGGCGTCATTCGTCGCGCGCGGCCAGGCGGGCCTCGACCGGCTCGATCAGGACGAAACGCAGAAGACCTGCACCACCTATGCGGGCAAGGTGCCAGGTAAGGACGTCACCGACCGCATCGAGAAGGTCAACTTCGAGTCGATCAAGTGGCCTGCCGACGGCAAGTACCTCGGCAACTGGCAGAACGGCGAGAAGATCGCGCAGGAAGGCCGCGGCAAGCAATTTTCCGATGACCCCGCCGGTCCGGTGGGCGGCAACTGCTATGCGTGTCATCAGTTGGCACCACAGGAAGTCTCCTTCGGCACCATCGGCCCGTCGCTCTACCAGTTCGCCAAGTTGCGCGGCTACGGCCCGGATATCCAGAAGTATGCGTACGGCAAGGTGTGGAACGCCGATGCGTACAGTGCATGCTCGAACATGCCGCGCTTCGGCCACAGCGGCATCCTGTCCGAAGCCCAGGTGAAGGATGTCACGGCGCTGCTGATGGACCCGAACTCGCCGGTCAACAAGTGACCGCGGCGCACGCGCGCCGATGAACCGCCGCGAGTTCCTGCAGGGCATAGCGGCCGCGGCGGCCGCAGGATTGCCGGTGGCGGATGCCGACGCGGCTGCGGGTCGCGGCGATGCCGGCTTCTATGCCGGTGTCACGCCCTTCGGCAACGTCAGTCTGCTGCATTTCACCGATTGTCACGCCCAGTTGAGGCCCATCCATTACCGCGAACCCAACGTCAATCTTGGCGTCGGCGCGGCGTGGGGGCAGCCCCCGCACATCGTCGGCGAAGCATTGCTGAAGCACTTCGGCATCGCCCCCGGCACGCGTCCCGCGCATGCGTTCACCTATCTCAATTTCACGCGCGCCGCGCGCAACTTCGGCGCGATGGGCGGCTTCGCGCATCTCGCAACCCTGGTCAAGCAGCTGAAAGCCTCGCGGCCGAACGCGTTGCTGCTCGACGGCGGCGATACCTGGCAAGGCTCGGGCACCGCGCTGTGGACGCGTGGCCAGGACATGATCGACGCGCAAAAGCAACTGGGCGTGGACATCATGACCGGCCACTGGGAGTTCACGCTTGGCGCCGACCGCGTCAAGGAAGTGGTCGAAAAGGATTTCGCCGGCAAGGTGGAGTTCCTGGCGCAGAACGTGCGCACGGCGGACTTCAGCGACCCGGTGTTCAAGCCGTTCACGTTGCGCACGATCAATGGCGTGCCGGTGGCCATCCTGGGCCAGGCCTTTCCGTATACGCCCATCGCCAACCCGCGCTACTTCGTGGCCGACTGGACCTTCGGCATCCAGGAGGAGACGATGCAGAAGGCGGTGGACGCAGCACGCGCCGCTGGCGCGCAGGCGGTGGTGCTGCTTTCGCACAACGGCATGGACGTCGACCTGAAGCTGGCCTCGCGCGTGACCGGCATCGACGCGATCCTTGGGGGTCACACGCACGACGGTGTACCGCAGCCCACGATCGTGACCAACCGCACTGGCAAGACCATCGTCACCAATGCCGGCAGCAACGGCAAGTTCCTGGCGGTGCTCGACTTCGACGTGAAGGACGGCAAGGTCGCCGACTTCCGCTATCGCTTGCTGCCGGTGTTCAGCGCATTGCTGCCGCCCGACGCTGCGATGGATGCCTTGATCAAGCGCGTGCGCGCGCCCTACGAGGCAAAGCTCGGCGAGGAGCTCGCGACCACCGAAGGCCTGCTCTACCGGCGCGGCAATTTCAACGGGACCTCGGACCAGCTGATCCTCGAGGCGCTGCTGGCGGAAAAAGACGCGCAGATCGCGTTCTCGCCCGGGTTCCGCTGGGGCACCACGCTGTTGCCGGGGCAGGCCATCCGCATGGAGCACCTGATGGACCAGACGGCCATCACGTATCCGTACGTCACGCGCAACGATCTCACCGGTGCCACCATCAAGATCATTCTCGAGGACGTGGCCGACAACCTCTTCAATCCTGACCCGTACTACCAGCAGGGTGGCGACATGGTGCGCGTCGGTGGCTTGCAGTACACGATCGATCCCAAGGCCGCGGCGGGTTCGCGCATCACGCGGATGGAATTGAACGGCACGACGCTCGACGCCGACAAGACCTACAAGGTGGCCGGCTGGGCGCCGGTGTCGGAGGACGCGCGCAATGCCGGCGGCGAACCGATCTGGGATCTTGTCGCGCGCTACCTGCGTGCACGCAAATCCATTCCGCCGCGCAAGTTAAACCTGCCAGTGATCGTCGGCATGGAAGGTAATCCGGGGATCGCGGCCTAGCGGCGCTTGCGCCGCTTGCTGCCATCGCTTCCCGTAGGCGGGGAGGACGGCGGACGCCGTACCTCATCGATGCGCATCTCCACCAGTTGGTCGACTTCCGTGCCGCGCTCCTTCAGCGCGTCGAACTCCGCTTCAAGCGTTTCCGGCGATTGCTTGCTGGTACGTGACAGCACGCGCGCGAGGCCTGGTGGCAGGTCGCGACGCTTGGTAAACGCTGTCATCCATTCGAGGCCTGCGTCGCTGAAGGCGCGGAACGCGATGAACGTGCCCACCAGTCCCCACGGCGATCCGGTGAGGCCCAGCACGGGCAGGCCGAAGATGATGCCAAGCTGCGTGACCAGCACGCGGAGTGAAACAGTACCCACGCTACGACCCAGCTCGGCAAAGCTCCAGCTACGAAGCGTGCGCAGGTCCCACATCAGGAAGAGGCTTTGCACGCAGATCGCGTAGACCAGCGCGAGGCGCGCGTCATTCCACGTCACCGGGCCCGCGACGCGGAACAGGAAGACCAGCAGCAGGACGAACACGCCGTGGACGATCGTGAAGATCACCGTGATGCCGACGAAGCTTGAGAGGTAGGCATTCTCGCCGGCCAGCGCGCGCTTGGTGGCCTGCGCCCCCAGCTTGTGGTCGGCGATCGTTCCCACTGCCAGGTAATGTCCGGCTTTTTGCGTGGCCTTGCGGTGGACGATGATCCGGATCGCGCCGGTGATGAGCAGCAGCACCGTCTCGAACCAATAGAGCAGCAGCAGCACCGCGGGGGATCGTCCGTTGACGATCACCTCGGCGAGCGGAAGGACGTTCATCAGCAGCGCGTACAACAGGAGGGCAAGGAATCCCACGGTGGTCTACCTGTCCCCGCGTGGCGGGCGTGGCGGAATCAGCTCACCGTCACGCGCACGAACTTGCGCTTGCCGGCCTGCAGCACCACGGTACGTCCGGCCGGGACCACCAGCGCCTTGTCCATCACGACATCGCCATCGAGCTTGATGCCACGCTGCGCGATGAGGCGCAGTGCTTCGGACGTCGAGTCGACCAGTCCCGCCTGCTTCGCCACCTGCGGAATCGGCATGCCGGCGCCGGCGGTGGCCAACGTGATTTCCGGCATGGTCGCCGGCACCGCGCCGTCCTTGAAGCGCGATTCGAACTCTTCCACAGCGGCGTTCGCTGCGGCAGTGGAGTGGAAGCGCGCGACGATTTCCTTGGCCAGCAGTACCTTGGCGTCCCGCGGGTTGCGCCCGGCATCGCACTCGCGTTTCAGCGCCGCGATCTCGTCCATCGAGTGCAACGACAGCAGCTCGAAGTACTGCCACATCAACACGTCCGAGATCGACATCAGCTTGCCGAACATCTCGGTCGCGCTCTCGGTGATGCCGATGTAGTTGCCTTTCGACTTCGACATCTTGTCCACACCGTCGAGCCCCACCAGCAGCGGCATCGTCAGGATGCACTGCGGCTCCTGGCCATACTGCTTCTGCAGTTCGCGACCCACCAGCAGGTTGAATTTCTGATCGGTGCCGCCCAGCTCGATGTCGGACTTCAGCGCGACCGAGTCGTAGCCCTGCATCAACGGGTACAGGAGCTCATGCACGGCGATCGGCTGGTTACTACGGAAGCGCTTCGAGAAATCGTCACGCTCGAGCATCCGTGCCACCGTGT
>Ga0105048_10014847_pt1 | contig 12114 bp, 10 predicted proteins | sample MAT05_FD_78382 | JGI IMG/M metagenome (GOLD analysis project Ga0105048, IMG submission 78382) | Freshwater microbial communities from Lake Fryxell liftoff mats and glacier meltwater in Antarctica - MAT-05 | ecosystem: Environmental > Aquatic > Freshwater > Ice > Liftoff microbial mat | place... | reverse complement strand
GCGCCGCATGGGAGCCAATCCGCACGCCAACGGCGGCCTGCTGCTCAAGCAATTGCGGCTGCCCAATTTCGAGGACTATGCCGTGACGGTGCCCACGCCCGGCGGCGTGCAAGCCGAGGCCACCCGTGTGCAAGGGCAGTTCATTCGCGATGTGTTCAAGCTGAACGAGGCCGGCCGCAACTTCCGCATCTTCAGCCCCGATGAGACTGAGTCCAATCGGTGGGGGCCGGTGTTCGAGGTGACCAGCCGCACCTCGGTGGCCGAGATTTTGCCCACCGATGACCACGTCTCGCCCGACGGCCGCGTCATGGAGATGCTGAGTGAGCACCAGTGTCAGGGCTGGCTGGAGGGCTATTTGCTCACTGGCCGGCACGGCTTCTTCTCGTGCTATGAGGCATTTATTCACATCATCGACTCGATGTTCAACCAGCACGCCAAGTGGTTGAAATCGACGCGACATATCTCGTGGCGGCGGCCAGTGGCCTCGCTGAACTATCTGCTCACCTCGCATGTGTGGCGGCAGGATCACAACGGCTTCAGCCATCAGGACCCTGGCTTCATCGACCATGTGGTGAACAAGAAGGCCGATGTGATCCGGGTATATCTGCCGCCGGACGCGAACACGCTGCTGTCGGTCACCGATCACTGTCTCAAGAGTCAAAACTACGTCAACGTCATCATTGCCGGCAAACAACCCGCGCCGCAGTGGCTGACCATGGATCAGGCCATCAAACACTGCACAGCCGGCATCGGCATCTGGGAGTGGGCCAGCAATGACAATGCCGGCGATGGCGCAGGCTCCGAGCCCGATGTGGTGATGGCCTGCTGCGGCGATGTGCCGACGATGGAGACACTGGCCGCGGTCTCGCTGTTGCGCCAACATGCGCCGCAACTCAAAATCCGCGTCATTAACGTCGTGGACTTGATGACGCTGCAATCGGCCAGCGAGCACCCGCACGGCCTGAACGACCGCGACTTCGATCTGCTGTTCACTCGCAACAAGCCGATCATCTTCGCCTTCCACGGCTACCCCTGGCTGATTCACCGGCTAACCTATCGGCGCACCAATCATGCCAATCTGCACGTGCGCGGCTACAAGGAGGAAGGCACCACCACGACGCCGTTTGACATGGTCGTGCTCAACGACCTCGATCGCTTTCACCTTGTCGGCGATGTGGTGGATCGCGTGCCGCAGCTTGGGCCGAGTGGGGCCTACATCAAGCAAGCCATGCGCGACAAGTTGATCGAGCATAAGCAATACATTCGCAAGTACGGCGAGGATATGCCCGAGGTGCGCAACTGGCGCTGGAGCGAGGGGAGCGGATCGTAGAGATAGACGGGGATTCAGATCGTCGACGTCGACGTCGACGATCCGATCTGCATTCGCAACAACAAAAAAGGACTTCGCCGATAAAGGTGAAGTCCTTTTGTTTTCGTGGAGATGTTCCAGCAGCACGTCTCTACAAATCGCTTACTGCGCGCTGCCCAACGCCTTTTCAAGGTTGGCCTTCAGCGTGTTGTAGATGTCCATGGTCACTTCGCCGTTGGCCAGGCGAATATCCAGGTTGGTCAAGGCCTGCTGCAACTGCACCTTGGATGCGGCCCCGGTGTTGCCGGTGGTGGCCGCCGTCGTTGCGGGCGTGTTCATGCCGCCGCCAATGGCCGCGGCCATGCTCTGGCCCAGGCCAATGCCCGCGCCGAGACCCAAGCCCGTGCCGGCCGCATTGCCGCTGGTGTTCTGGGCGGCCTCGCGCATGGCCTGGCCGGCCTGATATTGCATGTAGTTCACGCCCAATGCGCCCATTGCGCCGCGCTGCGAGATGGCTTTGGCCGTCTCTTCGTTGGGCTGAATGTTGATGACGTAGACCTTCTTCAACGAAATGCCAACGGCATCAAAGTCGTCGGCGGCTTTGGCCTGGATGGCCGCGCCCAGATCGCTTTGCAGCGCCGCCAGATCCAGCAAAGACTTGGTCTTCATGATCTCGCCCAGCGTGCTGGAGATCTCGCTCAGCAGGATGCCGCGCAGGTAGTCGCTGATCTGGCTGGTGCTATACATGCCCTGCACGCCCACGATCTGGTTCACGAACCGCTGCGGGTCTTTGATCTGGATGGCATAGGTGCCAAACGCCTTGAGCTGCACCATGCCCAACACGCTATCCGGCACGGTAATCTCGCCGGGTGTGCCCCACTTCATATCCAGAAAATCTTTCGTGGTGACGAAGTAGACCTCGGCCGGGAACGGCGTCTTGCCGTCGGTGGCCATGCCGATGATGCCGCTCAAAATCGGCAGGTTGAAGGTGGTGAGGGTGTGCCGGCCCTCGGCAAACGTGTCCAGCGCCTTGCCGTCGCGATAGAACACGGCCACTTGCGCACCTCGCACAATCACCTGCGAGCCCAGGCGAATATCGCCCGAACCCACGTCCGGCACGCGCCGAACCATTTCATTAGGCCCCTGATCCGGCCACTCGATGACGTCAATAATCCGTGCCATGTTCTCTCCTTATTTAATCATTTAATCACTTGCTCATTGGTTCATTTAAGAATTTAAGACAGGAGCAAGCGAGCAAATCAACATGTCAATATTCATTCACGTGCGCACATGTTCATTTCTTAAATGATCAAATGAACAAATGATTAAATTCCTGTAATGACACTGCCGCGCTTGTTAAACAAATCGGCAGCCTCTTTCACAATTTTATGCGCGGCCGCAATGGCGCCCTTAATCTCGATGTTGTCATCGGCGGCCTTTTGCAGCGCATCAAAACCCGCGCCTACCTTGGCGATCTCGCCCACCAGTTGTTGGTCAAACGCGTGCAGTCGGTCGAGGTCGTCTTCCTTCACCTTCACGGCATCGAAGAAGCCGGCGTAACCCTGCGGCGCGTTGCGAATGCGGTCGATCAGCGTTTGCAGCGCCGTCTTCACCGCGCCCACCTCGCTCATCCACTCGATGCCGCCGTTGCCCATGATGGTTTCCTGGATGGGGCTGAGCCGGTCGAGATGGGTGGTGAAATCGCGCACCAGCGCGCCGCGCAACAGGCTGTCGGCCTCGCGGCGCTGCTCCTTCTCTTTGTAACCCTTGTAGCCCGGCAGAATCTTCTTCGCAAAGGATTCCAGGCCGCGCTCTTCATTTTTTACCGAGTCGTAATCTGCACTCATCGTATTCCCCCTGACCAAATCATAAATCGTCCGTCAATATTATCCCGCTTGTTTCTTCGCATCATCACCCTTGCCCGGCTTCTTCTCGCGCGCTGCCATCTTGGCCGACAATTGAGTAATCGCCACCAACAGCGCGCCAGCACAAAACGCCGGCACTGCATAGCGGGTGAATTCGCGAAAGTTCATGCCAAACACGCCGCCGCCGGTCTCAGTCGTCACATACACCGTCGCCGCAATCACGCCGAGCATGATGAGGATGCCGAACACTTTGAGCACGCGCATAGCTCTATTGGTTGCTGGTGGTTAGTTGCTGGTGTTCTTACTAGCAACCAGCAACCAACCACCAGCCATATATCATGCCGATAGAAATACTTCGCTGCCACAGAATGGGCATTTGACGATGCCTTTGCCGGCCAGCTCCAATTTGCCGCCGCACTTGGGACAGGTGCCGTCTTTGATCTTCCCGGCATCCACCGAGAACAACACGCCGCTGTCCCAATCGACATAGCCACTGAAAAGCTGCTTGCCGACCAGGTCGCGCACCAGTTGTTGCACATCGGCGCGCGAGGTTTTCAGCTCAATCGAGGCGCTGGCAATGTCGACCTTACCCTGCGTCTGCACCATGCTCAACAGCTTTTGCTGCCGGCGAATCACCACTTCCTCGCCAGATTCAACGGTGCCCTTGTTGAGCGTGTAGACGCCGAAGCCGGCCAGCACCGCCGCTGGAATAATCGCGACAAAAATCGCCAGCACCTTGGCCTGCGTGCTCAACTCGCCCGTCAACGCCCACGCGGCTCCCAGCACCACGATCACGGCCGCAATGCCGATCAAAATGTAACCAACCGTTTTGCTTTGATTCATGAGAGTTGTTAGTCGTTAGTAATTAGTTGTTAGTAGTTTAGACGCCACCACAGCCAGCCGCCAAACGCCAGCAGCTTCTAACGAAATCCGCCGCCGCCGCCACCGGAGCCGCCGCCACCGCCGCCCCCTCCACCACCACCGCCTCCGCTCCAGCCACCGCTGCTGCCGCCGCCCCAACTGGAGGTGCTGCGGCTCACCACGGGGGCCGGCTGGCTGGTAAGCGTGTTGGTGACGGATTGGAACATGCCAGTCAGATTGGTGTTGATGGCGGCCAGACCTGCCACCATTCCCTTGTTAATGCCTTCCAAACCACCGACGCCCGGCGCTCGCGCAGCCCCTGAAATATCGCCCTTTTGTGCGCCGCCGATTGCGTCCGAGATCGACGTGCCGCCGGCAGAGCGCGTGTTGCCGTAGCCGTAGGGGTAATAGCGCGGGTAGCCGATGGGCACATACCACGGCGGCACCGGCGTCTCCACCGCGCTAAACTTTTGCACCCACGAGCGGTCGATGCCAAATGCAATCGCGAACGGCAAATATTTATCGAACTGATCCGTCGCCTCTTTCAGGTTCGTGTATTTCTCGATGTTCTGCAAGTAGCGCTTGAACGCTTCCAGCCGCATCTTCATCTCGGCACCGGCTCGGGTGCGCTGCGGCATGTTGCGCGCCATCACCAGGAAGATCACCGCCGTCAGCACCAGGCCAATCGGCGCGCAGAACGCATAGTTGGTCAGGCTCGACAAGGCGAAGATGGCACCACAACTCAGCACGCCGGCCAGCACCAACACGGTGACACCGATGCCGTTCCAGCGGTTGCGCGTGCTCTCGGGATCGTGATCGTAGAAGCCGTCGGCCACCAACTGCGCATACAGCGCCTTGTTAATCTTGCTGATTTTGGTGTAGAAGTTGTTCTTCAAACCACTTAGCTTGCGCGGCTTGTCATCCAGATTCAACGCATCGAGCAAGGCTGTTTCGTGCTGTTTTAGAGCCGCTTTGCCATATTCCGGCCCGCGCTCCAGGTTGTAATCCATGGTGGAGAAGGCATCCTTGGTCTCCACTTCCTCCATGACAATCACTCCGCGTCGGGCCAGATCCACCATCGTGGCGATGATGTCCTGCATATCGACCTTCTCGTCCACCAGGGTGCCGGCCACACCCGGCGTCACATTGGGCGCTTCAGTCAAATACTCAGCGATGAGGCCGACGTTCGGATCGCGGCCACGCGTCACCCACGTCACCACGGCCAGCGCCGGCCCGCCAATCAGCGCCAGCACACCCACCAGCAATGCAATCAAATCATTGCGAGGGCGCACTTGCTCATCATAAGTTTGCTGCGCATCGAAGGCCGATTGCCACGCCGGCGCAGTACCCAACACAATGCCGTGCGGGAATTGCACGCGCACTTCAAAAGCGGTGCCGCTGGGAATGGGCTCGGTCACTTCAAAGTGCACGACGTTGTCGCCGGATTCGGTAGTCACATTGGCCGGCACGCCATACGACTCAGCTTTTTGGGCCGTGGCGCTGGGCGGCAAATTCACCGTCACGGCCGCGTTTTTCACCGGGAAGCCGCTTCGATCGGCATAGATCGCCGTCCACCACACCTGGTCGCCGCCGTCGTAATAACGCACAGCCCCACTAATCGTGTAAGCCATAGTGAACGTGCGCACTTCGTTGCGGGCGGGTGTGTTGAAGTAATACTTGATGCGAAAATCGCCACCGTCGGCTGTGCTGGTCTCGAAGCGCATCGGCTCGCCGCTCTCCGAGCCCTCAGTCAGGGCAATATCGGTGATGCCGGTGATGCGATTCTGCTGGATATCGCGGTAGCCAAAGCTGAAGGTGCCGCTGGTAAACCGCACCACGTTGCGTTCGAGAATGCGCAAATCGCCGTTTTGCTGCACGGTGATGTCGACATCCAGCCGTTGCCATTCCAGCGACTTGGCATCCTGGGCCGGCCCCGACGCCAGCAGTGCGGCCGGTTGTGCCAGTAGCCCAATCAGAAAAAGACCCAGCGCAAAGATGCGCAAAAACTTCGTCATGTTCATTTGCAAAAACCCCTCGCGACCATGACGTTAGTTTAGCGTAGTTCGCGTTTCCAGCCGGCAGGGATTACTGAGTAGATGATGCGCCCGGCGCTCAAAAATGCGGCCAATGCCTCAACAGCGCGTGCCACAGCCCTGCCAGTTGCGCGATCCATCGGCGCATCGGGCTCGGCGTAAATCTGGTTCACCTGCAAGATGCCGGCCGTGCGATCCATCTGGGCATCGACCCGGCCGATCAATGCACAGCCACGCGCATCGGCATACAAAATCGGCAACACGTAATAGCCAAACTTGCGCTTGTCCTTCGGCACGTAAATCTCGATGGTGTAATCGAAGTTGAAAAGCTGTTGGGTGCGCTTGCGGTCGCAGATCAAGTTGTCGAACGGCGAGAGGAGTTGCGCCGTGGGCTCGGCTGAATTCAGATCATCGTCATCCAACACTGGCACAAGGTCAACCGGCATAAACCACTCGCCGCTAGCACCTTCGACATTGACCCGCTCGACTCGACCCGCTTTCTCCAGCGCCGCCAGACTCGCCTTGAGTGTTGGATAACGGCCGCGAATAAAGTGCGCTTTGATCTGCTGCGGTGTCGCCACGCCCAGCGCATTCAGCGCTTTGAGAGCCGCGCGCTGTTCCAGCACATCGAGCTTGAGTTTGTCCTGCGGCATCCACGCCGGCCAATGTTTCTCGGCCAGGTCCCACAAACGGCCTGTCCCTTTGCGGCCTGCCACCACGACCTTGCCGCCCAGCCACAGATAGAACAGCATCTGGTTCACATTTCGGCCACTGGTCCAGCCGCCGCTTTGCCAGGCCGCTTGCGAGGTGTCCTCAAAATAGGTGGAGGGAAGTGGGCCATTGCGCTTCAGCTCGCGCAGAACGCTACTGCGCAAGGCTTTATTCGTCTCCATCCATTGGCTCGCTCGCTCGGATTTGAGGGTGGTCTGCATGCGCTGCTGGTGAATGGGATAGTCCTCGGTTAGCACCATGCTGGCGCAGTGCGCCCAATACTCGAAGACGTGTTTGTCGTGCCACAACAACTGGTCAAGGTCGCGGTTGAGCGCATTGATATTGGTATGGGCCGTGCGATTGCGCAACACCAATTGGTGGCTTTTGGCGATGGGGCTCAGCGGGTCGAGTTGCACGCAACCGAGTTGTTGAAATGCAGCCAGCATGCCATTGGGTGTGGCTTCCTGCGGCCGGTTCAGCAGTTGCGCGTGCACGGCCAGTTGCCGCGCCTGATGGAGTGTAATGGTGCGAGAGACAGTCATGCTCCGGCAGTGTAAACACAAATCAGGTGAATGTGCGCCCTGATTTGCGAGCGTAGCAGAAGCGGAGTCCACTGACTCCGCTTCTGCTACGCTCGCAACGGCACAGCCGGCCACGACTGGGTATCACGCTTGTTGAAGGCGGCCTGGGCGAGGCTGCCGTAGCCCGTGTGACCCAGGGCTTCCATCGAGGCATCGGCCGATGCGCCCACCACTTCGGCCGCGCCCAGCACACAGCCGTGCCGCAGCGAATCTTGAAAGTCGTGTTGAGCCCAGTGCGCCTCGCCACCCAGCTTGAACGACATGCCGCGCCAGTAGTAGGCCTCACCGTGCTTGCGATCCAGCTCCAGCACACGGGTGTAATCGGTGATGGCTTTGCTGTAGTTGCACTTGCAATAGTGGCTGTTGGCGCGGGCGAACAATAGAGACACGCGTTGGGTTGGGTCCGATGTAGGTGCGGCCTTCAAAATGTCCAGCGCGCGGGTGTAATCGGCCACCGCCTTGTCATAGCTGCCACGCTGATGGTGATACTGCGCGCGCGCCACATAATAGGTGCCGTCATGGCGATCCAGATGAATGGCGCGGTTGAAGTCGGCCATCGCGTGACCATCGCGCTTGCGCTCATAGAGCAGTGCGCGCGCAAAGACATATTCGGCCATATCGGGCCGCAGGTGAATGGCGCAGGTGTAGTCCTCGATTGCCAGATCAATCTGGCCGTTGCGCTCATACAGGCGCGCCCGCTTGACCCGATACAGGGCTTGCCCGGCATCCAGCGCAATCGCCCGGCCCCAACTGGCCAATTCGGCCGCCCGGTTGCCAAATTGCCCATGAATGCGCGCCAGATCGGCGTGCACGCTGCCCGGTTTGGGGCTGTAGTTGAGCGCGCGATTGCACGCGGCCACGGCCCGTTTGTAGTTGCGACTGTTGGCATGGGCATAGGCGCGCAGTTGCCAGCTTTCAGCGCGGCGGCGGCGCTCAGACAAATTCAATCCGCTTTCGTGGGCAGGCAGTTTGGCCGGTTTGCTGGGCGCGCTGGATCGGGTCGAAAGCGCCGGCAAAGCAATATGGCTGGGCAACGTGGCATTGGGGTTGATCGGGCTGCCGGCCAGCTTGGGATTCGCCCCACCTGGCACGCTCGCTCGCAACACCTTCAAGAGCGTGCGGCACTCGGCGGTGCGGGCTGTATCGTTTAACAAGCCATGCACCATGACACGCTGATAGATGCTCCACAGGCTGGGCACGTGCTGGCACGGCTCCACCTCGGCAACCACAAACTGCATGTGGCCAGTGTGTTCCAGGGCAATGGCCGCGCTGGTTTCGGTCTTGACCCAGCGCGAGTACAGGCTATGCTGGCTCAGCAACAACAAAAAGATGCTGCTCTCATCGAGGCCACGTTGAACCGCATCGACCCACTTTTCGCCGGGCTGAATGCTGTGCGGCGAAATCCACACCTGCCAACCCTCGGCCGTCAGAGCCTGGGCCAGTTGTTGGGCCGCTTCAGAATCGGCATGGGCATGGCACAGAAATATCTGCCTGGGATTGCGCTCCGGCAATATCAACTTGGGTTGCGGCTCGGTCGGCGCATCTACGTTGATATTGATGCTGATCGGAACGTGGCGAGCCAGATTCTGGGCGTAGGCAATTGGCCGTTCGCGTTGCAGCGCCACCAGCAGATTCGGCGTCAGGCCGCGGCTGTCGCAATACTGGATCAGCAGTTGCACCTTGCGGCTTTTGAGCATGCCGGCCGTAAATTCGTCGCTGATATCGCGGAAGTAATCAAAGCACAGCGTTTCCAACTCACCATCGCTGAAGACGCGCATGATGAAATCTCGAAGCGCCGGCGTGATCACAAGGAAACGCTGACGGTTCACCTGAGTTTGAAAGCGGCTTAATTCCGTTCGGTTGTTCATAGATGAGCATCAGCGGCCCAGGTGCTTAAGCAGAGGCGTTGATAATATTGACACACTGACACCTTTATGAAGCAGCACTTGAGCGGCAAATACATACACACTTACAATCCTGCAACGACCTCTAATGCTTTTGTCGCATCAGTCGGAGTCAACTGCGTTCCATAGTCAGCATTTTCTTATAGATTTTGCTTAGAAAAACCTAATTGCAATATTTATCTGTTCTAAATTGCGGCTGATGTGCGGAGTCTGACGGCATTATTCAGCAATTCGGGTTGCATTGCCAAAAGCATTTTGTGCAACACTTAACCCGCAATGTCATGCAATATTGACACGATCCAACGCCCTAATTTGCCGCGACCTTACAAAGTGATTTAGCCATGCCAAACACATCCCAAACTCAAGACCTCATTTCCTTTCTACGTCGGCTGCGCGCCGTGCGAACCTTTCGCCCCGACCCAGTGCCTGAGGCTGCGCTGAACGACATTCTCGAGGTCGCCCGCTGGTCTGGCAGCGCCATGAATCGCCAGCCGTGGCAGATCGTGGTGATCACGGATGACGCCGTTCGCCAGGCCCTGGGGCAATTGGAGGGCTATGTGAAGCACGTGGCCGGCGCGCCGCTCGGCATGGTGCTGGCGATGGAGGGTGAGGGAGATGCCAACGCCTACGACGAGGGTCGGCTGTCCGAGCGCATCATGCTGGCAGCAGCCGCTCACGGCGTGGGTGCGTGCATTGGCTGGTTCGCCGGTCCTGCGCAGGATGAGGCCAAACGCGTGCTGGCAGTGCCGGCGGGTTATCACGTTCGCACCGTCCTCTCACTGGGCTACCCCACCGAGGAAGCCCAGCAGCCACACAGCAAACCCGGCGAGGCGCGCAAGCCGTTGAGCGAGATCGTGCATACTAATCGTTTCGGCGAATGACGCGGTCGGGGATTCGTCGACGTCGACCTCGACGTCGACGAATCCCCGACCGCGTCACGCAAGCAACTCCGCTCCAACCCCGCGGCGCTTGTATCATCGGCGCATGTCCACTGCCCCCGAAGGCGCCGCCAATACCCACAACCCGCGCCCCAATCCGCCCCTCGACCTGCTGCGCAACCAGCTCGCCTTCGGCTCAGACTCCGCTCTGTTCGGCATCGGCATATATTTCATGCCGCTCACCACGGTGGTCACATCACTAGCGGCCAAACTCACCGACGACAAAGCCCTCATCGGCGCGGTCAGCCTGGTCTGGTATGTGTCCTATCTGTTGCCGCAACTGTTCGCCGCGCGCGTCATCCACGGCAAGCGCCGGCTCAAACCGTTTTCGGTGTGGCCGTCGGTCCTCGGCCGGCCCATCATCCTGCTGTTTGCACTGTGGTTGTATTTCACGGGCGCGGCATCGCCGCTGCTGACGGTGTGGGTTTTGCTGGGCTGCATCGTCGTGTTTTTGGGGTTCGACGCGTTCACCAGCATCGCCTGGTTCGACATGATGGGGCGCGCCTTCTCGCCCAGCGGCCGCGCGCGCATACTGACGGTTACTCAATTGATTGCTGGCATCGGTGGCATTGGGGCCGGCTTCATCGTCGAGCGTGTGCTGGGCTCCAGCCAGTTTCCCTTCCCACTGAATTACGCATTTTTGCTGTTCTGCGCGTGGGTGTTCTACGAGTTGTCTTTGGTGGGCATGTTGTTCATCCGTGAGCGGGTCAGCACTCAACCCGAAAACACGCAGGCGGCCGAGAGTCACTTCTGGCAAAAACTGCGCGCGGCGTGGCAAAGCGATCCGGTGTTCCGGCGTTTGCTGCTGGCGCGCTTGCTCACCGGCGTCGAGAACATGGCAGCCGCGTTCTACGTGGTGTTCGCCAAGGAAATATTGGGGTTGCCGGATTCGGCCATCGGCGTGTTCACCATCGCCTATGTGATCGGTGGTCTGTTGGGCACGGCCATCTTCGGCTGGCTGTCGGCGCGCTTTGGGCCGCGCCGGGTGGTGACGATGGCGTGTGGCTTGCAACTCACTGCGCCGGTGTTGGCCTTGATCGTGTCGTTTGTGGCCATCCCCGGCACCGCACTGGTCATGCTGGGTTACGCCGCGTTCGTGGTGGTCATGGCGCTGGCCGGGGCCGTCAACCGCTCGACCCAGGTCGGCTTCTTCAGCTATGCCCAGGACAGCGCGCCCGAGCTCGACCGGCCCATGTATGTCGGCGCGGTCAGCTCCATCGCCGGCACGGCCGCCCTCATGCCGGTGCTGGGCGGCCTGCTGATCGATGGCTTGACGGGTGCAGGTTTCGGGGCCGGTGCCTACAGCGCCCTGTTTGGGCTAGCCAGCATGTTTGTGGCCGTGGGCGCGTTTGTGAGTTTGAAACTGCCGGTGCCGAGGCGGGTTTGAGTGTGAATCAATTCCGCAATAAACATTCCACCAGCAGCGACAAGAGGAATGCTGCGCCGCCATAGATTAAGAAGCCGACGGGAAGACGAAACGCGAATGGGTCGGGCTGTGGCCCACAGCGTTCTACCTCCTCTGCCTCGATCTCAATCTCGCGCATCGCCTTATAGGCTCGCTCCTCCTCGCGTCTGCGTTCCGCCCAGTACTCGTCATCGCTGCTCATATGCCGCCTCCTGGCTCGTCATCCGGCTGGGTCACGTTTGGCATATCCAACGGCGGCTTTTTAAGTGCGCCCTGGCTAACCAGCGTGGCTGCCGCATCCTGGGTCTTGTTCAAGATAGTGCGCAGTTGCGGGCTGAATTGGCCGGTGTAGCGCTTCACGGCAAACTCGCCGATGCCGCGCGTGATGAGGTACTCGAACACCCCACCCATGATGGCCCCCAGCACCGGCACGCTTTTTAGCAGCGACCGGCCCATGTATGTCGGCGCGGTCAGCTCCATCGCCGGCACGGCCGCCCTCATGCCGGT
>Ga0105048_10014846_pt1 | contig 12115 bp, 11 predicted proteins | sample MAT05_FD_78382 | JGI IMG/M metagenome (GOLD analysis project Ga0105048, IMG submission 78382) | Freshwater microbial communities from Lake Fryxell liftoff mats and glacier meltwater in Antarctica - MAT-05 | ecosystem: Environmental > Aquatic > Freshwater > Ice > Liftoff microbial mat | place... | reverse complement strand
TCAAGCATCTCAACTTCAAGCATCTCAACTTCAAGCATCTCAACTTCAGGAGCCGCCACCTCAAGCTCCCATGCCCCAAGCCTCAACATCCCAAAATCCAGCACAGCAACCGCTTAGTGATGCTCTAGCTACTCCTAAGGTTAAACCTAAATTCATGGCTCAAAATGTAACCCCAACAAAACCAGAGCCTGTGGGGAAAGCACGGCGGATTGTGATTACTTCCGGGAAGGGAGGAGTGGGGAAGAGTACAATTACCGCCAATTTGGGCATGGCTCTGGCGAAGCGCAACAAAAAAGTTGCCCTTGTAGATGCAGATTTTGGGTTGAGAAATTTAGACTTGCTGCTGGGTTTGGAAAATCGAGTGGTCTATACGGCTGTAGAAGTGATTTCTGGGCAGTGCCGCCTAGAACAAGCACTGGTTAAAGACAAACGCCAGCCCGGTTTGGCTCTCTTGCCCGCTGCCCAAAACCGGAGCAAAGAATCCGTCACCCCAGATCAAATGAGCCAATTGTTAGATGAGTTGGCAAAAATCTATGATTATATCCTGATTGATTGCCCAGCAGGGATCGAACAGGGATTTCAGAATGCGATCGCCGGAGCAAAAGAAGCCCTGATTGTTACTACCCCAGAAATTGCCGCAGTTCGAGATGCCGATCGCGTAGTCGGCTTACTAGAATCCCAGAGCATTAAACCTATTCGCCTAATTGTCAATCGTCTCCGCCCCGCCATGGTCAAAGCCAACGATATGATGTCTGTAGAAGATGTGCAGGAGATTTTGGCAATTCCTTTGATTGGGGTAGTTCCAGACGATGAGAAAGTTATTATCTCTTCCAACCGAGGCGAACCCTTAGTATTGGCTGATAAAGATAATCCTTCCCTACCTAGTATCGCCATTACCGATATTGCCCGCCGTCTTGAAGGAGAGCAAGTACCTCTAATCGATCTCATGGCTTATCATGATGGTCTAATAAACCGGATTAAGCGATTTTTCCTTAGTTAATTAATCTTAATTACTCCCACGGGAAAGGTTAGTAATGATTAAACGTAAAGATGAGTTCTAGAAATATCAGAAAATATATAGATAAAGACATAAATTTGTCCCTAGTAGCCCCATGATTAATCAAATTCTTGATAAACTTTTCCCTGGTAACGCCAGTAGTAGAGAACAGGTCAAAAGTCGCTTAAAATTAGTAATTGCTAACGATCGCGCTGGGCTAAATCCAGAGATGATGGAGGCTATGCGTCTAGAAATTCTTGATGTTGTTTCTCGCTATGTGGAATTAGATGTAGAAGGCTTGGAATTTTCTCTGGAGAGCAACCAACGAGCAACTGCTCTAATTGCGAACCTCCCTATCCGCCGTGTTCGTGAGAGTTCTGAGAATAGTTAAAAAGGATAACTAAAAATTTTACAACTAGTCCCCACCGATTTAATTGCTCAAGAAACCTACCAAGAAAATCGTACTAACTTCAACTAAAGAACAGAGTCTTTTTTTTGAAAAATAGTATTTAGTAATAAAGTAAGGTAGTGCTAAAACAGTAGGATGTCCCCTGCGCTGCGGGGAACATTCTTACCAAAAAATCATTACTTATTTAGGACTACCTAAAGTAAATAAAGCTATAAAAATATGACACAGATGACTGAAGATACCAGTATTAACGAGTTGTTCGATCGCGGTTATGCCCTCTACGAAAAAGGAGAAGCTCCAGAAACTTTAATCCCTCTATTTCAAGAAGTATGTAATGGCTCCCCCAAATCTGCCCCTGCTTGGAGTTGTTTAGCTTGGCTCTACCTCCTCACCAATCAAGGCTCTTTGGCACTAAAAGCTGCTAAGAGAGCTATCAAAGCCGATGCCACCGCTCCTCAAGCCAGAATTAATTTGGTGTTAGCCATGCTCGAACTAGGAGAAAAAGGGGTACGCGAACACATCGAAATCATTCAGCGGATTAATGAGGTAGATGAAGAGGTGAAGCAATCGGTAATTGATAATATCAATGATGGTTTGACCCGTAAGCCCGACTGGAAAAGTCTCAAAAAAATACAACAATGGTTGGGTTTATAAAACCTTCCTCCTATCTGCCCGGTTAACTAGTAGGGGCGCAAGGCTTTGCGCCCTTATTCTATGAGGCTTTGCGCCCTTATTCTATGAGGCTTTACGCCCTTATTCTATGAGGCTTTGCGCCCTTATTCTATAAAGCTTCATATTTTGCCCCCTCACCCACACCAAACAATGCACAGCTATTATCAAGATTTTCTGATTCGTGACTGGCAGCCCAGCGATCGCCCTACTGCCGTCCTAGTGATTCAGCAAGTTTTGGCAGAGTACGGTCTAGATTGGCAACCAGAAGAGGCGGATCAAGATGTGGTAGAGGTGGAAAAATACTATCAACAATCTGGGGGACAGTTCTGGGTCGTATCTCAAAACTCTTTCTTGGGAGCAGAAATTGTGGGGACTGCCGCCTACTATCCTACTTCTAGAGGCGAGGCAGCAGTAGAGATTCGGAAAATGTATCTATTGCCTCAAGTCCGGGGTTTGGGGTTGGGGAGCTATCTTTTAGAGCAGTTAGAAACTGCGATCGCCCAAGCCGGGTGGCAACAAATCTGGATTGAGAGTGCATCGGTTCTCAAGGAAGCTACATATCTCTACGAAAGTCATGGCTACCAGCCGACTACGGGGGTAGAAACTGCTCGGTGCGATCGTATTTATCGTAAATTCTTAGAGCGATCGTAAATCCTGTTAAAATTAAGAATCAATAACCCAGACAAGAAAAACTAGTGATTGATATTTATGGCGGCAAAGATCCCCGTGACATTCCCAGTTACTCTACTGGGGACGCAGCTCGCTATCTAAATATTCCATCCTCAACTATCCGCTCTTGGACAATTGGCTATGGTTATAAAGTTACGAACGGCACAAAAGATGTTGAACCTATTATTAACGTAGAAATCAAAAAGCCCCTCAAACTAACCTTTATCAATCTCATTGAAATTCATGTCTTGAGAGCAATTAGACAACACCATCAAATCGATTTAGGTAAAGTTCGTACTGCTCTAGACTACATTGATGCCCAAATTAAAATTTCTCATCCTCTAGCTCACCAAGAGTTTCTTACGGATGGAGTAGACCTATTTGTTGAACATTATGGAAACCTAATCAACGCCTCCAGTAATGATCAGACAATCCTGAAAAATTCACTAAAAGAACATCTAAAACGAGTTGAATCTGATGATCAAGGATTAGCAATTAAACTCTTCCCTTTTACTGGAAACCACGAAGAGAAAACCCCTCGCTTGGTTGTTATCGATCCACGTATTGCCTTTGGCAGGATGGTTATCGTTGACTCTGGGATTCCTACTGATATTATTGCAGAACGGTTTCATGCTGGAGATTCTTTTGCCCAAATTGCTCATGATTATGAGTGTGATATCGAAAAAATTGAAGAAGCAATCCGTTGTGAGACTCGCTCTATTGCCGCATGAATCTTAAGCCTACTCAAACAGTCTTTTTCATCGATCGCTGTCTTGGCAAACATCCTATCCTTGAAATGCTCAGAGAAAAGGGAGTATCAGTCGAAATTCATGACGATCAATTAGAGAATATTTTGAGATACAAATACAGCAAAAAATAGGCATCTTAGATTAATCTCTAGTGCCTATAATTCTTATGATGTATAGATTGAAGGTTTTTTGGTTGACAATTCTAGTACAGCCTAATCTATCTCAATGCGGTTGGGGCTGGTCTCTGAGGAGCTAACGCCTAAGGGTTGGCGGTATTGTTGGTAGAGGCGATCGCGCCAAGAGAAGAATATTTCGTAGTCATCATTGTCAGCGATTCCCGGAATACCTTTACCCTTGAGAGCTTCAGGAATATCAATATAGTTTCCTTCTGGATACTTGAGCAGGATACTTAAACTAGCTACAGTCAAATCTGCTAAGGTAGGCTGATCGCCAGTCAGGTAAGGGCTGTGAGAGAGAATGAGACATAGAGCCTCTAGGTCTTGCTTGAGGGCATCTTGAGCATTTTTAATAGAATCATGACTCAATCCAATACCCATCCCTAGCACATCAAATACCTCTGGAGGTACAGAGTTAATCAGAGTTTTGACAAAATCTGGGGTGGTATTCGGGAGAATTGAATTGCGGAAATTTTGGTTTTGGGTCAAGGCTCCGTAGAGTACCTTGCGAGATTTGGCACCGATCGACTCATCAGCCCACTCTTCCATAAGTAAACATAGCCCTTTTTGCTTAGGATCCGTAGGGATCAGGGGCTTTTCTGGATATTCTTTTTCTAGATAAAAAGCGATCGCCGTAGAATCGGCCACTACTATAGCACCATCTTTTAAGACAGGAATTTGTCTTTGCCCCGACATCTTGAATACTTCTAGTTGTCCCACCCCCGGAGTCACTTCTACCTTCTTGTAGGGCAAACCCTTGTAATCTAGAATCAGCCTGACTTTCTCGGCATACTGAGACATTTCAAATTGGTACAGCTCGATAGTCATAAGTTTTACCCTCTTAACACTTTGTTACTAACATAGTAATCCTAAACGATCTGGAAATTGATTTAGAAGCAATCAAGAATAGTGAAATCCGTCTCTATAAAATAACCTATATCTATAATTGGAGATTCCATAAAATATGGCGATCGCCCTTAGCCAAGCAATTTTCCAGCCCCATAGAAATATCTAAGCTAAAGTATCCAAGCTAAACTAAGAAAATAATTCCCCACCCATGCTGTGCCATGACTCCTACTTCCATCGCCCCCCATCGCCCCGTCATCACTTGGGAAGTATTACCCGCCGACTACCCCCTCCCAGACGATCCCGTAGATAACATTCTCCAATCCCTCCTTGCTGCCGCTCTCCGAGAAGCTCTAGAACTTGCAGGCTTGATTTCCCCTGAAATGATCATCGCCACGAACTTTGGCATCTGTACTAAAATCGATGACCAGACCGCCATGAAAGCTCCTGATTGGGTTTATGTCCCCAGGGCGATCCCTTTAGAACCCGGAGTGAGTCGCCACAGCTATACTCCTTATACGGAAGGCGATCTTCCAGCTTTAGTTATAGAATTTCTCTCCGATACAGATGGCTCAGAATATTCCAGCAAAGCTACCTATCCCTACGGTAAGTGGTACTTTTACGAACGTATTCTCCAAGTGCCCATCTATATTATTTTCGATCCCCGACCCGGAACTCTAGAGGTGTACGATCTTCGAGAGGGCAAGTATGAACTCAGACCCAACACCACAGGGCGTTACTGGATCGCACCCCTTCAATTATCTCTGGGTATTTGGGAAGGTAGAAAAACCGAAATCAAAGCCTACTGGCTCAGACTTTGGGATCAACAAGATAATCTTCTGCTCTGGGGGCAAGAACTTTTAGCCCAAAAAGAAGAAGTTTTGGCTCTAGAGCAACAGCACTTTGTTCAAGAACAGCTAGAAAAAATCCAAGCTCAACAATTATTAGAGCAGGAACAACAACGCCTTATCCAAGAACAACAGGAGAAAGTTCAAACTCAACAGTTGCTGGAGCAAGAACATCAACGCCTTGTTCAAGAACAACAGGAAAAAATCCAAGCTCAACAATTACTAGAGCAAGAACAACAGGAGAAAATCCAAGCTCAACAGCAAGTGAATCAGTTACGATCGCACCTCCTTTCTTTGGGGATTAATCCCGATCACCTTTCTGGAAATAGTTAACAATGGAACAAATTACTACAGATATATTAGTAGTTGGTGGCGGGACTGGTGGCACAGCCGCTGCGATCCAATCTGCCTTAGGGGGAGCAAAGACTGTATTGGTTAGTGAGTTTTCTTGGTTAGGGGGAATGTTGACGGCGGCGGGAGTAGCGGCAGTAGATGGTCATGAATTGGCAGCTTGGCAGACGGGGATTTGGGGGAAATTCCTGCGGGCTTTGCAACAAAAATCCCCAAAAGGTTTAGATTGCGGTTGGGTGAGTATGTTTACGTACGATCCCCGCTTAGGTGCAGAGATTTTTGCGGACTGGGTGCGGGATTTGCCTAATTTGCAATGGATTAGGGGGGAAATACCCCAAGAAGTTATGCGGGAAGGCGATCGCATTACTGGGGTGAAATTTCCGAACTGGACAATTCAGGCCACTATTACGATCGATGGCACCGAGCTAGGCGATCTACTGCCCTTAGGCAATATCCCCCATCGGTGGGGTTGGGAGCTAAAAGACGAATTTCAGGAACCTAGTGCGCCAAGCATTCTAGAACCGTGGATGCAAAAATACCCGGTTCAAGCGCCTACTTGGGTAATGATCATGCAAGATTTTGAGGAAGAAATTGCCCCAGAAATTCCCCTAACAAGTCAAGATTTGAGCCAGTTTACAAAAGCTTGGGCGGATCATGGATCGGTGGATTTCTTAAACTATGGTCGCCTCCCTCAAGGTTTAATGATGATCAACTGGCCGATCGCCGGGAATGATTATGGTGAAGGCTTAGATAGATTAATTACTTCCCCCGAAAAACGGCAAGAATTTTGCCAAGAATGTTTTGATCATAGTTACAATTTTGCGAGTTTTATCCAGCAACAATTAGGCAGAAGGTATGGGTTGGCTCAAGGAATATTCCCCAGCGATCGCTCCGCCTTTGCCCTCCATCCTTACTACCGAGAAAGCAGAAGACTCAAGGGATTAGTCACAATTACCGAGTCGGATATTTTACCTGAAGCGGGAGGAAACGTGGCAGCTCTGCGGACTGATGGGGTGGCGATCGCTACCTATGCCAACGACCATCACTACCCAGACCATAAACTACCTCTCCAACCAAAATCCCTACGCTGGGGTGGACGCTGGACTGGTACACCTTTCAGCATTCCTTACGGAGCTTTGATTCCCGAAAAGATTGATGGCTTTTTGGTCTGTGAAAAAAATATTTCCGTCTCCCATATTGCTAACGGTGCTACCAGATTGCAGCCAGCAGTTCTCTTAATAGGTCAAGCAGCAGGAATGGCAGCCGCCTTATGTATTCAAAACGAGATTATGCCTAGAAATTTATCAGTAAGGAAGTTACAAAATGCTCTTTTGGGTATTGGGAAATTACCTACAATTGCCCCTAGTGCGATCGTTCCCCTCTATAATCTCCCGGCGGATCATTCCCAAGGGCAAAAATGGCAAAAATGGCAACAGTATTACTTAGATAATCCAGAAAATTATCCTTCTACTGGTGAAGTTCCTGATCTAGCTAAAACACCCTCTGTTACTCTTGCTTTAAATACTTCCTTAACTGCAACTAACCAAAGTTATCAAGGAATATTTCATCGTCAAGGTATGCAAAAATATCAAATTACCCTGCATAATTCTTTGCTTATAGGAACTAAAGTCTGGGGATTAATCACACTCAATCCAGAAGTTAATCAACAATTAATAGATTATCCAGAGGGTGAATTTATTCAAGTCTGGGGCAGACTAAATCCTAGTGGCAAATGGTTGGTTGCAGAGAAAATAGAATTGTTTAGTCCTCAGTAAAATCAATTTATATTTTCTTTTGGGTAGTGCTAAAACAGTAAGGATATCCCCCACAGCGCAGGGGACATCCTTACCAAAAAAATCATTACTTCTTTAGGACTGCCTTCTTTTGAAGGTGTATAGAACCCTAATACAGCGGACAGGATCAAAATATTGGTAGAAATGCAAAATTGATCTTCTGTTTTCTAAAACTCTATACCCGGTTGTGCTTTAATGCCCTGCTCTCGAAAGGGATGTTTGATCAAGGTCATTTCTGTTACGAGGTCTGCACGATCGATCAATTCTTGCGGTGCGCCCCGACCCGTCAGAATCACATGGGTTTGAGGGGGCTTGGTGGTGACACCGGTAATTACTTGATCGAGGTCAAGATAGCCCAGTTTGAGGGCAATATTTACTTCATCTAGCAAAACCAATCGAAACTCTGGGTTCTGGATAAAGCCGAGAGCAGTCTGCCATGCCTTAAGGGCAGTGGAAATATCTCGATCGCGGTCTTGAGTTTCCCAAGTGAATCCTTCACCCATAGCTTCAAATACTAACTGCGCCGGAGTTTCTGGGTTGGGGGCAACTGTCCACGGCTGAAATACAGCTTTTTCCGCAGGTTCCCACGCTCCTTTAATAAATTGAATAATCGCCACTCGGTAGCCATGACCGAGCGATCGCAGCACCACCCCCAACGCGGCAGTAGTTTTCCCCTTGCCATTTCCGGTATTGATAATAATCAACCCTTTATCAGGAGATGCTTGGGCAATGCGCTGGTCTTGGACTTCTTTGCGCCGTTGCATTTTTTGTTTGTAGCGGGCCTGCTCCTCAGTTTCTGGAGGGTTGGAATCGGCAGGGAGATGGGGGTCATTGGCGATCGCGGCTAAATTAGGTTCCATAGGTATTAATTTAAGGGAGAGAAATTTGTAAATCACCACCCAAACCAAAGGCGGCATGGACTACTTGCAAGGCTGTTACTCCTTGGTTTTGGGCAACAACACAACTAACTTTAATTTCCGAAGTAGTGATCATGGAAATATTTATTTTCTCTGCTGCTAGAGCCGCAAACATCCGGGCAGCAGTACCGGGATGCCCTACCATACCCGCCCCTACGATGCTGACTTTGGCGATCGCCTCATTTACTACCACTTCACTACAGGGTAGCATTCCCCCCAATTTTTGCAAAACCTCTTGAGCTAGAAGTACATCTCCTTGATGGACAGTGAAAGCAATATCACGAGTCGGAAAACCCGCCACTATCCGGCTGCGTTGGGATTGAATTATCATATCTACACTGATATTCGCCTCCGCTAAGGCACTGAATAGTTGGGCTGCCATGCCGGGGCGATCGGGCACATGGCGAATTGCTAGTTGGGCTTGCTGCAAGTCTAGAGCTACGCCTCGAACAGGAGGTATTGGGACTATAACGCTAGAATTTGGTACAGGGGCTTGGAGAGAGGAGTTGGCTACTTCAAAAGTCTTGCAGAGAGAGGCGATCGCGCGATCGGCCTCAACTTCGGCAATTACACAACTAACTTTTATTTCCGAAGTAGATATCAAGCGGATATTTATCCCCGCCGCCGCTAGAGAGCTGAACATTTGAGCGGCAATGCCCGGTCTGCCAATCATTCCCGCCCCAGAGATGGATACTTTTGCAATATCTTTTTCTACCATTACTTCCACAGGAGTAGTAGCCGCTCCCTGCAAATGAGACCCAATTGCCATCGCTAAGGCTTCGGTACGACTTGCCTCGGCTCTGGTGACGGTACAGGCAATATCATTAGTGTTACCTTCATGGATAGATTGAATAATTAAATCTATGTCAATAGCCTTCTGAGAAATTTCCCCAAATAAAGTAGCAGCAATTCCGGGGCGATCGGGGACACTCCACAAAGAAACTTTGGCTTGATCTAAATCAAATTCCACCCCATCTACGGGATGGGTCAACTCCAAATTAGTCAGGGGACGAGAGGGTGGGGGGGGAGAAATTACCCTAGTGCCGGGATCCTCACTCCAGCTCGATCGCACCACTAGCTCTACTCCGTAGTTACGGGCAATTTCCACGGCTCTAGGATGTAATACCTTGGCTCCTAAACTGGCGAGTTCTAGCATTTCATTGGCAGTAATTTCTCGCAATAGTTGAGCATCAGGAACGAGGCGGGGATCCGTGGTGAGGATGCCGGGAACATCGGTATATATTTCGCAATAATCAGCTTTAATAGCGGCGGCTAAAGCAACAGCAGAAGTATCAGAGCCGCCCCGCCCTAGAGTGGTGATCTCTAGCTCCCTGGTGTTACTAATACCCTGAAACCCAGCAACAACGATTACTTTGCCTTCTTGGAGATGGCGCTCTAGGCGATCGGGGGAAATTTCTAAGATGCGAGCTTTGCTATGGGCAGCTTCGGTAACAATGCCTACCTGCGCCCCAGTAAGAGAGATGGCATCCTGTCCTAATTCTTGGAGAGCAATGGTCAGGAGGGCGATCGATACTTGTTCTCCGGTGGCGAGGAGCATATCCATTTCCCGGCGGCTAGGATTACTAGAGAGTTCCTTGGCAAGACTAACTAACCCATCAGTAGTTTTACCCATGGCAGAAACCACTACTACTAAAGAGTTTCCTGCCTTGACTGTCTGGCAAACTCGCTTTGCCACTGCCTGAATTCTCTCCACGGAACCCAAGGAACTACCGCCATATTTTTGGACAACTAACGCCATAACTGCTCTGATTACATTAAATTTCGATTAGGGTACGATCGATAATACTCCAAGAACGTGGTAAATAAGTAGCCAGTGGTACACTACAAACATTTGCAAAGGGGATTTATAGGGTTCAGAGTTAGCGATGTTAACGATCGATTGTGGCAACCACAGCTACGATCGCCTCACCTAGGTAGAATCTTCTCTTAGGGCAGGAACTTACTCCAAACCTTAGCCCTCCTAAATAACTTAGACTTGTCCTAGCAAAATTCCTGTTAGGTAACTATCCAGAAAGAAAAGAAGAAAGGCAGCGATCGCAAAATTGGTCATTACGTCTGATGTTGTAAAGTTGATCTCTGATGAAACTATTGGTAATCCTTAGGAAACAAACCGTGAAATACAACCCTAAACACCTTATTAACAAAACTTTTGAGGCTGGAGTCCCTAGCCTAATTACTTGGAGCCGCCATTGGGGGAGCAGAGCTTGGCTAGGATTTTTAGTTAGTGTCGCCCTAATTTTTACTTTGCTTCAACCTAGTTATGCTCAAATCTTCTCTAATAATCAGTCAGAGCTAAGGGGAGTATGGATTACCAATATTGATAGTGATGTAATGTTCTCCCAACCCCGCTTACAAGATGCATTGACCCGGCTTAAACAGCTTAATTTTAATGTGGTTTATCCCACGGTTTGGAATTGGGGCTATACACTCTACCCCAGTGATGTTATGGGCAGGGCAGCTCAACAAGTTCTGGATCCAGAGCCGGGTTTACAAGGGCGAGATGTGCTGCAAGAAACTATTACCAAAAGTCGGCAACTGGGTTTGGCTGTGGTTCCTTGGTTTGAATTTGGTTTTATGGCCCCGGCCGATTCAGATCTAGCTAAACTCCATCCAGAATGGCTAACTAATCGCCAAAATGGAGGCAAAATTGTCCGGGAAGGTATCCACGATCGCGTCTGGCTCAATCCTTGGCATCCAGAAGTCCAAAGATTTATTGAAGATATGGTCACGGAAATTGTGACTACCTACGATATTGATGGGATTCAGTTTGATGACCATTTTGGGCTGCCCGTAGAACTGGGTTACGATCCCTACACGATCGAACTGTATAAAAAAGAAAATCCCGGCAAAACCCCTCCCAGCAATATCCGCGATCCAGCATGGGTACGCTGGCGGGCTAACAAAATCACAGAATTTTACGGGCAAATCTACCGCAAGATTAAATCTATAAAACCTCGGGCTACGGTGAGCCTCTCTCCAAATCCTTACCAATTTGCCTACGATAGTTACCTCACCGACTGGAAAACTTGGGAAGAAAAAGGTTGGGTAGATGAACTACTAGTGCAGGTTTATCGGGAGAATATGAATACTTTCTTGCGGGAGATTGATCAACCAGAGGTGAAGGCTGCCCGGGGTCGGATTCCGGTAGCGATCGGCATCTTAACAGGAGTGCGCGATCGCAGCTATTCTCCGAGATTAATCCGCGATCAGGTAGCAGCGGCGCGGGGGCGGAATTTTGGGGGGATTTCCTTCTTTTACTATGAAACTCTCTGGAATAATGCTTCTGAACCCCTCGATCAAAGGGTAAGTATTTTCACTAATATCTTTCCTAGCTTTGTGCCTAGACCGATAAGATAGGGATTTTGCTGATATCTCGAAACAATGTAATCTTTGATAAATTTAAGGGGGAGCAAGATTTGCCTCTCCTTAAGCTTCTTGATAGCTCTCTTAGTTGTAGTTGCCACAGTCGTAATCCATGACTTTTATCAGAAAATTGGGTCTAAAACCCAGTACTTCTAACACGGCTTTGAGTTAAAATTAAGCTGGTTGAAATCCCCGAGGTGGGCGGTTGTGAAGCGGCTTTTAGTCGGCACCCTAGAACCTGAAAGCTTCTTGAAAGCAAAAAGAAGGGTAGCGAAAACCTTGTAAAACAGAGCTAGAGAATCAC
>Ga0105048_10014845_pt1 | contig 12116 bp, 9 predicted proteins | sample MAT05_FD_78382 | JGI IMG/M metagenome (GOLD analysis project Ga0105048, IMG submission 78382) | Freshwater microbial communities from Lake Fryxell liftoff mats and glacier meltwater in Antarctica - MAT-05 | ecosystem: Environmental > Aquatic > Freshwater > Ice > Liftoff microbial mat | place... | reverse complement strand
TCCCGGGCCAGGCGCTCGGCGTCGAGCGTGGTGGGGGTGGCGACCACGATCGGGTGGCGGCTCGAGAGGCGCGCCAGCGCCGCGACGGTGATCGCCCGCGCCGGTTCCGGCACCGCCAGCACGGCGGTGGAACGCCCGAGCACCTTGCCGAGCGCGGGTTCGTCGACGAGCAGGCCGGGTAGGGCGTGGAGGTTGTCGGCCACAGGTGCTCCTGAGCGGTGGGACGCGCGACGACCGCCGGCCCAACGGGCCGGACGGGGTGCGAGATCGGGATCGGATCCACCCTACCGGGAGGGTCCGCCATCGGAACCGGGGCGCGACGGCGGCGATCGGAGCGTCCCATCTGATCGCTCTCGCTCGTCGAGCGCGCACCTGACGGCCAGGCACGCTCGGTCGACCGCGCACCTGACGGCCGGCACGGGCGTCGAGCGCCGCGGCGCGGGCGGGCGGCTCGAGACTCCGGTGGAAGGGCGCGGCGACGGCGACCGCCGGGCGCCCACTGGGCGACCAAGCGCGAGCGCCGGACCCCACCGCCCACTGGGCAACCAAGCGCGCCACCCGAACCCCACCGCCCAATGGGCAACCAGGCGCAGCTCGTGCGCCTAGCTGCCCAACGGGCAGTCCGGCCCGACACACCGATCCACCGCCCACTGGGCAGCGCGGATCAGGGGGCGGGCGTGAGGTCGGTCTGGTTGAAGCGGTCCATCGCGGCTTCGGGGCCGTCGGTGAGGATGACCTCGACCGCGTCGGCGGCCAACGCCACGATCTGATCGAGGATGGCACGGTCGGCCTTGCCGACCCGCTTGAGGACGTGGTCGGCGCCCTGCTCCTTCGAGGGTGGCTTGCCCACGCCGATGCGGATGCGGACGAAGTCGTCGTCGTGGAGGTGGGCCTTGATCGAACGCAGGCCGTTGTGGCCGGCGAGCCCGCCGCCGACCTTGACCTTCAGCTTCCCGACCGGGATGTCGAGCTCGTCCTGCACGACGACGAGGTGGTGCAGGTCCTCGATGCCGAAGCGGCGCACCAGCGGAGCGACCGCCAGGCCGGAGTCGTTCATGTAGGTCTGGGGTTGGGCCAGCGCGACCCGACGCCCGCCGATGCGCACCTCGTCGACGAGGGCGCGCTCCTTGCCCTTGCGCAGGCGGCCGCCCGTGCGGTCGGCCAGCAGGTCCACCGTCTCGAAGCCGACGTTGTGGCGCGACCGCTCGTACTCGGCGCCGGGGTTGCCGAGGCCGACCACCAGGAGGTCGGCCGGGGTGCCCCGCCGGGGGCCGTCGGTTCGTCGCGTGATCACACCGGCCATCGAATCGGGAACGGAGCCCGCACCGAGCTCGGGCGTGGAGCCAGGAGCGTCAACACCGCTCCTCGGACCCCGACACCTGCTCGGACACCTGCTGGGACCTCGGCCCGGAGCCGATCAGCTCTCGGAGTCGGAGCCGCTGTCGTCGGAGGCGTCGCCGCCGTCCTCGGCGCCTTCGCCCTCGGCGCCTTCGCCCTCGGCGCCTTCCTCGGTCTCGACACCCGAGCGGGTGACGACGCCGTGGACGATCACCGTGTCGGGATCGACCTCGGTGGTGACGCCATCGCCGAGCTGGAGGTCGCCGACCTTGATCTGGTCGCCGATGCCGAGCTCGGTGGCGTCGACGTCGATCTGGGTGGGGATGGAGCCCGGCTTGGCCTTCACCGTGAGGGTGTAGAGCAGCTGGTCGGCCATGCCCTTCTCGTGCTCGAGCTTGCCCATGTCGCCGCCGATCACGACGGGGATGTCGAAGTCCATGGCGACGTTGCGGTCGATCATCATGAAGTCGACGTGGGTCACGTTGCGGCGGACCGGGTCACGCTGCATGTCCTTGATGACCGTGAGGTTCGCGCCGTCGCCGACGTGGAGGTCGATGAGGGCGTTGAGCCCGGCTTCGGTCGTGAGCGCCCGGCGCAGCTCCTTCCAGTCCACCGTGATCGCCGTGGGCTCGGTGCCCATGCCGTAGACGACGCCAGGGACCTTGCCCTCGGCGCGAAGGCGCTTCGACGGGCGGGTGCCCGTGGTGCGGCCGAGTTCGGCGGTGAGACTGACATCCATGGCGAGAGCTCCTGCGCGTGGTGACCGGGGGATCACCGGCAACGTGATGGGCGTGACAAACAGCCAACCATGCTACCGAGCGTGCCCTGCGGCGGCGAATCTCGCGCCGTTCCCGTGCCCTGGACCGCAAACGGTCGCCGACGCACAGAGGAGCAGGAACGAGGTTGCGAGCAGGCCCGGCGGTCGGGCAGGTCGCCGTGTCCCGACGTCAGGAGGCCACGTCGGGTCATGGCCGACGAACCGGGAGCCTTCCCCGGCGACGACCGAACCTCCGATCGCTCGGGCGCGGGTTGACCGGAGGTGAGAACATCGGCGTGGGGACGGAGGAGGCCTCGGTGCCGAGGGCTCGTCGAGAGTTCGCCTTCGCGCCACCACCAGTGCATCGCCACGTCGCCCCGACTGCCTAACGTGCGCGAGGTACCCCCGACCGCGACGGCCGGGGACACCGACCCGAGGAGCGAGTGGATGCAGCGGCGAGACTTTCTGAAGATGGCCGGGATGGTCGGCATCAGCGTGCCGATCCTGGGCGCCTGCGAGATCACCCGGGTGGACTTCGGGGCGCTGGAGGGATCGGCGGTCCCGAACCTGCACCTGCCCGACGGGTTCACCGCCCGGAAGCTGGCGACCTCGGGCTCGCCGGTGAAGCGGTCCGACGGTTCCGACACCTCCTACACGTGGCACCCCAGCCCCGACGGCGGCGGCGTGTTCCCGATCGTCGAGGGCGGCGTCGTGGCCGGGTGGGTGTACACCTCCAACCGCGAGTCGATCCCCGGCGGGGCCGGCGCCATCGCCTTCGACGCCGCCGGCAACGTGGTGGATGCGTACTCGATCCTGTCCGGCAGCATCGTCAACTGCGGCGGCGGCGTGATGCCGTTCGCGGCGGGCTGGACGTGGGTCAGCTGCGAGGAGTTCGAGGGCGGCCGCGCCTTCGAATGCAACCCGTTCACGGCGGGCCCGGGCATCGCTCGCCCCGCGATGGGCCGGTTCTACCGCGAAGCCGTGGCGGCCGATCCCGTCGGCCAGAAGATCTACCAGACCGAGGATCGCTCCAACGGTGGCCTCTACCGCTTCACGCCGAGCACGTGGGGTGACCTCAGCGCCGGCCTCCTCGAGATCATGATCGATCTCGGTGGCGGGGCCGTGGGGTGGGCCGAGGTGCCGAACCCGAGCGGCAGCCCGACGACGACCCGCACCCAGACCCCCGTCGGTGGCGGCACCGTCAAGCGCTTCGCCGGAGGCGAGGGCATCTGGTACACCGACGGAAGCGTCTACTTCACGACCAAGGGCGACAACCGGGTGTGGCGCTACACCCCGGCGACCAACACGCTCACCATCGTGTACGACGACACCGACCCGTTCCCGTCGCCTCGGCACCTCACCGGGGTCGACAACGTCGTCGCCACCACCACCAACCGGGTCTTCGTGGCCGAGGACGGCGGCAACATGGAGATCGTCGGACTCGATGTCGAGACGGGCGCCACGTACCCGATCGTCCGCTACGACATCAGCGGTTCGGAGATCACCGGACCGGCGTTCTCCCCCGACGGCACCCGCCTCTACTTCTCCAGCCAGCGCAACCCGGGCGAGACCTTCGAGGTCACCGGGCCCTGGAACACGAACGCACCGGCACCGGCCTGACCGACCCCGGACGGGAAGCGTCGGGGCGGGGCGCGATCAGTCTGCGCCCGGTCCCGACGCCCCCGGCGCCGGAGACGCGTCGTCGGCCGGATCGCGCCGCCGGTTCGCCGGCGGCGCCACGACCACCCGGGTGGGATCGCCCGGATCGGGGTGCGGGGTGCCCTCGGGCCACAGGTTCGCCAGCGCGCCCCGGGAGACGGCTGGGCCCATGGCCTGCAACGCCGAGCAGATGCTGACGAACGCGATGCGGTCGGCGTTCGACCACGCGACGTCCAACCGGCCGCGCACGACGTCGGGCATCGCGCCGAACACCATGATCCGAACGACCTCCGAGCTCAGGCGGTTGGCCAGCCCGCTCAGCCCGGCGAACACACCGCCCAACCGGATCTCCTCCGATCGGGCACCCGGGTTGGTCGACGGGTCGAGCACCCACTGGACCGCGGGGGTGAGCTCGAGCTCGTCGCGGCAGACCTCGTCGAAGCGGGCACGGAAGTCACCGAGCGTCGGAGGCACGACGCGATCACTGACCCCGTACCGGCGGTACCAGGTGACGGTCTCGGCGTAGAGCTGCTCCTGCTCGGTTCGCCGGAGGGGACGTGCGATGTAGAGCTCCTTGGCCCGGAAGAACTCCCACGTGAACGTGGCGTGCGCCCACCAGAAGATCTCGGGATCGAGCGCGTGGTAGCGGTTCCCGTGGTGATCGGTGCCCTTGATGTCGGGGTGGAAGTCACGGATGGTGCGGCCCCGCGCCTCCCCCTCGGCCCCGTCGGCGGTGAAGATGGTCCCCCAGATGAGGGGGATCGACCGGAAGATCCGATCGAAGGGGTCGTCGAAGAAGTTGGAGTGGTCGGTGACCCCGGCCCCGAGCCCGGGGAGCATGAGCTGCATGATGCCGGCGGCGGTTCCCGGCAGGAGACCCCGGGGGTCGCCGGCGATCGACCAGAGCAACGAACCCGGGCGAACGGGCGCACCCTCGGCGCGTGGCGTGGATGACCGGGCGGCGGCGGTCACGACGCGTCCCCGAGGACCGTGCCGACGTAGGCGCGAACCTGTGCGCGGGTCACCGGCTCCGGTGCCGTGGCCGCCAGCACGGCGTAGCCGAACAGCGCGGCGACGATCGCCTGGGCCCGTTCCTCGTCGGCACCGAACGAGCGAATGACGCCGACCACACCGATCTGATCCACGGGCCCGCCCCGCCGGTGCAGCGCGAGGCGCACCTCGACCATGCTCAGGAACGCGGCCGATCCGGTGGTGATCAGATCGAGGAGGAACGCCGTGCAGGCGTCAACCATGGACCGACCATCGACCGCTGCGCTCGCAGCCGAGGCCCACAGGCGCTCGTCGAACGCCTCCAGGTACTGCGTCGTCGCCGCCACCAGCAGGTCGTCGATCGTAGGGAAGTGGTACGACACCCGCGCCAGCGGAACGCTTGCGGCCTCGGCCACCGCTCGATGGGTGATCGAACCCACCCCGGCGGCCACGATCACCTGCGAGGCAGCGTCGAGGATCCTCCGGCGGCTGGCGTCACCCCGCTGGCGTCGCCCGTCCGATCGCTCCTGCAGCTCCTCGGCCAACATAACTGAACACACTTCCAGGTTGTTTGTGTCGCCGCAAGGTCCGGCACGGATCCACCCGGGCCGTGACGATCTCGGCGTCCGGGTGGGCGCGCGCCGGCCGGGGTGCCGCGGGAATCAGCCGGCGAGCGTGCGGGTCAGCTGGGTGCAATGGAGCCGATGACGCCGGCGAGCTCGTCACGGCCGGCGATGCCGAGCTTCTCGTAGCTGCGCTGGAGGTGGTTCTCCACGGTGCGGACCGAGAGGAACAGCTTCTCGGCGATGTCCTTGCTGGCCAGACCCTGGGCGGCGAGCAGGGCGACCTCGCGCTCGCGCCGGGTGAGGGGGGTGACCTCCTCGGCGAGCACGAGGGCGGGCGTGGTCGCGCCCTCGCACTGGAGGGTGAGTGCGTGGGAGCGCTGCGCCGACGCGGCGGCGTCGCGCGCCCGGCCCGCCTTGCGGAACGCCCGGGACGCGTCGGCCTCGGCCTCCGCCGCGTGGAGGAGCAACCCGAGCTCGACGAAGGTGGCCGACGCCGCCGCCAGCGCCACGCCGTCGCCCCCGGACAGCGCGTTGGCGTGAGCGGCCCACGCGGGGATCACGCGTCCCTGGCAGGACGCGGCGAGTGCGTTGAGCCGCTCGACGGCCCGTTCGGGTTGGCCGAGGCGGGCCAGGCTCGACAGCGCGTGCGCCGCGGTGAAGCGCGACGACTCGGCGATGCCGACGTCGGCCACCGCATCGAGCAGGTTGCGAGCGTGCTCCATGTCGCCACCGGCCACCAGCGCCCAGGCGTGCGCCTCGTCGATGAGCACGTGGTTGAAGGTGACGCAGGTGTCGATCTCGTCGAGCTGGCGGCCGAAGCGGGCCAGGTCGTCAGCGCGGCCGAGGATCGCGCTCATGGCCACGGCACCGGCGAGCGGCCAGCGTTGGCGACCGTGGAGGCTGGCCGCGGAGAAGGACGCGTTGGATCGCTGGTACCACTGCAACGCCGACCGGGGTCGGCCCCGGAGGCGCATGAGGTTGCCGAAGAACAGCCCCAACCACCCCTGCGCGTGGAGCGCCTGCTGCTCGCTGGCGCCCGCCCACGCCAGGTTGAGCAGCTCCTCGGCCTCGTCGAGCCGGCCGTCGTGGGACAGGGCGACGATGATCCCGAGCATGTGGATGCCGGGATCGGACTGGAACAGCTCGCGCTCCCAGATGTCGAGGTGGGCGGCGTAGGCGCGCTCGGCCAGTGCCATGGCGTCATCGCCCATCCCGTCCCAGGACAGGACGGTGACGGCGGTGATGGCCCCCTCGATCAGTGGGCGGGTCTCAGTGCCGTCGATGGCCGGCTGCACGAGCTCGAGCGCCACGGCGCCCTGGCCGAGCAACATGAGCAGCGTGGCTCGGTGACCGACCAGTTCGAGCCGCCACACCGGGTCGGCGGTGGCCGCCTCGGCCTCGATGATGGTGGCGATGGCCTCGTCGGGGCGCTCCGCACGGAAGAGGTTCTCGCTCCGGGCCATGGTGACGAGGACACGCTCCTCGTCGGTGGTGGCGAGCGCGCTGGCCTCGGCCAGGATCGGCTCGGCCTCGGCGGCGAGGCCCAGCTCGGCGAGCACCAGGCCGAGCAGGTGACCCGACTGGACGGTCTTCTCGATGGTCCACGCCGCCTCACCGAGCCGGCGCGACAGCACGAAGTCCAGCGCGACGTAGGCCTGACGGGCCGCGGCAGCGAGGGTCTCGGCGTTGCGGGCGCTGCCGGACTCGAGCCGCCAGGTGGCGATGCGGAGCAGGTCGCCGCGGCGGTTGGCGCCGTAGGCCTCGACGGCGTCGGCGAGCTGGCGCAGCACGCTTCGGGCCCGGAGCCGCCCGAGCCGCGTGCGCACGACCTCGCCGTAGAGCGGGTGGGCCAGCCAGGCCTCGAGGCGCCGCTCCTCCTCGTACACCCGGAGCAGCCCCTTGCGCTCGAGGACCTCGATGGCGCCGGGCGCCGACAGCTGCTCGAGCGTGCCGATCCCGAGCGGTTCGCCGAGTGCCAGCACCTCGAGCGCGGCGAAGGCGTCCTCGTCCAGCGCGTCGAGGCGGTCGGCCACCAGGTCGGCCAGGCGGGACGAGACCGTGATCGGACCGGCGAGCTTCCAGAGCCCGTCGACCTCGACGAGCGTGTCCGAACCCAGCGCCGCGTAGATGAGCTCGCGGAGCGTGAGTGGGTTCCCCTCGCTGATCCGCAGCAGCTCGTCCCGGGCCAGCGGGTCGACCGCGCCGCCGAGGGCCTCGATGATGAGCTGGTCGAGGTCGAGGTCGGCCAGCGGTTCGATGTCGATGCGCTCGGCGTGGCTGTCCTTCCAGAGTGCCGTGATGGCGTCGCTGACCTCCTCGCCGGACCGCACCGTGACCACGACGAACACCTGTTGGTCGGCGGCGATCTGCAGCAGCAGCGCCGCCGAGACGTCGTCGAGCAGGTGGGCGTCGTCGACGAACAGCAGCAGCGGCTTGCTCCCGGACCGGGCCGCCAGCGCCTCACGCGCGGCGACGAGCAGGTTGATCGTCTTGTCGCCGAGGTCGGGCAGGAGCGGCGCCAGCGCACCGAGGGTGATCGTGGACGTGGACCGGGTGGCGACGGCCTTGGCGGTGGAGAAGCCCGACTGCTCGGCGAGCGCCAGGCACTCGTTGGCCAGCCGCGTCTTGCCCACGCCGCCGGGACCGATGAACACCACGCCCGAGCAGTCGGCGCGACCGAGGGCAGCCGCGACGCGATCGAGATCGGCGGATCGCCCGACCAGCGGCCACTCGAGTTGCACGGCGATCAGGTCCTTCCGGGCACAGCGCGTCGTTTCCGAGGCGGAGGGTTCACGACTGGTTGGCGCCGCCGAAGATCTCGCTGACCGACGTGTCCTCGAACACGGCGTCGATGGCGTCGGCGATGATGCCGGCCACCGACAGGACCTCGAGCTTGTCGAACTGCTTCGCGGGCGGCAGGGGCAGCGTGTTGGTGGCCACGACCTTCGAGATCACCGAGTTCTTGAGGCGATCGACGGCGGGACCAGAGAACACCGCGTGCGTGCACGCCGCGTAGACATCGGAGGCGCCGTGCTCCTTGAGCAGCTCGGCCGCCGCGACGATGGTGCCGGCCGTGTCGATCATGTCGTCGATGAGGACGCACGTGCGCCCCTCGACCTCGCCCACGACGTCGCGGGCCTCGACCGAGTTCTTGCGCCCCTTGACCCGGCGCTTGTGCACGATGGCGAGATCGGCGTGCAGCATCTGGGCGTAGCGCTCGGCGACCTTCACCCGGCCGGCGTCCGGGGACACGACGACGAGGTCCTCGCCGAGGGTCTCCATGTAGTTGCACAGGACCGGCATGGCGACCAGGTGGTCGAACGGTCCGTCGAAGAAGCCCTGGATCTGGCCGGAGTGGAGGTCGACCGAGATGATCCGCGAGGCGCCGGCGACCTTGAACATGTTGGCCACGAGCTTCGCCGTGATCGGCTCACGACCCTCGGACTTGCGGTCCTGGCGGGAGTACCCGTAGAAGGGGCAGACCACCGTGATGCGCTTGGCCGACGCCCGCTGGGCGGCGTCCACCATGATCAGGTGCTCCATCAGCGAGTCGTTGAGCGACAGGCCATCGGCCGGGCTGTGGCTCTGGACGATGAAGACGTCGGCGCCGCGGATGGACTCGTTGAAGCGGCAGTGGAGTTCGCCGTTGGCGAACTCGGTGGTGTTGGGGTTGCCCAACTCGACACCGAGTCGGGCGGCGATCTCCTGGGCGAGCGGGAGGTTCGCCCGACCCGAGACGAGGTGCAGGCGCTTCCTGGGGACGAGCTCCATCACACGGATGTCCTTCTGTGCGGCCGCGGTCGGGGTCACGGTGCGACTGGTTCGTCACCGCTCGACGCAGTGTAGAACGGTCCCGTGCGGGTGCCCGACGGCACGCTGCTGCCCGGCTCCAGCGCGGCGAACGGGCCGACGACGGCCCCCCTCCCGATCTCGGCGTCGCGGCCTGCGGTCTGGGCGACGACGGCGTCGGGACCCACGACGCAGTCGACCAACCGGGTGTCGGGGCCGATCTCGGCACCGGCGCCGATGACGCACCGACCCTGCAGGAGCGTGCCCGGGAAGAGGGTGACGTCGTTGCCGACCTCGACGGTGGCATCGACGTAGGTGCGTTCCGGATCGAGCATGGTGACGCCCTGGCGCAGCAGGCCCTCGTTGGTGCGCCGGCGCAGCTCGGCCTCGGCTGCGGCGAGCTGCACGCGGTCGTTCACGCCCTGGGTCTCGCGGTGGTCGTCGGCGACGACCGCCGACACCAGGTAGCCGGCGTCGTGGAGGACCGCCACGACATCGGTGAGGTAGTACTCGCCCTGGGCGTTCTCGGGGCTGAGGCGGCGCAGCGCCGGCGCGAGCACGCTCTGGCGGAAGCAGTAGATCGAGGTGTTGATCTCGTCGATCTCGCGCTCGTCGGGATCGGCGTCGGCCTGCTCGACGATGCGGACGACCCGGTCTTCCTTGCCCCGGACCACCCGTCCGTACCCGGTGGGATCGGGCACGCAGGCGGTGAGCACGGTGCAGGCCGCGTCGGTGCGCCGGTGCTCGGCGACGAGGGCGGCGATGGTGGCCGGGCGCAGCAGCGGCGTGTCGCCGGGCAGCACGAGGAGGTCGCCGTCGCCGAGGTCGAGCTCGTCGTCGGGGAAGGCGGTGAGTCCGACGCTCACCGCGTCGCCGGTGCCCCGCTGCACGTGCTGCTCGACGAAGTCCAAGAGCACGTCGGGGCCGTCCTCCTGCAGCTTCTTGGTGACCCGCTCGGCCCCGTGGCCAACGACGACGACCGCCCGAGCGATCGTGCAGTCCGACAGCGAGTCGAGGACGTAGAGGAGCATCGCCCGACCGCACAGCAGGTGCAGCGGCTTGGGCCGCTCGGACCGCATCCGGGTGCCTTCCCCGGCGGCGAGGACGACGGCGGACACGGGACGATCGGTCATCTCCCCTGTCTACTACGGGTCGACGAAAGGGCCGACCCCGGCCGAGACCCGGGCCACCGCGAGCGCGGAGACCTTGTCGGCTCGAGCCGGACGGTGGCGGTTGGAGATGATGAGGCGGGTCGGCAACGAGTCCCGGAAGGACTACTTGCCGGCAGCACGACGCTGGAAGCGCGTGCGCTTCAGCATCTTCTTGTGCTTCTTCTTCCGCATGCGCTTACGGCGCTTCTTGATCAGTGAACCCATGACGTGGGGCAATCTAGTGGTGGGTTCGCCGGAGATGCGAAACGACGGGTCCGGTGATTCCTGCGAGCTCGGAGAGCAGGGACCGAACCTGCCAGATCCAGTGGCGTCTCGCCGCCGTCGAAGCACGATCCTGGGGCGCTTGCGGCCCGAGCACCACCCCACGCCACGATGACCTGCGAGGCTGCGCCCGTGAGTCTGGTCGAGCGCATCAAGGATCTCTCGGAAGCGGCTGAGGTGGTCGCGCTGGCCGGCGGGCATCAATCATGCGTCTTCGAGGTGACCGGTCGCGATGGCCAAAGATCTGTCGCCAAGGTGGTGGAAGCGGCGCTGGTAGACGTGAGCGAGGTCGTGGCCCGCAACGAAGCGGTGGCCGAGCTTGCACGCTTGGACGCGAGCGTTTGTCGCCCGTTGCCCCAGGCCGGGCAGCTCGTGACGGTGTTCGATGACGATGATCGGACCTTTGTCCTCACCCGGTGCGAGTTCGCCGAGGGAGCGCCTCCGGATCCAGCGGACCCGGACGATGCTGAACTGATGGGCCGAGCCCTGGGCGAGTTGCACGTTTCGTTGGCCCGCCTGAAGCGCCGGGACATCCCCCATGTCGCAGCGTTGCGCGCCGCGGGTGTCGAGGATTCTGAGTCGTTCCAATTGCTGCACGGCGACTTCAGCGTTGAGAACCTTCGCCAGAACCACAGGGCCGTCCGCGTCTTCGACTTCGACGACTGCGGATACGGTCCGCGCGAGTTCGATATCGCCAACGCCGTGTACATGGTGCTGTTCACGAGCATGACCACCGAGGAGGCATGCGGCCCCGATGGGTTTGCCGCCGCGTTTCTCGCTGGCTACGAAACGTCACCAGCGCCACCCCCGCCTCGCGACATGATCAACGGCTACGTCGACCTGCGCGTTCGAGCGCTCGAATCGTGGCTCGACGACCTGACGACCGCGCCGATCGGGATCCGTTCCGCCACCCCGAGCTGGCATCAGACACTGCGTTCGTTCATCAGTCGATACGAATCACGGCCCCCTTGCGGCTGACGCCCAGGACCGAGCGCGTGGGGGTCGGTCGCCAGTGGTGGTGGGGTTGGTTCACCGGTCGATGTGGGGTGTCTCGCGGTCGGTGACGAGCTCGTGGTGGAGGCGGCGGCGGATGGTGGCGAGGGTGCGTTCGCGGGTGGCGATCTCGGTGCGGGTTGGTTCGTGTCGACGGGACTGGTGTTCGTCGGCGGCGCGGTCGTGATGGCGGGGTCGTGATGGCGGGGTCGTCGCCCGTTGCTCGTCCCGGGGTGAGGTCGCGAGCCGGGCTCGCCCTGGTCGTGCTGGTGGCCGAGTGCCCCGACGGCCGTGCGTTGGGCGGGCGGGCTCGGGACGGCCGGGTCAGGAGCCCGGGCTGGAGCGTGCGGGCTCGCGACGACCGGGTCAGGAGCGTGCGGGCTAGCGACGACCGGGTCAGGGACGGGCGGTTTCGGGACGGCCGGGCCTGGGGTGACCGGGCCTGGGGTGACCGGGCCTGGGGTGCACGCGGTCGGATTCGCTGGTGCGGGGACGGTCGCGTGGTGGGCGGGCAGGTTGGGGTTGGGGGTGGCGGTCGCGGGGTGGGCGGTCGGGGGCGGGCTCGGGGACGTGGTTGGGGGCGCGTCGCCC